>Ga0326597_10011038_pt1 | contig 12000 bp, 9 predicted proteins | sample RVTome_12_FD_203789 | JGI IMG/M metagenome (GOLD analysis project Ga0326597, IMG submission 203789) | Soil microbial communities from uranium-contaminated site in the Upper Colorado River Basin, Wyoming, United States - RVT100D185 | ecosystem: Environmental > Terrestrial > Soil > Contaminated >... | reverse complement strand
GCCATCTCCGAGCCGCCCCGGTACGGCCCATGTCGGGTTCCGAACAGCACGTGCGTTCCGTTCTCCACCAACGACACGATGCGGATCTTCGGGAAGCCGGCCGTGCCTCTTGAAGCCCCCGGGCGACCGAACGCCTTCTCGTTCTCTCGCGTATCGGCCACATCGAGCGTGCTGCCGTCCATCGACACCAATCTGCGCCCCGCATACCACGCGCCTCGGGTCTGCGGGGTGGCGAGCGGCACCACCAACTCCTCGTACAGCTGCTTCAGCGGCTCTACACCCAATCGCATCCGCGCCCGCGAAATCGAGGACATCTGCACCGTCCGAATCGACTTCACCGGCAAGCCCAGCCACTCCAGTCCCTCGAGCAGAAGCCTGAGCACCTCGCCGTACGACACCTCCCTGTAGAGCGCCAGCGCGATCACGTAGTAGACCATCACCTGCATCGGCAGCTTCCGTTGCCGCTCACTCTCCCGGCCCGTCTCCTTCAGAACGCGCCGGATCTGCTCAGCGGGCACTTTCTCACCGATCACCCCCAGGCTGATAAAGTCTGTGATCCGTGCTCCACCCGGTAACTCCGCGACCGTCCGCGCCATGGGTCTGCCTCCCTGGAAAGAAGAGAAACGTTTCAGGGGAACATGCGACAGACTACTAGATTAAAGCAAGAGTATTGCGTCTAGACCGCTCCGGAGACCCGAGTTGATCCCCGCAAGTGACCAACTCGGCCTGACTCCTATAGCGACACCACGATAGCTCCTCCACGTTTGCGGCAAACGGACCCGAGGTTAGCCGTAGGTTAGCCGCAGGTTAGCCGCGGCTACGACGCATCAAACGGGTCGCGGGCGCCTCCGGCCCCTGCGAGAGGATGCTGCCACCATTCAGGCCATCGAGATCCTCGGGCGCGACTTCATGGACCGCAACGCTGTAGGACCACGCCGTGTTGCTGAGTTCCTGACATCGGGACCGAACGATGCCATTCAAGCCGACGTGGTTGGATTCGTCGGAGCGGTGCTTGACGGGTTGAGCGAAGGATGATCTGCCGGCGCGAGCGGCCTATCGGGTTCTGCTTCCCATATCAGGTCCCGAGCCGCACCTTGTGTCGGTATCTCCTGTTGGCGACAAGTCCCGCAGTGTCGACGACGTCATCTTGAGCCCCACACACGTCAGCAGCATTCCATGTCCGAGCCCCCTCAGGACCGCCTCCGATCGGAGATCGCCCAGCAACGGGCCCGGCTGAACGAACTGGAGGCCGAGCGTGCCGCAGTCGAGAACCGGCTGGCGGAGTTGCATGGCGAACTGAGGGAAGCCGGGCGCTCGAGTAGCCCGCTTCCAATCGTGCCCGAGCCCGGCGCACCGCGATCGAAGCACGAGAAGGTCGCGCTTTTCCGGTCGCTCTTCGCCGGACGCCGTGACGTGTTCCCGAAGCTGTGGCATAACCGTCGAACGAAGAAGCAGGGCTACGCCCCCGCCTGCGCCAACGAGTGGGTCGACGGCGTTTGCGAGAAGCCCAGGGTCAAGTGTGGCGAATGTCCCAACCAGGCATTCCTCGACGTCACGGACCAGGTGATCCTCGACCACCTCCAGGGTCGGCACGTCATCGGCGTCTACCCGCTCCTCGAGGACGAGCACTGCTGGTTCCTGGCGGTCGACTTCGACAAGAAGAACTGGCAGGAAGACGTTTCGGTCTACGTAACGACGGCTCGTCGATTCGGGTTGACCCCCGCCGTCGAACGCTCACGATCCGGGAACGGAGCTCACGTGTGGTTCTTCTTTGCGGCGCCGGTCCCGGCCGCAGATGCGCGGAAGATGGCCTCCTACATGCTCACGGAGACGATGGCGTCCCGCCCGGAGCTTCCCATGAGCTCCTACGACCGACTCTTCCCGAATCAGGACACCATGCCGCGGGGAGGGTTCGGAAACCTCATCGCCCTTCCGCTCCAGTACGAGGCCAGACAGTCGGACAACACGATATTTGTCGATGCCGAATGGAAGCCGATCCCGGACCAGTGGGCCTATCTGGTTGCTTTGCCGCGGATCGATCCGGGAACGGTGCGTGAGCTCGCGCGCGAGGCTTCCGTGGGGGATAGGGAACTCGGCGTGCGTCGGGCAGACTCCGAAGCCGAGAGTCTGGAGGCTCCATGGCTGAGGTTGCCATCGAGGCGCGAACCCGATGCGAAGATCGACGCGCCGCTACCGCCCACGGTGAAGGTGGTCCTCGCTCAACAGATCTTCATCGAAAGGGCGGACCTGCCTCCGGCCCTCCTCACCCGGATCAAGCGGCTCGCGGCCTTCCAGAATCCGCAGTTCTACGAGAAGCAGGCGATGCGGCTCTCCACGGCGCTGACCCCGCGGATCATCGATTGCGCGGAGGACCTTCCCGAGCACATCGGCCTGCCTCGAGGATGCCTGGACGACCTGCGCGACTTACTCGACGGGTACGGCGTGGAGCTCGTGGTGGATGATCTGCAGCTCGGCGGTGAGCCCCTGGAGGTGGAATTCCACGGTGAGCTCACGAAGCTCCAGGAGCGTGCTGCCGAGGCATTGGCCGCCCACGATATGGGCGTGTTCTCCGCTCCTCCCGGCACGGGCAAGACGGTCGTCGGCGCCTATCTCGTGGCGCGGCGGGCCCGAAACACCCTGGTCATCGTGCACCGCTCCCAGCTCGTGGACCAGTGGCGTGCCCAACTCGGCCTGTTCCTGGGCCTGAAGCCCGGCAGCATCGGACGGATCGGAGGCGGCAAGCGGAAGGTGACGGGCGTTCTCGATGTCGCCATGATCCAGAGTCTGGCGCGGCGCGGTGAGGTCGACGATGTCGTGGCGACGTACGGGCACGTCATCGTGGACGAGTGCCACCACGTGCCGGCCGTGTCGTTTGAGCGGGTCATGCGTGAGGTGAAGGCTCGCTATGTCACCGGTCTCACTGCCACGCCCCGCCGGCGTGACGGACACCACCCGATCCTGACGTTTCAGCTCGGCCCCGTTCGGCATGCAATCGACCCCAGGAGACAGGCGGCGCGCCATCCGTTCGAGCATCTCCTCCTCGTCAGAGAGACAGGCTTCCACCTCGACGACTCGGATGGTGTACCGGGCATTCAGGAGATCTACGGCCGGCTGTCGTCGGACGAGGCGCGCAACACGCTGATTCTGGATGACGTGATTCGCGCCTTGGAGGAGGGGCGGTCTCCGATTGTCCTGACGGAGCGTCGAGACCATCTCGACTTCTTCGCGGAGCGGCTTGAGCGGGTGGCTCGCAATCTGATCGTCCTGCGCGGCGGGCTGGGCGAGAAGCGCCGACGTGCGGTCATGGAGAAGCTCCGGGCTGTGGGCGGCAACGAGGAACGTGTTGTGCTCGCCACCGGCCGCTTCATCGGCGAAGGCTTCGATGACGCCAGGCTGGACACTCTGTTTCTGACGATGCCCGTGGCGTGGAAGGGGACCCTGGTCCAGTACTCGGGTCGGCTCCACCGGGCTCGGCACGGCAAGACCGACGTGAGGATCTACGACTACGTGGACCAGGCGGTGCCCATGCTGGCGCGTATGTTCAAGAAGCGGCTCAAGGGGTATCGGGCGATGGGCTATCGGATTGCCGAGCCGCCGACCGAAGACGTTCACGACCTGACGATCGAGTACGACGACGACGCGCGGTCGTGGGGCACGGAGTCCGCTTGAGCCACGGACGCGGAGAATCGGGCAGGCGACGTAGCAGGGGGAAGCCGAGTTCACGTCCACAAGGCGGCCGCGCTTCCGAGGGGGGTCGTCGAAGGCCAACCAGAGAAGAACTCCGCGACCTCGTGGAGCAGGCGACGGTGGACTGCTACAACGAGTCCGAGCAGGTGACCGGCCTCTACACGATGATCGAGGAGTACCTGGCTGTACCGTTCCAGACCAGCGTACTTGGCGTGGAGGTCACGGTTGAGAGGGTCGACCTCACGGACGCCGAGGAGATCGTCGTGGTGTGCCGGCGGGAGGGCGTGCGCCAGAGGATCCCTGTTCTCGACCTGCCATTGCCGGATCCACCCCCGGATGGGTGGGAGTGGATCGAGGCCTACCGGCACTGGGCTCGAGGGTGACGGGTTTCTCGTCCGCGTCCGGTGAAGCGCAGAGCCTTCGAAGCACTCGCACACGTTCTGCCACCGACCGTGGACGTACAGCCGAGTGGAGACCAGGTCCTCGTGAACGGTCAACCGCTCCGGGTCCGGTAGATCGGCGACGGGTGGTTGGCAGACGTCCGTGCGCTTCTGGATGGCGAGGATGAGCGTCCGGACATCGTGGTTGCCGTCAGAATGTCCCCCGGGGCTCGACGAGCGCTCGCTGAGGCAGCCATCGGCTGGGTCGACGAGGCAGGGGCGGCCGAGATCGGGATTGGCTTGATCATCGTGTCGAAGAGCGGTCGCCCGGCCGAACGAGATCAGGGTATCACCAACTGGACGCCGGCGGTCCTCGCGGTCGCGGAAGCGATCCTCTGCGGAACCCGGCCGACGGTCGCGGGCGCCCGAGAGGCAACCGGGCCTGTCAAGTGGGAGCTGCACCAACGCGCTTCGCTTCCTGACCGACCAAGAGCTACTGACCGCCGATGCTCGGCGAGGTCGGGACTCCGGCCGGAGAATCGCAGACTTCAACCTCCTCCTTCGCTCCTATGCGTCCGCCGTCGCAACCGCAGGTCGTCCGCTGGTGGTTCAGGTGGGCGTCACGTGGCGTGATCCGGTCTCCGGCTTGGCGAAGGCTGCGGAGCATTGGGACACCCGAGGACGGGCGTGGGCGTGCACCGGCGTGATAGCCGCCTCCGTGCTGGCGCCCCACCTGACTTCCGTTGGTGGCACCGACGTGTACGTGGACGTCGATACCATCACGGGGCTCGACGCGGTGGCAAGAGAGGCAGGCCTCGAACCCATCGAAGGCGGTCGCCTGAGCCTGCGTCCCTTCCCGACCGTCGCGTCCCGAACGCTGCGCACGCGCAAGCACGGGCTCAGCGTCGCCCCGTGGCCACGGGTGTACGCGGACCTTCGCCTGATCGGTGTCCGGGGTGAGGAGGCGGCGGAACATCTGCTGGAGGTGATGCGTGCAGGATGAGATTCCGAGGAGCCGCGCTGCCCGCGTCGCAGCTGAGACAGCCCTTCCCGCTTAGGCGAGATCACCCTTCCATGGCTCGCCCGGAAGGGCGGCGATGATGGCGTCGGAGACGAGCGACACTGCATCGTCGAAGTCCCACGTGATGCCCTGCCGCAGAAGCGGAGCGATGTCGTCTCGGAAGTAAGGATAGGAAGTTCAAAGGGCCTATCGGGGCAGGAGGCGAGGTGGGACGGGCAGGGGGTGAAGAGGGAGAGCGGGGGAGATGAGCGGAGAGGGGCCGATGCAGGCGCCCCAATGCGGTGGGGGAGCTGCGAGAGCTGAGGGAGCCGGAATGGGCCGCCGAGGTACGCGGATGGGTCGGGGAAGGCGCTGGAAGGAGAATCCCACGGCCGGCGTGACTCGGGAGCCTCGGACTCGGGAGCTTCAGGAGTCGAAGTCGTCGGGCAGGGACTGGTCGAATTCGAAGTCGGGAACGGGCTCGGGCTCGACAGGATCGAAGGCCGGCGTCTGATCGAGGAGTTCCGTGAGGAGATCGCCCTGGGGCGGTTCGCGCGCGGGCGAGAGGGGCGGGGGTTTGTGGGGGAGGTCGAGATGGAGGAGGATGGCGGAGACGACGGGCGGATCGGTGAGGAACGCGAGGATCCTCATCTCGCCGCCACATGCGGGACAGAGCAGCGGCAGCACGTCGTAGATGCGTGCGAGCAGGACGGCCCAGCGGATCCGGGCAGGGGAGGCGGGCTCAGGCGCCGGCTCGAAGGAGACGCCGGGTGCTGCTGGGTCTACGTCGGTCGGCGGCGCCTCGGTCACGCGCTCAGGCCGACCGAGGGCCACGACGCGGGGCCTGAGCCTGGCATTCGGAGCCAGGACGCCGTGGTAGCGGTGACGATGAACACGTGGGGGCGGGACGAACCTGGCGAGGGCGTCGAGGAGCTCGAGAGGCGTGAGTAGCACCTCGGTACGCCCGTGGATGTCGGGCTTGGCGAAGCGGTAGAGAAGGCGGCTCTCGGGTGAGGCGAGGGCGGGGCGTGAGCTGAGGGCGTGTAGCCGTTCGAGCGCGAAGGGGGGACGGGCGCAGTATCGGACGAGGCGTTCGATCCCGGCACGGTCCTCACCCTCGATGCGCACGGAAGCGTCGACGCTGAACCCCCCCGAGCCCTGCCAGGTCAACATGCCGGCGGCGTCGAGCTCGTCGAGGAGTCCTTGGCGACGGAAGTAGCGGAGGACTCCTCGCTGGACGACAGACTCCACCTGGCCGATGTGATCGGGCGTCAGGTCATAGGCCTCGTGAAACTCTATGTCGCTGTCGTCGGCCTTGCTGAAGGCGCCGTCGAGCACGACGAGATGATAGTGAGGGTGGACGTTGAGGGAGGAGCCGAAGCGATGAAAGAAGCTGACGGCTCCCAGCTGGGCGTCCGGCGGCGCTCCAGGGCTCGTGCGCCGGAGCGTGGCGCGAATCGCGCGTAGCAAGATCTGGAGTACGGCACCGGCGACGCGCACGTCGTGGTGAAGGTAGGGACGCAGGCGTTTGGGGACCGAAAGCACCCATTGCCGTGCGGGCACGTGTGGCAGCACGTGGTCGGTGAGGTGGGCGGCGACCTCGCACATACGCCGGGCGTTGCACGAAGGGCAGATGCCTCGGCCCTTACAGGAGAAGGGAATCAGCCGCTCGTGGCCACAATCCTCGCAACGGGCCCTGGCGAAGCCATGGGCCAGGATGCCGCACTCCAAGTAGCCCCGGAAATCCCGCTCGACCCACTCGGGTAATCCGTAGCCCATGGGATCGGATTCCGACGCTCGCTCTAGAAACGTCTCAAGGTGATGCTGGACGACCTGGTACAGAACCGTCTGAGTCGTGCGCCGAGGACAGTAGACAGATCCCGGGAGGCCGGGCCAATGAGGCGTGGTGACCGGACGCGGACGAGTCCGGGTCCGTTGCCTCGCCGCCGCCGAGCCTGGGATCGCCATCGCGGAGGCTCGAGGCGATCACCGGGCGTTGCCATGGTCGAACGGGCCGCCGCACTACACTCCTACGATCGCGTTGAGACCGGGCGGAGCGCGCGCTGCGCCGCTCGGGCCAAGCGCGGGGCCCGCGGTGCAGCGCTCCGACCAGGTGGCTAGGCCCACGATCTCTCGCGCCGCGAGGCGGGGACGGCGCGGCCTCAGAGCTCGAGACCATGAACGCTTTCGCATGGTCGAAGGGCGGGTCGGCGCGCCCGTCCATCCACGAATCGGCCCACGCCCCCTCACGCGATCCACTTGGATACCGGTGCCCGCGCCTCCTCGAGCGGCTGGGTGAGGACGTCGAGCAGATAGGGCCCGCGGTGCGTGAGCGCCTCCCGCATGGCGGCCCCCAGCTCCTCGGGGTCGCTCACCTGCCGGGCGCGCATGCCATACGCGCTGGCGATCGCCGCGTGGTCGGAGCGGCGGAAGTCGACGGAGTAGTACTCGTCTCCTCGGGACTTCTGACCCGCCTTGATCCAACCGTAGCCGGCGTTGTTGCAGACGATGAGGGTCACAGGCACCTCCAGGCGCACCAGCGTCTCGAGCTCACCTGCTGAGATGCCGAAGGAGCCGTCACCCATGACGCCGACGATCCGGCCGGCGTCGGGGCGCGCGTACCATGCGCCGACCACGGCGGGCAGCGCGTACCCGAGGGCGCCGAACGCGCGGGGGCTGACGAACCAGCGGCCCGGCTTCGGGAGCTCCCAGTAGGCCGCCAGGTAGGGACACGGCGTGCCGGGATCGGCGAGGATGATGGAATCGTCGGGGAGCGCCGCGAACAGCTCGGCGAGGAGCCGTTCGGGCAGGATCGGCATGGACGACGAGGCGAACAGCTCGGCGGTCTCCTCCCGGTGCCGGGCCTTGCCCTGCGCGATCCGCTCCCGGCCGAATCGGTCGCCGCCGTCCGCACCGAGCCTGGCGACCTCCTCCGTGAGCGCGGCCAAGCCGAGCTTGGCGTCGGCCTGGACGGCCGCGGCGAGCTCGTGGACGCGGCCCAGGCGCTCCGGGTCGGTATCGAGCTGCAGGAACGTCGCGGTGCCCGCCTCCGGTAGCGTCCACTTCTCGGTGGTGACCGAGCCCGTCGCACCCCCGACGTAGAAGACCACGTCCGCCGTGCGCGCGAGGTCGTGGCGCCACGGCAGCCCTCCGTTGCTGCCGATGACCCCGAGCGACAAGGGGTGCGTCTCGGCGATCGATCCCTTGCCGCCGATGGAGGTGGCCACCGCCGCCCCGAGCCCCTCGGCGAGCGCCGTGAGCTCGTCCCACGCCTCCGAGCGGAGGACGCCGGCGCCGGCGACGATCAGCGAATGTCGGGCGGCGGCGAGGACGCGGGCTGCTTTCGCCACGGCGTCCGGGTCGGGGGCCATCCGGTCCTGCGGGTACCGGTCGGTCGCGGAGGCGCGGGCCACCTCGAGCGGCGCGGCCTGCAGGTCGTAGGGGAGGCTCACGTGACACGCGCCTAGGCTGCCGGTGATCGACTCCCGGAACGCTTCTCGCACCATGGTCGACAGGTCCGCCGGCGTCCGGGGCGCGAAGGCCTGCTTCGTGATCGACCGGAAGAGCGCCTGCTGGTCCATCTCGGTGAGCGTGCCCTTGCCCTGGTCGGCGACGCCCACGTCGGACGTGAGGCACACTACGGGCGCGGCCGAGCCGTTCGCCTCCGCCACACCGGGCACGATGTAGGTCGCGCCGCCGCCGCTCGGACCCTCGCAGACGCCCACGCGACCGCTGAGGCGCGCGTACGCATCGGCCATGTAGGACGCGCTCCGCTCGTCGCGCGTGAGCACGTGGCGGATGGAGTGCGCGCGGGAGAGGGCGTCGTAGAAGGGCAGGGATGTGTCCCCGCAAAGGCCGAAGACGACATCGACTTCGGCGTCTTCCAAGGCGGCGATGATTGCGTCAGCTCCGGTCATTCTCGTTCCGTTCGGTTGGTGGTGGTGGCCGCGGGCACCCGGAGGTTTACGGCCTCGGGAGCCGTTGTCGCAACCCGAGCGCACACGCCGGCGCTCGCTGAGTAGGGCTCGGCGGGATCTTCGCTGGGCGGCACGAATCATGCGCGCCTCTATCGCGACCCCCCCTCAAGGAGAGAGATATGAGTTGGCTCGTCTTGCTCGCCATCGCGCTGGTCGTTCTCTGGATCCTCGGGCAGGTCTTCGGGTTCGTGATTGGGGCGGCTGCCAACCTACTGTGGATCGCGGCCCTCGTGTTGCTGGCGATCTGGCTGTTCCAAGCCGTGGCCTGAGGCGGCCTGCTCGAGATACGGCTGCTGCCCATAGGAGGAATCGTCGTGGCCACCGAACTGCCGTTGCTGCGCCGCTTGAGCGCGTTCACCGACGATCCGCGCGGCGGGAATCCCGCCGGAGTGTGGATCGGACGGGAAATGCCCGATCCCGCGCGGATGCAGGAGGTCGCAGCCGAGGTGGGCTATTCGGAGACGGCCTTCCTGGTCGCGCGTCCGGATGGCGAGTACCGTATCCGGTACTTCAGCCCCGAGGCCGAGGTGCCGTTCTGCGGGCATGCCACGATCGCCGCCGGCGTGCTGCTCGGCATGCGGGAGGGCGCGGGCACGTATTCGCTGGATACGGCGGTCGGGCCGGTCGCCGTCGAGGTCTCCCACCGGAGCAGCAGGCTGTACGCCACGCTCACCTCGGTGCTCCCGAAGCAGGAAGCCGTGCCGCCCGATTTGCTTCGGCAGGTGCTCGAAGTGCTGGGATGGCGCCCGGAGGAGCTCGACCCCGGGATTCCGCCCCGGCTGGCCTGGGCCGGTGCGTGGCACCTCGTGCTCGCGGCGGCCTCCAGCGCGACGCTCGACCGGCTCGCCTACGACTTCCCGGTGCTCAAAGCACTCATGCTCGACGCCGACCTGACCACGCTTCAACTGGTGTGGCGACAGGACGAAGGCACGTTCCACGCACGTAATCCCTTTCCGGTCGGAGGCGTGGTCGAAGATCCCGCCACCGGTGCGGCCGCCGCGGCGCTCGGGGGCTACCTCAGAGACGCGGGTCTCCTCTCGGCCCCCGCGGACTTCGTCATCCACCAGGGAGTCGCCATGGGACGCCCGAGCCGGATCGAAGTGAGCGTCCCGGTCGCGGGTGGCATCCGAGTGACGGGCACGGCGGCGCCGATCGATGACGCGGCCGAGATCTCGTACGACACGCTGCGGCGCTGAGGGACGATCGCGGTGGGTCGATATTTTGATCCTCCCGGGGCTTCCAGAGATTGAGGGGAGCGCCGACGATCATCTTGCAAGGAGCCGCCCAATGGACGTGTCCCGCCGTCACTTCACATCGCTCGTGGCCAGCGCGGTCGCGGGCTTGGCGCTGCCCGGCCGCGCGTTCGGATGGTCGGACCACGGGGTCGCCTCGGGGCGCTCGACCTGGTCGCAGGCGACGCATTTCCAGTGGCACTCGGTGGGGGACCGGGTCCGCATCGCGATGGGTGGTGGTGGAAACACGCTGCTCTACATGGGCGAGCGGGGCGCGCTGCAGAGCGACGGGAAGAACTTTGGGCTCGGGCGCATCCTCCGACGCGAAGCGGAGCTCCAGGGCGTTCGGGCGACCCACTTCGTGAACACCCACAATCACGGGGATCACTCCGGGGGCAACGACGGCTTCGGGGACCTGTCGCGGGTGGCGCACGCCAACGCGCGGCCCCGGATCATGGCGACCGCGGAGGCCAATCTCGACCGGGCGCGGGAGACGCTACCGCGGACCATCGAGCAGCTCCGGGAGCAGGGAGCGCCGGCGGAAGCAGTGGCGGACGTCGAAGCCACGTTGGCCGCACTCGACGGGCTCACCGCGAGCACCTTCGCGCCCACGGAGACGTTCCAGGACGAGCACGAAGCATCCATCGACGGTCATCCCGTGGAGCTCCGCTGGGCGAGCCGCGGGCACACCGACGGCGACGCCTTCGTCTTCGTGCCGGAGGAGAACGTGCTGCACTGCGGCGATCTCCTCTTCCACGGTCGTCACCCGTTCGTGGACGCGTCTTCGGGCGCGACGCCGCAGGGGTGGATCCGCTGCGTAGACGCGATGCTCGAGCGATGCGACAGCGAGACGGTCGTGGTGCCCGGGCACGGTGAGCTGACCGACCGCGCCGGGCTCGCCGCCCAGAAATCCTACTTCGAACGGTTGCAGTCGATGGTCGCGGCCGCTATCCGGCAGGGACGCTCACGCGACGAGATCACAGCACTCGCCCCCGCCGATCTCGTGGCGCTGCCCTCCTCGGAGCGGATGCTGCCCCAGAATCTGGGGATCGTTTACGACGAGATGACAGGCTGAAGGAACGCGATATGCACGGGATGGTCCTTACCCGTGAGCATCCCAACGACAGGCAGGGAGGTCGACGTGACCCAGGTGAGAGACGTGATGACCCGTGACGTGGTGGTGGTCGATCAGAACCAGACGCTCCGCGACACGCTGGAGCTGTTCCGTTCCGAAGAGATCACCGGTGCACCGGTGGTCGAGGGCGAGCGCGTGCTCGGGGTGGTCAGCCTCACGGATCTCTCGGAGTTCGAGGCGACACAGCCCGCCGTTCCGAAGTCGAGGGAAGACCGGTCCGTCCGCGAGGCGTTCGAGGAGGAAGAGCAGGAAGACTGGACCGAGGGCGACGACTCTCCGTCCGCGTACTTCATCGACTACTGGTCGAACGCGGGCGCCCAGGTCACGTCCCGCATGGACGCATCGGACGGTCCCGAGTGGGACCGGCTCGACGAGCACGTCGTCTCGGAAGTCATGACCAGGAAGGTGTTGAGCGTCGGTGCGGAGGCTGACGTCCAGGAGGCCGCCCGCGTCATGACCGCCGCAGGAGTGCAGCGCCTGCTGGTGATGTCCGACGGCGCCCTCGCGGGCATCCTGAGCGCATCGGACATCGTACGCGCGGTCGCGGACGGCAAGCTCTGACCGAGAACGTGGGGCGGCCTCATTCCGC
>Ga0326597_10011037_pt1 | contig 12000 bp, 13 predicted proteins | sample RVTome_12_FD_203789 | JGI IMG/M metagenome (GOLD analysis project Ga0326597, IMG submission 203789) | Soil microbial communities from uranium-contaminated site in the Upper Colorado River Basin, Wyoming, United States - RVT100D185 | ecosystem: Environmental > Terrestrial > Soil > Contaminated >... | reverse complement strand
AATAAATTCACAGAAGCGGTATCTTCCCAAAATCCGCCCCCCACTGCACACTCCATCCGCTTGCCCCGCAAAATACCTACCACAACTCCCTGACCCTGAACAACTTCTTCAAATCCGATAACACGACTCGGTAAATTCGGAGATCAGGATGTCTGAACTTCCTGATGGCCCTCTCGCTCACGCCCAGACGTTGCGCGATCGCCCGATTGCTCAGCCCTTGGCTCTTCAGAGCCTCGATGCTGCGCAACCGCTTGCCGCGGATACGGCGTCGACCGCGACGCCAACCCGCTGCTCGCCCCAGCGCCGCCATCCCGCCCTGCGCATAGCGCTCCTGGTAGCGGCGCACCGTACGCTCCGATCGGGCGAACGCGCGCGCAACCTCGGTCTGTTGAGCGAATCCGGCCTCGACCAAGAACACCATCGCATAGGCTTCGGCCACCGTATCCTCGGCGCGATAGTGATGCACCGGCAGTCCCGCGACGACGATGACACGCTGATCCTCTTCGACGCGCAAGCTGCAGCGCGCATTGATGACCACGCAGTTTGACGGCGCCGCACAAGGCAGCGCCAAGGCTAGTTGGGCGCTCATGGCCCCTAGCTAAACCGGACCGCGTTGAGTTCGCAACCCCCCGCCACAAATCTTCGCGATTTCAGCCGGTTGCTCTTGGCCGATCCCAAAAACCGGACAGATATTGGTTCGCACCCTGGCGCAGGCAAAAACCAGCAATTTCAGGCAGATTAGCCGCCTATGTCAGGAGGTCTGAAATTAGGATTGCGCCGTTTCATTTCAACAATGGCTGCGATGAGTTCGACGGAAGGACCTTTTGGCCCGGGTTTGCGTGGACGTCCCGAGGAGGAGAAGAGCAAGCGGTACTTGCGATCGACCAGAGTCTTGTGGAACTTGAGTAGTGTAGCTGGCTTGAGACTCGCGGATAGCTTCGCGATGCGGTGTGGCCTCATGAACAAAGTGGTCAGCCCGAGCACTAAGCGATCGAGGGTGGTCAGGTTCGGGGCCCGCGGTCGAGAGCGGTTGCTAATCAATAGCTGATGTTTGAGTGACAACGATTCCGCGGCAACAGCGCGGAGGCCGCCCGGACGGCGGAATTTTGCGAGGGTGACGAGCAGATGGATCGCCAGAAGGAACAAATCGAGCATAAGCGGAACGTAATCACGTCTGTCATGCTACGCAAGACTGCACGGCGCGGCCCATTCGGACTAGAATTACGGAATTCGCCATGCACAGCCCGATATCGTCGCAAAGCTCAATTCAGAAGCGAAAAGAAAACTGCAGTCACCGGAAATTGCGCGCCGCATGGAGATTGAAGTCTCAGAATTCGTCGGCAACCCGCCGCAGCAATTCGCCCTGGAAGTGAAAGCCGAATTCGAGAAATGGCGGAAGCTTGTTAAGAAACGGGAACTCAAGCTTTGAGGCAAAGCGCGGCGGCGCCCAGCCCGGGACACGAATGACCGTCCGCGACATCCCGATCTGTTGGTTGGAAGTTGCGTCGGCACGTGCTCCGCGCATTGGCCGACAAGATAAGGAGTTCGAATAATGTCAACGTTATGGCGATCCTCGAGGGTCGCAAGCATTACTGCTTCAGCCACGGTTGCAATGACTGATCGGGTGAAGCAGCTGCGTGCGGCGGGGGAGAACGTCATAGGTTTGGCGACCGGAACGCCCAACTTCGATACACCGGCTTATATCAAGGTTGCTGGCAAAGCGGCGATAGACCAAGATCTCACCTATATCACTTACACCCAAAGCGCTGGCCTTCCTGAGCTTCGTGAAGCAATTGCCGCAAAGCTCGCCCGCGAAAACAATGTTCAGGTCACCTCCGACGAAGTATTAGTCACCGTTGGTGTGAAAGAGGGCATTTTCATCGCAGCTCAAGCGTGCTTGGATCCGGGCGACGAAGTGCTGATTCCGACGCCGACCTGGGTCACGTACGAAGCGTGCTTCAAGCTGGCAGGCGCAGTGCCGGTGTTCGTTGCTTGCCGCGCGGAAGATTCCTTCCGGCCGGATCCAGAGGCAATGGCGAAGCGTGTTACAGCGAAAACGCGGGCGATCATGCTCAACTCGCCGGGCAACCCTGCTGGCGGGGTCATCACTCCGGAAGCAATGAGCGCTATCGCAGATTTGGCGATACGACGCAACCTTCTCGTCCTCACGGACGAAATCTATGAGCACATGGTCTACGGAGACGCACGGCATATCAGCATCGCATCGTTGCCGGATATGGCGGAACGAACGCTGACGTTTAATGGGTTATCGAAGGCGTACGCGATGACGGGTTGGCGGGTCGGTTACGTGGCGGGGCCAAAAGAAATGCTGCGCAATATGCAGAAGATACACAGCCACTCTGTCACCTGTGCCTGCGCTTTCGCGCAGAAAGCTGCCGCGGTTGCACTTACTGGTCCGCAGGACGACCTGCACACCTACCTACGCACCCTGACCGGGCGCAGAAAGCAGCTGATCGCCGGGCTCAACAGCATACCTGGGGTTCGATGCGGCCCACCGGATGGCGGGATTTTCTGCTTCCCTGATATTAGCGAGTTGGGAATGTCTGACCAGGAATGCTCTGCATTTTTTCTCGAGAACGCGAAGGTCAGCACGCTGCCGGGCTCTGCATTTGGTCCCGGCGGTGAAAGGCACCTACGGATTAATTTCGCGCGCAGAGAGGCGAGCGATCTGGAAATGGGCATTGAACGTTTGCGCGCAGCGAGGGCAAAACTGTGAATAAGGCAAGTGCAAGCGCCAGTGTCGGCATCGACATTGGGGGGACTTTTACCGACGTGGTCATGGTCCATCCGCGCACCGGAGAACGAATGATCGAGAAGGTCCTGACCACGCCAGACGATCCGAGCAGGGCCGTTCTTGAGGGCTTAATGCAGCTTCTGGAGCGGGCTGCTGTGCCGATTAAGACAGTCAACCTGATCGCGCATGCAACTACGTTGGCGACCAACACGGTTATTCAGGGTAAGGGCGCTCGCGTCGGCCTCATTACCACGCAAGGATTTCGGGATATTCTTGAGATTCAGACCGAATCCCGCTATGACCTTTACGACCTCGATTTGGTGTTGCCAACGCCCCTCGTCCCACGCGCATTCAGGCGTGAAGTGACGGAGCGAGTGGATCATGCCGGCAGGGTACTTGAGCCTCTGCATGCGAGCGAGGTGCAAAGCCTGCTGAAGTGGTTCATGGGGCGCGATATCCGCGACCTGGCGGTGTGCCTGCTTCATTCATATGCCAACCCAGCGCACGAACGCCTCATCCGGTCCATCGCGGAAGAAATGGGGGATGGTTTCAGGCTTAGCTTATCGAGTGAGATCTGTCCGGAGATCCGCGAGTATCCGCGGGTCAGCACGACCGTCATCAATGCCTACATTCGCCCGCAGCTCATCTCGTATCTCAACACGCTCGAGGGCGGCCTGCAGGAGAGGGGATTCGGCGGCAGTCTCTTCATCATGTCGTCTGCTGGCGGAGTGCTGCATCCGGAAACGGCGAAGCATGCGCCTGCTGCGCTGGTTGAGTCGGGGCCTGCCGCGGGTGCGCTTGCCGCTGCCTATTTCGCGCGTCTGACAAAACGAAAACAGGTGCTGGCGTTCGATATGGGCGGGACCACCGCAAAAGCGTGTCTCATTGAAAACGCGCAGCCGGTTCTTGGTCAGGAATTCGAAGCGGCGCGTGTCAAGCGCTTTAAACGCGGCAGCGGCTATCCAATCCGAATGCCAGTGGTTGAATTGATTGAGATCGGTGCGGGCGGCGGCAGCATTGCGTGGATCGACAGCATGGGGTTGCTGAAGGTGGGGCCGGAAGGCGCCGGTGCGGCGCCGGGACCCGCATGCTACGGATTAGGCGGCGACAAGCCCACCGTCACCGATGCGGATCTGATTCTAGGCTATCTGGATCCGAACTACTTTCTCGGCGGCAAGATGCAGCTTGACGTTGCGCGCGCGGAGTCGGCAATTCGCAGGCACATCGCCAACCCGCTGCGTATCAGCGTCCAGGAAGCCGCGCGGGGCATGCTCGAAGTTGTTAGCGAAAACATGGCAGGTGCTGCGCGGATCCATGCGATCGAGCGCGGATTTGATCCGAGGGCGTTCAGTCTCGTCGCCTTCGGTGGTGCCGGACCGGTACACGCGTATTGGGTTGCCAAACGCCTCGGGCTTAGCGAAGTGATCTTTCCGGTCGGCGCGGGAGTTGCGTCCGCTGCGGGGTTGCTGGTTTCACCTGCGGCTTCACATCATGTCCGCACCTTCATACGTCCACTTGCAGAGCTGCAAGACGATGAGCTGGAAGCCACCTTCGAGGCACTCGAAGAGGAAGGCAGAGTATCTCTGCGGCGGCTCAAGCTCTCGCAATATACGGTCGAGTGTCGCGTTGAGATGCGATATATCGGTCAGGGGCATGAAATCGAAGTCAAAGTGCCGCCTCGCGGCGCGCGTTGGCTGGACAAGATTCGTGGCGCATTCGAAACGGAGTACGTTCGCCTCTTCGGTCGGCTGCCGGGACAGCTACCGATCGAAGTCATCAACTGCCGGCTATCCGTATCGAGCTTCGCGCAAAAAATAGACGTCTGTCCGCCGCTAAAGATTAAAAGAGGCCGTGCCCGGAAAAGCACGCGCCGCGCCTTTTTTGCGGACACTAAAAAGCAGGTTTCATGCGACGTTTACGATCGCTACCTGCTGGCAGCAGGCGAGATAGTGAAGGGTCCTGCCATTATCGAGGAGCCTGAATGCACGGTGGTTGTGCCCCCGGGGCTGCGGTGCAAGGTCGACAGCTATGGCAATCTAATCATGAGCAGCAAATAAGGAGTCGCCGTGAGCGCAATTGCAGATTCCAGTACCCTCGAAGTGATGTGGAGCCGGCTAAATTCCATCGCCGATGAAGCAGCCGTCACGCTCGTGCGCACGTCGTTTTCCACGGTGGTGCGTGAATCGAAGGACCTGACATGCGTGCTTTTTGATACGCTCGGCAGATCCCTCGCTCAAGCCGCGATGTCCATTCCGTCTTTCACGGGCACGCTGCCGCTGACGATGAAGCATTTTCTTCAGCGCTATCCCGCGAAAAAATGGCACGCGGGCGATGTGGTAATGACCAACGACCCATGGCTCGGCAGCGGACACCTGCCGGACATCAATATCGCTGTCCCCATTTTTCTTCGCCGCAAACTCGTCGGGTTCGCCGGTCTGGTTGCACATGCTACCGACATTGGCGGCAAAACGCTTTCCGCAACAGCCGCCGAAATTTTTGAGGAAGGCCTCAGACTTCCCGTCTGCCGCTTGGCGCAAGCAGGAAAATGGTCGGAAGACATCGTCGATCTGATTCGCACGAATGTGCGTGTTCCTGAAGAAGTAATAGGAGACCTGAATGCGCTCGTGGCGGCGGGAGAAGTCGCGCAGCGGCGCATCATTGAGTTCATGAAGGAGTTCGAGCTCGACGATCTCGCGGAGCTGGCGGACGAAATTCAGAAGCGCGCTGAAACCGCGATGCGCAACCGCATACGAGCGTTGCCGCGGGGCACGTACCATCACACATTGATCACCGATGGTTTCGATGAGCCCCTGAAGATTCAGCTTGCACTGCGAGTGCTCAGGGACCGGCTCGAGCTCGATTACGCAGGCACCGCGCCGCAGCAACGCAGCGGTATCAACGCGCCGTGGTGCTACACGTATTCCTATAGCGTTTTTGCCGTGAAGTCCGTCCTGACGCCGGAAGTTCCGAACAACGAAGGCACCTTCCGCCCGATTACTGTGCTTGCCCCTGACGGATCTTTACTCAATGCGCGTTTTCCGGCTGCGACGGGTGCGAGAAGCACGACGGGTCACTTCGTCGTGACTGCCGTCTATGGAGCGCTTGCGCAAATTGTGCCTGAGCGAATCCTCGCGGAATGCGGAGCGCCGCGACCCATCATTGTTCTTCGCGGAACCCGGGATGACGGCCGCACGTTCTCACAGACGCTGTTCTGCATGGGAAGCATGGGTGCACGGCCTACCGAGGACGGCATCTCGTGCATTGCTTATCCGACTAACACCTCTGTAACACCGGTCGAAATCGTGGAGACCGGCACTGCCATTCGCATTGTGAAGAAGGAAATCATCCAGGACTCGGGCGGTGCCGGAAAGTATCGCGGCGGGTGCGGGCAGTGGCAGGAAGTGGAATTATTGACCGAAGCGCCCGTGACAATCTCGGTGCGCGCGGACAGGACGCGCAACCCAGCCAAGGGTGCTGCTGGCGGCGGCCCCGGATCGTGTACGCGCGTGTTGTTGAACGGCAAGCAAATCAATCCCAAAGGAATCACCATCGGCCACAAAGGCGATCGCCTGCGCGTGATGACGCCCGGCTCCGGAGGTTATGGAGACCCGCTCGAACGAGATTCTCGGAAGATTGCCGTGGATATCGCGAACGGGCTCGTCTCCGCCCAAGCGGCGCGCGATCTCTACGGCACCGTGATCGATGAGGCCACGGGAGAACTCGACGCAGCGGCAACAGCGAGACAGAGGTTTTCCAAGGCCGTGACGGCGGCTTGAACGAGGTAACACCGATCGATACGGGGCATCAGTAAGATGAATTACGGAACACCCCGTACCGTCCAGAAATTCGACCGGTTCGGCTCACGCCACCTTGCGGTAGTAGAAGTGGAGCATTCCAACCAGCCCGTCCGGGCCAGCAGCGGTCGTTCAGGTTTCTGTTTCATCGGACAGCCTCTGAACCGCCTCGAATTGATGAGGCCGCCTAAAATATGGGCTCACGGTTACACGGACGCCTCCTCTGCAAACTCTGCTTAGCGCTTCTGAAGAACCGGGTTCGTGCTTCGTTCTTGGAGTGGGCGCCTATACACCGATAGTCATAGTGTCCAAATTTTCGGTCGCGAAGTTCAAGCTGCTGCCCGGTGGTAGTAGTTGTTAGCGGCTGAGTAGAAGAGCGGGAATATGGCGGAGAAGTGTCCGAAGGATTTCATCGAGCATCCTCCGCCGCCTGCAGGGCTGCTGCGCCGTTCTTGCGGAAGCGCTCACCGGCTTCCTGCAGAAACTCCGGAGTGATGTTCAGATACACCAGCGTCGAGCGGATGTCTTTATGCCCGAGATAGGTCGCCAGATAGCCCGCTCCTCCTCCGACAGCCGCAGGCGCCCCATGATCTGGCCCCTCAGGATGCGATTCTCGGCCGCCAGGTATTCGTTGCGGAGCAACAGCTCCTGGTCGACGGTGCCACTGATATAGCTCAAGATGCGCGCCCATTCCATACTTTTCTCCTGATCCAGGCACCGCTGACGAAGAAAAGTGTAGCTCGGAATGGCGAAAAATGACGCTAAAACCGAATCCGATCCCGTTCGGAATTTATCGGCTTTTCAGTGCCTTGGAATTTTTTGACCACACGCGGTATCTTCAACACTTACTTCGACGGCAAGTACGAGCGCGAGAAGATGCTACAGAACCTCGGCAAGGAGTACACCGGCGCCACCATGCTCTACAAGCCGTGGCCGGCAGTGGGCATCTCGCATACCTACATACATGCCACGATCGAATTGATGAAAGAGCACCGGCTCAGCGCGTCCGATATAGAGCAGATCCGCGTCTGGGTCGGCGCTTACCAGCAGCAGATGTGTTATCCGCTCGAGGAACGTCGGGCACCAGCCACTCCGATGGACGCGAAGTTCAGTCTGCCGTTCTGTGTTGCGATCGCCGCCAGCAGGGGCGGTATGCAGATTTCCGATTTCAGCGCCGCCGGCTTACAGGATCCTCAGGTGCTTGCCCTCGCGAAGAAGGTGGTGCCAGCGGAAGACAGCAGCTACGACTGGACGACGAAATCGCCCGAAGCGCGGGTGGCGATCATCACACGGGATGGTCGCACGCTCGAGCGGATCGGAAAGAACGTGCCGGGCAGCCCCGAAGCACCGATCACGTGGGATGGCATCACTGGAAAGTTCCGCGATTGCGCTTCGGTTGCAGCCGTGCCGCTTTCGGCGGACACGATCAGAGACGCGCAGGACATGGCCCGTAACCTCGAGTCACTCGAAGACGCCACGGCATTGCTCCGAGTCCTGGACTGAGGGCAGCCCACATCGGCAATGCATCGGCGGCGTCGGGGCGGCTACCCGGCCATTTCGGCAGTGAGGGGTTTTCTCCAGAAAGCGTTGCGCAGACCTTTGCTGAGAACATAGTAAGAAGCTTTAAGCCGCACGGGTGGTTTGGAGACCGAGTTCAGTAATCAATGGACCAGAGAGGATCCGAACGCTTTGGCATAGTCGATAACCGTGGTGATCGATTCGTCGAACAAAGATTTAGGCGCGGCGGTCACGGAGTAGCCGGGCATCCCGGTTTTGTAGTCGGACGTAGGAGCACCGATTGAGATCTGTACGAGCCCATTTTGGGCGAGCAGTCGCGCATATTTGTCAGCCGGTACCGAATAGGGGAAGGAAACGCCACCGCCTGAAAGCCGAGCTTGCGCGCAGCGGCGAACCGTTCGTCGAACGGCAAAGAGCCAAGGATGTAGCTGAGGTGAACCGAAACGTGCATTGTTCATCTCACTGCATCTACATCAACGGCACATCCTGCGTAAGGATCCGAACTTGCGCATCGTGGCCATGGCGACGCGGATATCACTTGCCTCGGCGACCTTCCACCAGGTCTCTCGGATCCGTTCGCGCTGCGCTGTTGGCATCTGCACCGCCTTCGCGCAGATATCAAGCTTGGAATTGATCACGCGGTGCCGGGTGCTGACAGGTCGGTCAGGATGACCGGTGTGCCCCATCACGTCTTCGATCAGCACTCGTCCCGTCTTGGTTCTTACGGTAACACGCGCCGGCTTGGCCTCGGGCTCATGGACTGCCGATGCCTTCATGATTCGCTTCATCTCCTCATTGGCATGGACCCGGATTTTGCGCATTAACGGGCGAATCGAAGGATCCGCAATTCGATCCGGCGTATACGAATCGAGCGTAATTCCACCATCGACGAGCCCACGCGCCAACATGTAGGGAAAGCTATGGTCGGCCGTCTCTCGCGTACGAGGATCATATTTCGGCTCGTCCGCCAGATGCACATCCAGCCCGGAGGCAACCTCGATGTCGATGGACTCGATCTCGTCCACCGATGTCCATGCCCTGATTTTCGGAGCCAATTCGATTACGCCTATGGTGTTGTTCTCGGCCGGTATCGGCTTGATATACACCATTTCTACCACGCGCTTCTGAGGGTCCAAGGGCAGGCGCAAATTGAAAGAGCCGGTGAAGTGTTGAAGCCCGAAGAGTCCCTCGTATGGTTCTTCAGCAGAGGTAAACCCTTCTTTCGCTAACATCGCCGCGAAGACACCATTGCGCACCGAGAATGCGGTGTTACAGCCTTTCATCATGGACAGCGCACCCCAGCGAGCGACGCCCATTGGCAGGTTCGGGACGAGCGCCAGCGATGCGGCATTGGCCAACTGGGCCTGCGTGAAGTTCCAAAGTCTGCCCACAGCCAAGGCAACACCAACATTCATGCTCAGCCCATAATCGAGACCAGATTCGAGGTGGTACGGACCGCTCCGAGAGAAGGCGCCATATACCTCATAAGCAAGGGTGACGGCGGTAAGAACCTGCTTGCCGGATGAACGGGCAACCTCAGCAGCGGCCAGCACGCCGGGGATCATGTCGCTCGGGTGTCCGAAATATGCGTCGTTGTAGTCGTCGGTCCGGACCATCATTGCATTCGCCAAAGCAGCGAGTTCCGGCGAGGTTTGAATGTCATAGCCGAACACCGTGGCGCTCGGGCTGCTCTGCACTCGTTGCGCCAAGCGCGCCATGATCGACGCCGGTGCGGAGCGTGCGCCGACGATGGCGCACACGATGCTGTCGAACAACAGGCCGGTTACCTTTTCTGTTGCGGCCTCGCTCAAATCGGACTCCGAAAAATCGCTGGCGTACTTAATGAGTCGTGCGCTTGTCTTGTCCAATGTTGTGCCCTGATGTATTGCCAAACCTCATGCGCGTCGACCGAGCCGCGCAGCCCAACGACCCGTTCGGTATGCGCCAATAGATGTTATAGGAAAATCTCGCGTTCCCTTGGTCCGGTCTACATGTTCGAGTATGATGAAATCGCATTATATGCGGCTTCTTATAAAACTAGCTTCTTCCACAAGGGAGAGAATGAAGGCCGGCCGTTCCTTATTGATAATCATGGCTGTGGTGCGCAAAAAGTCGAGATGCGTGAAATTGGTGATCGGCCAGCGTAGCGTTCGCAGGATTATGGCATGATAAGCGCATGGTTTGGCTTCTACGAATCGGGGTGGGGTTGCTTTCGGATGCCTTCAGGCTCGTGCTACTGCTGTCGCGTTCGTCCTTGGCGGTGCGTGCCGAGAACTTGGTTCTACGAAAACAGCTTGTCCAATATGCGAATTTCGGACGATTGTGAACACCTATTTCGGAGGAACGTGATCACCCGTTTCGGCGGAACGTGATCGCTCATTTCGGTCGAACGTGAACACTTTTCGGAGATTTCCGAAATAGGTGATCACGATACCGAAACGGGTTGAGCAGTTGAAGGTGGCGGTGGTTGCGCATGGACCAGTACCGGTAGCATCTCTCCCCATTTGTGGGGAGAGAAGCGATGCCGGCCGAGAGAGTGACCATGCGCCAAATCAAGGAAGTTCTTCGACTGAAGTTTGACTGTGGCATTAGCCACAGGAAGATTGCGCGTGCGCTGAGGATCAGCGTGGGCGTGGTCTCGAAATACGTCACGTACGCAGCGGCCGCCAATCTGGACTGGGCAGCGGCGGCCGGACTCGATGATGCCCAGATCGAGGCACGGCTGTATCCGCCAGCGGCCCCAGCGAGCGTTCTGCGGGTTCCGCCCGACTGCGGGTGGATCCATACCGAGCTCAGAAGGAAGGGGGTCACACTCCAGCTTCTGTGGGAAGAGTATGTCGAGGCCAGTGCGGGTGCGCTGACCTACCGCTATACCCAGTTCTGCTACCTGTCCTTCCCGAAAACTTGTAATCGTTGAAATCATTGACTATTTGCAGCGGTGAGGCGCAATGTCACGATACCGGTTTTGGCGATATCGGCTGGAGCCTTCTCCTATGTGGCCCGTGTTTCAAGCGCTGCTCGGGATCATTTGTACCGTAGCTAGATCGCGGCTGTCACCGCAGTTCGTGTTTGTTGCGCTGCGGTATCAACTGAGGGTCTACCAGCGATCGGTTACAGTCAAAGATGCTTCTTGTAGTAGGCCCATTGGTAGCGCGCCAACAGCACCAACAAATTTCAGACCTCCTGACATAGCCAGCGAATCTGCCTGAAGTTGCCCCACCCTCACCGGCCAGCCCAGGCGGGAGAGCCCCCCCCATCCCGGCCATCCCCCGCGAGGGGGAAGGAGATAACGTGTCACCGCTTGCGAAACCCGCGGCGCAAAAACGTCGGTATTTAGCGCCCCCTCATCCCCGGCTCTTCTGCCCAGGGGGCGAAGGGAGTGTGTGGCGATGCCGCCGTTGATCGCGAAGAGCGCACCTCCGGCGCTGGCGAAGCGGCACGAGCGGTAGTGCCGGCGACCCTGCTCGACGCACGACACCGGCACCACGATTTTCTGCTGCGCGCCGGCGAGGATGCTCACGTTGAGGATGCGGTTCCGGCGCGCGCCGACCCATGCCGCGGAGTATGCGGGGGGCGGTGGCTCAGCAGGTGCGCTTGGGGATCGTAGGGCGACGATTCATCGCGCCGCCGGAGGGTGGTCGCGTCCGTGGCCGGCGGCGCGGCGCGATGAATCCGCGCCCTGCTCCGGATGAACAATTGCTGGCGGGGAGAGACATTCATCTGCAGGATGGCGGCCAATCCGGGCGGTTGTCGACGCGCGGGTGCGGGGGAATGCTGCTGTTGGCACCGGAACTCGCGTTTCGGCGTCGGCGGCGGTAGACTTTATTCCGGCGACAAAAAATTCCAGGAGGCCAACGCGATGACCGAAGCAACCAGGACCCTGAGTGTTGAAGCGCGCAAGTTATCTCCTGCCGAGCGTATCGACTTGGTGGA
>Ga0326597_10011036_pt1 | contig 12000 bp, 5 predicted proteins | sample RVTome_12_FD_203789 | JGI IMG/M metagenome (GOLD analysis project Ga0326597, IMG submission 203789) | Soil microbial communities from uranium-contaminated site in the Upper Colorado River Basin, Wyoming, United States - RVT100D185 | ecosystem: Environmental > Terrestrial > Soil > Contaminated >... | reverse complement strand
CACCGGCCTGCCGAGCCTCGGCTGGTGGGATCTCATGGATAGCGGGACGAATCTCGCGGCGGGCGTCGCGCTGGGACCGGCGCCGGACTGCGACACGCCGCCACCGTCGGCGACGGTGCTCGGACTCCTGCCGCCTTCGATCAGCGTCTGGTCGAAGTGGTATCTCGGTTGGTTGGATCCGGTCGTGGCCGGCGCCGGCATGCGAAAGCTCAACCTGAATCCCAGTTTCGATCCTGCTCTGCCCAACCGAGCGATGATCATCGATGTGAGCCCGAACGAGTTCTTTCTCGTCGAGAATCGCTGGATCCCACCGTCGATTCCCGATGACGAGAACTGGGCGCTCATCCAGGACCGCGATACCGGTGTCGTCCAATTCCTGGGCCGCCTCGACGCCGGCGGCGACCTCATCGGCAACACGAACATGTATGACTTCTACTTGCCGTGGCTGGGCGGCCTCATGGTCTACCGAATCCGGCAAGACCGCGTCGACGCGACGGTCGCGTTCAACGCGGTGCAACTCTACAGCGACACGCAGGCGATCACCCTGGTGGAAGCGGATGGCATACGGGACATTGGACGCTTCGACATCCGGACGCGCGGCTTCTGGGGCAGCGATTTCGATGCCTTCCGCAAGCCGTCCACGACGGTGATCGAGGGAGAGTGTGGCAATACCCGCGTCAACTTCCCCATGACCGCCAGCGAATTCACGCCGACCAGTTCGCCTTCGAGTGTCAGCGGTTTCCGACTCTCGACCGGCGCGCGTATCGAGCAGATTCCGATTTCCACCGGCGGGGCGAGCTTCTTCAGGGCGGGCATCGACGGACTCGTGGAGCTTTCGGTCGATCCGGCGGCTTCACGTTGGCCGCTCTGGCTGGGAGAGATACCCGGCGACATAGGCATGGTGCCGCTGCAGGGCGATGCCCAGAGCCTGACGTTGATGCCGTTCCGCGGCGTCCCGAGCTTCGTGTTCGCCGCACATGCCGCGGACGGTTCCAACCCCTGGGCGCTCTACGCCTATGGTCTCGACTCCGCGCCACGCTTTGCGGGGGCGGGGCGTCTGCTCGTCGACCTGGACGCCTCGCTTGCCGGGCCGCCCATCGCCGACCCGAGTTTCGACGCGCAGGCAGCCCCGGCGCTCATCGCCGTCACGACCGACGGAACCGTCTATGCGATCGATGCTCTCGGCCGCAGTGGTGGCAGCGTCTCGTACATCACGGGCTTTCCCGTGGCGCTGTCGATGAATGTCGATGCGGCTCCCAGCGTCGTGCACGATGCGACAGAGAGCTATGTCATCGCCGCGAGTCTCGCGGACAATCTGATCCGCAGCGTCGACGCGGGCGGAACGGTCCATCCCGAATGGGATTCCAACTTCGCGCTCAGTGGGCAGGCCGCGCTCATGTCCGCGCCGGTCGTCTGCGATCTCGATGGCGATGGTATCGCGCGCGAGCTCGCGTTCGTCGCAGGCAGCCGCTTGCGTGGCACGGATCTGCGCGGCAACGCCCTCTTGGGCATGGACGCACTCCTCCCCGTAGCAATCGATGTGGCGGCCGCTCCCGCGCGGCTTTTGGCCTGGCCGGATGCACGGGGTGGTCCCGACCGCATCGTCATCGTCGCGAGCGACCAAGCTGGGGGTGTCTTGATGCGCAGCCGTTGGGATGGGGCGTGGTCGGTCGAACAATTTGGCCGTCGACTCGAAGGCCCCCCACGCTTTGCGCCAGCCCTCGGCGATCTCGATGGCGACGGCAATCTGGACCTCGCCGTGGTCACCGACGAACGCATCTGGGTTCGGAACGATGGCGGCGCCGACCTGCGCGGATGGCCGCTGCGTCTCTTCGAAGCGCACTGGGTCCTCGAGGAGTTCATCGACAAGCCAGACGACGGCCCCGCGTCGGCGCCACTCATCGCGGATATCGATGACGACGGCGCGAACGAATTGATCGTCGTCAGCCGGCTTGGACTGACGCACGCCTTCGAAACCGATGCGCATCCCGTCGACGGCTGGCCGCGCCTGGCGTCTGGCGCGGTTGCCGCGCCGCTGCTCTTCGATTATTCCGGCGAAGCGGGAAGCCGTCGCGGACTCGCGCTCTTCGAAGCGCTGGGCGATTCGCTCTCGCGGGGCGGACGCTCGCGCTCGACGCGGCTCAATGCCCTGGATCTCGGTCCCGCCGGTTCGCAACCTGGGCCGGCGGAATGGACCGCGTGGGGTGGGAGTTCGGCGCGGCGATTCCGCCGCGCACCGGGCGAGGCGAGTGTCGTGACCGGCCCCAGCCGCATCGTCCGCAACCAGCGCCCGCGCATCTTCCCGAATCCCGCGCGCGGGGAGTCTGCGCGCGTTCGCTTCTACAGCGGCGCCGCCCACGAAGCCCGCGTCGTCGTCTACAACCTCGAAGGCGAGGAGCTGCGCCGCGTCAGCAGGCAGATGGACGCCGGCTCCACGCGGGAAGTGGATTTCTCGGTCCGGGGTCTCGCGCCCGGCCCCTATGTGTGTCGACTGGACTATGTCGGACGCGATGGTCCGGCCACCGATGTCTTGACCCTCTATGTGGAGTGAGCCGATGCAGGAGACCTTCCGTTTGATTCGCCGCGCCTGCGCATTCTGCGCCAGCGCACTGATCTTCACCTCTGCCGCCGCTGCGCAGGTTGAGCGGGGGAGTGACGCGTCTGGTGCGCTCGAGTCGCTGTTGCGGCGCTCGCCGATGCAATACGAGGCGGAGCCCTCGGACGAATCGCCCCTCAGCCTGGACATGGAGTCCGGCGCCGCGCCGCGGCGATGGTGGCCGGTGCTGCTCTCGGCCGCCGTTCCGGGCCTCGGCGAGGCCGTCACCGGACACTGGCGAGGCTATCCTCTCCTCGCCGCCGACGCGGGAATACTCGCCGGAGCCATCAGCAAGCACAACACGGGGAAAGATCGCGAGACGGAGTACAAGGCCTTCGCTGACGAAAACTACGACGAGCAAATCTGGTTCGACCACATCCAGGGGGGAATCCTCAACTCCAGCGGCGCGTCCGAGTTCTTCGAGTGGGAGTGCTACTCCAGACGCGATTGCGTTCCGCTCTGGGTTTCGCGCGCGGAGGACGAGCGGGAATGGTACGAGAACATCGGCAAGTGGGATCCATTCTTCTTCGGATGGCGTGAATACTGGCCCGTGACGCAGGGGGGAGACGGCTACTGGCCCACGTCGGTTGCAGAACAGTCCGAGGGCACGCCGCTGCAGCGCCAATACGTCGCGATGCGCGTCGCGAGCAACGACGCCTTCTCGACGCGCGACAACCTGGTCAGCGTCTCACTTCTGCTGCGGGCCTTCAGCGTCGTGCAGACGGCCTATCTCGAGGGCTTCATCGGCGGTCGCTTCAACGCGGCGCGTGCCGATCTCGAGCCCGGGGAATTTGGCTTCGCCCTCGATGACGGAGTGAGCGCCTTCGCGGCCGCATCCCCAGCCGCGGGCAGTCGCTTCGGCGTGAGGATGCGATTCTGATGGCGCGACGCGTGAAGATCCTCGGCACTCACGCCGTCTGGCTCGCCCTGTTGGCCACCGGCGTTTCGGCCCAGGAAACGGCGAATGCGCCGCGGTCCGCCATTGAGTTACGCGCAGTCGGTCGCGAACTCGCCGCGGACAACTGGACACAGAATCCCGACGGCAGCCTCCGTGGCGACACGATCGCGAAGGAAAAGCTGAAGAAGGTCGCCGAGGGCCTCCCCTCGCTGCTGCTTCCGGGCTGGAGCCAGTGGAGGCAGGGCAACCACACGCGCGCGGCACTCCTCGCCGGGGCCGAGGCCGGCGTGTGGGCGAGTTGGGTGATCTTTCGCGTTCAGGGTGGGCGTCGCGAGGACAGCTATGAGGAATACGCCGTCAACTTCGCCGGAGTGAGTGGCGTCGCTCACAACGATGACTATTGGAAGGCCCTCGCCGTCTACATCAGTTCGGAGGACTACAACGAGAACCGGCGCCTCGACCTCCGCGCGGGTGGCGAGATCGACGGCCCGGCCTACGACGGCGATCTCGCCTGGCGGTGGAGGAGCCCCATCGCCCTCGCCGAGTACCGTCGCCTCCGAACCAGTTCGCTCGGCGCGTTCGATCACGCCGAAAACGTCTTGGCGTTCGCACTCCTCACGCGTGCCATCGCGGTCATCGACGCCGTGCGGACGGCCTTGGTCAGCGACGGGGACGGGGCCATCTCGTCGGGGCGCATGGGCCTTCATCTGCACAGCCAGAGCATCGACGGCGAGCCCGCCGCCGAGCTGGGGCTGCGTCTTTCCTTCTGACTCATGCGCGCGTCGAAGCTGCTGGGGGTCGTCCTCTTCACCGGTGCCTGCGTCGCCTGTGGGCCGCCCTCGGTGCGCCAGAGCCTGCGGGAGGTCGGCGGCGCCGACGGCTTTGGCCCAACGGCGATCCGCCTGATCGAGATCTACTCGGCCGACCGCGATGAGCCCTACGCGCCGCTCCTCAGGCCGAGCGGCGTGGCGGTAGCGCCCGGCGGGATCTTCTATCTGTCCGACGCGGGCACGGGTGACATCCACATCTTCGAGGCCAATGGAAGCTACTTCGGCAGCTGCGACAGTCCGCGCCGCGGTCAGGTCCTGCCGCTGGATCTCGCGACCCTCGGGTTCCATCTGTATGTGCTGGACGGAGCGCGTCGGCGCATCCTCCGCTACAACGAGGAAGGCGCCGAGCGCGGCGTCTTGCTGGATCTCAACCAGCTCGACGAACAGAATGCGATCGATCCCGTCGCCATGGCGGCCGACCGCGACGGCCGGATTGCGATCTGTGACGCAGCGTCCGATCGCGTGATCATCGTTGAACCGTTTCTCGCGTTCCAGCAGGAGATCGGCGAACTGGGACGTTTACCCGGCCAGTTGGATGACCCCCGCGGCGTCTGCTTCGGTCGGGACGGAGCCCTCTACGTCGCCGATCGCGGCAATCGTCGCATCCAGGTCTTCGAGCGGAGCGGGCTGCATTTGAGAACGACGCAGGCCATCGGCGGAGCGAACGATGACTTCGTCGCGCCGACCGACGTGGCGAGCGATCGCTTCGGGAACATCTATGTCGCCGATCCCGGCCGCAGCGCCGTCGTCATTCTGAGCCCCGAGCTGGAAGTCCTCGACGTTCTCGGCGAAGACGAGATGGCGGACGACGACCTGCGCCGCCCGGTGCGCTGCGCGGTTTCCGACGATGATCTACTCTTCGTGGTCGATCTCGGCCGCAACGCGCTCATGGTCTTCGCACTCGAGTTTGCGGAATGAGTCGGCGGACGGCCTTCCTGCTACTCCTGCTCCTTTCGGCCCGCACCGCACCTGCCCAATCGGACCCACTCCCGCCGCCGGCCGCTCCCGTTTTGCGGTGGCACGGGCCGGAGTTCCTCGCCGTGCGGGCCGATAGCCTGCGCCTTTCGGCCGGCCAGACGGAAGTCGCCTTGGCGCGCCCCTTCATCGGCGAGCTCTTGGCGTGGTCCATCGACGGGCGCGAGCTGGAAGAGGGCACGGATGCGACGCTGGCCCGGGCGGCGGGAACCGTCTATTTGGCAACTCCGGCGACGGACGGCCAGCATCTCGTCGTGCGCTACCGCTACGATCCTCTGGGGGCTCCTCCGCAAATGCAACTACACGAGCCTCTTGGATCGATCGTCTCGAAAACGGATGAGGATCCATCCCGCGCACCGCCGACCCCTTCGAGCGAGGGACCGTCGGGACGGCCTGGTCGGCTGAACATCTCCGGCAGCAAGACTGTTTCCGTCCAGGGTGGCACTCGCCGCGAGGCGAGCGTCGATCAGGCGCTGCAGCTCAGCATCAGTGGCCAGCTCAGCGACGGCGTCGCCGTCCGCGCCGAGATCAGCGACGAGAATCTCCCCGTGACGCCCGAGGGCAACACCGAGGAGCTGAGCGATCTCGACCAGGTGCGCATCGAACTCTACGGCGAGCGCGGACGCGCGCTGGTGGGAGACTTCTTCCACCGCTCGCAACCCGGCGCGTTCCATCCCTTCGAGCGCAAGCTGCAGGGGCTTTCTCTTTTGGGACGCGCCGATCGTGGCGAGGCCCAGCTCCTGGTCGGCGCGCCCCGGGGCCAGCGGATCGAAGTTGAGATTCGAGGTCGCGAGGGCGTGCAGGGCCCCTACGAGCTGCTCGACGGTTTGCGCCTGGATCAGAGTTTCATCGTGGCCGGCAGCGAGCGTGTCTGGCTGGACGGCGTCTCGATGACGCGCGGCGAGAATCGCGACTACACCATCGACTACATCCGCGCCGAGCTGCGGTTCACCGAGCGGCGGCCGATCGGCAATCAGAGCCGGATCGCCATCGACTTCGAGAGCAGCAAGAGTGGCTACAGCCGTTCGGTCGTCGGTGCGGGGATCGACTCGGTGGCTCTCGGCAGCGCGCGGTTCTCCCTGCACTTCTTCAGAGAGGCGGATGATCCCGATCGTCCCACGGACGGGGCGCTGAGCGATGCGGACCGCGACAGCCTGGCCGCGGCCGGCGACGAGCGCGGGCGCGCCTTCGGGGATGGTGTCGTCGCCACGGAGCCCGGAGAGGGAGCGTATGTCGAGCGGATCGGCGGCGGCGGCGAGCGTTACTTCGAAGTGGCGGACAGCACGGGCGGCGATTTCGACCTCTTCTTCACGCGCGTGAACGAGGGGCTGGGTGACTACGTTCTCGACAGAATCGGGCCCGAGGGCCAGAGCGAGTTTCGCTACGTCGGGCCCGGACTCGGCGATCATGTCATCGGCAGGAAGTTGGCGTTGCCGGCGGCGCTCTCCCTCGCCGCCGCGTCCGTGCGCGCGGGAGCGCCCAGCGCGGCCAATCTGCAGCTGGAGCTGGATTGGAGCGACCAAGACCTGAATCAACTCAGTGGGCGCGACGATGGTGACAACGGCGACGTCGCCTGGCGGCTGCGCGCACAGAGTCCCTGGATGGGGGGGGACGACGAGGGTCTTCGCCTGGGCGGCAGGGTAGAGGCGATCGGCGCGGACTTCGCGAGCAGTGGGCGCCTGCGTGCACCCTTCTTCTACGAGAACTGGAATCTGCAGCGTGAAGCGCGGACGCAGCGCGAGGCCGTCGAGGAGCTGCTGCTCGAAACGAAACGTGGATCCCGCAGTGCGACCGCCAAGGTGGAACATCTCTCGCGCAGCGGCAGCTTCGACGGCGAGCGCGCCGAGTTCGCGGGCGGCGGCGGCGTCTGGCGCCGGTGGAACTGGCGGCATCGTCTCGCTTTCCTGCGCGCGGATCGTGATTTCAGTGGGCAGCCGCCCCGGCGCAGCACCCGGAGCGATCGCCTGATCTCCCTGCACCGACGCGGACGGCTGCAGCCCCAGCTGGATCTATTCGACGAGCGCTTCCGGGACCGCCTTCCCGCGTCGCAGAACGGCTACCGCATCGAGGGCTATGAGGCGGCGTTGCTGTGGCCGGGGAGCGAAGAGCTGAGCGCGCGGGTGGCCTTCCGCCGCGAGTTCGCAGACAGTCTGGCGAACGACGCCGGCGAGTGGAGGTTTGCTCAGGATGCCCGGCAATGGAGCGGGCATGCCGGCCTGAACCGCGGCGCGCATGCCCTGCAGGGCGACTTCAGTTGGCGCAGCGCGCGCCAGCCCGGCGATGCACGCCGCGAGAGCCGCCTGGGCCGGCTCCGCTTCGGGCGGCGGCCGAGTCTGAGTTCGTGGAATTACGATGTCGAGTATCGCGTCAGCAGCGAGGAATCTCGCATCCTCAGCCGCGACATCATCTTCGTGGGGATCAACCTCGGCGACTACGACGCCGAGGGGAATCCCGTCGGCGTGCGGCAGGGCGACTACAACGTCGTGTTCACGCCGAGCGAGAGTCTGCAGAGTGCAACCGATGTCGAGCTGCGCTCGAATCTCGAATGGGATGCTTCCCTTCCGGGCCTAGGCGGCGTGAGAAGCGCCAGCCAGTTCGAGATTCACGAGCGCAGCAAGTCCGACGAACTCGGCGATCTGCTGCTGCTCAAACCTGCGCTCCTGCGCGCCGAGGAAACGACGCTGTTCGGCGAGCAGCGAGTTCGGCAGGAATTCGATCTCCTGCGCGACCTGCAGCGATTCGATCTGCGCTTGAGCTACGATCGGAGCGACCAACTCGACCAGCGCTATCTCGGCGGCGTGGATCGTCGGCGCCGCGAGCGAGAGGCGTTACGGCTCGACAGTCGAATCCGCCAGGCGTGGAGTCTGCGCTGGCGTGCCGAGCAGGAAACCCGGGTACGCGAAGGCGACGCCCTGAGCGTTGGCTCCTTCGCGTCCTACGACGTTCGCGATCGCGTCGGCGCGATCGCCCTTCACTATCGAAGCTCTGGACGGCAGAGCGCGTCCGTCGAGTTCAGCGTCAGCCGGCGCGACGAGAATCGACAGGAACTGCGTCAGGACATCTTCGCCGTCGCCCCCGAACTCTCGACCGAGTTGGTGCGGGCGCGCTGGAATTTCCAGGCGCGCTGGGCGCGGATCAAGGAGAACGAGTCGGGGTTGCCGATTCGCCCCTTCTTCTTCGAGACGCCCGGCGACGTGCGCAGCGTAGCGGTCTCGATCCAGTGGGCGCTGGGTCAGGCGTTCAGCCTCGGGGTCCGCTACTCCTTGCGAGACGAGGCACAACGTGAACTACGCCAGGATCTCAGCGTGCAGACGAGGGCGAGATTCTGATGCGTCCTCTCGTGCGTCCTCTGGCGGTGTGCGCCGCCATCCTGCTCGCGGTCGCCGTGGCCGCCGCGGCGCCGTTGCGCGTCCTCGTCGAGCAGGCCCCACCGGCGGCGGGGGAAGAGCTGCGAGATCTCCTCGAGGGCTCGCTGCGCGCGCGCTGGGCTCGTGCACAGGATCCACTCGCACTCGAACGCGCTGCCTTCGAAATCTGTGCCGACGCGGGCTGGCCGTGGAGCCAGTGCGCGTTCGACTCGCTCGGCACCGCTCTCCACGTGCGCCCGGGGCCTCGAGCATCGATCGGCAGTCTGCGGAGCGTCGGCACCGACAGCGTGGCCTCGCAGAGTTTCCTGCGCGGCAGCCAACTGCGGTCGGGCCAACGCTGGCGGAGTGAGCATTGGCGCGTGGCGCTCGGCAGAGGGCTGCGGCAACTCGGTGAGTCGGGACATCCCTTCGCGGCGGCAAGTCTGCAGTCGGCGCGCCCAGACAGCGTGCACGGCGAAGGCGCCGTCGAAGTCGTCGTCTGGGTCGCGCCCGGACCGCGCATGCGCTTCGGGCAGATCCACTTCGTCGACGGCGCGAGGAGCTCGGTGGCGGGGCTCCGTCGCCTGGCGAGGCTGCCCAGCGGAGAACTCTTCAGCGAGCGGGCACTCGAGGATCTCAACACGCGGCTGATGCAGCGCGAAATCGTCGAAGACATCGAGGCGGTGGATGTACGGCAAGCGGTCGGGCTTTCCGACGTCGTGGATATCCACATGCGCCTGATCCAGCCCGAGCGTCGCGGCCGATTCGCGGCGGCGGTCGGCGTCATCGAGGATCGCGATCGCCGACAGACGCGCGTCTCCGGTTCCATCGATCTCGAGCTCTTGGATCTCTTCGGCAGCGCGCGGCAGTTCGGTCTCGCATGGCTCGACGACGGCCGTAGTCGACGTCGCCTCGACTTGCGCTATCTCGAACCGGTCGCATTCTCGACGCCCTTCGATGTCGCGCTCGCGCTGGGTCAGCGGCACGAGGACGATCTCTACGACAGCTTTCTCGCGGACGCGAGTCTGCGCGTGCCCCTGCAACGCGCCCAGTTGATCGACCTGGGCTTGGGCTTCGATCGCACGACCTTCGTCTCGGGCAGTGTCGACGAGGCGAGGCTGCGGACGCGCCGCCGCCTGTTGGTCGCGCTGCAGCTGCGTCGGCGAAGGGCGTTGCTGCGGAGCTTCTTCGGGGAGTTGCGCTCGGAGATCCAGGCGGCGTGGGTCCGGGAGAGCGGCGGAGGCAGCTTGGCGGCGGCGCCGCCGTCGCAGAGCCTGCTGCGTCTGGGACTTCAGGGTGGATGGCAGTTCCGTCCCCGTCTGGCTCTCTTGGCGCGGAGCGCCTGGCAGAGCGTCGAGTCGGACGAGCGCGTGCTGCCGCTCAGCGAGCAGTTGGCGCTCGGCGGGGCGACGACGCTGCGCGGCTATGCCGAGGATCAGTTCCGCGGCGAGCGCCTCGGCTTCGGCGGCGTCGAGATCGAGTTGGGCGAACCCCGCGGCGGCCGCGCCTATGTGTTCGGGGATCTGGGGTGGATTCAGAGCCGGCGCGAGCTGGACGGCGGCATCCGGACGAGCGAGGATTGGCTGAGCGGTTTCGGGCTGGGCCTGCGCTCGCCGCTGGCCTTCGGGGCCATCGATCTCAGTCTGGCCTTCGCCGAAGAAATCCGATTCGAGACGGGGAAGCTCCATCTGAAACTGATCCAGGAATTCTAGGAGAGCCCGGGTGGCGCGCGCCGCCTGTCTGTGGCACATTCTTTCGTCCGGCTCTGATCCGGCCCCGAGGGCCGGTTGCCCACGCCTTCGGTAGGAGCGAGCTCGCTTGGCCTCGGCGAATCCCACGGCACTGAACAAGGCGCGCTCGAGAGTCGACCGCCTGCGGCAGGAAATCCGCGAGCACGACCGTCTGTACCATGTCGAGGCGAGGCCACGCATCTCGGACAGCGAGTACGACGCGCTGCAGCGGGAGCTGATGGAGCTCGAGGAACGCTTCCCGGAGCTGCGCAGCGAGGATTCGCCCTCGCAGGGCGTCGGTTCCGATCGGCAGGAAGCGTTCGCGAGCGCGCCGCACAGCGTGCCGATGATCTCGCTTGCGAACAGTTACGAACGTGAAGAGGTCGTCGCCTTCCACGAGCGTCTCGCGCGTCTGCTCGGACACGAACCGGAGGGCTATGTCGTCGAGCCCAAGATCGACGGCGTAGCCGCGGCATTGCGCTATGTCGACGGGAGTCTCGTTCTCGGGCTGACACGCGGCGATGGCAAGCGGGGCGACGTCATCACCGAGAACCTGCGGACGGTCACGGGCCTGCTCCACGCAGTCGAAGCCGCCAAGCTGCAGAGTGCCTTCGGCACGCTGCCCGATGAGCTCGAGATTCGCGGCGAAGTCTACATGCCGCTCTCCAAGTTCGAGGAGTTGAACCGCGCGCGCGAGGCGAAGGGCGAGGAACCCTTCGCCAACCCACGGAATCTCACCGCCGGAAGCCTGAAGACCCTCGATCTCGCCGAAGTGCGTCGCCGGCCGCTTCACTTCTGGGCCTATTCCATCGCCGTTCCCGACGCTGCGCTGCTCGGCACGCACTGGAAAGAACTGGAGCTGCTGGACTCCCTCGGCTTTCCGGTGTCCGGCGAGCGGCGGCGCGCGGCGGATCTCGACGCCGTCTTCGAGGCCCTCGAGTCGCTTGCAGAGCGACGCGCGGAACTCGACTATCTGATCGACGGCGCCGTCATCAAGCTCGACGACTCCACCCTCTACGCGCGGCTCGGCAGGACGGCCAAGAGTCCGCGCTACGCCCTGGCCTACAAGTTCGCGGCCGAACAGCGCCGTACGAAACTCCTGTCGATCGAGGCGTCCGTGGGGCGCACGGGCGCCGTGACGCCCGTCGCGCATCTCAAACCCGTCGAATTGGCGGGGACGACGGTGTCGCGGGCCAGCCTGCACAACCAGGCCGAAATCGACCGCAAGGACATACGGGTCGGCGACACGGTCCTGGTCGAGAAGGGCGGCGACATCATTCCCAAGGTCGTCGGCGTGGTCTTGGACGAGCGCGCCAAGGGGAGCCGCCGTTATCGCCTGCCGACGAGATGCCCGAGCTGCGGCGCGCCCCTGCATCGAGGCGAAGACGAAGCCGCGCTGCGCTGTGGCAACTGGCGCTGTCCGGCCCAGAGCCAACAGCGAATCCTCCACTGGGCCTCGCGCGATGCTCTCGACATCGAGGGACTCGGAGAGCGCTCGGTCGGCGCGTTTCTCGAGCTCGGCATCATCGAATCGGTGGTCGATCTCTATCGCCTTCAGGCTGCCTCGCTCGAGGAATTGGAGGGCTGGGGCGCCAAGAGCGCGCTGAATCTGATCGAGTCGATC
>Ga0326597_10011035_pt1 | contig 12001 bp, 11 predicted proteins | sample RVTome_12_FD_203789 | JGI IMG/M metagenome (GOLD analysis project Ga0326597, IMG submission 203789) | Soil microbial communities from uranium-contaminated site in the Upper Colorado River Basin, Wyoming, United States - RVT100D185 | ecosystem: Environmental > Terrestrial > Soil > Contaminated >... | reverse complement strand
TGAAGGGGTCACCGGGTGGGTGGCTCAGCATGAGGCAGTCGTCGCCCTGTCGTCAAAAGCCGCGTCGGACGCCAGATTCAAGTCATTCAACGCTCTGCCGGAGGACACCTACGAGGCATTCCTCTCCGTCCCGCTGGCGAATCGCGGTGAACTGATCGGCGTCATCAACGTGCATCACGTGGAGCCGCACAGCCACACCGCGGATGAGGTCGCGCTGGTATCGTTCATCGGCGAACAGATGGGGGCGGCGCTGGCCCGCGCACGGCTGGAGCAGCAATCGTTGACCGTCGCCAAACGCATGGAGACACTGGCGGCGGTCGCCGAAACGATCGCGGCCGAGGATTACCTCGATCGCATCCTGCAACCGATTTCGGAGATGGTTGCCGAAACGTTCGATTCCCCTGTTTGCTCCATCATGCTGGTCGATGATGAGAGGCGCGAACTGGTCATCCGCGCGGCGCGCTGCTCGTCCCCGGAATACCTGCATAAGATGCCGGTCCGAATCGAGGAGTCGCTCATCGGGCGCGTGGTGCGGGAGGCCCGCCTTCTGATCGTCAGCGACGTGGTGAACGACAAGGAGTTCCGCTATCCCGAGTTGGCCCGCAAGACAGGCCTCGCGTCTCTGCTCTCGGCCCCGCTCCTGGCGCGGGACAAGGTCATCGGGACGATTAACATCTACACGCGCGAGGTTCGCAGCTTTACCGAGGACGAGATCGGCTTCGTTCGAGTTGTTGCCGGGCAGGCCGCCATCGCGATTGAGAACGCTCGACTGATGTCGGAAACCCTGGACATGAAGCGTGCCCTGGAAACACGCAAGGTGGTGGAGCGAGCCAAGGGCATCCTGCAGCAAAAGCACAACTTGACCGAGCAGGAAGCGTATCTGCGGCTGCGAAACGAGAGCCGCCGGATGCGGCGTCCAATGAGGGACCTGGCCGAGGCTGTGATCCTTGCGGATGACTTCAACACCAAGGCCCAGTTGGAGCCGAAGCCGCCGGCCTGACACGCTCTCAGCGCAAGCACGGTTTTGGGCGGCCGCCTTCCGGAGGAGTGCTACAATCGCGAGAAGGCAGGGAAGTTCGCTTATGACCAAGGTTACTCCCCCGTTGCCCGCCACTCTCGGTGAACTTCGCCGAAGCCCCTACTCGGAAGAACGGATTGGCGCCCGGGGCGTCAAGGACGAAATTCGAGACAATCTGATCTGCAAACTGCGCACCAAAGAGCCGCTGTTTCCGGGCATTGTCGGCTTTGAAGACAGTGTTGTGCCGCAGATGATCAACGCCATTCTATCGAGGCACAATTTCATCCTTCTCGGCCTTCGTGGCCAGGCGAAGACGCGGCTGATCCGCATGATGTCGGACCTCCTCGATGAGTGGATCCCGTACATCGAGGGCACTGAGATCCATGACAACCCGTACCGGCCCATCAGCCACGACGGCCGTGAAAAGATCGCTCAACTGCACGACGCGGCGCCGATCGCCTGGCTGCATCGCAGCCAGCGCTACATCGAAAAGCTAGCTACTCCGGACGTGACGATTGCCGACATGATCGGCGATATCGATCCGATCAAGGCGGCGCGCGGCGGCCGCGACCTCGGGGACGAACTGACGATTCATTACGGGCTGCTTCCGCGGGCCAATCGCGGCATCTTCGCCATCAACGAACTGCCCGATCTCGCCGGTAAGATCCAGGTGGGCCTGTTCAATATCATGCAGGAGGGCGATGTTCAGATTAAGGGTTATCCCGTCCGCCTTCCCATTGACGTGCTGCTGGTATTCACGGCGAACCCGGAGGACTACACTGCGCGCGGCAAAATCATCACGCCGCTGAAGGACCGGATCGGCAGTGAAATCCGCACGCACTACCCGGTGGATCTTGAGCACGGGATCGCCATCACGAGCCAGGAGGCTTGGCTGGACCGTCCCGCCCCGGTCGAGGTGCGGGTGCCGCGGTACATTCGCGAAATCGTGGAGCAACTGGCGTTCTTTGCCCGCGAGGAGAAGAAGGTTGACAAACGCTCGGGTGTTTCGCAGCGCCTGCCAATATCCGCCCTGGAGAACGTCGTTTCCAATGCCGAACGGAGAGCGTTGAGGGCGGGTGAAGATCTCGCCGTGCCCCGCATACTCGACATCTATGCGGCTCTCCCCTCGATCACGGGTAAGATCGAGCTGGAGTATGAAGGCGAACTAAAAGGTCCCGACCACATCGCCCGCGAGCTGATCCGCGCGGCGGTGGGCAAGATTTTCGACCGCTACTTCGAGGGCGTGAACATGGCGCAGATCATCCAGTGGTTTGATCTGGGCGGCGCTTTACGGCTCGACGAGAGCGTCGACTCAGAGAACATGGTGCGCCAACTAGGCGGCATTCAGGGGCTCATGGAAAAGACCGGCGGGCTGGGTCTTTCTTCGAACGAACCCGACGCGGCTCGCGCGTCCGCCGCCGAGTTCGTCCTGGAAGGTCTGTATTCTCACCGGCGGATCAGCCGTTCCGAAGAATACGAGTTCAAGGCCGGCGAACCGGTTCGTGAGACGCCTGCGAAGGAGGAACGGCGCCCCGGCTACCGGCGTCAGTTTAACTGATGAAATGGATCCGCTATTCCCGCTACACCGGAGAGGACTTCGGCATCGACTCCGAAGATCTGATGCGGGCGCTCTCCGACTTTTTCCTTCAGAGCGGCTTTCAATCCCAATACATGCAGTTCCAGCAGTGGAACGAGCACACGATGGACCAGTTGCGGGAGGCGATCCGGGAGGCGCTCGAACGCGGTGAATTGTTTCCCGACGAGCGTCTGCAGGAGATGCTCAACAAGCTGCAGGCGATGTCGCCCGAAGAGTTCGAGCAACTCATTAACCGGCTGATGCAGAAACTCGTCGACGATGGACACATCACGGTCGAAGAACCGGCCGATCCTCAGGCGGGGGCCGGAGCCGGCAGCGCTGAGGGGGACGTGCGTTTTGAGATCACGGACAAGTCGCTCGACTTCCTCGGCTACAAGACCCTCAAGGACCTGCTCGGCTCGCTGGGCAAATCGAGCTTCGGCCGTCACGACACGCGGGATCTGGCTACCGGCATCGAGTCATCCGGCTCATCAAAACAGTACGAGTTCGGCGATTCGCTGAACCTCAACATCAGCGAGACTCTGTTTTCGGCCGTCAGGCGCGAGGGCGCGAGCGTGCCGCTGAATCTTGAATACTCCGATCTGCATGTGAACCAGTGCGAGTATCAAAGTTCCTGCGCCACCGTGCTGATGCTCGACTGCAGCCATAGCATGATCCTTTACGGCGAGGACCGGTTCACGCCCGCGAAGAAGGTCGCGCTCGCTCTGGCGCACCTGATCCGAACGCAGTATCCAGGGGACTCGCTACGTTGCGTGCTGTTCCACAACTCGGCCGAAGAACTCGACGTCAGCCAGTTGGCTCGGGTGCAGGTGGGTCCCTTCTACACCAACACGCGCGACGGGCTGATTCTCGCCCAGCGTCTGCTGGCGCGCGAGAAGAAGGACATGAAGCAGATCGTGATGATCACCGACGGCAAGCCCTCGGCGCTCACCCTCGACGACGGGAAGATCTATCGCAACGCCTTCGGGCTCGATCCATTAGTGATCAGCCGAACCCTGGAGGAAGTGAACCGCTGTAAGAAACAGGGCATCCTGATCAACACGTTCATGCTCGCCAGCGACTTCGGTCTTGTGAATTTTGTCCAGAAGATCACGGAGATGTGCCGCGGCAAGGCGTACTTCACGACGCCTTACACTCTCGGTCAGTATCTACTGATGGACTACATGAATCGCAAGACCCGCACCATCCACTAGAACATGCCGAAACTCGCATTTGTTTTTCCCGGCCAAGGCTCGCAGTTTGCCGGAATGGGTAAGAGCCTCGCCGAAGCCTTTCCAGGCGCGCGCCTGGTTTTTGAAGAGGCGGATGACACTCTGGGCTTCGGGCTGTCGAAACTGTGCTTCGAAGGTCCCGAAGAGGAACTGAGAAAGACCGAGAATACGCAGCCTTGCCTGGTTGCGGTTTCGACCGCGGCTTTTGCGATTCTGAAAGAGCAGGGGCATCAGCCGGACTATGTCGCGGGCCACAGCCTGGGCGAATACTCGGCGCTGGTAGCCGCGGGCAGCCTCGCGTTCGGGGACGCATTGAAGCTGGTGCGCCACCGCGGGCGGTACATGCAGGAGGCGGTCGCGGAGGGTGTCGGGGCCATGGCGGCGTTGTTGAAGCTGCCTGAAGGGGCGCTGGAAGGCATCCTCGCGGAGGCGTCGCAAGGCGAGGTGGTGTCGGAGGCGAATCTGAACTCGTCCGACCAGATCGTAATCGCCGGCCACGCCGGAGCGGTGAATCGCGCCGCCGAACTGGCCAAGGCGGCGGGCGCGAAGCGCGCGGTGTTGCTCCCGGTGAGCGCTCCGTTCCACTGCCCGCTGATGAAGCCGGCGCAGGAGCGGCTCAAGGCCGACCTCGACGCCACGGCGTTCGCCGATCTTGCGGTGCCGCTGATCAACAACTGGCAGGCGGCCGAAGTCCGCACCGGCGGTGAGGCGCGCCGGGGTTTGTACGAGCAGGTTCCGAACCCGGTGCGCTGGGCGGATTCGGTGAAGGCGCTTGCCGCGAAAGGCGTCGATTACTTCGTCGAGGTAGGACCGGGCGCAGTGCTCACCGGCTTGCTGCGGAACATCGATTCGAGCCAAAAGGGCCTGAAATTTGGCGAGGCCGGCGATCTGGAGAAGCTGCGGTTTGCTGATGGCTCATAGCCCTGATTCGCGCAGGAACTTTCGGGCTACCTCTTCCACGCGCTCGTGTTTGCCGTCGACGGCGTAGTTCATCTTTCGCATCGACTCATCGGTGAACCTGCCGGACAGTTCTTCCAGCGCCGCCTTAAGCCTGGGATGCGCTTCCAGAGCAGCCCCGCGAACAACCAGCGCCGCCTCATATGGCGGGAAGTAATGGCGGTCGTCGGCCAGCACGCGGAAGTTCCTGGCGTCAATGAGCCCGTCCGTCGTACTTCCCGCGGCCAGATCGACCTGGTTCTGTTCGAGGGCTTGGTAGAGCAGCCCCAGATCCATGTCCTTCGGCGCGCCATCCAATTTCAGCGGATAGGTCTCGAGCAGGCCTTTCAGCCCGTCCGGCCGATCGACGAACTCGTAGCCGATACCCAGCCGCCACCGGCGGTCGGCCAGAGCGGCATCGGTCAGAGACCGGATCGACGGCGGCGTGTCCGGGCGGACAACCATAGCGAAGGTGTTGTTGAAGCCCAGCGGCCGCATCCAAACCAGGCTCCACCTTTCGCGGTAGGCCCGGTAGACGATTTCATTCACCTTGGCCCGGTCACGCTCGACCGGCCGGTCGAGCACGGCCATCAGCGCAGTACCGGAGTACTCCGGATACACGTCGATCCCACCGGCGGTGAGAGCCTGGTGGGCCAGCAGCGTTCCGCCGAGGTTGAGTTTGCGCTCGATCCTGAGAGGCGCCAGCCGCTTCTCCAGGTGCTGTGCGACGATCTCGCCGAGAATCACCTGCTCGGTGAAATTCTTCGAGCCGACCACGATGACGGGCTCGCGCCGGCATGCGCACAGTCCGGCGGCCAGCGCCATCAATACGGCGAGACTCTTCGTTCGATCCATCCCAAAGCTCCATCCGCCAGTAATGCAAGCACCGCGGCGGGCGCGGCCCCCGCAAGAATCTGCTGCGCGTTCACCGACGCGAGACCTCGAAAGATCAGCACGCCGAGCCCGCCCGCGCCAATCGCGGCGGCGATCGTAGCGGTTCCCACCGTGGTCACCGTCGCAACGCGAATCCCGGCGAGAATCGTCCGCGAAGCCAGCGGCAGTTCCACGTCGCACAGCACCTGCCATCGCGTCATCCCCATCGCGACCGCCGATTCACGAACCGCCGCATCCACGCCAAGGATGCCGGTCAGTGTGTTTCGCAGAATCGGCAGCAGCGCGTAGAGAACCAGGGCGACGATCGCGGTCCGCTTGCCGATGCCGCCGACGAACGGCAAGGGAATCAGGAATCCAAACAGCGCCAGGCTTGGCACGGTTTGCATCACGCTGGCGAATCCAAGAACCCAGCGCCGTCCGCCCTCCCAGCGCACAAGCGTGATACCCAACGGGATCCCGATCGCCGCCGCAAACGACATCGCGATCAGAACCAGGACGACATGTTCGCCGGTGAGGCGAAGGATCTCCTCGCGCATCCGCTACTCCAGGCACTCCAGAAACGCCCGCGCCTCGGGGAGATCGGAACGCCGGAACGCATCGGGCGCCGCAAGCAGCTCGAGGCGGCCCTCACGCAGCAGGCCAACGCGGCTGCCCAGCAGCAGCGCCTCCCGGACATCATGCGTGACGAAGACGGCGGTCTTGCCCAGGCGGTCGCGGAGATGGAGAAACTGCCGCTGCGCCTCCACGCGGGTCACCGGATCGAGCGCGCCGAACGGCTCGTCGAACAGGAGCAGCCCAGGATCGGCCGCCAGGGCGCGAGCCACACCGACACGCTGCCGCTGGCCTCCGGAGAGTTCGCATGGCAGCCGCCGGGCATACACATCAGGGTCCAGCTCCAGCATCGCCAGCAGTTCGCGAACGCGGTCGTGGACGCGCGCCTCGGGCCAGTTCTCCAGCCGTGGCACGAGGCCGACGTTGAGCTCCACCGTGAAGTGAGGGAACAGACCGACGTCCTGAATGGCGTAGCCGATGCGCCTGCGCAGGCGGACGGGATCCCAGTCGGATGTCGCCCGGCCGTCTACCCGCACTTCGCCGGACGTCGGGTACAGCAGTCCATTAATCAGCTTCAGAGCCGTCGTCTTTCCGGAGCCGCTGCGGCCGAGAAGGACGAGCGTCTCTCCCGAACGGATCTCCAAACAGAAATCAGAGAGAATGTTGCGGCCACCCGCCTCGAATCCAACGTCGCGAAACTCAACCATCGCCGCCAAGGTTGCGGACTACTCTACCACCCGGAACAGGCTCTCGGCGAATGGCCACTCGCTGTCGACCCACCGGTGTTCGCACACGAAGCCCGCCTGCCCGGCAATGGATGGGATCTCGTCGAACGCGAACTTGTGGCTGGCCTCCGTCCAGATCGTCTCGTTGTTTCGAAGGTGGATACGCAGTCCCGCGGCGGGGATCGATACGGTCTGATCGGCAAGGCTCACGGCATGCATTTCGATGCGCCGGGCGTTGGAATTGTAGCGAGCTTCGTGACGGAACCGCCGAAGGTCGAAATCGGCGCCCATTTCGCGGTTCAGACGGCCGAGGAGATTCAGGTTGAAGGCCGCGGTCACGCCGGCCGGATCGTCATAGGCGTCGATCAGGCGCTCCAGTGGCTTTTCCAAGTCCATACCCAGGAGCAGGCCATCGCCAGGGAGTAGCCGGTCCCGGACTTGGGCGAGGAAGCCGACGGCACCGGCACGGTCGAAATTGCCGATGGTGCTGCCGAGGAATAAGAGCAGCAGGCTATCGCCATCGGACCGGCTCGACGCGACCTGCTCGAGACCATCGAGATAGTTGGCCTCGATACCCTGCACGCGGACCGACTCAAGATCGCCCAGTTCAGCGGCACACGCCTCCAGCGCGGCTGGTGAGATATCGATCGGATAGTAGAGCGCGCATTCCCGGCGCGCGAGCGCCTCAAGGATCCATCGCGTCTTGCGCCCCGTGCCGCTGCCTAACTCGGCGACAATCAGGGGCGATGGCATCGAGGCAACGATCGCGCGCGAGTGAGTGCGCAGGATACGCTCATCCGCGCGTGTCAAGCCGTATTCCGGCAAGAGAGTGATCGCTTCGAATAGCTTGGAGCCGAGAGCGTCGTAGAGATACTTCGATGGCAGTTCCCGTTGCGGAGTCCGCGTCAAACTGCTGCGCACGTCATCCACAAACGAGGGATCGACCGCGGTCCGCGACGTTCCGTCGAGGACCGTTGATGTCAGAGGCATTCAGTTTTACACGCAGCGGAAACCCGCAAAGACATACGGGTAATTGGGTCTGAACCAGTTCCGGAAGGAACGGCGAAGGAAACAACCAGCGGTCCGCGGCGAAGCTCCTTTCATGACGTAGTGTTGGCCATCGAAAAAGTTGGCCGAGTACCCGGGATAAAAGGGGAACGGTGCGAAACCTTCGAAAGGCGCAAAAAGGGTGGAAGTCCATTCCCAACCGTTGCCGATCATTTCGGAGACTCCGAAGGGGCTGAGACTGTTGCCCGCACCGACCGGGGTAGGATCCCAGTGGAGGAAGTTGCAATTGGCGGCCGCCGAGTCCGGATCGCGCTCGCCGCCATCCGGCGTGCCGTAGGCGGCGCGGTGGAACTGGGCTTCGGTGGGCAGACTCGCGCGCCGCCACTCAGCGTATGCGCAGGCCTGGTCGTGCGTCACCCACACAGGCCAATCGAGCGGTAGCGGCACCTCGCCAAACATCGTGCGTAGCGCCCATCCACCCTCGCGACGCGTCCAGAAGCGCGGAGCGGGCGCACCCTGCCCGACGAACTCGAGGAATTGGCCGTTGGTCACCTTGTCACGATCGATGGAGAATGCGGCTACGGGCAGCCGTAGTTGCTCAAACTCGTTGTCCCAGCCAAAACCGTCGCCGCGTGGCCGGCCGAGAACTGCCTCTCCCGCCGGAATCTCGACGGCCCGGCGCTCGGGAGAATGCCGGCCCGTCAATATGGGAGCTGCGTCATCAGGGGCCAGTTTATGCTTCAAGGGCAGATTGTGGAGCATGTACGCGAACGTCTCGGCATGCATCTCGCGATGCTCGATCGCGACTTGCACAAGTTGCTCCGGAGCCCGCAAGATCGCGTCGTCAACGGCGTCGCGAACCCGGCTGTTGTAGGCGAGCACTTCCTCGACGGCAGGCCAGTCAGACGGCCGGTCCTCCGCCGGACGGCCGACGGGCGGATCGATGCCGAACTCGAACAGCTTGTCGAAGGAGGGATGGAACGAGGAAGCCCCAAGACCTGCGCGACAGAGCTGATTCCAGTCGAACGCTTCAATGTGTCCCAGGTAGAAGATGTTGCGGTGACGCTCCGGGATCGGCCGCTCATAGAGAGCGCCGGGAGCCAGAAGGCGAAACATTGCATCGGTGCGGGCGCGAGCCTGCTGCAGCCGCTCCGCCAGCGAGACGGGCAATTGCGGAGTACGGCGAACCATGCACATACCAGTCTATCAGTTGAGCGAGCTTGGATTTAACTTCCTTCATCGCCATTCTCTCTCTCTTGAATTGTGAAAGGAGATCCGCCGGAACGCGGTTCCGCGCCTCCCCCAAAGAGGCAACGGAACCACGTGGATGCCAAAGACGGGGCCACCAACCCATCCCAGGAAGGACTCACTGCAGGCATTCCGCCGATTCAGAATCGGCATGTCCAGCGGCGGAAGCAGGCCGCACACTCCCGCTCCCTTTCTGCCTTCATCGTAGCGCACACTCCACGCGCCGCCGCCACATGAAATTACTCAAATGGTTGATATCAAAGGGAAAATTTCGGCACCAAGTGTTGTGAATAACAATGGCGGCGCTACGCATTGCCACAGGAGGGGATGAAAATCGTCTTGCGGGGCTTGCCGAGGATCACCTTCAGAAACGGTAAGTGCTGTAGGATGAGCGAGTAAGCGGCACGGATTCTCAAGGGACCGATGATGGGCCACGCCCACATTCACACCACCCTGCTCTACGTTCAACTCACCCCCCAGGACGTCTTCGCCGAGTACGCCCGCGCCGTGGCGCAACGGGCTCCCACGCCGCCGTCATGAGACGGCCTTCACCTCCGATCGAAACAGCTCTGCAGGCCCGGGTGCGCCTGCTCGCCACCACCTTGCGGCCGGCCACCGTGAAGCACTACCAATACACAGTCAGGGTCTTCCTGAGCTGGCTGCGCGCCGCCTTCCCCGAAGTCCGGCAGCCCACGCAAATTGCGCCGCGATCCGCACATGCTCGGCTTCATCGAACATCTCTGGCGATGGCGCATCCGCGGCTCCGAAAAGCCCTTGTGCAATCACTCCCGCGCCGGCCACCTGATCCGGCTGCGCAAACTCTTCGATCTCCTCGCCGATCATCCTCATCCGCCGCGCCCCGGCTTGCTGTGGAGCGAGGACATTCCGCGCCCCGACCAACTCCTGCCGCGGCCGCTGTCCCCGGAAGATGACGCCCAGCTCCTGGCCGAACTGCGCCGCCGCCGTGATCCGCTTTCTCAGGCGCTGCTGTTGACTCGTCTCACCGGCATGCGCATTGGCGAAACCGCGGATCTGCCGGCCGACTGCCTCCGTCACCTCGGCGGCGATCAGTGGGCCCTGCATGTGCCCGTCGGCAAGCTGCACAACGAGCGCTGGACTCCCGTGGATGAAGAGGTGCGGACGATTGTCGTCCGTCTGATGTTTTTGCGCACCCTGCCTCCGGCCGCGCCGCCGGACCTTCTTCTGCCTCGGCCGGTCAGCCGCAGCCTGCTCATCCAACGACTCCGCGCCACTCTCCGCGAGACCGCCGCGCAAGCCGGTATTACGGCGCCCATTGTGCCCCACCAGCTCCGACACACCTTTGCCACCTCCATGCTGCGCGCGGGAGTGAGCCTGCCCGCCCTGATGAAACTGCTCGGTCATCGTACGGCCAACATGACGTTACTGTACGTCGAGATTACGCAACAGGACCTGCAGCGCGAGTTTCAACTGGCGTGCCGGACACCGCGCCATCTCCTCCCCTTGCCCGCCGCCATCGCCGCGACCCATCGCACAACCGCCGACGCCGATGCCGTTCGGGACCACTTGTCGGCTGCGATTCGGGTTCTGGACCTGTTCCGGCAGCAGCCCCAAGCAAGCCACCAAGACCAGCCGCTCCGCCTGCTCCTGCGCCGCCTCGTCCGGATTCGTTCCCGGTTCGAAAAGCTCGGGATCGGCTGGGGTCGCGGAAAATTAGGCTCGGATTGGCCGGTTAAATGGCCGCTAGCTTCCGCGCGCGGCTCTGGTGGCGCATCATCCGCAGGATTCCCATACCGTGCGACGACTTCTTGCAGCCGGGCAGTGATGGAAAAGGATGTCGATTTGCCGGGCGATAGCTATCAGGAAGATCGGGGTACTCGGGTGAGAACGCGCTTGCTGCCGCTCGCGGCTCCTGGGCGAGGCAACGAGTCTGGCTCGGACCGGATTGAGCTCGACGTAGCAGAAGACGGTCCAGAGGTGGGAATTATCCGAGGCGGCGAACTGGAAGCGGCCATGCCAGAAATGACCGAAGCATTTGGGAGTACTCGGAATGTAGGCGGCCAATGGCGAGTCTGGGGAAGGTGCATGTGTTTGGACATAAGCCAGTAAGCGAGAATCCTGAGGCGGTGCTCCTGGCAGTGGCGGACGAGCTGGTCGAGGTAGTTGAGGAGGCAGTCGCGGTCTGAGAAGAAGATGTCCTGGCGGTTGTTGCCGCGAGTCCAGACAACAGCCGCGAAGTCGGCAGGGCGGCATCGAGGGTGTCGCGCCATCGCCAAAGCAGAACGCGCTGGCCGGGAGGTCTCTCAAGAAAAGTCGGACCCGCTCCGGCCCTTCCGGCCCCAGTTTCCCCGGCCCCAGTTTCCCCCCAAATCACGATACAATTTTTAGGATGGAATGTTTTGATGCCGATGATCGACGGATGATCGCGCCTTCGGCGCGGATGATGTCGCTGGCGCCCCCTACACCCGGCCAAAACTCAGAAAACTACGTTCTCTGATGACCGACAACAGGTCACTTGCTCCACCTGCGCTTTGACGCCCTTGCCGCTGCGTGCAGTACGGTCAACGACCAAGGCTCCGACCTCGGCATGTTGTTTGAGTTGTTCCAGGGTCTCCCGATACGGAGCGTCAGCCGGTTCACCGCCGGACTGTACCGATGTTGTATCGATGGGGGTATTTCGTGTCCCGTTAGGCAATCTTGGCCTTTTTTGAATCTGTAAGTTACATATTCCAAATGACTTGGGCGTGGCTACTTTGCGACGACGCGCAAGCGGCAGTGAATCAGCAGGTTAGTGATGTTGATGGACTTCCGTTCGGGTCAGAAACGGGGGGAT
>Ga0326597_10011034_pt1 | contig 12002 bp, 13 predicted proteins | sample RVTome_12_FD_203789 | JGI IMG/M metagenome (GOLD analysis project Ga0326597, IMG submission 203789) | Soil microbial communities from uranium-contaminated site in the Upper Colorado River Basin, Wyoming, United States - RVT100D185 | ecosystem: Environmental > Terrestrial > Soil > Contaminated >... | reverse complement strand
TACGACCGTCTCGGCCTGGCCGCCAGCCGCAAGTTCGGGGGTGCCGTGGCGCGCAACCGCGCCAAGCGCCTCCTGCGCGAGGCGTTCCGGCGCCACAAGCGTGCGGTCGCGCGCACGAGCGGCGAGGACCTCGTGGCGCTGCCGCGGCCGGCGCTGGCCGGGCGCAGGCAGGACGAGGTCGACCGTGAGTACACCGACCTCCTCCGTCGCGTCGCCGCAAAGCGCGCGGCCCGTGGTCGCCGCAAGGATGCTGCTCCTGCTGATTGACGGGTACCGGCTGATCCTCTCGCCCGTGCTGGGTGGCTACTGCCGCTATCAACCCAGCTGCAGCGTCTACGCGGCCGAGGCGGTGCGGCGGCACGGCGCGGGGCGCGGGGCGTCCCTGGCGCTGCGGCGCCTGCTGCGCTGTCATCCCTTCCGCCGCGGCGGATTCGATCCCGTCCCTTAGGAACACCGATGGAAGAACGCCGCCTGCTCCTGGCCGTGGCCTTGTCGCTGCTGGTGCTCACCGCCTACCAACTCGTCTTCGCTCCGGCGCCGCGGCCGTCTCCCGCCGCGGCGGGCGCGCCGGCCGGCAGCCCCGCCGCTTCCCCCGGCGTCTCGCCCTCGGCGGAGCCGAGCGCGGCGGCGGTGCCACCGGTGCCGCGCCCGACGCCGTCGCCGGTGGCGAGGGTGGCCGACGAACGCGAGCGCCGCGTGGAGGTGCAGGGCGAGGACCTCCTGGTGGCGTTCGCCAACAAGGGAGCGCGCCTCCTGTCCTGGAAGCTCGAGCACTACCACGACGGCCGCGGCCGGCCCGAAGAGATGGTGCTCGCGGTCGGCGAAGGGTCCCAGTCGCTGGACCTGGAGACGGGCGACGCGGAGGTGGACGCACGGTTGCGCGCGGCGCTCTTCCGCCCCTCCGTCGAGCACCTCGTCCTGCGTCAGGGCGCCGCCAACGAGCTGCGCTTCGAGTGGGTGGAGGGCGATCTCGAGGCGCGCAAGGTCCTGCGCTTCCCCCCGCGCGGCTATCTCGTGGAGGTCGAGGCCGCCGTGCGCCGGGGTGGCCAGGACCTGCCGGTCAAGGCCCTCTGGGGCCCCGGAGTGGGCAACCCGACGGCGGCCGAGATGGAGGTGCAGGGCTACGTGCCTCCGCAAGGGGTGTACCTGGGTCCCGACGGGGTGCACCGCACGCCCCCGGAGAAGATCGGGACGCAGCTCCCGGCCGCGGGCGCGCGCTGGATCGGGGTGGAGAGCCGCTACTTCGTCGCGCTGTGGGTACCCCCCGCGCGCGGGCTGCCGGCGGAGCTGCGGGCGGTGCCGGTGCCCGCGCTGGAGGAGGGCAAGGCCGGGCTCGGCGTGGCCGCCGCGGTGGGCGTCTCCCCCGCCCAGGAGCCCGCGCGCCTCTATGTGGGGCCCAAGGACTACCAGATCCTCTCCCGGGAGGACCACGACCTGGGGCGGGTGGTCGACGTGGGCGACTGGATCGGACCGATCGTGGTGCCGCTCATGGCGCTGCTGCGCTGGGTCTACTCGCTCACGGGCAACTGGGGTTGGGCCATCATCCTGCTGACGGTGCTCATCAACCTCGTGATGGCGCCGTTCCGGCACTACAGCATCGCGAACGGCCTCAAGATGGCGAAGCTGGCGCCGGAGATGCGCGCCATCCAGGAGCGCTACCGCAAGGTGCCGCTCCTCGACCCCAAGCGGCAGGACATGCAGCAGGAGATCGGCGAGCTGTACGCGCGCCACGGCATGAGCATGGGCACGCAGATGGCCGTGGGCTGCCTGCCCATCCTGCTCACCATGCCGTTCCTGATCGCCTTCTACCGGGTCCTGCAGGTCTCGATCGAGCTGCGCGGCGCGTCCTTCCTCTGGATCGCCGACCTGAGCCAGAAGGACCCGTACTTCATCACCCCCGTCCTGATGGGCCTGTCCATGTTCATCATGCAGAGGATGGTGCCGACGACCATGGACCCCGCCCAGCAGCGGATCATGCTGATCATGCCGGTCGTGCTCTCCGGGATGTTCCTGTGGGCGCCGGCCGGGCTCAATCTGTACTGGCTGGCCTCGAACGTCTGCTCGATCCTCCAGCAGTGGCTCACCCTGCGTCTGCGGAGGGACCGCGACACCCCGTCGGGGAACCGCAAGGAGCGGCGGCGCGCATGAAGGACCCCGTGTTCAGCGGGCGTGACGTCGCCGATGCCGTCCAGGTCGCCAGCCGGTCGCTCGGCCTGCCCGCGGAGACCCTGCGCTACGTGGTGCTGGAGCGGGGGTCGGCCGGAGGCCTCGGCGTGGGCGGCACGCCCGCCATGATCGCCGTGCTGCTGGAGGGCGCCGGTGGCGGCGCCGGCGCCGGCGCGCGGGGGGGTCGCGGAGCGCTCCGGCCGGAGGAGCCGCGCCGGCCCCGGGCCCTGCTGACCTCGCTCGTGCGCGACCTGGGCCGGGCGGCCGGCCTGGAGCTCACCGCCGACCTCGAGGAGACCGAGGAGGGCCTCCTCCTGCGCCTGGGCGGTGCCGACCGCGACTTCTTCCTGGAAGAGGACGGGGAGGTGCTGAAGGCCCTCGAGCACGTGCTGCACAAGGTGGCGCAGTCGGAGAACGAGCCGCGCCGCTTGATCGTGGAGTGCGAGGGCTACCGGACCCGCCGCGACGACGCGTTGCGCCGCCGGGCGCTCCTCCTGGCCGAGCAGGTGCTGGCGGACGGCCGCGCCCAGCGCACCGAGCCGCTCAACTCCTACGAGCGGCGCATCGTGCACGTGACGCTGGCCGAGGTGCAGGGCGTGAAGACCTTCAGCGTGGGCGAAGGCGCCGACCGCCGGGTCACGGTGGCCCCGGCCGACGCCGCCGCCCCGGGCGAGCCGCCGCCGGGCGCGTCCGGAGAGCCGGCGTAGTCGCGGACGCCGTGGCCGCCGCGCCGAGCGCCCACCGTCCGTACCTCGAAGCGCTCGGCCTCGCCGGCGTCCCCGCCGCGGGGCTGGAGCGGTACCTGGAGCTGCTTGCGTCCTGGTCCGCGCGCGTGAACCTGACGGGCGCGCGCACCCCGGCGGAGCGTGTCGAACTGCTCGTGGCCCCCGTGCTGCCCGCGGCGCCGCTGCCGGCGCCGGGCCGGCTGATCGACGTCGGCTCGGGCAGCGGGTCGCCGGGCCTGGTCCTGGCCCTCCTGCGGCCCGACCTCGCGGTCACGCTGCTGGAGCCGCGCCAGAAGCGCTGGGCCTTCCTGCGCGAGGCGGCCCGGGCGGCCGGTCGTCCGGACGTGGACGTCCGGCGCGAACGCCACGACACCTACAGGGGTCCGGCGGCCGCCACGGTCACCCTGCGCGCGCTGGCCCTGCCCCTGCCCGCCCTGGCGCCGCTGGTCGAGGTCGGCGGGCGCGTGCTGGTTTTCGGGTCGAACCCGCCCGCCGCGCCCGGGTGGGGGCGGGAGGTCCCGGTGGCCGCCGGTCTTCACGCCTGGAGGCGCCGGCCGGATGTTTAACGTGGAACAACGGCGGCCCGCCCGTCCCGCGTGTTATCCTGCGCGTCCTCTTCAGGGACCCGTGGGACGCATCATCGCCATCGCCAACCAGAAGGGCGGGGTGGGCAAGACCACCACCGCCATCAACCTGGCGGCCAGCCTGGCCGCGGCGGAGCGCACGGTCCTGGCCGTGGACGCCGACCCCCAGGGCAACCTCACGTCCGGGCTGGGCCGCCGGGCGCGTGAGGGACGGCCGAGCCTGTACGACGTCCTGATCGAGCAGCGGCCGCTGGCCGACGTGATCATCGACACCGACCTCGAGCACTTGCGCCTGGCCCCCGCCGACCGGAACCTGACCGGGGCGGAAGTGGAGCTGGTCCCGGCGCCCGCGCGCGAGTACCGGCTGAAGGAGGCCCTGGCGCCGGTGGCCGGGGCCTACGACTACGTGTTCATCGACTGCCCGCCGAGCCTGGGCCTGCTCACCGTGAACGCGCTGGCCGCGGCGGACGCCGTGCTGATCCCGCTCCAGTGCGAGTACTTCGCGCTCGAGGGCGTCTCGGAGCTCGTCTCGACCCTCCGGCGCGTCCAGCGCTCGCTCAACCCCCGGCTGGTCATCGAGGGCGTCCTGCTCACGATGGTGGACGAGCGCACCAACCTGACCCAGCAGGTGACGGGCGAGATCCGGGAGCACTTCAAGGAGAAGGTGTTCCGCACGATCGTGCCCCGCAGCGTGCGGCTGGCCGAGGCGCCCAGTTTCGGCAAGCCGATACTGCTCTATGACATAAAGTCCAAAGGGGCCGAGGCATACCTCGACCTCGCGAAGGAAGTGATGGCCCATGAAAAGAAAGGTGCTGGGCAAGGGGCTGAGCGCGCTCCTGCCGGATCCTGACCCGTCACCCGCGGCCGCGGGCGAGGTCCCCGTGGACAGCCTCGAGCCCAACCCCTACCAGCCGCGCACGGCCCTGGAGCCCCGGGCCCTGGCCGAGCTGGCCCACTCCATCCGCGAGAGCGGGATGGTGCAGCCCATCCTCGTGCGCCGGCACGGGCGCGGGTACCAGATCATCGCGGGCGAGCGGCGCTGGCGCGCCGCGCAGCAGGCGGGGCTCAGCCGGGTTCCGGTCGCGGTGCGCGACGTGCCCGATGACCAGCTCCTCGAGCTGGCGCTCGTCGAGAACATCCAGCGCGCGGAGCTCTCGCCGCTGGAGGAGGCCCAGGCCTTCCACCGCCTGCAGGAGGAGTTCCGGCTGACCCAGGAGCAGGTGGCGCTCAAGGTCGGCAAGGACCGCTCGACGGTCGCCAACACGCTCCGCCTGCTGCGCCTGCCCGCGGAGATCCGCGCCCTGGTGGACGGGGGGCAGCTCGACGCGGGGCACGCGCGGGCCCTTCTGGCCGTGGACGACGCGGAGAGCCGCCTGGCGCTGGCCCGGGAGGCGGCGCGGCGCGGCCTCTCCGTCCGGGAGGTGGAGCGGCGGGTGGCCCTGCTGCGGGCGCCCGCCCGGGGCGGCGCGCCGCGCCGTGACCCGAACACCCGCGCCGCCGAGGAGAAGCTGCGCGCGGCCCTGGGCGCGCGCGTGCAGATCAGCCGGCGCGGCCGGGGCGGCGTGATGCGCATCGCGTTCGGCAGCGAGGCGGAGCTGCAGCGCCTGTTCGACGTGCTGGTGCGGGCGGGTCGGGGCCGCGGATGAGCGCGGAGGCGCGCTCGTGGCGCGTGCTACGCTTGCCTGAGCCGGCGTCGCGCGCGCGGTGCTTGGAGGGTCCATGATCAAGATCAAGGGGCTGGGCGGCGCCGAAGAGCTCAACGGCTTCATGGACGAGGGTACCGAGTTCATCGGCGAGCTGCGCTTCCGCGACACCTTCCGCATCGACGGGAAGCTCAAGGGCAAGGTGGTCTCCGAACACACCCTGATCGTCGGGGAGTCGGGGCAGGTGGAGGCCGAGATCGACTGCGCGGTCATCTCGATCAAGGGGACGCTGAGCGGCCGCGTGCACGCTCGGCAGCGCATCGAGCTGCTGGCCGGCGCCCGCGTGCAGGCCACGCTCGTCTCGCCACGGCTCGTGATCGAGGAGGGCGCCGTCTTCCAGGGACAGTGCGACATGGGCTCCGCGGCCACGGGCACGGGCACGGGCCCGAAGGGCTCGGTGGTGCCCATGGGCCCCGGGTTGCGGCCCATGTCCGAAGGACGCTCCTGACCACGACCAACGGACGACCAGCGACGAATACTCCACCCCCGGGACAGAGACAATCCCACCTACGTCCCCTGCGCCCCCCGTGCCTCGGTGGTGTCGTAGGAGGCGGGATGCTAATACAATATTATATACCATGACGGACGAGCGACAGAGGATACTGCGGCTGACCGAACGCGTCGCCTGCGCCGGTTGAGCGTCCAAGCTCGGCCCCGCCGAGCTCGCTCAGGTCCTGAGCGCGCTGACGCCGACCGACGACCCTCGCGTGCTGGTGGACCACCGCACCGGCGACGACGCGGGTGTGTTCCGCCTGGACGAGCGGCACACGCTCGTCCAGACCGTGGACTTCTTCACCCCGGTGGTGGACGATCCCGAGGCCTTCGGCGCCATCGCCGCCGCCAACGCCCTCTCGGACGTCTATGCCATGGGCGGCCGGCCCCTCACCGCCCTGTCCATCGCCGCGTTCCCGGAGAAGGACTTCCCGCCGGAGTGGGCGGCGGCCATCGTGCGCGGCGGGCACCGGAAGCTGCAGGAGGCCGGCTGCGTGCTCCTGGGCGGTCACACCATCCGCGATCCGGAGATCAAGTTCGGCTATGCCGTGACCGGCCTCGTGGACGCGGGGCGCATCCTCACCAACGCCGCGGCACGCCCGGGCCAGGTGCTCGTGCTCACGAAGGCGCTCGGCACCGGCGTGATCGCCACCGCGCTCAAGGCGGGGCAGGCGCCGGCGGACGCCGTCGACGCGGCCACGCGGTCGATGTCGAGGCTCAACAAGGCGGCGGCGGAGGCGGGGCTGCGGCACGGCGCCACCGCGGCCACCGACATCACCGGCTTCGGGCTGATCGGGCACGCCGCGGGCATCGCCAGGGAGAGCCGCGTCACGCTGGAGATCGCCGCCGACGACCTGCCGCTCCTGCCCCGCGCGCGCGAGCTCGCGCCGCGGTTCCAGGCGGGCGGCCTCAAGGCCAACCGGAAGGAGTTCGAACGTCTGGTCGACTATCGGCGCGAGCCGGAGGCCGCGCTGGGCGCGCTCTTGTTCGACCCGCAGACCTCGGGCGGCCTGTTGTTGGTGCTGCCCGAGAGCTCGGTCGCGGCCGTGCTCGAGGAGCTGCCCGAGGCGAGGACGATCGGACGCGTGGTCGGCGGAGGCCCCCGGCCACTGGTCGTTCTGTGAGCGCCGGTCCTTTGACCTTCCGCGCCTGCGCGTGGTAAATTGCCGCGTTTCCAAGGGATTAGCTCCCGGTCCCGGGGGCCGATAGCGCGCCAGGCTCGATGAACAGGACTCTGCTCGAACGGACGATCTTGCCCGCCGCCCGGCCGGGGCGCGGGGGTGCAGCGCGGTGAAGGTACGCGCCACCGGTGCTGCGCGCCGCTACGCACGCGCCTTGCTGGAGTTGGCCCTGGCGCAGCGCGTCGGCGACGAGGTGCGCCGCGGGTTGCGCGAGGCCGCGCGCCTGGTCGCGCAGAATCCCGACCTGCGCACGGTGCTCACGCATCCCGCGGTCGGGCTGGAGCGCAAGCGGGCGGTGGTCGAGCAGGTCTGGAAGGGCGAGCACGCCCTCGTCCGCCGCTTGATCGTCCTCCTGGCCGAGCGTGAGCGGATCCTTCTCCTGCCGGACCTCGAGCGGTTGTACTCGCAACAGTGGAACGCGCAGCGCGGCGTGGTGGAAGCCGAGGCGCTCACCGTGCAGCCGCTCAGCGACGCGCAGCGCCAGGCCCTCGAAGGCGCGCTGCGCCGGCTGAGCGGCCGGGACGTGGAGCTGACGGCCACCGCCGCCCCCGAGATCCTGGGGGGCCTGGTGGTTCGCATGGACGGCAGGGTCTACGACGGCAGCGTGCGCGGGCGGCTGCGCGCGCTCCGCGGGCGGCTGGTCGGGGAAGCACAAGGAGCCTGAGCAGAAATGGACATTCGCGCCGAAGAGATCACCAGGATCATCCGCGAGCAGCTCGGCGGGTTCACGGCCGGGGTGGACGTGTCCGAGACGGGCAGCGTCCTCTCCGTGGGCGACGGCATCGCGCGCATCTACGGGCTCGAGCGCTGCATGGCCGGCGAGCTGCTGGAGCTTCCGCACGGCGTCATGGGCATCGCGCTGAACCTGGAGGAAGACTCGGTGGGCGCCGTGCTCATGGGCGAGGTCAGCCAGATCAAGGAGGGCGACGAGGTCAAGCGCACCGGCCGCATCATGTCGGTTCCGGTGGGCGAGGCCATGATCGGCCGCGTGATCAACGCGCTGGGGCAGCCGATCGACGGCAAGGGCCCGATCGCCACGAAGCGGTTCAACCCCGTGGAGCGCATCGCCCCCGGCGTGGTGGACCGGCAGCCCGTGCGCGAGCCGCTGGAGACCGGCATCAAGGCCATCGACAGCATGGTCAACATCGGCCGCGGCCAGCGCGAGCTCGTGATCGGCGACCGCCAGACGGGGAAGACCGCCATCCTGGTGGACACGATCATCAACCAGAAGGGCAAGGGCGTCGTCTGCATCTACGTGGCCATCGGCCAGAAGCAGTCCACGATCGCGCAGGTGGTGAAGACGCTCGACGATTTCGGGGCCATGGAGCACACGATCGTGCTCTCCGCGGCCGCTTCCGAGCCGGCTCCCTTCCTCTACATCGGGCCCTACGCGGGGTGCGCGATCGGGGAGTACTTCCGCGACCAGGGGCAACATGCGCTCGTCGTCTACGACGACCTCTCCAAACACGCGGCCGCCTACCGGGAGATCTCCCTGCTCCTGCGCCGGCCGCCCGGACGCGAGGCCTACCCCGGAGACGTCTTCTACCTGCACAGCCGGCTCCTGGAGCGCGCGGCCAAGCTGAGCGACAAGAAGGGCGGGGGCAGCCTGACCGCCATCCCCATCATCGAGACGCAGGCCGGCGACATCTCCGCCTACATCCCGACCAACGTCATCTCCATCACGGACGGCCAGATCTTCCTGGAGGCCGACCTGTTCAACTCGGGCATCCGCCCCGCGATCAACGTCGGCAACTCGGTGTCGCGCGTGGGCGGGTCGGCGCAGGTGAAGGCCATGCGCGCGGTGGCCGGCCGCCTGCGCCTCGACCTGGCCCAGTTCCGCGAGCTGGCCGCCTTCGCCATGTTCGCGGGCGAGCTGGACAAATCCACCCAGGCCATGCTGGCCAAGGGCGAGCGCCTGACCGAGCTCTTGAAGCAGCTGCAGTTCCAGCCCCTGCCCATGGAGAAGCAGGTCCTCATCATCTTCGCGGGCACCAACGGCTACCTCGACCCCGTCCCGGTGCCGGAGGTGAGGCGCTATGAGAAGGAGCTCTACTCCTTCCTGGACCTGCGCCATCCCGAGATCCTGAAGGCAGTGGCCGAGAAGAAGGACATCAAGGGCGACCTGACCGAGAGGATCAAGGCCGTGCTCGCCGAGTTCGGCGAGGTCTTCCAGACGGAGAAGTCCGCGGCCTGATCGGCCCCACCCCATGCCCGCGCTGATCGACATCCGCCGTCGCATCCGGTCCGTCAAGAACACCCAGCAGATCACCAAGGCCATGAAGATGGTGTCCGCGGCCAAGCTGCGGCGCGCGCAGGAGGCCATGTTCGCGGCCCGGCCCTACGCGCGGAAGATGCTCGAGGTGCTCAACAGCCTGGCCACCCGGGCCCACCCCGACTCGCATCCTCTCCTGCGCGAGCGACCGGTCGAGCGCGTGCTCGTGGTGGTGGTCACCTCGGACAAGGGCCTGGCCGGCGGCTTCAACTCGAACATCATCCGGGCCGCGGTGCGCTTCTTGAAGTCGGACGAGCTGACCGGCAAGCGCGTCGAGCTGGAGATGATCGGGCGCAAGGGCCGCGACTTCTTCCGGCGGCGGGCCTGGCCCATCCGGGCCGAGGAGATCGGCCTGTTCCAGGCGCTGCAGTTCCCCCGCGCGCAGCAGGTCGCGCACCGGCTGATCCGCAGCTATGTCGAGGCGGAGGTCGATCAGATCTGGCTCGCCTACAACGAGTTCAAGACGGTGGTGCAGCAGAAGGTGATCGTGGAGCGACTGCTACCGATCCAGCGGCTGGCGCTGGAACCGACCGAGCCGGCGCAGGACTACATCTACGAGCCGGATGCGAAGGGGATCTTCGACGACATCCTGCCCAAGCACGTGGAGATCCAGGTCTGGCGCGCGCTGCTGGAGTCGGCGGCCGCGGAGCACGGCGCGCGCATGGCGGCCATGGACGCGGCCACCAACAACGCGGGCGACATGATCGAGCGCCTGACCCTGTACATGAACAAGGTGCGGCAGGCGGCGATCACCAAGGAGATCATCGAGGTGGTCTCCGGCGCCGGCAGCTAGCGACGAGCGAACGGACCACCGCAGAGGCGCAGAGGGAAGGGAAGAGGACGCAGGGAACATATGGCGAGTGAGAACGCAGGGCGCGTGGTCCAGGTCATCGGGCCGGTGGTGGACGTCGAGTTCGACAAGCACGTCCCCGCCATCTACAACGCGGTGCGCATCGAGGGGCCGGGCCAGGGCGACGTGGCCGCCATCGACGTGATCGCCGAGGTGGAGCAGCACCTGGGCGAGAACCGGGTGCGCTGCGTGAGCATGCTGCCCACGGACGGCATGGTACGGGGGATGAGGGCCGTGGACACCGGCCACCCCATCATGGTGCCGGTGGGGCCGGCCACCCTGGGCCGCGTCCTCAACGTGATCGGCCAGCCGGTGGACGAGATGGGTCCGGTGAAGGCGAGCAAGCACTACCCCATCCACCGCCCGGCGCCGTCCTTCGAGGAGCAGAGTACGCGCCTGGAGATGTTCGAGACCGGTATCAAGGTCATCGACCTGATCGAGCCCTACCTGCGCGGCGGCAAGATCGGCCTGTTCGGCGGGGCGGGCGTGGGCAAGACGGTCATCATCCAGGAGCTGATCTACAACCTGGCCAAGAAGCACGGCGGCGTCTCCGTCTTCGCGGGGGTGGGCGAGCGTACCCGTGAAGGCAACGACCTCTGGCTGGAGTTCCAGGAATCGGGGGTCATCGACGTCAAGGACCCGCAGAAGAGCAAGGCCGCCCTCGTCTACGGCCAGATGACGGAGCCCCCCGGTGCGCGCCTGCGCGTGGCCCTCACCGGCCTCACCGTGGCCGAGTACTTCCGCGACGACGAGGGCAAGGACGTCCTCCTCTTCATCGACAACATCTTCCGCTTCACGCAGGCGGGCTCCGAGGTGTCCGCGCTCCTCGGCCGCATGCCGTCCGCGGTCGGCTACCAGCCCACGCTGCAGACCGAGATGGGCGAGCTGCAGGAGCGGATCACGTCCACGCGCAAGGGGTCGATCACGTCCGTGCAGGCGATCTACGTGCCCGCGGACGACTACACGGACCCCGCGCCCGCGACCACGTTCGCCCACCTCGACGCCACCACGAACCTTTCGCGGCAGATCTCGCAGCTCGGCATCTACCCCGCGGTGGACCCGCTGGCCTCCTCGTCCCGCATCCTCGACCCACGCGTTCTCGGCGAGGAGCACTACAAGGTGGCGCGCGACGTGAAGCAGGTGCTCCAGCGCTACAAGGATCTCCAGGACATCATCGCCATCCTCGGCATCGACGAGCTCAGCGAGGACGACAAGGTGGCGGTGGCGCGGGCGCGCAAGATCCAGCGCTTCCTCTCCCAGCCCTTCCACGTGGCCGAGCAGTTCACGGGCATCCCGGGCAAGTACGTGCCGCTGGCCGAGACCATCGAGGGCTTCAAGATGATCGTGGGCGGCGAGATGGACGACCTGCCGGAGCAGGCCTTCTACATGGTGGGGCCGATCGAGGAAGCCGTGGAGCAGGCCAAGCAGCTGCAGAAGTAGCCATGGCCCTGCCCACGAAGCTGACCCTCGAGGTCGTGACCCCCGCCGGCCTCCTCCTGCGCGAGGAGGTGGACGAGGTGATCGCCCCGGGCCGCGAGGGCTATTTCGGGGTCCGGCCGGGCCACACCCCCATGCTCGCCGCGCTCGGCATCGGCGAGATCAGCTATCGCCACGCCGCGTCCTGGCAGCATTTGACCTGCTTCTGGGGTTTTTGCGAGGTCCTGCCGGACCGGGTCAACGTGCTCGCCGAGATCGGCGAGCGGGCGGAAGCGATCGACGTCACGCGGGCGGAGGCGGCGCGTTCCCGCGCGGCCGAGCGCATGAAGTCGATCCGCGAGGAGGCCGGCTTCGAAGAAGCGCACCAGGCCTACGTGCGGGCCGTGACGCGCCTGGCGGTGGGCCGGCGGCGGACGGGCTGAGCGACTCGTTCCGCGCCGAGTGGAGACGCAGGGCGGGACGGTGGCTCGGGTATCCTGAGGGAGATGACGTTCGACCTGCCCCGGCTCCTCGCCCGCCGCCAGGCGTGGCGCTCCGAGGGCCGACGTGTCGTTTTCACCAACGGCTGCTTCGACCTGCTGCATCCCGGCCA
>Ga0326597_10011032_pt1 | contig 12002 bp, 7 predicted proteins | sample RVTome_12_FD_203789 | JGI IMG/M metagenome (GOLD analysis project Ga0326597, IMG submission 203789) | Soil microbial communities from uranium-contaminated site in the Upper Colorado River Basin, Wyoming, United States - RVT100D185 | ecosystem: Environmental > Terrestrial > Soil > Contaminated >... | reverse complement strand
AAGAGAAACCGGTCGAGGTCAAGCTGCCCCAGGAGACGCCGGAGCCGACAATCCCCAATGATCTTAAGGAGCACATTGAGTGGAAGAAGGGAACCGCCAAGAAGCTCCCAACGCTCAAGTTCAAGAAGACCCTGACATCCGAGCTCGCAGAGAAAGCCAAGGCCCTGTTCGAGAGCAACGAAGAAGTCGCAACGGCGATCGACCAAACGCTCCGCAAGCAATCCGAAGGAAATGACGGTTCGCCTGATTCCAGCAACGACAACGAGGGCAACAACTCGTGATCGCCATCGCCTTTAGGTTTCTCGCCGGTCGCTACCACGCCACGCCGTGGGGCCGGCACGTCAACGAGGGCGCGGTCGAGTGGCCGCCCTCGCCGTGGCGTATTCTCCGCGCCCTGGTCGCCACGTGGAAACGCACGCTGCCAGACGTGGCCGAGTCGAATGTGAAGCCGATCCTCGAAATCCTCGCCGCGGAACCGCCCGAGTTCGTGCTGCCCCCCGCCTCGACCGGCCACACTCGCCACTACATGCCGTGGCATAAGGGATGGAAAGCGGAAGCGCCCGAAAAAGCCAAGACACTGGTATTCGACACCTTCATCGCCGTGGCGCGAGAACCGAACGAGACCGGCGGCGGATGGCATCCGGCGCCGCTCGTCGCCCGCTGGCCGAAAAGCTGCCTCGACGACACGCAACGGCCAACGCTTGTGCGCATTCTCGACAACCTCAACACGCTCGGCCGCTCCGAGTCCTGGTGCGAGGCGACGCTGCTTGGCGACGAGGCGACGCGCGAGCTTGATCCAAGCCCACAGCGCGAGCCACGGGTCAGCAGGCCGCTCAACGGCCACGCAGTCCCCGACAAGCACGAGATTGTCCGCCTCCTCTGTCCTGATCCGACGACGGCCTTCGACCGTGGCGAGTTCACGGATCGATTGAAGAAAAAGCCCAAGCGGACATCGCCTCTTTACGATCCGGATTGGCACCTCTGCGCCGAAACACTCTGGCTGCACAAGGAGCGCTGGTCCGATCCGCCCGGCTCCCGCTGGGTGCAATACGCTCGCCCTCGCGACTGCTTCAAGATCGAGCCGAGGCGAGCCGCGGGCACTGACGCCTCCACGCAGTGGGGCCTGCGCGGACGCGCGCCGCCCTCCATTCAGGTCGTCCGCTATGCCCTTGACTCGAAAGTCCTGCCGCTGGTGACGGAGACGCTCCCCGTCGCTGAGGCCGCCCGACGCGCGCTGATGAGCGTTCACGGTCGACTCACGGAGCACAACGGCGTTCGGGGCCGATCGCCAATCTTTTCTGGCAAGGATCAAGACGGCAACCCATTCACCGGCCACGGCCACGCCTATTACCTGCCCACCGACGAGGATGGCGACGGACGCCTCGATCATCTCACCGTCTTCGCCCGCGATGGCTTCGACGACGCCGAACGTCGCGCCATCGACCGCCTGCGCCAGCTCAACACCGGTCGAAAAGGCGAGGAGCGCCACCCGCTGCGACTGCTGCTACTGGGCATGGGGACGCTCGGGGAGTACCACCCCGGCCCGCTTGCGGAGTCGAAGGTCTGGGTTTCCGCCACGCCGTACATTGTCACGCGACACGCCAAGACCCGCGGTCGAGACCGGATCGACATGTCATCGCCGGTGGCGCGTGCCAAGTTCCTCATTACCGACTTGCGCGATCAGATTCGCGCCGTGCTCACCGACCTGCCCGACGGCGCGCACGCGGAGATTCAGATCAATCCCGAAGTGGACGACCACGGCGTCTTTCGCCTCTGCACTCGCGACGATCGGCGTGACCTGCGCCCGATCCAGTTCAAGCGCTTTCGCCGCAAACCCGGCGACGATGGCGGCCGACGTCTCGCCGGCGCCTTCCGCATGGAGTTTCCGTTTGAGATTCGTGGACCGGTCGCCCTCGGCCATGCGGCCCACTTCGGACTGGGCTTGTGTGTTCCTGAGTAGTCTGATACCATGTTAAGGCAGTATCGCCGAGGGCGCGACGGGGATATTTATCAGCCGGAACCTCGCTGACCCGTCCTGCGAGTGCGACGGTGGTGAAGGGGGGTGCCGGGTACGCTCGCGTGAACGTAGACCCTTGAAAATGCGAGACTTACGAAACGAGCACTGCATGTCCAAGGTCAGCCGGAGCCGTGGTAGGCCGCCACGCTCGCAGGCAGCCGCGCAAGCAGCTATCATTACGACACTTGCGAGGGCGGCAGCTTCCGCGGCTCGCGAGCCGCGGCCCCATTGAAGCAAGGAGCGATTCGGCGATCCGCCGGTCATTGGGGAAGCTTCCGCGGCTCGCGAGCCGCGGCCCCATTGAAGCGCGTCCGGGAGCATTGATCGCTCCTCCCCGTCATTCCTTACCCAACCATGCGGCGTTCGCGGCGCGGAATGGTCGGATGCCAAGAGCGATGAGGTGGGCGTTGGCGGGGTCGTCGAGCGCCCAGAGGGGTTTGCCCGAAGCGACGAGGTCGTGGCAGAGGCGTTCCAGTCGGCCACCGGGCGAGGCGTGGGCGATGATCAGCTCGTCGGCCAGGTCCGCCACGAGGCGATTCCGCTTCTCGGCGAGGTCGGCTGTGGCACGGCGGCGTTTCGCGCCAAATGCCGATGCCAAGAGCATTCTGTTCTCGGCGATGGCCGTTTCCCACGCCGCAGGGAGGCGCATGCCGTCGATGCCTCGGGCGGGGCAGACGATCACGGGGTGCTTGCCCCGCAGAAGCGTTTCGAGGCACTCCCGCTCCATCGACGACTGGAACCCGCCGACCACGGTCGCGGTGGAGTCGCGCAGGGCCAGCGCAAGGTCGAGTGTCTGAACGATGATGGTCCCAGGGCAGCGGCGCGAGCAGAGCAGGCCGACCTTGCGAGTTTGGAGGAGCGCGGTGTTGCCCGCTTGTGAGACGATCCGCGGCAACTGGCGAGCGTCCGGACTTGTGGCCAGTCTCGCTGGCATACGTCAATGGGCCTGTTGTTCTACTTCTGCAGCGAACTTTTCGATTTCGCTCTCATGCACGATGCGAGTATGGAACTCGCTGAGCACAGAGTCAACACGCGTTGGAAGATCGCTCGGAACCACAGCGGCTTCAAATGCCGAAACGATGATCAGCTGCCTGTGCTCCCCATTCTCCGGGTGGCGGTGGAGGAGCTCACCCTCGCTGGCCAGGCGCATCGCAGCTGACGTGGCGCGACTCTCCTCGGCGGGAAACCGCTGCGGCTTCACAAGGTTTAGGACACCGTTGCGGAATGCGTAGGGAACCCTGAGAGGGCGGCGCAAGACCGGAACCGACACCTGATAATCAAAGAGCACGCGGCTTTGAAGCGAGTCGCGGCGGAACACTTGATCGAGTGCGGGTATTTCAGGCTCCCGGCGCTCACGACGCGCCCGTCCGCCAACGAGTTCGTCGAACATCGCTGCGAGTTCGGCATCCGGATCGCCAACCTTCATCGGTCGCGGAGGCGTTAGAAGAATGTCGTTGCCGCGCGTATTCATGAAGCGAATAAGGTCGTCTGGGGTTTGAAAACTCTCGCGGTCGATCTCGACCCTCCGCTCAATGGCCCGTTTCGCGGCGTTGACGCGTGCGAGATCGATTGCCTGACCCCGGAAGTACCGCCGGATGCGGTCGTTGCCCGCGGCGGTGCGAGCCTTCACAAACCCAAGGTCAGGACACAGCAGCATCACCCCGATGTTCGCCGCCTCCATGCGCGAACGATCCGGGCAGTACTGAATCACCGAGTAGTAGCCCTTTGTCGCGCTCATCGGTCGTCTCCTTGCCTATCGAAATCCAGCTCCCCTTGCGGCCAGCAGGTGGGAGCCAGCCATCCTACCACGTTATCGGCCACGAAGCCCGCCCGCTGGCAGAGCAGGTCACACAGCCCGGACCGGGCTTCGTCGCTCACCTCCCAGTCGGGCGGAATCGAGGCAACGATGGACCGGCAGGTGTCCGCGTCGAACGACCGAAGCCGCTCGGCAGCCTGCTCCACGATCTCCCGACGCTCTCGCACGAGCGGCACGAAGCCCGGAAACAGGCCGTAGACCCTCTCATCCCTGGTACGATCGATCGTAGCCACCGGTTGCGACAGGTCCCGCCCGCACGTGAAGCAGTGCGTGTGGTCCATCGCCACGAGGCGAAAGCGGCCTGCCTCCGCCCCTTCCTCGGAGAAGAACACGTTGTCGTAGTTCGGCCTGCGAACGGTCAGGTCCGGAGGGTGCCGGTCGCAGTTGAGCGTCCATGTGTCGAACACGACCAGCCGGGCCACGTCGTCCGGGTTCACGACAGCGGCAAGCTCGTCCTCGCTGCCGCCCCAGGTGTGGCCCCGTTCGGCGCGGGTCACAAACGCGGGGCCAGCTTCCGCCTTCCCACCACGATGAAACGGAACCTCGTCGTCGCCGTCGAGCGTGAGGATGGCGTAGTCGAAGGTCGGCAGGCCGAACCAGCGGGCAAGCTGCGTGCCGACGTACTCGCAGGCGAGCGTGTGCGGCCCCTGACGATTGCCCATTGCCTTGATGTATGCCCGTCCGGCATCCGTAACGACCTCGGCCGTGCCCATGCTCGTGTCCAGCGCGCGAACAAACCGAACGAAGCGAGTCGGCTGCCAGGGTGAAGGGCGCTCGGCCAATACGTGAGCCTTTCATTTCGATCCGCGCTGACTCTCCAGCAGATCACGCGGTTTCGCGTTGCAGCACGAAGCGTGCCCGCTCACGCCGAAGCATCTCATACGGCGACATGCACTTGATCCGCATTCCAATGCAGACGTCTGGGATCTTGATCTTGCGAGGTGACGCAGCGGGAACTTCGTGTGTGACGACCGTGTTCTCGCCTGCGTGGGCCTGCGCGACCAGGTAGTAATCCGCCTTCTGGAGGAACGTGCTGATGGCGGAGGCCTCGTAGGTCTGGCCCTGGACCCAGGCAGTCACCGCCGCGAACGAGCGCAACGTCGCCTCATCCGGCGGAAGAAAGAACCCCTCCCCTCGCCCTTCGGCCCACTCCGACAGTTCATCCTTACCAGCCTCGATCTCGTCGCCGACTTTCTCTATGCTGAACACTTTGCCCGCCTTGTTCTCATGGATCAGCCAATCCCAGAACGCGGGGCAGAAGTCCATGCCGTAGTGCAGATTCTTGGCGGCCATGAACACGTTGGCGTCGAGTAGATAGGCCATCAGCCAGCCACCCCCACGCTCTGCCCAAGCTCACGGAAGGTGGACATCTTCTTGAATCCCAGCAGATGGAACGCTTCAGTGAAGGACGAGCGGCCCTCCCAGGTACTGGTGACCACGGCGCGGGCGAAGCGCTTACTGACCCGCGCAGCGGTGGTGAGGTAGAAGCTTCCACCGGCAGCACGGGGGATGCTCGTCAGCCGCTTGACTTCCGCATCGTATTCTTGCCAGAGCTGCTCGCGCGGCAGTGCGCGCGCGTCATGGATGCGTCGGAGGATCACGAGTGTGCTCACCTTGAACCGACGGGCCAGACGGTCCATTGTCTCGCGCAGCGCTTCGCCGCGGCGGAGCTCCTGGCGCACCACGGCGAGCGGCGCGAGCAGTTCGGCGGCTACACGATTGCACCAGTTTTCTACCGCGTTTGTCGGCGCGGACCGCGGCTCGACGTCGGTCAGCGCGGACTCGCCCAGCCACAGATGCGCCAGCTCATGGGCCAGCGTGAACATCTGCCCGGCTTTGGTGTCCGCGCCATTGATGAACACCAGCGGCGCAAGGGGATCGGCAAGGGCGAAGCCGCGGAACTCGGTCGGGTCGAGCTTGCGGCGGTTGTTGCTGCCGACCACGCCGTTGACCATGACCAGGATGCCGAGGTTGTCGGCCTGCTCGATGAAGCGGCGCAATGCGTCCACCCAGGTCGGCATCTGCCGTCGCTCTTCCAGGTCGAAAGCGAGCGCGTCGCGCATCTCGGCCGCGACTTTCACGGCGTCCTCGGTGGGCTTGGCCGAGCCGACCAACGGAAACGGCTGCTCGCCCGTAACACGGGCGTATTCGCGATACCATTCCTGCCGTTGCTGGCAGATGTAGATCGTGTCGAGCAGGTCAGGGCTTGGGTGCCTGAGGGCTTCCCCGCGGATCGTCCGAAAGTCCGGGATGGGCACCGACTCGACGGGCGGTTTCGGTAGAAAAAAGTAACCGAAGGGCGCGTGGGTAGCCTTGGCGAAGGCCTCAAGCTGTTTGAGTGTGGGCTGAACGTCCTCGCTCAGCCACTCCGGCAGCTTGGGAAACCGCTGCGCGAGCGCGTCCACGTCGAGTCCTGCGCGCTGGCAGGCCCATTGGAGCATTTCCGGCTTGACGGGCACCCTGGTCATCAGCGCACTCTACTCCTGACTCCTATGCCTCGTCATCATCGTCATGATCGTCGCTCCCGCCCATGCGGTACTTGAAGTCGAAATTGATCAAGAAGTCGAGCTGCTCTGGCGAGAACGCGAAGTGCTCCGCAAGTGCCTGATCTGTCTCGTCAATTAGCGGCTTGCTGAATTTCGGATACGTGCATTGAATTTGCAGCTCACCGAGCTTCTGATATTTCATGGATAGAACTTGCGAGTTCGCCCGAATGTCGTCCATGAGGCGCTCGGCGAGTGAAGTGAGTCTCTTCACGACGCGCGGATCGGCTCGCGCGAAGTCGAAGCGGCAAAGGTTGATTTCTCGCCGATTCAGATTGCGGCAGTCAGAGTAGACCGTGATGAGCCAGTAGAACAGCGTCGAGTTGAGCATCGCGAGGAATACGTTCCTCTGTTCAGGTTTCGAGAACAGCAGCTCCTTCAGTTCCGAAGGTGGGCGTGGACGGCCCTTGGCATCCCGAATCTCTGGCACGAAATCAAGGATCTGCACGAAGTGGCTGAGTTTTCGCGTGTAGTAAATTGAGTGTTTCCCGGCATCCTCAACGTCGGATAGCGTAGCTCGCTCAAGCGCGAAGCGTTCGAGGATCACCTGCTCCGTCCGGCTTCCAATCTTGGCAATAGCCGCGCCGCGGTTCAGGGCGGTAGTCTCTATGAAGGTGAGACCGTGAAAAAGATGCGGGCGCTCGACGGATTGCCATTTGTTGTACGTGGTCGAAAACGTTCGCCTATCCTGCCCGCGAGCGTGAACAATGATCGCCAAGCGAATGTGTTCGAGCCCGTCAAAGAGCTTGCTTGGGCGGTCATTGAATGCGCTTACGATGGATGTGCCAGATTGGTGCAAGGCCGTTTGAAGCGGTTCATATCCATCTGTGCAGACGGAGGCGACAGGAACGATCATCGCGACCCGCCCGTTCGCTCCGCATAGACCAATGCATCGCTCCCAGGTGAATGCATAGAGATTCCCGCATGATTCGGTCGTGTAACTACGAATCGTATAGGTGCGCTTTACCTTCGCATACTCGACGTAAGGCGGATTCCCGATGATCACATCGAATCCGCCGGCTGACATGATGCCATAGAAGTCCACGAACCAATGAAACGGCTCGTGGCTGCTGCGCCACGTCTGGAAGGCATCCTCGTACTTCTTCTTGTCCGAAATTGTTCCGGTTGAAACGCCGTACTCGGCGGCGAGGTAGCGGTCGAGCTGCGCGTCCAGCGCCGTCATCCGCGATCGGACCATCTCCTTGCCTGTGGCCAGCTCCGCGGGGGTGACACCCTGGTCGGTCTGCATCTCGCGGAACTTTCGGAAGGCGGTGTCGGCCAGCCGGGCTTGCTCTTCGATTCGCTCGATGTCCTTGCCGAAATCGAAGCGGCCCTCCATCGACTTCTTGACTTCGTCGAGTGTGGCGAAGCCGACCAGCGTGTTCCCGGCGCGGACGTTGAAGTCAATGTCGGGCAGCGGTTCGATGTCGTCAAAGCGCTCGATCTGGGCGACGAGCTTGAGGAAGAGCCGCAGCTTACAGATTTCCGTGGCCTCCTCCATGATGTCCACGCCGAAGAGGTTGTTCACGATGATCGACTTGAGCACGAAGTAGCGGTGGTTGGGGTGGGCGGCGATACGGTCGAGCACCTTGCGAAAATCGGAGAACTTTTCCGGGTGGTGCTTGCCGACCCCCCTTGGTCCCCCCTTGGCAAGGGGGGAGGTTCTGGCCAGGTCTTCGAGCAGGCCCTCCATGCGATTCAGGCACGCCTCATAGAGCGGCTCCAGGATGTTCAGGGCGGCGAAAAGGAACGCGCCGGAGCCGCACGTCGGGTCGAGCACGGTGACGCCGGACGAACCGGCGCTGCCGGCGATGGCCTTCCAGAATGCCCGGACGAGTTCGGGGCCTTCGCTGGTGGCAATCACGTCCTCGGCGAACTGGCGGATGTCGAGATTGAGCGTGATGAGGTCGTTGATCTCGCGGACCTCGCCCCTGCGGAGCTTCTCGCGCAGTTCCAGGCAGCGCTGGCGGCGGGCGACGTATTCGCGCCACGTCTCGGTTGGCAGCGCGAGGTTCGTTCCGTCCGGGCCTGGGATCTCCGCCGTCCCGAGGTTGTAGCGCTTGTCGAACATCCTCGCCTTGGGGTCCTTCATTCCCGACTGCACGAAGTCCGGCAGGGCGGATTCGGAAACGACCTTTCCGGCGTCGTCGATCACACCGCGACGGACGGCGTCGTAGATGTAGCGGTCGGGATCGTCGCGCAACAGCCGCCAGACGGCACCGTCCGGTTTGAAGGCGATGTTGCACTCCTTGCGGGCGGCGTCGAAGAGGAAGGGGATGATCGTGTTCTGCGAGATATAGCCGGTGATATCCTCCTTGGTGTAGTAGGCACCCATCTGCTTCTGGTTGATGTACTTCTCGAAGATGTAGCCGAGCACGTCTGGGTTGATTTCGTTGTTGGTGCGGAGCGGCCGTTCGTCCAGGTGCCAGCGGTAGGCGTCGAAGAAGTCGAAGAGCCGCTCGAACGCGGCATCGGGAATCTGGATGCACTGGCCATGCTGCTCCTCAATCTGGTGTTTCAGGAACAGGCCGCCGTTCAGGTAGGGTACGGTGCCAAGCAGGGTCCGCGCGGCGGGACTTCGCTCCTGGGGGCGTTTGGCAAAGCCCTCGAAGAAGAGCGGGCAGAGGAATTCGCGGTAGTAGCGATCCTTTCCCTGCTTGCGAACGACGCCGAGGCGGTTCTTGAGATAGTCCGCGTCGTTGTCCAGAAAGTGTTTCTTCTGGATGAAGTAGATGAACATGAGGCGGTTGAGCATGACCGAGACGTACCACGACTGAAGCGATTCGTCGGGGATGCCCTTGAGGAACTTGCAGAAGGCCTCGTGCTCGGTTTTGAAGCGGTCGTAGAAGCGCTTGGTGACCTTCTCGACGTCGAACCCGGCGCGGGCGCGGGTCGTCACGTCAACGATGGAGAGCCCGTCCTCCTCGGTCAGGCCGAAGGCGATGTTTGGCAGGACGCGCTCGATCAACATGCCGCTGGTCTGACCACGGCGATAGGGATACTCGCGCCGCGCGATGGGCTGGCCCGGGGCGCGGCGAACCCACTGCCAGAGCTGCTCGGATCGGTCACAGTTCGTGTAAACGATGATGTGCTCGCGCGCGGATTTCGTGACGTACGTGTCAATGCGGCCGCGAGTCGCATGGTCAGGGATGCGGCCATCCGGTCCCGGTTCGCACACAAAGGACGCGAAGCCACGCTTGTGAGCGACGGCACTGAGAGCGTATTCGCGACCGTCCACGCCGGTCTTCAGCGTCGAATTATGGCGGTCCCAGCCGAGATGCTCGACGAACACGTCCCCCAGCTTGAACTCGTCGAGAAGTTTGCGGCATGCCTGAAGGTTGATCGGCATCGGTCAACTCCTCCGCAGGCCGAGCGAACAGATGATCCGCGGCTCGCGTGTCTCGGTTTCCTGTTCAATCAGGCAGAGGCGGTCCTCTTGCCGCAACTCGACGACACGCTGGGCCAGCGTGATATCGTCGATACCGCTGCGGAGTAGGCGGTTGAGCATGTCCGTGGCCGCCTGCTTCAAGGGATAGCGGTAGATTTCGTCGATGGCCTTGTGCAGTTGGTCGCGGAACTCAGGGGTATCGAAGAGGGTTCCCTGGATGTCCTCGGCGCAGCGCTTCAGGCGCTCGTACGTGCGGAACCGAGCGCCAGACGGTCTGCCAAGTTGGCCGCCTATTGACTTTTCCTCCTCGCCGATGGCGGCGACCGCTTTGGCGACGAGTTCATGGTGACTGTCGTGGCGCTCCAAGGTCGGCGTGTTCGGTTCGCAGGCGGCGGCCTTCAAGATGGCCAACGGGGACTCGCTAACGTTGCTTCCGTCCTTGTCGATCCACGCCAGGGCGTCGTTGCCGTCGGCGGTTCGCAAATAGACTAGCGCGCCCTCTGGAGCGCTGCCGGTCGGTTCGTGCGGCTTCGTAGAGTACACAACGGCCGGAAGAGCGGGGATCGTGGTCTGTAGTGATGCGTCGCGTTCGATCGCGTTCTTCCAGATTTGGAAGGCGTAGGACGCGAGGTCGACCTCGGTGTCATCTTCACCATCGAGGATGCCGGACTTCTCGTGATATAGATCAACGATAACTCGGTCGCCCCGTTCATCCCCGAAGAAGGCCTCGTCCGTGCCGACGACCTCGGCGTTCTCGCGGAGTCGCGTGCGGAGCCGCTGCCGCAAACGGATGATCTTCTCGACACCCTCGACGGGAAGGAACGAATAGCAGAGGATTTCGGAAGCCTGCTGGCCGATGCGGTCCACGCGGCCGACGCGCTGGACGAGGCGAATGATGGCCCAGGGCAGGTCGTAATTGACGACGACGGCGCAGTCCTGGAGATTCTGGCCCTCGCTGAGCACGTCCGTGGCAACGAGGACGCGCAGTTCGGCCGCCGGGGCGATCTGCTCGCGCTTGCGGTTACTCACGGGGCTGAATCGCCACGCCAGCGCCGTGGGATTGGAGGCGTTGCCGGTAACGCCAGCAATGTCCGTGACGCCGCGTCGCTTCAGCTCGGCATTGAGGTACTGCACGGTATCAGCGAACTGCGTGAAGATCAGCACCTTCTCGCGGTCATGTTTTTTTGTCAGCAGGGCAACGAGCGCCGCGAGTTTCGCGTCGCGGTCGGCGTCCCAAGTTCCTGCCTTGCTCAGCAGTTTGATGACAGCCTGGGCGTCGCCCTTCAGGTCCGTGGCCAGTGCCGAGTCGAATAGGGAAGGGCGAAGCCAGCGAAACCGCCGCGCGTAGTGCTCCCGGTAATCGTCGTACACTTCTGCAGCTCGGCGCTTAAAATCCTGCTCAGTCCGAGGCGGCGTAGCGCCGGTGTTCGACGCCGCCGGACCATCATCGTTTTCTTCGTCGTCAAAGAGGTCCGTTGTACCTGCGACGGCATCCACGTCTTCGTCGAACAGGCGTTCATCGAGATATGCTGCATCCTGCGTCCCGATGGGTAGGTCGAGGTCGTTCTCAATGGCGTGCAGGAAGACGTAGTTTCGAATAACGTGGCGTTCAAGTGATTGCAGAAAAGCCTGTCCGCTGCTCTCCAATCGTTTGAACAGGCCAGTCCGGCAGAAACCCATCAGGCGTTTGCCGGCGCGCGACAGATCGTCGAGGACCTTGGCCTCTTTGGGCGTGGGGGGTTCATGCGACGACGGGGCCACGTAGTTGGCTAAGCCGTAGCGCGGCAGGGTCAGGTCATTGATCGCATCGACAACCTCCTGGGCGTAGAGCATGGCGTACTGGCCGCCGGCCTTGACGTCAGCCATCGCGAACTTGACGGTCTTGGGGACCCGGTCCGGGAAGTATGAGCGATTGCCATCGGCGAACTCCAGGTACTTCCGTTTTGTCACCGCATCCGAGCGGGCGTAATTCTCCTTGATGAAGCTGCGCGTACGCCGAACGAGGTAGTGGCGCATCAGCTCACGCCAGTCGTCGGCGTAGCCGCTCTTCTCGAACGCTGCGACTGATCGCAGGGAACACTGGTGCCGTCGGACGAACTCGGTCTCGCCAAGTTCCTTCAGCAACTGTTCCGGGCGGACGCCGACGTCCTCGTCTTCCGTGATGAACAACCGAATCTGGTTCGACAGGTCGAGGTAAGTCTTGTTGTACGGCGTGGCGGACAGCAGGACAACACGGCT
>Ga0326597_10011031_pt1 | contig 12003 bp, 11 predicted proteins | sample RVTome_12_FD_203789 | JGI IMG/M metagenome (GOLD analysis project Ga0326597, IMG submission 203789) | Soil microbial communities from uranium-contaminated site in the Upper Colorado River Basin, Wyoming, United States - RVT100D185 | ecosystem: Environmental > Terrestrial > Soil > Contaminated >... | reverse complement strand
AATCCCTGCGACCGCAGCTCGTGGACCAGGTTGAATGTAAACGAATCGTAGTTATCGATCACGAGGATCATGCGATGACTCCGGCGGACGTTCCGTGAAGGGGATAGACCGAATGGCCGTCTGGCGGGCGCGAAGCACCTTCGCCCCGTCCAGCCGCTTCCTCAAACGCAGCCATGAGTGCACCGAGCTTCGCCTGACACTCCGCCAGTTCGCCCTCCGGCGTTGACCCGGCCACCACACCCGCGCCGGCGCGAATCGTGGTCCGCCCCGCGACGCGCGTGGCGCTGCGAATCGTCAGGGCCATGTCCAGTGTTCCGTCCGATCCAATGTACCCCATGCACCCGGCGTATAGGTTTCGCCGCGTCGTCTCCAATTCGTCAATGAGCTGCATCGCTTTGATCTTCGGCGCCCCGGAGACCGTCCCGGCCGGGAACGTGGCCCGAATCAAGTCCGCCGCGTCGCATCCTTCGTCGAGCGTGGCGTCGACGTCGCTCACCAGATGCATGACGTGCGAGAATCGCTCAACCGCCGCGAGGCGCCGGACTCGAACCGTGCCCGGCGCGGCCACGCGGGAGAGATCATTGCGGGCGAGATCGACCAACATGGCGTGCTCGGCTCGTTCCTTGGGCGACTCCCGCAGCTCGCGCTCCAGTGCCAGATCGTGGTCCTCGTCCAGACCGCGAGGGCGGGTTCCCGCGATCGGACGCAGGGATGCACAACGCTTAGTCAGCCGAATCGCCGACTCTGGAGAGGAGCCCGCCAGACAAACGTCCCCGAAGTCAAGGAAGAACATGTAGGGAGAGGGATTGATCCGCCGAAGCGCGCGATAGGCTTCAAACATCGGGGGCGGGTTGAGAACTTCGACCTCTCGCGACAAAACAGCCTGGAATATGTCCCCCGCCCGAATATGTTCCTGCAATCGTGCTACGGCGGCACGGTACTCATCGTCCGCCATCAAAGGACGGAATCGAAGATCGGTCGTTGGGGGCGCCGGCATCGCCGCGGGCCCGGACAGGGCGTCCAGCAGTTGGTCGATGCGTTCGATCACCGCACGCCCGCGCTGGTCCGCCAGGATCGCGATGTGCAGACGGTGCAGGAGGTGATCAAAGACCAGGAGCTCGTTCACCAACTCGAATGCGATGGTCGGTGCCGCGATGCCCTGTGGCGGCGTCCCAAGCCGTTCAAGGCGGCGGACGTAGTCGTATGCGACGTAGCCGACCAGACCGCCAAGAAGGCGTGGAACGCGAGGGTCCGGCCGGCAAGGAAACCGAGTGGCAAAGCGGATCGCCGCGTCCAGCGGATCATCGCCGGCGGGACCGAGCCGCTCGGGTTCCGCCGTTCGGGTGGAGTACCACGTTCCGCCGGCGTCCGACCACAGACGCGCCGCCGCGCCCAGGCCGACGAACGAAAACCGCGAGGAGCGCGCGCCGCCCTCGACGGATTCCAGCAGGAACCTCGCGCCCAGCGGCCGGAGCCGCTGGAACGCTGACACGGGCGTCGTCAAATCGCCCGGGCACTCGTGCACGACGCTTTTGAAAAGTGGTCTGGAGTCCACAACGCACCCACCATAAAAAGAAACCGGCCGCCGGGAACGCACCCGGGGCCGGGTTCACCTTGCCCACCTGTCATTGACTACGGAATTACGAGGAGAGAGACGGGGCAAGCGTAGACCCGGCGGAAGCGGTGTGCCACCACCAACCCAAACTGGTCCACGCTGTCAAAACCTGCCCCGACATCCTCGTCGTTTCTACCAGATTGGACACTTCCAGTCAAGGGGTCACTTCCGGTCTTCTGGTCGCGAACCGGAAAACCCCCCAGGATCGATGGGCAAATCACAGCCGCCCGAATTCAACTACGGTCGGGACGATCTCCGATCCGGCAACGGCTCCTACCTACCCGACTCGTCCTCCCTGTCTGCGTCTGCCTGTGCGTGCGGCACGCACGCAAACAGGTGCAACGCACAGGCAGAACCGTGGGCGTCGTACACCAACGCGGCCGTGGCCATCGCGTTCTGGAAGGAGCGCGGGCTGCGCGACACTTGCCGGCGGCACGAGGATGACCTGCGGCATGAAGCCGATCGGTTTGCCGTCCGGGTCGACCTGGTTGAGGAATGCAACCTCGCTCTTCGTCAGGCCATCGACGCCCAGTACCGTGTCCGCGCCGGTCAGGTAGTTGTTGTTGCCGGCAACGAAAAACGCCGCGTTGTTCATGAAGACCGACCAGAAGACATCGTTGACCCTTGACGCCTCGCACCGCTTTGCGGCGCATCGCAAAGCGATGCCCTGAGCCGTGCTCAGGGCGTTGTGTCAAGCGTTGATCTTCAAGCCGCTACCGCGACCGAGCTTGCGGGGGATGGTGATGATGGCCCCCCGGTCGTCGTTGATGATGTCGCGGCGGTCGATGGAGAGCAGCAGGATGTACGTGTCGGCCTTGTTGGTGTAGGCCAGTTCACCGAGCGTCCCGTGCTTGAGATCTCCGCCAGGGGCGACCTGCACGTAGTGCTCCTTGCCGACCAGGCGGTAGCTGGTCACCGTCTTGAGGTCGCTGACGTTGCGAACGCTGGTGAGGTTCCGCCACATCCGCTCGACCGAGAAGAAGCCCTCGAGCAGGAACTTGTTGGCGACGTTGGACAGGATGCCCCCGATGTCGATGGTCGAGAAGGCAGCCTGAAGATTCTTGCCGAACGCGAAGCGCAGCACGCTGCGGCTGTCGCGGAAGTTGCGGCGCGAGCATCGCTCGGATAATATCCGGTCGTTGACGCGATTGAGCCCCGAAACAGAAACGAGGAATGAACGGCCCTTACCACATCCCGCACCCGATTCCGTACCAGAGTAGCAAGCGCCTCATCGCTCAGACGATTCTCGCGTATTGCCCCCGGCGCGTTGAGCGATTCGTAGAGCCATTCGCCGGATCTGGGGCGCTCTCCCTCGCCGTGACATCTCGTGACCGGGCGGCGTCATTCTGGCTCCGCGATGCTCACGGGCCTTTGATTGACCTGTGGCGGCAGATCCTAGATCGCGCATCGCTGCCGGCGGATCAGTATCAGAGGCTCTGGGAAGCGCAGGACAATCGGGAACGCGAGTGCTTCGACGAGGTGCGCGCTCGGTTCAACCGCAAGCACGATCCTGCAGACTTTCTGTACCTGCTCGCCCGCTGCGTCAAAGCGGCCATTCGCTACAATTCGTCCGGCGAATTCAACAACACGCCGGATAATCGCCGTCTTGGCGGCCGCATTTGTTTCTTGCGGCAGTGTTTCCTACAGGAGTGCGGTCATGGACGTGACGGCCAAGGATGCGGCACGGATGCTCAATCTATCCGAAGAGCAGATCCATGCGTGGATTCGCAACGGTACACTGCCAAGTTACCGGATCAAGGATCGGTATCGTTTGAACCGTGTCGAACTGCTGAACTGGGCAGCGGCGCGAAACATCAAAGTCGCGCCCGAGTACTTTCGCGAGAATCGCGAGTCTAGCGGTGGTCTGTTGCTGACCAACGCGCTGGCGTATGGCGGCGTTCTTAACGATGTTGCCGGAAAGAATAAAGTGTCGGTGCTCCGGGAGGTCTGCACGAAACTCAAACTGCCGTCGCAAATCGATCGGCAAGAACTGCATAGCATACTGGTGGCGCGCGAGGCACTTTGCTCAACAGGAATTGGAAACGGAATCGCCATTCCGCACCCGCGCGGTCCCATCATGCTCGGGCTCACAGACCCACACGTGACATTGGCGTTCCTCTGCGAGGCCATAGATTACAGTGCGCTGGACAAGAAGCCGGTCAGCGTCCTGTTCGTCATCATCAGCACGACCGTACACACTCACCTTACCCTGCTCAGCCACCTCATGTTCGCGCTGCAGGACGCGGAGTTTCGGGCACTGCTCGGCCGAAGGGCAGATGAGGAATCGATCCTAGCGAAATCGGCGGAGATTGAACGCCGAGTCGTCCAAGCCGACAAGGCCAAGGGGGCCACTCGTTGAGCGAAGTGCCGCTGGCCATCGTGCTCCTGGCGGTCGGTGCCCTCAGTTCGATCGGGCTCGCGCGTCGTCCGCGCGCCGGACTTCTCGTGTCCATGGGCGGCGTCTGCGTCGGAGGGCTGCTTTGCTCAAGCGCGGCCGTGCGAGCGTTGCTGCCCACTTCGGTATCGAGCACGACGAGCGTCGCATGGCCGCTGCCCCTCGGGGCCGTGACGCTGACGGTGGATGGCCTATCGGCGTGGTTCCTCCTGGTCATCGGGGTCTCGATTATCGCGGTCGCAATCTATTCCTGGGGCTTCTTCCAAGGCGCGATCGGACATGAGCCCATCTGGGCCGTGGGCGCGCTCCTGAACGTCCTGGTGGCAGCGATGGTGATCACTGTCTGCGCGGCGGACTTGATTCTGTTCATGATCGGCTGGGAGTTGATGAGCCTTTCGGCATTTCTGCTCATCGGGTTTCATCATCGTAGCCCGGAAACGCGACATGGCGCGTGGATGTATCTGATCGCAACGCATCTTGGAACGGCTTTCGGCGTGCTTCCGGTATTCGGGGCATTCGCGGCGCGAGCGGGTTCAACTTCGTTCGCCAGTTTTGCAGGCGCGTTTGATCCGTCGCAGGTGGCTACATGCGTCCTGCTGTTTCTGTTGGGGCTGCTCGGTTTCGGCACGAAAGCTGGGATCATACCGATGCACGTGTGGCTGCCGGCGGCACATCCTGTTGCTCCAAGTCCGGTGTCCGCGCTTATGTCAGGCGTTGTCATCAAGATGGGCATCTACGGGTTGCTGCGGTTTCTCAGTTGGCTTCCTGCTCTTCCAGTGAGCTGCGCTGTCGTGATGCTTGTGATCGGGATGGCCAGCGGTGTTATGGGCGTTCTGTACGCCCTTGCGCAGCACGACATCAAGAGGCTGCTCGCCTACCACAGCGTCGAGAACATAGGAATCATCGGCCTGGGTATTGGAATGGGGATGTTGGGACAATCCCTCGGGCAACCTGCATTGGTCGCGCTCGGCTACGGCGGGGCGTTGCTCCACGTTTTGAATCACGCGCTGTTCAAGGGGCTCTTGTTCCTTTCGGCCGGGGCGGTGATTCATGCGACCGGCACCGGCGACCTAGAGCGTCTTGGCGGGCTGGCCCGCAAGACGCCGATCAACGCGATTTTGTTCCTGATAGCGGCAGTCTCCATCTGCGGCCTGCCTCCTTTCAACGGCTTCGTCAGTGAATGGCTCCTATACGGATCGCTCTTTCACGGCGCAATGAATGCGTCACGATTGTCGGCCGGCACGTCCGCCATGGGAGCGCTGGCGCTTGCGTTGATGGGTGGACTTGCGCTCGCGTGCTTCGCCAAGGTCTTCGGCGTCGTGTTTCTCGGTGAACCGCGGGATTCACTGATTCGGCCTCGTCCAACGCCGTCTACCATGAAACTGGGAATGGCGATACCTGCGGTCCTGTGCATCGTCATCGGTCTGTTGCCGGGTCTATTCGTTCCGCTGACCGCGGGAGGCGTGAGCGCTGTGGCCGGATTGAAAACCGAGGAGTTCAGCCGTTCGATCCAGGGTGTCCTGGCCCCGGCCGGGAACGTCACTCTGTTGGCTGCGGTTTTGCTTGGAGTTTTAGCGTCGCTGGCAGTCGCAAGGCGTGCGCTTTTGCGACGCACCATGCCCGATGGTGCGCCGATGACCGTTACGTGGGGATGCGGATTCACCCGACCGTCGCCAAGGATGCAGTACACTGCCTCGTCGTTTGCGTGGCCGCTGATCCAGAGTTTCCGGAATGTGCTGTGGCCTCAGCGGAAGGCCGTAACGCCGGCCGGTCCGTTTCCCGGACGTGCCGAACTCGAAACGCACACGCCGGACATGGCAGAGCACGATTTTTATGTGCCGCTGTTCATGGGCGTGAGCCGCGTTTTTCGGATGATCCGCACCGTTTCGTGGAGTGGGGTACCGGCGTTGGACAGCAAGCCCGTCGAGGCCGGCGGTCGGGTCGGGCCGCTGCGCGCACTCGTGGCGGGCGTCGCGACGGCACTACGCCAGAGGCGAATTCACGTGTACCTGGCCTTCATCGTGCTGACGCTTCTGGTCGTCTTCTTCATCGAGTCGCTCTCCTCGCACAACTCGTTCATACCTTCCGTCGTGCCGACCGAGGAAGTCGGAACGATCAACGGAGTTTCAAAGTGACCGCGCTTCGTGGGATTGCAGCGATTCCTGAGGCGGCGCTGGTCCTGGCGCTTCCGCCGCTGCTGCTCAGCTTCGTCGTCAAGACTAAGGCCTGGTTCGGCGGGCGCGTCGGTCCACCGTGGCTACAGCCATACTACGATCTCTACAAGCTCGTGAACAAAGGAGTCGTCTTTAGCACAACGACGACGTGGGTGTTTCGGGCGGGTCCGATCGTGAACCTAGCGGCGCTGCTTACGGCGGCGACGCTCATTCCGGTCCTTTCGTCGGATGCGTTGCTCGGATTCGCCGGCGACATCATTCTGGTCGCATACCTATTCGCCCTCGGGCGCATGTTCACGGTGCTGGCGGCGATGGATACCGGCAGCAGCTTCGAGGGGATGGGCGCCTCTCGCGAAGTGACATTCGGCACGATGTCGGAACCCGCGTTGTTCCTTTCGTTCATCGTGCTGGCGATCGTAACGAAGAGCCTTCAACTGAGTCAAATGGTCGGGCCACAGCTTTACGCCTCGTCAAACTCGATCGGTCCGGCCATGGTGCTCGTCGTCGGCGCGCTGCTGATCGTATTCCTGACCGAGACCTGCCGCGTGCCCGTAGACGACCCGGCCACCCACCTCGAACTCACGATGATCCATGAAGTCATGGCGCTTGACCACAGCGGTCCGGACTTCGCGTACATAACCTACGCGGCGGCGCTCAAATTCCTGCTCCTGGGTTCGATCTTGCTTCATGTGGCGTTACCCCATCCGGGTTGGCCGCGGTGGATCGACGCACCGCTGCGATTGGTCGAGCTGATCGGCTTGGCCGTCGTGGTAGGCATCATCGAGTCTTCCATGGCGCGCCTGCGACTGAACCGTGTGCCCTTGCTGTTGGCGGGTGCCACCGTGCTGGCGGCGCTGGCCGCGGTATTGACCATCACGCGGAGTACGGCATGAACGCGCAGACGGTCACTGATTGTGTCCTGGTGCTGGTGATCCTGCTGAACCTCGGTATGCTCGCGGTCAGCCGATTGGCCTCCGGCGTTCGGCTATTCGCGATGCAGAGCCTGCTGCTGGCGTTCCTGCCGCTGTCCGCAGACGTTCTGGAAGGCGAGTCGCCCGGTGTACATGCCCTGGTCATCGCCGTCGGCACGATCGCGATCAAAGGGATCGTGATCCCCCACATTCTTCTCCGAATCATCCGCACGGGCGAGGTGCACCGTGAAGTCGAGCCTTTCATCGGCTTCACTGCATCTGTCTTCGTCGGGGCGCTTCTGGTCATCGGGAGCTTTGGCGTCGCGACGCGCCTGCCGTTGCCGACGTCGCCCATCTCGACGCTGATCGTGCCCGTCGCGCTCTCGACGCTGCTGCTCGGCTTGCTCACGTTGGTCAGTCGCCTGAAGGCGATCACGCAGGTGCTCGGGTTTCTCGTGCTCGAAAACGGCGTTTTCATCCTGGGACTTCTGCTTCTCAAGCAGACACCGCTTCTCGTCGAAATGGGAATCCTCCTCGACCTTTTTGTCGGCGTGTTCATCATGGCCATTGTGGTTTACCAGATTCGGCGGGAATTCGACCACATGGATACGCACCTGCTCATCTCACGGAAGGAATCGTAACGTGACGCTGCTGCTCCTGGTCGCCGTTCCTTTGGTGTTTGGGATTCTGTGCCTGAGTCTGCCGACGTCGCCGCTCCGCATGGCGGCGTTGGTGGGTGGAGCCTGGGCCCATCTTGCCGTGACGGTGCGCTCCTGGCCCGCGGCGGAAACGCCGGGACCGGGAGATCTGTTCGGCCTCGACCCGCTCGGACACCTGATCCTGACCTTCATCAGCATCCTATTCGCCGCTACGGCAATCTACTTCGTCGGCTATCACCGCAAGCGGCTGGTTTCGCAGCGGGTCTTTCTGGCATGCGTCCACGGTCTGCTCGCGGCACTCAGCCTGCTGTGCATCAGTCAGCACCTGGGGTTGCTTTGGATTGCCTTGGAGTCCGCATCGCTCGCTGCGACACCGCTGATTTACTTTCGCCTCGGCCCGCGGGCCCTGGAGGCGACGTGGAAGTTCCTTCTCATGAACTCAGTCGGCGTCGCCCTGGCACTGCTTGGAATTTTCTGTGTGGCCATCGCCACTACAAAACACGATGGTGTAATCGTTCTTACCATCACAGACCTTGCGCGGTACGCGACCCATCTCGACCCCGTCTGGCTGCGCGTGGGGTTTTTGCTTGGGCTCGTCGGATTCGGCACGAAGATGGGGTTGGCGCCGCTGCACAGTTGGAAGCCGGATGCCTACGGCGAATCGCCTCCTCCCGTGGCTGCGCTGATGGCCGGCGGCATGACGCTCGGAGCGTTTACCGGCATACTGCGGTTGTTCCAGATCTGTGCGGCCGCCGGTCTGAGCACTTTCGCCGGTTCATGGCTGATTGTCTTCGGCTTGTTTTCCATTGCGACCGCGGCAGTTTTCGTCGTCGGCAACAACGATTATCGACGCCTCCTGGCGTACACGAGCGTCGAACACATGGGCGTCCTCGTCGTCGGCGTCGGACTTGGCACGGCCGGCAGCTACGCCAGCATGCTGCACGCCATGCACAACATGCTGAACAAGGGGGCTCTCTTCTTCATGGCCGGCTTCATTTGGCGCATGTATGAAACGAATGACATCCGCCAAGTGCGCGGAACTCTCATCCGCAGTCCGCTAGCCGGCATTCTGATGCTCGCAGCGCTCTGCGCCACCTGCGGATTACCCCCGTTCGGAATGTTCTTCAGCGAATTAGGAATCGTGTTGGCCGCAGCTCAGAATAATCGTTGGTGGGTGCTGGCTCTCTTTGTCCTCACGCTCGCGATCGTCTTCGTCGGCGTGATGACAGCCATGCTGCCGATGGTCTTTGGCGATCCACCCGAAGGGATCACGGCCGGTACGTTGGAGTCGCCATCGCATCGCTGGCGACGAGTGACCATGCTGGGTGCCGCGACCGCGCTGCTCGCCCTCGGTCTGGGACTCGGAGCGTATCAGCCAACGGTTGTGCGAGATGCTTTGGTGCGGGCGGCGGACTCGCTCTATCATCCCGGTTTCGAAGCCGTTGCCTTTGCGACGGACACGGAGGTGCGACCGTGACAGACAACGGACGTTGGCTGCCCATTCGCCAAGGACAGTCGGTGGAACTCGGCACAGTCCCGTCGGTGCCCGCCGACGAGTTCGCAGGTCACGTCGTGGCCGGCCGGGCGCGCGGCGGGCGCCTGGCAAACCTATTCGGCCGGCGCGTGTCTTCGGACGCGGTACGCCTTTACGCATTCCTTGCGTATGATTTCGCAAGTCGAATTGAAGTTTGCTCGACCAGTGTCCAGCGCATCGCGTCGGGCGGAACGTCCGTCTTAAGGTACCCATCGATTACCAAACATTGGCCGGCCGCGCAGGCATTTGAGCGAGAAATCGCCGAGCAATACGGTGTGCATCCGATCGGCCACCCTTGGCTCAAACCTCTGCGATACCACGCTAGCGACGACGGATCACCGGCGCCCTGGGGGGTATTCGAAGCCGGCCGCGCCATACCCGGCGACTATCCCTTCTATCGCGTCGAAGGAAAGGAAGTGCACGAGGTTGCCGTGGGTCCCGTCCACGCGGGGATCATCGAGCCCGGGCACTTCCGTTTCCAATGCCACGGCGAGGAAGTTCTCCACCTGGAGATCATGCTGGGCTTTCAGCGTCGCGGGGCAGAGCGGCTCCTTCTTCATCAGAATGCTACGCGATCCGCGATCGTCGCCGAGACGATTGCCGGCGATGCGTCGATCGGTCATGCGTTGGCCTATTGCCGGGCAATCGAAGCGCTTTCGGGCGAGAAGATCAACTTGCGCGCCGCCATGATTCGCGGAATCGCCTTGGAGCTGGAGCGCCTGGCCAACCACGTCGGCGATCTTGGGGCCCTTTGCACGGACGTCGCATTTCTACCAGCATCCGCCTACCTCGGGCGGCTTCGCGGTGAGTATCTGAACCTGACGCTCGAGATTTGTGGCAGTCGGTTCGGCCGCAATCTGCTGCGACCCGGCGGAGTCCGGTTCGACATTTCGATAGAGGCCGCCGAGCGCATGCGACGACGACTGGAGGAACTGCGAACCGAAACGCTCGAAGTGCTGGACTTGATGTTTTCCCAGTCATCGGTGCTGGCGCGTTTCGAGGGCGTTGGTATAGTGACCGAGGAGCAGGCCGACGAGATCGGCATGGTGGGACCGGCCGCCCGGGCCTGCGGCTGTCGGCGCGATGTGCGTTGCGATCATCCCTACGGAGTGTATCAGTTCAGCCACATCCCGATTGCCGTGGAGACGACCGGTGATGTATACGCCCGCACCGTAGTTCGCTGGCTTGAAGTGCAGCGCTCGCTGGAATTCCTTTTGGAACTGCTTGGGAACTTACCTGCGGGTACAACGCTGAAGCCGCTCGGCAACCTGAAGCCGAATTCAATGGCATTGGGTGCTTCGGAAACTTGGCGGGGCGAGGCGATGTACGTCGCCTTCACCGACGAGGCGGGCCACCTGGCCTTCATGAAAGCGAAAGACCCGTCAATTCACAATTGGTTTGGTTTGGCGCTGGCACTCCGCGGCATGGCCATTTCGGATTTTCCAATGTGCAACAAGAGCTTCAACCTGAGTTACGCGGGACACGACCTTTAGGTCGCCGTTGCGGCGACGAATCTGCGGGGCAGCGATTGTCTGATTACCGCCAGTCGTATATGATTAGCTTCAATTGAATCTCGGCGGCAACTCATGAACGAGGAGCGTGGACGAATGGCTGGACAATCTCCGAACGGAATCCGCCGGCAGGCTGAACTCCTCGCCAAGGAGAATCGGGAAGCGGACCCGGGGATTGACAAGGTTTTTTGGTTCCCCGACACGAATGAGGTTCGCCTGGTGGAGACATCGCTCGAGGTTCCGCGGGCGGATGATGGTTTAGTGCATCCGTTTTATTTTGCTCCGGCGCCTCAGGACCAATTGCCCGCCCCCTCGGCGATCGCTTTGATCCGGCCCGAGGAAGTCCGCCAGGCACGATTACCGGAAGGCTGGGGCGACTGGCCGGATGCCGTCGAGTTGGTGAAATGATCATGACGTGGCGAGAGGCCTTCTGGCGACAGGCGCGCAGCGATCACCGGGTACTCATGCACCTCGGTGCCTCCGGCTTCGAGGCGTGTCACCGACTTCATTTCTATCAAATGGCGACGGAGAAACTCGCAAAGGCCTGGCTCACGTCGCCGGCCGCGGTCGAGCCGCCGCCGCACGTCCACAAGGGATTCGTGCGAATGTTGCAGATCATCAAATCCCAACCCGGCGTTCGACGGCGACTCGGGTACAGCAACGCCGCAGTGTTCGCACGGTCCATCAACGCGCTGCTTGACCTCGCAACCAACGTGGAGCGGCTTGCACCGGCGCTGGCAGCGGGCTCGCGACCGAACCCGGAGTATCCCTGGCGTGACGCCCAATCAGGTGAACTTTGCGTACCCGCGGAATTCCATTTCCCGGCATTTGATCCGCGGAATCCGCAAATGGCCAAGCTCGACAAGCTCGTCCTCGCGCTTCTGACGAACTTCGCCTAGCAGAGGTGTACTTGTGTTGCAAGTCCTGAAAACCCGGCTTCATCAGGGGCATCGCACGACAAAGTTTCCGCTGGAGTTGCCCACGCTGCCCGAGCGTTACCGCGGCCGGCCCGCGATTGACGCGACCAAGTGTCCGGACGATTGCCAGGAATGTGTCGAGGCTTGTCCCACGCAAGCGGTCAGCACGAAGCGTGGTCTAGAGCTCGACCTGGGGCGCTGCCTGTTCTGTACGGAATGCGCCGACGCCTGTCCTGAAGGCGCCATCCGCCACACGCAAGATTACCGCATGGCCACTTCGCGCCGCG
>Ga0326597_10011029_pt1 | contig 12004 bp, 10 predicted proteins | sample RVTome_12_FD_203789 | JGI IMG/M metagenome (GOLD analysis project Ga0326597, IMG submission 203789) | Soil microbial communities from uranium-contaminated site in the Upper Colorado River Basin, Wyoming, United States - RVT100D185 | ecosystem: Environmental > Terrestrial > Soil > Contaminated >... | reverse complement strand
GAGACCCGGCCGCGTGCCGTGCTTGTAGAACTCGCCCGCGAATCCCGCTGGCGGCAACGGAACCTCGACGGCCGTGAGCAACTCCTCGGGCGCCCTGCAACTGCGCCCCGGGCCGAGGAAGAACTCGGTGAGCGGCACGCGGCGCAGCTGCAACCCGCCGTTTGGCTTCGACGCGAGCACGGCGCGCGCGTTCAATGCGAGCAGCGGCACCAGCGTGTCCCCTGCGGGGGAGGCGTTGCATACATTGCCGCCGATGGTCGCGGCATTGCGGATCTGGTCGCTGGCGAAGTGGTCGCAGGCCTGCCAGAGCAGGTTGAACCGCTCGCGCACCAGTGCGCTTTCCAGCAACTCGGTGATCGTGACCAGCGCGCCGATGCGCAGCGTCGTGCCCTGCTCGGCGATGCCCCCCAGTCCGGGCACGCGCCGCACGTTCATCAGCACCGGCTGGAACTGCAGCCGCCCGGCCTGTGTCTGTGGCATCAGATCGGTGCCGCCCGCCAGCACGGTGACGTTGCCGGCGCGCAGGATCTCGACTGCCTCCTCGAGCGTGGTCGGCGCCGTGTAGCGCTTGATGTCCACCATTCAGAGCCTCACCGGTTCCTTGAATCGGCCAAACACGCCTACCAGCACGCCGGTGATCTCGCCGACGCTGGTGTAGGCTTTGATCGCCTCCATGATGGCCGGCATCAGATTCGCACTGGAGCGCGCGTCGGCCTGCACGCGCTCGAGTGCCGCCTGCACACTTGCTGCGTCGCGCTCGGCACGCACGCGATTGAGCGACTGGATCTGCGCGCGGGCATCCTGTTCGCTGTAGGGATGAAACTCCATCTCGGGCGCCTTCTCGTCGGTCCGGTAGCAGTTTACGCCCACCTTGCGGAAGGTTCCGTTCTCGATCTCGCGATGGTGCCTATAGGCCTGCGCCGAGACCTTGGCCTGGATGGCGCCCTCGGTCACGAGCTTGACGATGCCGCCCTGCGCGTCCACCTCGGCCATGATGGCCTGCATGCGCTCGCGCATCTGGTTGGTGAGGGTCTCGACGTAGTACGAGCCGCCGAGCGGGTCCACGGTGTCGGTCAGGCCCATCTCCTCGATCAGGAGCTGCATCGTGCGCAGCGAGATGCGCTGCGCGTATTCCGAGGGAATGGTGTAGGCCTCGTCGTAGCAGCACAGCGCCATCGTCTGCGCGCCGGAGAGCGCGCAGATCAGCGCGTAATAGGCGCCGCGCACGATGTTGAGCTCGGGCTGCTCGAATGTGAGCCCGCTTCCGCCGCCGCCCGCGAGCATGCGCATCCACATGGACCCCGGCCTGGTCGCGCCGTATTGCTCCTGCATGATCTTCGCCCAGAGGCTGCGTCCGGCGCGGAATTTCGCGACCTGCTCGAAGAGGTTGCCGAAGCAGTTGAAGTTGAACGACAGTCGCCCGGCGAATTCGTCCACCGGCAGCCCGCGGCTGATCACCTCGTCGGCGTAGGCCCTGGCGATGCAGAAGGCATACGCCATCTCCTGTGCCGGGTCGGCGCCGGACTCGCGGATGTGGTAGCCGCACACCGACACCGGGCTGTATTTCGGCGCGTGCTTCGCGCAGTACTCGATGGTGTCGCCGACCAGCCGGATCGATGGTTCTACCGGGTACACCCATGTGCCGCGGCCGATGAATTCCTTCAGTATGTCGTTCTGCGCCGTGCCGCGCAGCTTGGTGATGTCGTAGCCGCGCTTCTCCGCCATCGCCAGATACATGGCAATCAGGATCGCGGCGGCGCCGTTGATGGTGAGCGAGACGGTGATGCGCTCGAGATCCACGCCCTCGAAAGCGATCTCGAAGTCGTGCAACGTGTCGACGGCCATGCCGACGCGCCCGACCTCGCCCTCCGCCTGTGGATCGTCGGAGTCCATGCCGCACTGCGTCGGCAGGTCGAAGGCCACGTTGAGTCCGGTCTGGCCGTTGGCGATCAGGTAGTGGAACCGCTTGTTGGTGTCTGCCGGATTGCCGAAGCCGGTGTACTGGCGCATGGTCCACGGCTGCTTGCGGTACATCAGTGGATGGATGCCCCGCGTGAAAGGGTATTGCCCTGGCAGCCCGGGCATGCCGTCGCCGCCGCCGGCCTCGACGTCGGCAGCGGTGTAGAGCGACTTGATCTCGATCCCCGATTCGTTGGTCACCGTGCGTGTTTCCATTGCCGGCAGGTTCCCTGGTTTCATGGCACATGCGCCCGGATGAAGGCGACGATATCGTCGAGCCGCGAGCTCGACTGGAAGACGCCCTTGAAGCCGAGGGCACGCAGCGCGTCGTGATCCTGCGCGGGCAGGTTTCCGCCGATGATCCACAGCCTGCCGCCCAGGCCCGCCTGCTCGAGAAGCGGTTTCAGCTTGCGGCAGATGGGCAGATGCGAGCCGGCCATGGAGGAGAGCGCGATCACGTCCGCGTCCTCATCGTGCGCGACGCGCGCTATCGCCTCGGGCGTCTGGCGCAGCCCGGTATAGATCACTTCGAAGCCGGCGTCCGCCAGGGCCTGCGCCACCACCTTCGCTCCCTGGTCGTGGCCGTCGAGCCCCGGCTTGGCAAGCACCACCTTGACGCGCCTGGCCGCAGTCATGATGCCGCCAGCTCCTTGGCGATGATCAGTTTCAGGATCTCGCTGGTGCCGCCGCCAATCAGGGTGAAACGCACGTCGCGCAGGTACCTCTGCACCGGATAATCCATCGCATAGCCGTAGGAGGCGAACACCCGGGCCGCCTGGTCCGCGATGCGTGCCGCGCACTCGCTGGCAAACAGCTTCGCCATCGCCGCTTCCTTGTGGTGCGGCCGGCCGGTGTCGCAGAGCCAGGCGGCGCGATAGACCAGTTGCGTGGCCGCTTCGAGCCCGGTCGCCATTTCGGCGAGTTTTATCTGGATCGCCTGGTAGCGGTTGATCGGCTTGCCAAACTGCTTGCGCTCGCCGGAGTAGCGCACCGCGGCGTCGAGCGCGGCGCGCGCCACGCCAAGCGCCATTGCCCCGGTAATGATGCGGATCTCGGCGAGCGTCTTGCGCAGGTGCCCCTCGCCGTCGCCCTCGGCTTCCGACAGGCGGTGACTGTCGGGCACGAAGCAATCGTCAAACGCGAGTTCCGCGGTGGGCAGCGCCCAGACGCCCATTTTCTCGATTGCGCGCCCGGGCTTGACGCCGGCGAAGCTGCGCTCGACCAGGAAGATGGTGAGATTGCCTTCCTCGCCGGCCTTGGCGAACACCGTGAAGAAGTCTGCGACCGGGGCCGAGGTGACCCAGCTTTTCCGGCCGCTGATGACGTAGCCGCCCGCGACCTTGCGCGCGCGTGTGGCGATGCCCCCGAGATCGCTGCCCGCGTCCGGTTCGGTCATGCAGATGGCGCCGATCTTCTCGCCGCGCAGCGCCGGCTTGAACAGCCGCTCCAGGATGTCGGCGTTGCCGAGCATGTGCAGGAACTTGGTGCCCATCAGCGACTGCATTGCGGCGCAGCCCGCCAGCGACATCGAGCCGCGCGCGACTTCCTCGAGCGCAAGACAGAATTCCGACAGCCGCATGCCGCTGCCCCCGACGTCCTCCGGATAGCGCATGCCGAAGAGACCCAGGCTCGCCAGTTCGCCAAACAGCGCATGCGGGAACGCATGCGCTTCGTCGAGCGCCGCCGCCTGGGGTGCGATGCGTTCGTCGGAGAAGCGCGCGAACGACTCGCGCACCTGCTGCTGCTCGGGACTCAGTTCGTAGTCCATGTCAGGAACCGTCCCCGAGCTCACGCCACTCGTAGTCGATCAGCTCGAGCAGTACCCCGTTCACCGCCTTCGGATGGACAAACGCGAAATCGCAGTCGCGAAAGCGACGCAGGCCGCCGATGAACGGATAACCCTTCGCCTCGAGCTCGTCCTTCGCCGCACGGGTGCTGTCCACGTTGAGCGATACCAGCATCACGCCCTCGCCGCGCTTGTCGATGAATCTGGCGACGTCGCCATCCGGCGTCAGCGACTCCATCAGCTCGAAGCCGACGCCACCAACCCAGTACCGGGCCACGCGGATCTTCTCGGGCTCGTCCACGTAGGCATCGTCCGGCACGTCCTTGCCGAGGATCGGTTCCCAGATCTTGCGCGCCTCGGCCAGGTTTCTGACCGCAATGCAGATGTGATCGAGCTTGTTGACTTTCATGCGTGCCCTCCCGTGGAGGTACCGAGCACCTTGCGCACCGCCTCCCTCTGTACCTTGCCGAGCGCGCTGCGCGGCAGCTGATCGACGAAACGGATCTCGCGGGGCCACTTGTAGTGCGCGATGTTCCCTTCGAACAGCGCCAGCGCCTCGGCTTCTGTCAGGCGATGGCCGGGCTTCAGCACCACGGCGGCGACGACCGCCTCTCCCCAGCGCTCATCGGGCCTGCCGACGACACACGCCTCGCCGATCGCCGGGCACTCCAGAAGCACGTTCTCGACTTCCGCCGGATAGATGTTCTCTCCCCCCGAGATGATCATGTCCTTCTTGCGCGCGACCACGTACAGGTGGCCTTCGTCGTCGAAGTGGCCGATATCGCCTGAGTGGAACCAGCCGTCGACAAAAGCCTGCGCGGTCTCGGCAGGAGCGTTCCAGTAGCCGATTGCGACATTCGGCCCGCGCACCAGGATTTCTCCGTCGCAGCCCGGGGGCAATCCGGCGCCGGCATCGTCGACGACCTTTAGCTCGCAATGCAGCGCGGGCGTGCCCGCCGATCCGGCCTTGCGCAGGGCATCGGCGGCACGCCCGTAGGTCGCGATCGGGCAGGTTTCGGTGGATCCATAAACCTGGATCACGGGCACGCCGCACTCGCTGACCTTACGCACGAAGGCCTCGGTAATGATCGTCGAGCCCGTGCTGATCACGCGCAGGCTGGACAGGTCGGCGCGCTTCCAGCGCGGCAGCGCCATAAGCGCGTCGAACTGCGCCGGCACCAGCACCGTGAGCGTGATGCGCTCGCGCTCGATGGCCTCGAGCGTCGCCTCCGGATCGAATTTCGCGTGCAGCGTGACGGTCGCGCCGGCGCGCAGCGCGGGCGTGGTCTGGATGTTCATGCCACCGACATGGAACAGCGGCAGCGTCGTCAACACGCGATCCTGGCTGGTGAGGCCGTGCATGTGTGTGCTGTTCAGCGCGTTCCACAGGATCGCGCGCTGCGTGAGCACCACGCCCTTGGGCGCGCCGGTCGAGCCTGAGGTGTAGCACAGCAGCAACGGCGCGGACTCGTCGCCCTCACGGGCGGGTGGGCCGGCGCAGCCCTCGTCCAGCACGGACAGCCTGGTCGCCGGGATGGCATCCTCGATGGCGGCCGCATTGGCGGCGAAGGCCGGCTCGACGAACAAGGCACGCAGCGGGCAATCTGCCAGCACCCGCGCGTGCTCGCGCGGCGCGAGCCGCCAGTTGAGCGGCACGAACATCGCGCCCAGGCGCGCGCAGGCGAACAGCAGCACCAGCACCAGCGGGTCGTTCAGCCCGAGGAAGGCAACCGCGTCTCCGCGCCGCACGCCAAGCCCGGCGAGCGCCGCCGAGGCGCGCGCGACGCGCCGCGCAAGGTCCGCGTAGCTGAAGTCCTCGCGGCCGAAGCGGATCGCGGCGGCGTCAGGGGAAATCCGCGCGTGTTCCTCGATCCATTGCGACAGGTCCATGGCTGGTGCCTAGTCTCCGCCGACCTCGAGCACCACGGCCATCGCAGTGTCGCCCGCTGCGCAGCCGGTGAACAGACCACGCCCGCCACCGCGCATCACCAGTTCCTCGATCAGTTCGATTACCGATCGTGTGCCCATCGGCGCTTGCGGATGGCCCCAGACGAGCGAGCAGCCGTAGTTGTTCATGTGCGCAATGTCGGTGCCCGTGGCGCGCGCGAACAGGATGTCGTTGAGCGCGAACGGGTTGTGCGTCTTGATCGCATCCACGCGCCCGATCGAGAGCCCGGCTGCCGCGAGCGCGCACTGCGCGGCGGGGACCGGCGCCTCCGGCATCCAGGCGAGCGCCGCGCGTGACTGGCCAAATCCGAGCAGCCGGATACGGATCTTCGGATCCCTTGACAGCTCCCTCGCGCGCTCCGGGGTTGCGAGCACGATCGCCGCGTTGCCATCGGCAGGATGAGTCTGGCCACCGAAGGTCACGGTGCCGCCCTCGAGCAAGGGCTTGAGCGTCGCGAGCCCCTCGGGCGTGGAGGAGTTGATGCCCTCGTCGCCCGGCAACTTCGCGACCACCTTGCGATAGTTGGGGTCCGGCACCTCGAATGGCAGGGTCATGAAGCGCCGGTGAAACGCGGCGTCGCCGGCGAGTGCGTCGCGATACTGCGCCTCGCGCCGCAGCACTACCTCGTGCTGTTCGACCGTGCCGATGCCGTACTTCTGCGCGACGTTCTCAGCGGTCGCGAGCATCGTGTGCGGCCCGAGCGGGTCACAGTTGAAGTTGTCCATCACCCAGTCCTCGTGCGCGCCCGTGCCTCCGGGGCCACGTGGATTCGGGTAATAAAGGTGCGGTCCGTTCGAGGTACGGTCGCAGGTGACGGTCAGCGAGACGCCGGCAAGACCGCACTCAATTTCCTGCGCGCCCGCAAGCAGCACGCGGACACCGGTGGCACAGGCCTGCATCAGCGTCGGGCCGCCGACCTGACCGACTCCCGCGCGCCCGGCAAGCCACGGCAGGCCATAGAAAGCGTGCTTCTGGGGCACGCTGATTCCGAGCACGCCGTGATCGAAGCCCTGCGGCGGGATGCCGCGCCGCGCGAGTTCGGCCCTGACGACATGCGCCGCGAATTCGATCGAGTGCAGGCTCGAGAGAGCGCCCTGCCAGCGCGCAAACGGCGTGCTCCAGTAACAGCCGTAGGGAATCTCCGCCTTGTAGGCCATCAGCTCGGCTCCGTCATGTCCAGCAGGATGCGCTTTGCGTTGCCGAGGTGCGTGCGCATCGCCTGCGCCGCAGCCTCGCCGTCGCCCGCGGCGAGCGCCGCGGTGAGTTGCCTGAGGCCTTTCAGCACCAGAATGCGGACTGAAGCCGTGTCGAGCGTGAAGGCGCGCAGGTAGCGCACGTGATCGGCATAAAGCCGGATCGCGCGCACCAGGCGCTTGTTCGGCACCAGCTCGGTCCAGGCATCGCGAAACCGGTAATTGGCTTCGATGAAGGCCGCGCCGTCGCCCGCATCGTCCGCCGCCCCCATTTCTTCGAGTGCGGCGCGCAGCGGTGCAAGCGCCTTGCGGCCCGGCTGGCTCACCGCCACCAGCCGCAAGGCTTCCGGCTCGAGCAGGAACCTGAGTGCGTAAATATCCTCGATATCGCCCACCGTGAGCGATGGCAGGGTGAAGCTGCGGCCATCGACGACCACCAGCCCTTCGCTGGCGAGCCGGGCCAGCGCCTCACGTACCGGCGTGCGGGAGACGCCCAGGAGGGTGGCGAGCACGCCTTCCTGCAACGGCTGGCCCGCGCGAATACGGCCCGCACGAATGTAGTCGCGCAAGGTCGAGTAGACACGCTCGCCCAGCGGCTCGGGCCGTTCCAATGTCTGCAGTCTGGCAATCATGTGGCGGCGGCGCCTCCCTAACCGGTCCGCGAAAAATCTGGCTTGCGCCGCTCGCCAAAGGCCGTAATGCCTTCGCGCGCGGCTGCCGTGCAGGCGCTGCGGCCGAACGCCCGGTAGCCGACATCCAGTGCGGCGGCGAGCGTCGGAGCTGCCGCTGCTGTACAAACCGCGTCCTCGATGATCCCGACCACCTCGCGGCTGAACGGTTGCGCGGCACCCGCCGCGTCGAAGGGCACGATCGCCACGGGGTGATCCAGTGCAGCACGCTGTTTGCCGGCGAGCGTGTGCACGCGCGCCACGGCCTGCCGGATGAGCGCCGGGTAATCGTCGGCGAGCTCAGCGATGATTCCGGCCTGGTGCGCCCTGGTCGCGTCGAGCCGCTCGGCGTGCCGCAGCATGCCGTGAAAAAGCGCCGCGGCCTGCGGCCAGCGTCGATAGGGAACGACCATCGCCCCGATGCCCGGCGCAATGCCGAGCGTGATTTCCGGGAACTGCAGCCACGCCTCGCGCAGCGCGACGATGGCATGGCAGCGCATCGCCAGCTCCAGCCCGCCACCAAGCGCCATGCCGTTCAGCGCTGCGACCACAGGCTTCTCCATCGCATCCAGTTGAACGAGCAGGCGTGAGCAGTCACGCGCGTACTGCGCGGATGCAGCCGCGTCGCCGAGCATGCCGGGAAAGCGCCCGATGTCGGCGCCGGCGCAGAACGCGTGCGTGCCATAACCGACGAGGACGAAGCCCTGCACCGCCGGATCCGCCTCGTGGCGCCGGATGACCTGCAAGATTTCGTCATTGAGTTCATCGTGCAGCGCGTTAAGCGCCTCGGGCCGGCGCAGCGTGATCACGATCACGCCGTCCAGCTTGTCCACCAGCACGCCACGCTCGAAGCGTTGATATTCGTCCAGCGCACGCTGCGGCAAAGGCATTCCAGGGCGCTCGGCAGCGAAGCGCTGCAGTACGCGTCGCACCTCTGGCTCGCCCAGGGTCTGCATCAGCTCGAGCGGGCCGCGCCGAAAGCCGAGCGCCAGCCGGCACCCCAGGTCCAGGTCCTCGGCCTCGCCGATGCCGCGATCGAGGATATCCACGGACTGCGACCAGAGCACGCCGAGCAGCCGGTCGCGGACCATTGCCGCGACCTCGGCGGGCACCGGCACGCGCTTGCCGAGGGCGCAGGTGGCCCAGTTCGCGACCGAGCGGAAGATCGGCGCCGGCCGGTAATGCGCGCCTTCCGCTGCAGCCTGCAGCGTATTGGCCTCCGTGATGATCGGGTTGCCGTTCGCGAGATTCAACACGAAGAACGGGCCCGCATGCACGAATTCCTGAGCCACGCTGTCGATCTGGGCGGCGCTGGCGCACGCCAGGCAATGCGCGGCATCGTTGCACCAGTTGTCGAATACCCGGTCGAGCATGAAGCATTCCACGTCCGCGGTGACGAGCGGCACCTTGCCGGTCGCGCAGAAGAACCAGCGCAGGTACTCCACGACTTGCGGGTCCGTATCGCGCGCGCGCACCACCTCGACCACCGGATTGCGCCAGGCGGGTGCAAAAAAGTGGGTCACCGTGGCGCGCGCCTTGTGCTGCAGGCCGGAGAATATCCGCGCTGCCGGCAGCGAACTGGTATTGGAGGTAATGAGGGCGTCGGCCGGCACCAGCGCCTCGACCTGCGCAAAGATCTTCTGCTTGAGCGAGAGATCCTCCGTCGCGGCCTCGATGACCCAGTCGGCCCCGCGGATCGCCTGGTAATCGGTGGTGCCCCGCACGCCGCGCGTCACCGCGGCGGCCTGGCCCTCGCTCAGCTTGCCGCGTGCGCGAGCCTTCGCCGCATACTCCCCGAAGCGTTCCACGGCCCGGTCCACGGCCGCCTGCGCGACGTCCACCAGCACCAGGTCCAGGTCCGGGAGCGCGCTTTTCAGGTAGTAGCCGATATCGGGCCCGATCGTGCCCGCGCCGACCACCGCGACCCGCGCGGGCATCGGCCGCAGGGGAGCGTGGAGCAGGGGGTTACGGGACCCGGCCATTGCATGTACAGTATACGGTATACGGATAACGGGCAAGTCTGATGCGCATCGGAATTGACGTCGGCGGCACGTTCACCGATTTCGTCCTGCTCGAGGATGCGACCGGGCGCACCCATACCCATAAGTGCCTGACGACTCCCCGCGACCCGTCGGACGCCATCGAGGAGGGCCTGCGCGTCATCGCCAGCCGGGTTCCGGGCTGCATCGCGGGGCTCGAGGAAGTGATCCACGGAACGACGCTAGTGATCAACGCCATCATCTAGCGCAAGGGCGCGCGCACCGGACTGCTCACCACGCGAGGCTTCCGCGACGTGCTCGAGCTGGGCCGCGAAATCCGCTACGCGGCCTATGACGTATTCGCCCAGATGCCGGAACCGCTCGTGCCGCGCGAGTGGCGGCTGGAGGTGGACGAGCGCGTGCGCGCTGATGGCAGCGTGCTCGTGCCGCTGGACGCGGCGCAGGCCCGGGCGGCAGTGCGCGAGATGGCCCGGCAGGGCGTCGAATCAGTGGCCGTGTGCCTGCTGAATTCCTTCGAGAATCCGGCGCACGAACTGGCCGTCAAGCGCCTGCTCGCCGAGGAGTTTCCGCAGGCGTCGGTTTCCATTTCCTACGAAGTACTTCCGCAGATCCGGGAATACGAACGCACCAGCACCACGGTGACCAATGCCTACGTCAAGCCGCTGACCGAGACTTACCTGCGGCGGCTGCGCGAACGCCTGAGCAGCCTGGGTTTCCGCGGCCGATTGTTCATCATGCTATCTTCCGGCGGCGTCACCTCGGCCGAGACCGCGGCGCGATTTCCGGTGCGCATCATCGAGTCCGGTCCGACGGCGGCCGTGATCGCCGCCCAGTACTACAGCAATTGGTTCCATTGTCCCGAAATGTTCTGCTTCGACATGGGCGGCACGACCGCGAAGTCCTGCCTCATCCAGGGCGGCATCGCCGGGGTGGTGCCGACCTTCGAGGTCGGGCGTGTGCAGCGCTTCCAGAAAGGCAGCGGCCTCACCATCCAGGTGCCGGTCGTCGATCTGATGGAAATCGGCGCCGGCGGCGGCAGCATCGCGCGCATCGGCCGGCTCGGCACTCTGCAGGTGGGCCCGCAGAGCGCCGGTGCCGAGCCCGGGCCGATCTGCTACGGGCGCGGCGGCGCCGAGCCGACGGTGACTGACGCGGACCTTTTGCTCGGCTACCTTGATCCCGGCTACTTCCTCGGCGGCACGATGCAACTCGACGCCGGCGCGGCGCGGCGCGGCATCGAGGCGCACGTAGCACAGCCGCTCGGCGTGACCTGGCTTGAAGCGGTGTGGGGCATCCACGACCTCATCAACGAAACCATGGCGGCGGCCGCGAAAACCCACATCGCCGAGCGCGGTGGCAATCCGCAGCTCGTCACGGTGGCAGCTTTTGGCGGCGCCGGCCCCGTGCATGCCTGCGGGCTCGCGCACAAATTGGGCGCGCCCCGCCTGCTGGTGCCGCCCAACGCGGGCGTCGGTTCAGCGCTCGGTTTTTTCACTGCGCCGCGCGCATTCGACCTGGTGCGCAGCCATAAAGTGCCTCTCGCCACGGCGGATTTCGGGAAACTGGAAGCGCTGTTCCGCGAGCTGGAGGCCGAAGGCGAGCGCACGTTGCGCGCAGCCGGTGCCGAAGGGCCGATCGGGTTTTCGCGTTCGGTGGAGGCGCGCTTCATCGGCCAGGGATCGGAGACGAGCCTCGCCGTCGCCGAGCGCGATTTCGGCGCCCTCGATCCCGGCGAGCTTCGCCGCCGCTTCGACGAAGCCTATGCTCGGCTCTACGGCCGCACTTATGCCGAGTCACCAGTTGAATTCGTCAATTTCTGCGTGCGCGCCAGCCTGCCGGTGAAACAGCTTGCGCTGCCCAGGATTGCGCAGCGGGGGCGCACGCAGGATGCCGTCAAGGGCGAGCGCAAGGCATATTGCGCAAGTGCGCGCGACTTCATTCCCCACGCCGTCTATGACCGCTACCGACTTGCCCCGGACGCCGAGTTCCCGGGACCCGCAATCATCGAGGAGCGCGAGTCCACTGTGATCATCGGCGAGAACGCGCGGGCGCGGGTGGACGAGTTCGGTTTCCTGTGGATCGACCTGCCCAAGGAGCGAAGCCATGGCGACAGCCGTTGAGCCGCGCTTTGACCCGATCATGCTGGAGATCCTCTGGCGGCGCCTGATCTCGATCGTCGACGAGTCCGACGCGGCGGTCGCGCGCACTGCGTTTTCGAGCCTGCTGCGCGACGCGCACGACTACACCTGCATGTTCACGGATGCTCGCGGGCGGGAGCTCGCGCAGGGCACCCTCGCCACACCCGGCCAGTCGGGCGCGATGGCGCTTGGCATCAAGCAGCTGGTGCGGGGCCTGCCGCCGGACTCCTTCCGGCCGGGCGACGTGTACATCACGAATGACCCCTGGGCGCTCGCCGGCCATCTGAACGACGTCTGCGTGCTGAGCCCGAT
>Ga0326597_10011028_pt1 | contig 12004 bp, 11 predicted proteins | sample RVTome_12_FD_203789 | JGI IMG/M metagenome (GOLD analysis project Ga0326597, IMG submission 203789) | Soil microbial communities from uranium-contaminated site in the Upper Colorado River Basin, Wyoming, United States - RVT100D185 | ecosystem: Environmental > Terrestrial > Soil > Contaminated >... | reverse complement strand
CGCTCGATGCGCGGTCATATCCTCGCCCACGCCGAGCTGATGGGCCGGTATCATCGAACGTAGACCGCGCCGTGCGCAAAGAGTTCGGCGACGCCGTGACCGAGGTGACCGTTCGCGTGTACGGCTCACTGAACGACTTCTTGCCGCCTCAGCGCCGCCAAATCGCGTGGCCGCATGTCGTCGGACGTCGCCAGTCGGTGAAGGATCGATCGAGAGTCTCGGGGTGCCGCATCCAGAGATCGACTTGATCCTCGCGAACGGCATATCCGTATCAACCTCTTTTCCGGACGTCGCACCGTGACCCGAAATGCGGGAAATCCGCCAGCGTTTGTGGACTTTTTCGCGGGCCGTTCGAACACCCCGACGCGCATCGGCCGATTGGCCGACGGCCGCGTTACCTACAGAGCGTGACGGAGCAGTACCCATGCCGCGCCGTGTCCGCGGGCCGGCTCGCGTTCAGCAGCCCCGACATGAGCAGCACAACAAGAGGTTTGTGACACACGACTCTCGCCGAAAGGTTTGGCGAACCGCAATCGCCGCACGTGTGATGTGCCGGAGTCCCGTCGATGTCCGCCTCGGAAACGGTGGTTCTTCTGGGACCTGACAATCGCCCGCGTGGTACGGCCCCCCTAATCGACCCCCTAATCGCGCCGGGCACATTTCGTGCAACCGATACGACTGGGTCGCGCCGTAGTCTCCGGCAATGTTGGCCTGGGTTCGACGTTCGCCGCGATTCGAGGCCGTACGCGAGCGGCTGTCCGTGTCGCGCCAACGGTGCTCCGACCCGTACGCGCAGGAGGGCACCATGCTCCCTCCTCAATGATCCTCGCTCGGGGTGCTGTACTGGTTCCCGATCCGGCGTTGGTTCGGCCGGTTGGGGTGAGACGAGGGAGGGGTTACGAGATCAAGGCTCCGATAAAGGTTCGGCTTGTGGCGGCGATTGTCCTCGGTGTCGCCGCGTTCGGCTCGGCGTCCGAGCCTTTCCAACAAGCCACCTTCTCATACGATGCGCTCAGCGCGCGCGTCCCGGTCCTGCGGGAACACTCGTATGTCGTCAATGCCAAGGTTCGACCGGTGCTGCTGTTCTGGATCGGCCGCGACAACATCGGCGCGGCGCGAATCACGTGGCGGAAGGGCGCTGGCCGCCGTACATTCGAGTTCCTGATCGGCTCCGATCCGGCCCGTGCCCCCAGACAGATCAACCGATGGGGCTTCATCGTCGAGGAACTGGACGCCGACAACGCGGAAGTCTTGGGCGTGATGAGAGAGTCGAACGAGGAGACGATCGAAGAGGCTAAAGCCAAGACCGCGCGACAGGACGGCGACGTCAGCGCCTTCAGGGCGGCGCGAACTTCGATCACCGGGAACCGGGCCGTGAGCGGGACGATGACGGTGCTTGCGCCTGCGCACCTTACGTATCGTGAGCTCGAGGCGTTGCTCGCACTGATTCCGGCGGAGCCACCCAGCATGCGCACTTTGGAGCTGCCGCCCGGCACGCAGAAGGGGTTTCTGGTTGCTCTCGACTCTCTCATCCGTGCCAGCGTCGTCCCTTGCCGGAGTGCGGACGGTGCCGGCACCAATGGCGTGATCACGATCTCGTACGTCTACAACCGGACCCTCTACGACATGTCGCTCCTGTCGTGCGACTACGAGCCCCAGCTGCGAGCCAAGACGGGCACGTTCGCCGACGTCGTCGACGGACGATTCCAGGTGAGGAACAGGACAACGAAGGACGAGACGAAGTTCCGAGTGTCGTACGGCATCTCGGGCGAGTTGCGCGGGGTGCCAGTTCGTGCGGTGTTTCGGCCCCGCTGGTGGATGGAAATCGAGCTGTTGCTCGACCTGGGAAAGGGAACGTGAAAACGCCTGCTGCGCTTGTGCTCACTGATGAATATCCAGTCACCGTGGGTGGGTTGACGCTGACCGAGCGCGCCATCTTGCTGGCAAACCGAGCAGGGTTCGGCCCTGTGCGCGTCTGGGGCGTCCGCGCGCTCGACCGGGACTTTGACGCGCGGCTGCGATCGCGGGGTGTCTCAGTAGTTTGGCAACCGCTCGACTCGGCGCCCCTCGAAGGAGCCAGAAACGACGAGGGGATCGTGATTGTTGGGCCACACGTACTGTTCGGACCGGCAGTGCTGGCGGATCTCGTCGATTGCGCCGGACGGGACGGTCCCAGTGCAGCGACTGCAGTCTCCGAGGCTGGGGCGCCGCTTCTCCTCTACGTGGCGCCCGGTGAAGTCGCAGATGTTCGCACCTGCAGGTCAATCGAGACGATGGTTGCGAGCCTGGTGACGCGGGGAGCCGTGCGCGACTTGCCACTCGCCGGCCGGTTCTGCCGTCGCGTACAGCGGACAGATCTCGCCCCTTCGGTGGAGCGAGATTACGTTCGTCACCTCAACGGCGGCGAGGGCGAAAGCTACTTCACGAAAAAGATTCGGCGATTCTCCGTGCCACTGACGAGTCTGCTCGTGCGCCTTGGTGCGAGACCGACCCACGTCACTGCCGGCGGTCTGGTTCTGGCGGTGGCATCGGCGTGGTGTCTGGCTCGAGGCAGTTACGGCGCCGGGCTGCTCGGCGCGATTTTGTACTACACGAGCATGATCTTCGACTGCAGCGACGGAGAAGTCGCGCGGCTGACTGTGCGAGACAGCCGGTTTGGGGCCTGGCTCGAAACGATGGTCGACTACCTAACTTACTTCCTGATACTCGGCGCGTTGACCATTGCCAGCCAGGATCTCCCGGGCGCCGAGACCCAACGTGTTGCCGCCGCGGTCGCGCTCATCGGCTCGGTCGTCGTCACCGCGGTGGCGGGGTACCTGCGACACCGCGTCGCGGCGGTCGACCCGGGACGGTTCGACGACGCATCAGCCAACGCTCTGGCGTCGGCCACTCGCTTTCACCGCTTTGCTCGTTGGGGGCGGCAGTGGATCAAACGCAGCACCGTTGCTCATCTCGTCGTCGCTCTGGCGCTCGTCAACCAATTGCCAATGTTGTTGTATCTCTGGGCGTTCGGCGCCACGGTGGCTTCCTTCGTCATCCTGGCCGTGGAGCCGTTCGTGGTCCGGCGGGTCGCGGTGGCGCCCGCAGGTATTCGAAATGTCGATGCTGGTGGCTAGAGAGGAGTCCGATCGTGTCAGTGACCAAGGCGATTATTCTCGCGGCCGGGGTGGGGAGCCGGCTTCGACCACTAACCGACGACCTGCCCAAATGCCTGCTGCAGGTGGGAGGACGGACGCTCATCGACCATCAGATAGCCGCGCTCGGACGGGATGGGATCACCGATGTGACCGTGGTCGTGGGATATTGCGGCGATCGGATCCTTCGGCATCTCGGCAGTCGCGTCCGTTATGTCGACAACGAGCGGTACGAATGCACGAACAGTCTCTATTCGCTCTGGCTCGCTCGCGAGGAGCTCGTGTCCGGCGCGCTGATCCTGAATTCCGATGTGCTCGCCCAGCCACTGCTGTTCGACCGGCTGCTGCAGTCGCCCGCGCCTGACGCCATCCTCGTTGAGCGGGGTGACGCGTTCGAGGCGGAGGATATGAAGGTGATGCTGAACGGATCGCTCGTTGTTGACTTCGGAAAGGATCTTTCGCGCGACCGCGCGCACGCCCACAACGTCGGGGTAGCCAAGTTTAGCGGGGAGGGCCCCGCTCGGCTGGTCGCCTGCCTGGAACATCTGGTGGCGACGGGTCACGAGAACGACTGGGTGCCGGTGGCCTTTCGGGAGTTCGCGAGCCACTGGCCGCTGACCGCCGTGACGACCGACGGACTCCCATGGATCGAGATCGACTACGCCGAAGACCTCACGCGCGCTCGTCTTGAGATTGAACCGGCCATTCTGGCCCTCGATGGCGTCGTGTCGGCGCGATGACACCGTGGAGGCTCCGGTCGTAGCCGATCGTGCGCGAGCGTCAGGTCGACTCCGCAACCAGCTCGTGCCGGTGCTCGGGGCGGCCGGTCTAGGACTCCTCGTCTATCTGATTGCGGAACTCGGTCCTGCCCGCATCGCGGCCCAGCTGCACGGACTCGGGTCGGTCCTGCCGGCTGTCATGGTTCTCACCGGAGCAAAGTATCCGCTCCAGACGGCCGGCTGGCGTCTGGCGCTTCCCCGCCACGCCCGTCCGCCGTGGGGCGAATCGATCAGCGCCACGATCACGGGCGACGCGCTCGGGTATCTCACGTGGGCGGGCCCCTTCACCGGCGAGCCGATCCGGGCGCTCCTGATCCGCAGTTCTGTTCCGGTTGCGGCCGGGATTGCCGCCGGAGCGATCGAGCGGGCTGTATACAACGCAACCGCGGCGTTGTTGGTGTGGGTCGTCCTCCTCGGCCTTCTTTCAGCCACCCACAAGCTCGCGCTCGTCGCGGCTCTGGTGGTCAGCGCTCTCGGCGTCGCTGCTCCGGTCGCCCTTGTGCGCGGCCGCATACGCCCGCGGCACGCCGCGAACCAGCGACCTCCTCCTGTCGACCGCGCGCCATCAGGGGAGACCGGGTGGGTCAAGGGCAGTACGGCCTTTCTCAAAGCCGCGCGGGAGCTATGGCGCGACCGACGTGAAGTGCTGCCAGGGATTGCGCTCCTCTGTTTCGCGCAGCACGCGATCCTCGTCGGCGAGGCCTATCTGATGTTGGGCGCCCTGGGCGCGGGCACGAATCTTCGGACGGCGTTTGTCTTCGAGGCGGTGACGAAGATTGTAAACACCGCCGGCTTGCTAGTGCCGGGCCGGCTTGGCGTGTCAGAAGGCGGGAGCGCGCTTCTCGCCGGCGCGCTCGGATTCGCTGCGAGTCATGGATTGAGCCTGGCGCTGATGCGGCGCGTGCGGGCGCTCATCTGGGCAGTGGTGGGTCTTGCTCTGCTGCCCTTCCTGGAAGCGCGAGCGCGGAGCTCACGCTGATATGAGGTCGCCTCTTGTGCGCGGCGAGCTGGAGCGGCGCTCCGACCGTAACCGCGGCTTCGAGCGGAAAGTGGTCGGACGCCTTCGGCACCTCGATGACACGGCCGTGGTGAGGCGCCATGTTCCTGATGAAGATCCAATCGAGGGGCTGCGCATGGTTAACGGAGGTGCGCCGCCCAGTATCCAGGGTGCCGAGCGCGTCCACGAAGCCTTCGTCGATTAGGCAGCGAACAATCGGCGACTTGTCCGGCACATTCCCCGTGTTGAAGTCGCCCGCGAACACGACGGGAAGGTTCGCGCGGTCCGGGTCGAGGCGATCGAACAGCATCTCGTCGACCTGTTTGTGGCGGAACCGGTCGTCCTTGGCGCTCTCGATGTGCGCGTTGTAGACGAGCGCGCCGCCCGATTCAGCTCGAAGCGCCATCCGGCCACCCCGTCGCGGCTGGAAGGGATCGAGGTTCCAGCGCAGCCGCGCCTGGTTCTCGAAGGGCAGCGCAAACGCGTTGTGGATGGGATACCGGCTTAGCACGGCCTGGCCGGTGAGGGCCGGAATGTTTCGCCGCGACTGCCCGATCTCCTGGAACTCGCCGGCGAACACCCAGTTCAGGCCCAGGTCGTCGGCTAGATCCTTGGCAACCTTGCGGTAGTCGGAGCGCCGCACGCCCATGTCTACTTCTTGAAGGAGGTAGACGTCGGCGTCCAACGCTTTCAGCGCGTCACGAACACGCTCGTAGCGTGCGCCCTGCGCGATGTTCCACGACACGACGGTGAGCTGGCCATCGGCCGGAGGCACCTGCCTGATCCGAGAGGCTTCTCCGACGATCGCGTGCACCTGTGCGCTGTCGAGCAGCGGATCGGTAGCATACCCCGTCAGGCGGAACAAACCGAACATCATTACGAGAATCTTCATATCGAACGTACCGGACAACACTGAGGATGGTGAGCGGATGGTTCTTCTTAGTCTACCGCCCGAGGCGAAGACAGTCCAGTGTCGTTTCGGCCCTCTGTCGTTTCGGCCCTCGAATCGAGAGACAGTCGACGCTCTCCCGCGATCTTGAAGTGATACCGAGTGGCTGGTTGCGATACTCCTCTCGGAGCATGAAGAAGACCTCTCTCGCGCGTTGGTGGGTTTGTAACGACCACGTCGGCCGCCCGAACGACCAGTGTCAACGCTGCTCGAGGGCGTTGGTCGAAGATCATCGTCTGCATGATCACCGCCTTCTTGTGCGTGAGCCTCGGCTGACGGCGTTGATGTCGCCACGCCACGCCTCCAGTGTGAGATCGTACGCAAACCCTGGCGTCCACACGCGATCGAGCCACCCCTTCAGGATCGGCGGAAAGCTCAGGAAGTGCACGGGTGCGATGAACGCCAACGCGTCAGCCCGCGCGACCTTCTGCTGCTGCACGAGCACGTCCTTCGGCTGATAGCGCTCGCGCAGCAGCCGGATGATGCCCCGTGCATCCCGATCACCGATGAGGCGTTTCAGCGCGAAGCTCGTTGTCGACATAACGGACGCGACTGCCGAGATGCCGAAGGATCCGATCGCTGCAATATCCCACGACCACGGTCACATCGGTGATCCCATCCCGTCCGAGCGCGGCTATCTTGCGCGCGGTCTTGGATGGTGGGCCGCTAGCCTGCGATCCGCGGCGGCTTGGCGCATTGTTTGCATCAGGACGCAAGCGCTCGGGTCATACGACGCGTGATCGCTACGAGCGATTCCGAGAGCGCGACCACCTGGACGAGTCGGGCGACTGACCTCCAAGGTGACGCATCCAGGACGAATCGAGCGCAAACACGTCGTCGTATGATTCGGGTTTGCTTTTCCCGTTTTCTGCGGTTCCTCAGTCAGTTGCCGTAGTTTGTGCCCTCAGCGCCGCTGGCGATACGCCGGATCGCGCCGCTGTCTTCGTTTCCAGCGTCCCCGCCAGAGTTCGGCAGCCTTGGCACCGCAGCCCAAGGGGGGGAATTTCCCTCGGCGTGGAGAGAAATCTCCGCGCCGGAGGCGTTGCGGCCAGACCGACTTCCTGATTCACGATGAGATCGCCAGTGTAGTCGTCGCCAGGTCGAACCGTGGCCGATGGCATCTGTGTTGCCCTGCGGGTGACCATGATGACCAGCACGATGACGAACACGCCTGCGCGAGCACTCAGGACTGAGCCTGCCTGCCTCCTGCGGTGGGTGTTTCACCGCGGCCCCGATGCCCTGACCTGCGCGGTCGAAGCCGCTGGCGGTCGTTCATCGTACGACGTCTGCATCCTGCCGCATTGGAACTTGTCTCTTGCGACGGTTGAACACTTCGACGCTCCTGCGAGCGCTCTACGGCGGCACGCGGAAATCGCCTCACGCCTTCGGCTGGCTGGATGGATGGCCCAGTACGGTGCCAGCCATTCGACGGGCATCGCGGCTTGATCGCTCGAATGCGGCGACAGGTCTCGATGCTCGGCCAAGTCCGATGATCGGGCAGCCGACTCCGGCACGACCGCCGGTCGCGATCCGTGCGCAACCGCTCATTCGATCGGCATCGCGGGGGTGCCCGCGTAGACAACGCCGCCCTTGAGCTTCGTGTATTTCGGCACGAAGCTCAGAGCGCCGACCTGCGAATCGGATCCAATCTCGACGCCAATCTCAATTACGCTCCCGAGACCAATCGTGACGTTGTGGCCAAGCCGGACGCGCGCGGTCTTGACGATGCCCGCCTCGACGGTGTGACCCGACATTTGGACAGCACCTCCAATGACCACATCGTCGTCGCATTCAATCAGGTTGTAATCACTCACCGAGAGACTATTGACGTACACTCGTTTGCCGAGCCGTGCGCCGCTCAACCGGAGGTGACTGGTCCAGAGCGGTGTACCACGAAGCCACGTGCCCGCGATGACGCGCGCAAGATGAATCGACGCCCCATACCGAACCCATCGCAAGAGCGCCCAGTCCATGTCGGCGATCCGCATTTCGGCGTCTGGCGGCGTCCGCCATCGGAGCAGTCGCGTGGTGAGCGGTGACACGATCATCACGCAGAGAGCAAAGAGCACGTACGAGGGCACGATCGCGACGCTGAACAACGCCAACCGTGCGATCGGAGCCGACGCGGTCACCGAGACCAGCCAGTACCAAATCAGCACTACTGGAGCCGCCGACACGCCGCACACAAGAGTCTGGACTGTGACGAGCGACGCGACGGTCCAGGCGATGCGCCAGGCGACCATTGGGCGAAACGGCACGACGCGCGAACGGACTGGCATCACGGCCTGCTCCCATGCGTAGCGACTACGACCCTCGGGTGTCGATTCGTGGCGAGGGCCGTGCCGTGGTCCTGGTGCCCGGCATGAATGGGACCGGTGAGCTGTTCTACCGGCAGGTCCCACGTCTCGAGCGATCCTACCGCGTTGCCACGTACGGGTTGCGAGAGGACGCCAAGAGTCTCGACCTGTTGGCCGCCGATCTCTCCCACGTCGTCGACGTGGTCGCGCCGATCGAACGTCGTGCGATTATCGTTGGCGAATCGTTCGGCGGTGCCGTCGCGCTGACCTTCGCGCTCAGCTACCCGGAGCGCGTCGGGGCCCTCGTCATCCTGAATTCGTTCCCCTACTTCGCCCCACAGGTCCGACTACGGCTGGCCATTGCCGGCCTCGCGGTCCTTCCGTGGGGCGCCATGCCGCTAGTGCGGCATCTCACAGCGTTCCGGCTGCACTCGCCGCACACGCACCGCGCGGAAGTGAAGCAGTTCATCGAATTGACGGCGCATGCCACTCGCGATGGGTACATCAATCGTCTGAAGCTCCTGAGGGGTTTTGACGTTCGCGATCGGTTGCACGACATTCGCCAACCGGCGCTGTTTCTCGCGGCGGAACACGACCATCTCGTTCCGAGTGTCGCGCAGGCGCGCTACATGGCCAATCGCGTGCCGTCGAGCGTGATGCGAATCCTGAAGGGACACGGCCACATCTGCCTGATCGCGCCGGACCTCGATCTGGCACAAATCCTCATTGAGTGGCAAGAGGCCTCGGACCGAACCTGAAATGGTTATGATTCGATCGGGTCGAAGCCGTCGGGCGGTGACCACCAAGAACGAGGAGTCGCAGATGAAAGGAACTGCCCCATGACTCGAATTCGGCGCATTCTTTGTGCATCGGATTTCTCGAAGACATCCGGCAAGGCGCTGATTTCCGCGATCGACCTGGCGAAAGCCAACCGTGCCCGTCTGACGATTGTCCATGCTCATGTGCCGATTGTGCATCGTGGTTGGGACGCACGGCCGGCGAGGCTTTTCGAAGTTCTTCCTTGGGAGTGTGGCCGAGCGCGTCATCGCGACGGCACCGTGTCCGGTCATGACCGTCCGAGGCAAGAAGGCCATCACAGACGTCCTGATTCAGTGGCTTTGAACGGGCCTTGAGGTCGCCGCCGTGCACGAACGATGAGATCGACGCTCAGCCAGGCGCCCAAGAACATCGTCGACCCAGGTCAAGAAACAAACGGCAACGACGACACGCGGCATGAGTCTGGACATACGTTCCTCTGCTCCACTTCGTCGTGCACGCGTCGTGCCGTTTCAGACCGTCGCCGGGGCGGGAAGACCGACCCCGTCGGCAAGACGCGATCGGTCTTTCGTTCGGCGGGACGTGACGGCCTGGCGGCTATGCGGCTCTGATGTCGACGCGCTTGGCTCGAGCCTCCGGGGCAATCGGCACGGTGATGTTGAGCATCCCGTTCTGATATTCCGCTTTGGCCTTGGTCGCGTCGACGGTCTTCGGGAACGACAGCGAGCGGAACACCTGGCCCGCTGTGAATTCGCAGCGATGGACTTGGCCTTTGTCTTCGGTGTGTCTGTGCTCACTCGCCGCCTGAATCACCACGTCCTGCGGCGTGATGTCGACGGTGATGTCCTTGGCTTCGACCCCAGGGAGGGCCGCCGAGATCGTAAGGGTCCCGTCCTTCTCGCGCAGCTCGACCGCTGGCTTCGACACAAGCTCCTGCTCGGCGCTGAACCAGTCGCCGAAGGCGTCGCCCCAGCCGTCGCGACCGCGAAACAGGTCGTACGCGCGGCGCGCGATGCGTTGATGCAGCTGCTCGAGTTGATCACCGATGGAGTCTCTCTGTGTCATTGCTACGTTGGCCATGTGTTCTCCCAGTCTGAATGTGTTGTGAAATGTTTGCGACTGCTTCGCGGTCTTCTTTCGGGTCCATCGATTCGTGCCCGGTTATCCATGCCCGTCTCTCATGCCTCCACTACGGCGCGATCAACAGACGGTCGTCGACCTGGGTCACTCCAGGTGCCGCCCAGGCGGCTCGCTCAGCTTCCTGCCGCTCGGCCCATGACCGCACGTTGCCCGTGAGGACCACCGTGCCGCCTCTCGCCGTGACGTTGACGCGTCGCGCATCGACTTCCGCACTGCGCTTGAACGCGGCTTCGATCTTGGCCTGCACGTCACCGGGCTGCACGTGGGGCTTAACGGTGATGGTGTTCGTCACCCCTTTCACACCGATCAGGTCGCGCACGGCGCGCGCAGCCGCCTCCTTCTGGTACTGCCAGTCGAGCGTGCCGTTCAGCGTCAGCCACCCGTTCGAGACCGTGACCGTGACGCGGTTCTGGGGGATGACCGCATTCCACGTGAGTGCGGTCACTGCAGCCTGCGCGATATCCGTATCGTTCCGCTCGAAGCCCGTCACCAGTCGAACCGTGAGCTCGTTCGCGACGGCTTTGACGCCGTAGACGCGCAGCGTCACTCGTTCGGCGGCGGCCCGTGCGGCGTACGAACCGACGTCGCCGCGCAGGGTGACGACGCCGGCATCAATGGAGACGCCGATGTCGGCCGCATCGACGCTGGGTTCCCACTCGAGCGCGCTCTCAACGTGCCGTTTCAGATCCATATCTGTCATTCGCGTGCCTCCGAATCAATGTCAGTTCGAGGTTGATCGAGGGACGATCGTTCGCAACAACGATGCCGGAGGCTGTTGGGTTCTCGCTGGTTCGAGGGAGGCGACCAATCGGCCGGATACGTTGCGGCTGCCGAAAACTCGGCGCGGGCGTGCCGAGGAATCGGCGAGCCCAGGATGCGACCACCAGCTGGTCTTTCGATGGTCACATCCTGTCTCTTTAGAGTTCACAACCCTGACGCGTCTCTAGCTCACCTTGACGGCAATCGCTGTGGGCTTGGCGGTGGCGGATTTCGGCAGATGCACGTTGAGCACGCCGTTCTTGAACTCCGCCTGAACCTTGCTCGCATCCACTTCGCTCGGCAAGCCAAACCGCCGCAGAAACTTCCCGTACTCGCGTTCGATCTTGTGGAACTTCTTGCCTTTCTCCTCTTTCTCCTGCTGACGCTCGCCTTCAATCGTCAGCGTGCCATCCAGGAGTTCCACCTTGACGTCCTCTTTCTTCACGTCGGGCAGGTCCGCCTTGATCAGGTACTCCTTGTCCGTCTCCTGGACGTCGACGGCGGGCGACCAGCCGGAAAAGGCCATCCCGTTCTCCCCCATGCGCGAGAACGGCGACTCGCCGAACAATCGATTGAGGCGACCCTGCATGTCTTCGAGTTCACGAAACGGATTCCATCTGACGAGTTCCATGGCGCCTCCTTCTCTGAGAGCTGAAATGTTCCGAATGTGGTCAGCCCGCGATGCTTACGGCACCACGGTGAGGCGGTCGTCGACCTGACTGACGCCAGGCGCCGCCCATGCCGCCCGCTCGGCTTCCTGGCGCTCCGCCCACGAGTGCACGCTACCGCTGAGGATGACCTTGCCATCCTGAGCGGTGACATTCACCCGCCGCGCATCGATCTCCGCGCTCCGTTTGAAGGCCGCTTCGATCTTGTCCCTCACGTCCGTGGTCTTCACGTGTGGCTGGACGCGAATGTCGTTCGTCACCGCTTTCACACCGGTCAGGTCGCGAATCGCCCGGGCAGCGGCGTCCTTCTGATACTGCCAATCGAGGGTACCCGCCAGCGTGATCCATCCATCTTTGACGGTCACGGTCACGCGATTGTCGGGCACCGTGGTGTGCCATTTGAGCGCGTTCACGGCAGCTTGCGCGATCTCTGTGTCCGTCCGCTGATAGAGGCTCGCCAAGTGCACGACCAGGTCGTCCGCGACCGCCTTGACGCCGTACACC
>Ga0326597_10011027_pt1 | contig 12004 bp, 8 predicted proteins | sample RVTome_12_FD_203789 | JGI IMG/M metagenome (GOLD analysis project Ga0326597, IMG submission 203789) | Soil microbial communities from uranium-contaminated site in the Upper Colorado River Basin, Wyoming, United States - RVT100D185 | ecosystem: Environmental > Terrestrial > Soil > Contaminated >... | reverse complement strand
TTCGATGGAGAGGACGCGCCCGCGCGCGCCGACCTCAACACCTGCATCCACTGCGGGCTCTGCCTCACCGCCTGCCCCACCTATCGCGAGCTCAAGATCGAGCCCGACTCGCCGCGCGGCCGCATCTACCTGATGCGCGGCCTCGCCGAGGGCCGCATCGGGACCAGCGATCCGCTGCTCCACCACCTCGACCAGTGCCTCGACTGCCGCGCGTGCGAGACGGTGTGCCCGGCGGGCGTGCCCTACGGCCGCATGCTCGAGGAAGCGCGCGGGCAGATCGGCCGCCGCGCGGCGCGCCCCACCGCGGCCCGCGTCCTCGGGGGCTGGGCGCTCGCGAGCGTGTTCCCGAACCGCGCCCGCATGCACGCGGCCGCCGATCTGCTGCGCCTGGGGCAGAGCGGCCCGATCGCGGCCTTGATGCACTCGCGGCTCGCGCGGCGTCTGCTGCCGGGGTTCGCGGTGCAGGGCTTCGCCATGACCCCGCCGCTGCTCCCGCGCCGCGAGCGCGCGCTCGAGCGGGTGGCGGGCTCCCTCCCTCCCGGCGCGCGAATGGACGCACGCCCGGACGCGCTGGTCTTCCTCCCCGCGGTTCCGGCGCGGGCGCGGGTCGCCTTCTTCACGAGCTGCGTGATGGAGGTGATGTTCCCCGAAGTAGGACGCGAGACGGTGCGACTGCTGGTGCTGGGCGGCGCGGAGGTGGTCGTGCCGCGCTCCCAGACCTGCTGCGGCGCGCTCCATGCCCACGCCGGCCGCCGCCGCCTGGCGAAGGATCTCGCGCGACGCAACCTGCGCGCGTTCGCCGAGAGCTACGACGCGATCGTCACCCACTCCGCCGGATGCGGCGCCGCGCTGCGCGAGGCCGGCCACCTGCTGCGCGAGGACCCCGCGGCGGCGGCGGCGGAACGCTTCTCCGCCCGCGTGCGCGACGTCTCCGAGGTGCTCGAAGAGCTGGCGCTCCCGGAGCCGGCGGTGCCGCTCCATGCCGCGGGCGATCCCGGGCGGCCGTTACGCATCGGCTATCACGATCCCTGCCACCTGGCGCACGCGCAGAAGGTGCGCTCGGCGCCGCGCGGGCTGCTGCGGCGGATTCCCGGGGTGGAGCTGACGGACCTGCCCAACAGCGACTGGTGCTGCGGCAGCGCGGGGATCTACAACCTCTCGCACCCCGCGATGGCGGACGCCCAGCTCGCGCGGAAGCTCGACGCGATCGGGCAGGTGGACCCGCAGGTCGTGGTGGCCTCGAACCCCGGCTGCCTGATCCACATGGCCCGCGGTGCTCGGGAACGCGGGATGCCGGTGGCGATGGCGCATCTGGTCGAGGTGCTGGGGCGCGCCTGGCCGCCCGCCGGCGGCGGGCCCGCCGCGTGACGCCGCGCGCGTTCCCGCTGCGCGCCGTGGCCGCGCTCTTCCTCGACCGCCAGCACCTCGCCCACCCGCGGCGGCGGCGCATCACCGCGGCGGCTCTCGCGCGCTTCGCCGAGGACACGGGCGGGATCCAGCTCGACTCGATCAACGTCGTGGAGCGCGCCCACTACCTCACGGTCTGGAGCCGCTTCGGGCCCTACGACCGGAGCGCGCTCGATCGACTGGTGCACCGGCGGCGCGTGCTCTTCGAGTACTGGGCCCACGCCGCCTGCCTGATCCCGACCGCGCACTTCCCCGCCTGGCGCCGCGCGATGCTCGACTACAACGTGCGCCACCGCGCCTGGCGCGACTGGCTGCAGAAGAATCGTTCCATGCTGCGGGCGGTGGAGGGCGCGATCCGTGAGCGCGGCCCGCTCGCCAACGCCGATTTCGCTCAGCGCCGCCCGGCTGGGACGGCGGCCGGGTGGTGGAACTGGAAGCCGACAACGCACGCGCTCGACTACCTGTGGATGAGCGGGCGCACGCTGGTTCACTCGCGCAACCACTTCCAGAAGCGCTTCGATCTGGCCGAGCGCGTGATGCCGGATGCGCTGGCGCGCGAGCCGCTCGCACGCGACGCCTTCCGCCATTGGCACCTGCGGCAGTCGCTCCACGCGATGGGGGCGGCGACCGAGGCCGACCTGCGCGGCTACCTCACGTTCCCGCATTTCGCGCCCGCGGAGCGCCGCGGCACGCTCGCGGCAATGCTTCGCTCGGGCGAGGTGGTCGAGGTCGAGGTCGAGCCAGCGCGCGGGCGCCCCGCGCGCTGGCTCGCGCTGGCCGAGGACCTCGCGGCGCTGGCCGCGGCCGCGCGACGGCGCACCCCGGCACGCGGCACTACCCTGCTCGCTCCCTTCGATTCTCTGCTGTGGCACCGCGACCGCGTTGCGCGGCTCTTCGGCTTCGACTACCGCATCGAGGTCTACACCCCGGGGCACAAACGGGTGCACGGGTACTACTCGCTGCCGATCCTGCACGATGGGCAGCTCATCGGGCGGCTCGACGCCAAGATCCACCGGCAGGAGGGCCGGCTCGAGGCGCGGCACGCGCACTTCGAGCCCTGGTTCGCCGCCGGCGATCCGCCACCGGCCGCGAGCTGGGGCACGCCCGACCGCGAGGCGGCTCTCGCCGGCGTTGCCGAGGCGGTGCACTCGCTGGCCGCCTTCGCCGGCGCTTCGCGCGTCACGCTCGGACGCGTGTCCCCCGCGCGGCTGCGACCGCTGCTGGCCCGTGCGCTGCGCAACGCCCCCGCGCCGCCACCGATGCGCTCCCCCACTCGGGCCACTCGCGCCCCGGCGCTCACCGGGACGAGAACCTGATGCCACGCACGCGCGCGAAGCCTGCGCCGCGCGGGACGCGCGGAGCCGGGGCAGCGAAGCGCGCCCGCGTCCGCGCGGCGCGGACGGACGCGCCACCCGCGGTCGGCTACTCCAAGCGCAGCCGGCTCGACAAGCTCGGCGTCAAGCCCGGCATGCGCGTCGCGGTCCTCGGGGTGCCCGAACGTGACATCCTGCGCGAGCTGCGCGAGCGCACCGTCGACATCGCCGAAGCGCGACCGCGGAAGGACACGCAGATGATCCTGCTTGGCGTGGAGAGCGCGGCGGCCCTGCGCCGGCTCGGGACGCTGCAGCGGGCGATCCGGCGCGACGGCGCGATCTGGGCGGTGTGGCCCAAGGGCATGAAGCACATCTCGGAGGGCATGATCCGGGACGCGGCGATCGCCCAGGGACTGGCGGACGTGAAGGTGATCGCGTTCTCGGAGGCACTGAGCGGGCTCAAGCTGGTGATCCCGCTGGCGAAGCGCTGACCGCCGCGGGCGGGCGCCGCGCGGCGCCGGGCGCGTTCGCGCATGGACTCCGCGGAGATCAGCCGCTCGCCACCTGCGCCTCGACGTCCAGCCCCAGCCCGCGGTGGAGCAGGCGCACCGCGCGATCGGCGTCCTCCTCCTTGACCACGAACGACAGGTTCACGCGCGAGGCGCCCTGGGAGATCATCTCGACCCCCACGCCCACGCCGCCGAGCAGGGTGAACAGGTGCCCGGCGAGGCCCAGGCGCTGGGGCGCCCCCTCGCCCACCACGGCCACCACGGCGAGACCGTGGCGCACCTCGACCCGCCCGATCGCCTCCAGCTCGGCGATCACGGGGTCGAGCCGCCCGGGGTCGTCCACCGTGACCGAGATCGAGACCTCCGAGGTGGTGACGAGGTCCACCACGACGTGGTGGCGCCCGAACGATTCGAACACGCGCGCGAGGAAGCCGTGCGCGAGGAGCATCCGGGTGGAGACGATGGTGACGGCGGTGATGCCCTTCTTGCAGGCGATGGACTTCACGCGCCAGGCCCCGGCGTCGGGCTCGGCCGACGGCGTGATGAGCGAGCCCGGGTGTCCGGGACGCGCGGTGTTGAGAATGCGCACCGGGATGCCGCCGTCGATCGCCGGCAGCAGCGTCTTGGGGTGAAGCACCTTGGCCCCGAAATACGCCAGCTCGCTGGCCTCCTGGAACGAGATCCGCGGCACCGGGCGCGCCTCGGGGACGATGCGCGGGTCGGCGGAGAGCATGCCGCTGGTGTCGGTCCAGATCTGGATTTCCTCCGCGCCGAGCGCCACCCCCAGCAGGGCCGCGGTGTAGTCCGATCCTCCGCGTCCGAGCGTCGTCGGGCGCCCGTCGGCGCTGCGGCCGATGAAGCCGGTCACCACCGGCACCGGCGGGCGCCGTTCGAGCGAGCGCCGCAACAGCGCCGCGCTCTCCGGCAGCGGGTGCGCGGCGCCGAAGCGATCGTCGGTCACCAGGCCGGCCTCGCCCGCGTGCACCGCGGCCGCCTCCACGCCCCGCGCGCGCAAGCCCGCGGCGAACAGCAGCGCGGCAAACCGCTCGCCGAAGGCCAGCACCCGGTCGCGCTCGGCGCCGGTCAGCGAGTCGTCCGCCGCCTCCGCGCCCGCGGCCTCCTCCCCCCAGGAATCGAGCGTCTCGGCGATGACCGCCGTCCCCACCCCGCTCGCGCGCGCGAACTCGAGGTGCCGCTCGACCAGCCGCCGGGCCAGTTCGCGGCGACGCCGCGGCGCGGCGCACCATTCGACCAGGAGATTGGTGATCCCGGCCAGCGCGCTCACCACCACCACCGGGTCCTGCGGCACGCGGTCGGCGACCAGGCGCGTGGCCAGCTCGAAATGCTCCGGCACGCCCACCGACGTGCCGCCGAACTTCATCACGATCACGGGAATGCTCCCACCTGCCGCGCGGTCCGCGGTCGCGGGACTCTACACGAATCGCGCGGCGCCGCCAGCGCCCACGGCCTTCGCGACGCGTGGCGGTTGTGATTGAATGGCCCGATGAATCGTCGCCACTTCCTCGCCACCCTCGCCGCGCTGGTCGCGGCCGGCTTCGCGCCGCGCACCGCGCGCGGCGGAATCGTGCCTTCCGCGCGTGTGCGCGCCGCGCTCCCGCCGGACTCGGCCCGCGGTTCCGCCGACGGCGATGCCGCGCCGGCGCCGCCGGCGACCGTCACCCTGGCGGTGGGCGGGGACACCACGCTCGGCTACAACCTCGAAGCCCATTTCGACCAGCAGCTCGAGGCCGGGGTCCCGAAGAAGTGGCTCTACCCCCTCTATTTCGCCGGGGTAAAGCCGATTCTCGACGCGGCGGATATCGCCCTGGTCAACCTCGAATGCCCGTTCACCGACCGCGGCGAGCCGCTCGAGAAGAACTTCAACTTCCGCGCGCGCCCCGAGCTGGTGAGGATCCTCCAGGAGGGCTCGGTGGACCTGGTGACCTGCGCCAACAACCACGTCGCCGACTACGGGCGCGAGGGCGTCGCGGACACCATCGCCATGCTCGAGGAGGCCGGCATCGCCCACTTCGGCGGCGGCCTCACCCTCGCCCAGGCGCGCCGGCCGGCGATCCTCGAGCGCCACGGGCTCAAGATCGGGTTCATCGGGCACTACTTCCAGGCCGCGCCCGACATGAAGGAGCCGCGCGGCGTGCTCGCCGCGCGTGATCGCGCGGGGGCTGCCGGGTGCTACCTCGACCGTGACTGCATCCGCCGCATGGTCACGCGAGACGTGCGCGAGCTGGTGCGGCAGGTGGACGTGGCGATTCCCTATTTCCACTGGGGTCACGAGGGCTCGTACGAGCTTCGCGACTACCAGGTGGACCTGGCGCACCTGTGCGTGGATCTCGGCTGCAAGGCGGTGCTCGGCGCCCACCCGCACCGGGTGCAGGCGGTGGAGGTGTACAAGGGGGCTCCGATCTTCTACTCGCTCGCCAACTTCGTCTACGGCGGGATCAAGGAGCCGAGCGACCGCCTGTCCATGATCGCGCGGCTGCGCGTCTCGCGCGCGGGCCCGGTCGAGGCGGATGTCGTGCCCATAAACATCACGCGCTGGCCGGAGGCGCCGTTCCAGCCCTACCTGCTCGAGGGCGAGGAGCGGCGAAACGCCATGGGCCGGATCGCGTCGCTCTCGAAGGCGGTCCCCGCCACGCTGCCGCAGCTCGATCCCCGGCTGTGGCCCGACGTGCCGGGCCCCGCGCCGGCGGATTCGTCGGCCGGCTACGGATAGGGAGAGGTGATTCGCCACAGAAAGGTGACTCGCCACTGGCCCGAGGCGCCGCGGCACGGGTAGACTCATGGTGAGGCGTGACCGGCTCGGGCAACCCGCAGCCCGGTCCGCCCACCTCCCAGGAGCCCACGCGTGAGCCTTCCTGTCCCGGTCCGTCATCTCGCATTCGCGGCTCTGACCGTCACCGCCGTGTGGTGGGGCGCCGGTGACGCGCCGCGATCGGCGCAGCGTGATCAGGGCGGTCCCTACCCCAGCGACTGGTTCGGTCTCTCGCGCGCATACCCCTTCGAGAACATCCCCCAGGGCGCCTTCCGTGCCGCGGTGGGACGAGCGATCGTGGATCGAGCCGCCGCGGCGCGCCCGCCCGCCGGGCTCGCCACGACCTCCGGCACGCTCACGTGGGTCAATGCGGGCCCCTACAACATCGGCGGGCGCGTCACCGCCGTCGTGGCGATCCCGGGGGGCGCGACCGCGTACCTGGCTTCGGCGAACGGCGGCGTGTTCAAGTCGGTCAACTCCGGGGTGAACTGGACGCCGATCTTCGACGACTACGGCGCATTCTCGGTCGGCGCCCTGGCGCTCGATCCGTCGGATGCGAACGTCCTGTACGTGGGGACCGGGGAATCGAACTCGTCGCTGGACAGTTACGACGGCAACGGCCTCTACCGCTCTCCCGATGGCGGGCAGAGCTGGCAGCACCTGGGGCTGGCGGCCACCGCCCGCATCGGACGGGTGGCGGTGGACCCGTCCGACCCGAACCGCATCTTCGTCGCGGCGATGGGACGGCAGTTCTCCACGGGTCCCGACCGCGGCCTCTATCGCAGCGAGGACGGCGGTGCCACCTGGACCCGCGTGCTGTTCGTCAACGACAGCACCGGCGTGACCGACGTGGTGATCAGCCCCGCGCATCCCGAGACCGTCTTCTGCGCCACCTGGGAACGCGTCCGCCGTCCGACCTATCGCCGCGCCCACGGCCCCGGCTGCGGGATCTGGCGCAGCGTGGATTCGGGCTCCACCTGGACGCGGCTCCAGACCGGGCTGCCGGCGCCTTCGGACAACGTCGGCCGGATCGCGCTCGGGATCGCGGCCTCGCGCCCGTCCACGGTCTACGCGCAGATCACGACCGGCGCGAGCCCCAGCTACGTGGGACTCGGGATGTATCGCACGCTCGACGGCGGCGACACCTGGGCGCGGCGCGACGTCTCCGGCTACACCGACGGATTCGGCGGCTTCGCCTGGTACTTCGGCGACGTGGCGGTGGACCCCACCGATCCCGAGAAGGTGTTCGCGCAGGGACAGATCCTGATGCGCTCGACCGACGGGGGCGCGCACTTCTCGAACGTCACCGGCGCCGCCCACGTGGACCAGCACGGGATGTGGATCGACCCGGCGAACCCGCAGCGCGTCTTCCTCGGCAACGACGGCGGGTTCTTCTGGTCCAATACCGGCGGCACCGGGTGGCAGAAGTCCTACGACCTGCCGATCTCGCAGTTCTACGGCGGCGCGATCGATCCCTCCAACCCCTTGCGCCTGCTGGGCGGCACGCAGGACAACTCGAATCTCACCACCGCCGGCTCCCCCAGCGCCTGGAGCCTCTTCTGGGTCCAGGCCGACGGCTTCCAGTGCCTGGTGGACCACACCAACCCGAACGTGTGGTTCGCCGAGTACCAGTTCTGCTCCAACGGCGTCGGCCCCTATCGCTCGACCAACTCGGGCGGGTCGTTCTCGGCCCCGACCGGCATCTCCGGCTCGAACCGCTTCAACTGGAACACGCCCTTCGTGATGGACCCGAGCGACCACGACGTGCTGCTGGTGGGGAGCCAGAAGGTGTGGAAGAGCACCAACAACGGCCAGAGCTACGGCGCGGTGAGCGGGGACCTCACCACGAATCCGCCCTCGGAGCTCACCTACGGCACGATCAGCGCGCTCGAGATCTCCCCGGCCGACTCGCGCGTCTACTACGCCGGCACCGACGACGGCAGGGTGTGGCGCTCGACCGACGCCGGGGGATCGTGGACCGACGTCTCGGCCGGGCTGCCGGTGCGCTACGTGACCCGGCTGACGGCCGACCCCTACGACCCGCAGGCGGTCTACGTGACCCACTCGGGCTTCACGCTGGACGAGCCCGCCGCCCACGTGCACCGCAGCCCCGACCAGGGCGCCTCCTGGGTCTCGATCTCGGGCAACCTCCCCGACGCTCCGGCCAACGACCTGCTGGTGGACCCGGCCGACCCGCAGACCCTCTACCTGGCGACGGATGTCGGGGTCTACGCCACCCGCAACCTGGGCGCAGGCTGGTTCCCGCTGGGGCAGGGGCTGCCGCTCCAGACGGTGTTCGACCTGAGCCTCCACGCCGGCTCGCGCACGCTGGTCGCCGCCACCCACGGGCGCTCGCAGTGGAAGCTGGATCTCGGCGCGCTCCCGGTGGCGGTCGAGACATCGCCGCCGCCACCCGGGCTGGCGCTGTCGGAGGGGCTGCCCAACCCGAGTCGCGGCGAGGTTCGCCTGTGGCTCGAACTCTCGCGCGCAAGCGTGGTCCGAATCGAGGTCTACGACGCCATGGGCCGTCGCGTCCGCAGCCTCGACGTGGGACGACTGGACGCCGGGCGTCACGCGCTCGCGTGGAACGGGCTCGACGACCGCGGCCGGTCCGCGGCGGCGGGCGTGTATTTTTTGCGCGCCGCGACCAACCGCGCGGAGGCCACGCGCCGACTCGTCCGCATCGAGTAGCCGGCGCCACACGTCGCGGCGGCCGGCTCCCCGGCGCGGGTATCTTCCGACTGGTTGGGGCTCCCGGCGGGTGCTCCGGGCGCGAAGGGGCATTTCGACCTGAATTGGCGCGGCCCGGATTATGCATCTGTTTGACCCGCGTCAAACCGGCTCAAAACCGACCACGGTCTCAGAATTGCCTTTGAAAATGCGGCTCGACTTGCTATACCCACATCCGGCCAAGGCGTGCATTGGGCACGTCGGGAGGCCGCACGGGATCGACTCTCGAAAGGATGGAACCGACCGATGGCGAAAATGATGACGAAGTCGCAGATCGCAGGCTACATCGCGAACAAGTTCGAGCTCACGAAGAAGCAGAGCACGCAGATCCTCGAAGAGCTCGCGACGCTGGCTGCCAAGCAGGCGCGCAACGGGTTCGTGTTCCCCGGCGTCGGCAAGCTCGTCGTGGTGAAGCGCAAGGCCCGCATGGGTCGCAATCCGCAGACCGGCGAGCCCATCAAGATCCCGGCCAAGACCGTGCTCAAGTTCCGGATCGCGAAGGCCATGAAGGAGCTGGCCCTCAAGTAGATCACCTTCGTCTTGCGAAGAGGCCCGGCGCCCGAGCGCCGGGCCTCTTTGACTTGGTGGAGACTCGGCGGCTCTGGCACCATGCGGCCGCCCCCACCGTCCCAGCGCCCTTTCGGAGGACCCCCCATGCGCCGCGCTCTCACGCTCGCCCTGATCACGGTGGCCTGTGCCGCCGTCGCGCCCGCCCACGCACAGGCTACGCGCCGCCTCGTCATCCACGCCGCGCACCTCATCGACGGTCGTTCGAACACCGCGCGAGGTCCGGCCTGGGTGGTGGTGTCGGGCGACACCATCGAGTCCGTCCACTACGCCGCGCCGACGGATCTCGCCGCTCTCGAGGTCGTCGAGCTCGGCGACGCCACGCTGCTGCCGGGTCTCATCGATTGCCACACCCACCTCAGCGCGCGCGTGGGCGTGTCGCCCGTCGAACGCTTCAAGAGCACGGCGGCGCGCTCGGCGATCGCCGGCGTCAACAACGTCCGTGCCACGCTCATGGCGGGCTTCACCACCTGCCGCGACGTCGGTGGCGGCGAGTTGGTGGACGTCGGGCTGCGCGACGCGATCAACGCCGGCGAGATCCCGGGGCCGCGCATGCAGGTTGCGACCTGGGCGCTGTCCATGACCGGCGGACACGGCGATCCAGGCAACGCGGTGAGCTACCACTGGTGCACCGACCTCGCGACCGGGGTCGCCGATGGCCCCGACGAGGTGCGCAAGAAAGTGCGCTTCGACATCCAGCAGGGCGCCGACCTCATCAAGATTCTGGCCACCGGTGGCGTGCTCTCGCCACGGGACAATCCCCAGCACACCGCCTACTCCATGGAGGAGATGAAGACCGCGGTGGAGGAGGCGGCGCGCCAGGAGCGTTTCGTCGCCGCCCACACGCACGGCAAGCAGGGCATCATCTGGGCGAGCAACGCCGGCGCGCGCACCGTGGATCACGCGAGCTACATGGATGACGAGGCCGCTCGCGTGCTGCGCCGCAACGGCACCTACTACGTGCCCACGCTCTACGTCGTGGAGCCGATCATGGCGGAGGGCAATCCACTCAAGATCCAGGAGGAGAACCTGGCCAAGGCGCGTGAGGTCCGCACCCACATGCGCAGCGCCTTCCGAAGCGCACTGCGCAACGGCGTGAAGATCACCTTCGGCACCGATGCCGGCGTGTTCCCGCACGGCACGCAGACCCGCGAGTTCAGGATCTACGTTGAGGAGGGCATGACGCCGATGCAGGCGATCCAGAGCGCGACCCGGGTCGCGGCCGAGTGCATGGGCTGGGAGGGCAAGGTCGGCACGATCGCCCCCGGCCGCTACGCGGACCTGGTGGCGGTAGGCGCTGATCCGCTGCGCGACATCACCGAACTCGAGCACGTGAAGTGGGTGATGAAGGGCGGCATGGTGTACAAGAACGATCTGGGGCGCTGAGCCGCCGAACAACCCGCGGCGACGTATGCCCCGGCTGGCACTCTATCGCAGGACCGCGACCGGCTCCCCGGCGGGCATCGCGGTGAAGCGCTCGATCGCGCGCGCCAGCTCGGTCGGGCGGTCGAGCATCACGAAGTGCCCGCAGCCCCCGATGCGCATGCCGCGCATCTCGGGGACGCGGGCGTAGCCCAGCTCGGCCGCGGCCTCCGCCCACGGCTCGCCCTGCGGCCAGGAACGCTCGGCCAGCACGGCCAGCACCGGCACGGCCAGGTCGGCCGCGCGCTCCGAGAGGTCGGCGTTGAGCGCCAGTCGGATCCACGGCTTCACGTGCGCGGGATCGAGTCGCGCCACCTCCTGGTAGAGCGCGTAGCCCTGCGCCGAGTCGCGGCCGAACGACTGGTAGGCGGCTTCGAGCACGCCCTGGTAGTCCTGGTCGAGGGCGGCGAGCAGGGCGGTGCGCTGCTCGGCGCCGAACTGCGGCCGGAGCGCGGTCTCGACCAGCACCAGACCCCGAACGCGCTCGGGATGCTCGAGCGCCTCCGAGGCGGCGAGCAGGCCGCCGAGCGAATGCCCGACCAGCACCACGGGGCCACGCTCGTTGGCGAGCGCGAGATCGAGCGCCAGGGTCGCGCGCTCGAGCGAGAACGGCTCGAGCATCGCGGTGACGCCGTGACCGGGCAGGTCGACCAGCACCACGCGGTGGCGCCGGGCGAGCAGCCGCGCGGTGGGCAGCCAGTGCTGCGCGCTGCTGCCGAGGCCGTGCAGCAGCACCACCGTCGGCCCGCGCCCGAAGGCGGGATGGGCCGCCGGCGCGGGCACACCGAATTCGCGGATCCCGGTGAGGGCCAGGGCCGCGGCGACGATGAGCAGCAGGAGGGCGATCGAGCGGTTCGAGTGGGACATGGTGGATGGAACGCCGCGGGGGGGGCGCGGAACGCCCCCGGGGTATCGGCCGCCGGCAGGCGCGACTCCAGCCCGGAATCCGATGACCGCCTGTCACGCCCGGCGCGCGATGGCGTATGCTGCGGTGCGGACGGCCGGTGCCCGGCGCGGGACATCCCACCGGCTCCGCTCGAGAGGACTCCATGACTGAGAATCGGAGGGAAATCGCCTCCCTCGCCGGCGGCTGCTTCTGGTGCCTCGAGGCCGTGTTCGAGCAGATCGAGGGCGTGGAGAGCGTGGCGTCGGGCTACTCGGGCGGCCAGGGGGAGAGTCCCAGCTACCGTGAGGTGTGCACCGGCCGGACCGGCCACGCCGAGGTCGTGCAGGTCAGCTTCGACCCCGGGCGGCTGTCCTACCGCGAGCTGCTCGAGTTGTTCTTC
>Ga0326597_10011026_pt1 | contig 12004 bp, 10 predicted proteins | sample RVTome_12_FD_203789 | JGI IMG/M metagenome (GOLD analysis project Ga0326597, IMG submission 203789) | Soil microbial communities from uranium-contaminated site in the Upper Colorado River Basin, Wyoming, United States - RVT100D185 | ecosystem: Environmental > Terrestrial > Soil > Contaminated >... | reverse complement strand
CACTGCAGCACGGTCGGCGTGCATGGAGACGTGGAGCATCCGCCGGCCGACGAGGACGCCCCGCTCCGCCCGGGTGACGTCTACCAGCGAACCAAGCTCGAGGGCGAGCAACTGGCACGGGACGCCGCCCGCCGACTCGGAGTGGAGATCGTGGTCGCGCGCCCGTCCGGCATCTATGGCCCAGGGGATCGGCGGCTGCTCAAGCTCTTCCGCGGTGTGGCACGGCGACGTTTTCCGATGCTCGGCACGGGGCGGATCTACTACCATCTCACCTACATTGACGACCTCGTGGAGGGTCTCCGGCTCTGCGGCGAACACACCGCTGCCGCCAGTCGGACCTACATCCTCGCAGGCGGCGAGGTCACGACCTTGAACGAACTGGTGATGCGCATCGCTCACGCCGCGGGTGTGCCGCCCCCTCGGCTGCGACTTCCGGTGTGGCCGTTCTGGGTGGCCGGCGCCGTCTGCGAAGCGTTGTGCGTGCCGCTCGGGATCGAGCCGCCGCTCTATCGGCGCCGGGTGGATTTCTACACCAAGAGTCGCGCGTTCGACATCACGAGAGCACGCCACGAACTCGGGTACGAACCCCGGGTCGGACTCGATGAGGGCATAGCCCGCACCCTCGGCTGGTACCGCGACCATGGCTGGCTCTGACCCGTCCGTCTCGGCGCCTTCTGCCGCCCGCCCGATCGACCGCGCGCAGGATCAACTCTTTGCGCCCGGCATGTCGGCGCGCCGGAAGTACTCGGCCCTCGTGGTCGGGCGTCCCGGCTTGGGCGCGTTGCTCAAGCACGAAGCCGTCGTGCTGATCGCGCAGGCCGTGCCGGGCGCGCTCGGCCTCGCCCTGCGTCAGGCACTCTATCCGCGACTCCTCGGGTCCTGCGGGCGGCAGGTCGTGTTCGGCCAGAACGTCGTCCTGCGGCATCCGCACAAGATCCACATCGGCAACCGCGTGGTCGTCGACGATCACTGCCTGCTCGATGCCAAGGGCCAGGACAACCGGGGCATCCGGATCGGCGACGGCGTGTTCGTCGGCCGGAACACGATCCTCTCCTGCAAGGACGGCGACATCGAGCTCGAGGAGGGGGCCAACATCGGGTTCAACTGCGAGATCTTCTCCGCGAGCCGCGTGACGGTCGGCGCCCGCGTCCTGATGGCCGCGTACGCCTATGTCATCGGCGGCGACCACGACTACGCGGATCCCACGGCGCCGGTGATGTCGCAGGGGCGCACCTCGCAGGGGGTGTCGATCGGCGCGGGCGCGTGGATCGGCGCGGGCGTGAAGATTCTCGATGGCGTCACAATCGGCCCCGGCGCTGTCATCGGCGCGGGTGCCGTGGTCACGAGGGACGTGCCCGGCCATACGGTCGCGGTCGGCGTGCCGGCTCGTCCGATCCCGACCCGATCCGCCGAGCCCTCCTAATCAGGCTATAGGCTAGAATCGGATCGATGGCGTATCAGAGCGACCTCGAGTCGCGCATCGCGAAGCGCACGACGAAGGCGATTGTCGACTACCAGATGATCGAGGACGGCGATCGCGTGATGGTCGGCCTCTCCGGCGGCAAGGACAGCTGGACGCTCCTGCAGATCCTCGACGTACTCCGACGACGGGCGCCGATCCGGTTCTCGCTCGTGGCCGTCAACATCGACTCCGGCTACAAGGACTTCAAGCACGATGTGATTGCGCGCACGTGCGAGGCACACGGGTGGGAGTACCGGATTGAGCACACGGGCATCGGGGAGACCATCGAGGACATCCTCGACGCGGACCAGACACCGTGCTCGCTGTGTGCACGGCTGCGCCGTGGAGTGCTGTACCGGGTCGCGGCCGAGGTCGGCGCGACCAAGATCGCACTCGGACACCATGCCGACGACTTCATCGAGACGCTCCTGCTGAATCTCTTCTTTACCGGAGCCCTGAAAGCGATGCCCGCCAAGCTCGTATCCGACGATGGCGCCCACGTGGTCATCAGGCCCCTGGCGTTTGTCGGCGAGGACGAAGCCCGGGCGTACACGAAGGCCTGCGATCTTCCGGTGATTGGGTGCTGCTGCCCGGCCTGCGGCGACCTCGGCCTGCAGCGGCAGCGGGTCAAGCGGATGCTGGCGGATCTCGAGGCCGAGCATCCAGGCGTGAAGCACTCGATGCTCACGGCCCTCGGCAACGTCGCCCCGCGGCACCTACTCGATATGCGCCTGAACCCTCCCGGAGACTTGCGGCAGCGTGTCGGGCATGAGCCCGGCGCAACGCCGGTCGGGACGAACCTCCGTGTGTTCCGCCAGGCACCCGTCTCCCAGGCCGGATGAGGGTGTGAAGACCATGACGATCCGACTGGCGACTGCGGCGCTTTTCGTCTGCCTAGTGAGCACACCGGCCGTCGCTCAGCAGCGGCCGCTCTCGACCGAGGATCCGGAGACTGTGGGGGCGGGTCGCATCCTGCTCGAAGGGGGAATCGAATTCGCGCGGAAGCAGCCGTATCCGGTGTCGGGGCTCCGGGGCGATCTCTGGCGGCTGCCCTCCGTAGGGATCAGCGTCGGGATCAGTTCCATCGCCGAGTTCCAGATCGACGGCGGGTTCAACCAGTTGACGATCGCCGAGCGCCAAGCCGGACCGCTCGCCGATCGCGTGACAGCCATTGGAGACCGAAGCCGCGACGTCCAGGACCTCGTGGTCGCCACCAAGATCCGGATCCTGTCAGAGACCTACCGCCGGCCGGCGGTCGGCTTCCGCTTTGCCACGAAGCTGCCGAACGCGTCCAACGAGAGCGGCCTCGGGCTCGACACGACCGATGTGTTCATGGCCGTGCTCCTCGCCAAGACCACCGAGTCGGTGCGCGTTGTCGGCAACCTCGGTGTGGGGATTCTCGCCGACCCCACCGTCGGCGACCGGCAGAACGACGTGCTCACCTACGGCATGTCGCTGGCGAGGGCGCTGACGGACCACACGGAGATCGTCGGCGAACTGAACGGTCTCGTGTCGGTCCGCGAAGGCGACGCATTCCCCGGCTCGGAGACGCGGGGCGTCCTCAACTTCGGCGGCCGCTACACCACGGGCTCGTTCCGGATCGACGGCGGCATGTTCGTCGGGCTGACGTCATTCGATCCGACGTTCGGGATCACCGGGGGATTCACCTGGGTCTTCCGCGCATTCGAAGTGCCCTGACGGCGATCCTGGTCAGTCGATGACGTAGAAGCGGCGGAGCGCCGCGACCTCCGATCGTCGCTGTTCCTCAGACCATCCGAGTTCCCGGCCGACGACGGCTGCGGCATCGGCGATGGCCGCTTCGCCGGGGAATCCCACCGCGCCAAGGGGTGTCCGACGGACGACCGCGTCCGTCAGGTGGACCGCCATCTCGTGTCTCACCGCATGCACCAGCTCAGCGGCGATGACGGGGGAGTCTGGCGCCAGGCGACGGCGCCAGGCGGGCTCCTGCACGCCAAGCTCCAGGATGTGCTGCCGCCGATGACCGTAGGCGGCGGCGAGATGTGCGCGCGTCTCGCCGGGCAACCCAACTTCCGGGTCGTGGGACGACCCGCTTCCGGGCGAGTCAGTTCGCCCGGCCCCGGGCAGGGGAGTGACGTCGGTTCGCGACGGCACGGGCGGCAGATTCAGGCGCGCCATGACGCGGTCCACGACGCGCGCCGCCACGGCACGAGCTGTCGTGTACTTGGTGCCCGCGACACTGATCAGGCCGGCGACCCCGTGACGCTCGAGGTGGTCGCAGACCTGTTCGTGCTTCTCCAGCGTCACGCGCCCCGCGCCTGCGGCCGCCGCCGGAACCAGACCGCGATGCACCAGGGTCACGTCGGCGTCGGTCAGTCCAAGAGCCGGAAACGCGCTGCCCAGTTCCTCGATGAACGCCGACACCTCCGACCTGGCCGGTTCGGGGTCCGAGGCCGGGACTGCGCGCGGCGACTCCCATGTGCCGAAGACCGCCCGACCCATCCACGGGACACGAAAGACGTGGCGCCCGGTTGTCGAGCGCCCTCCGATGGCTGGGTCTGTGGCCGGCCGTCGGGTCACGAGGTTCATCGCCTTGAGGACCGGCATGGCGGTCGACATACCGTGGTTGGCGAGCAGGCAGTCGATCTGCCCGCCGGTGGCGTTCACCGTCATCCTCGCCGCGATTTCCAGCACGCGTGTGCGCTGGCGGTCGAGGGCTTCGACGCCGTGCACGCGTCCCTTGTCGACCATGAGCGATCGCGCTTCGACGTAGTTCGCGAGCGTCGCGCCATGCACGTCGGCGGCAATGGCCCAGGCGAAGGTCAGTCGATCGGGCTCGATTGTCGTGTAGTCGTGCCAGACCGCGGCGGCACGCCATCCCTCCCGCGACAGATCGGGGCATAGCGCGAGGGCTTCGGCGCGGCCGAGGACGCAGGCGTTCGGCAGGTGCAGGTCGCGCGGGAGATCGATGTTGCGGTCGCGCGCGAGCAGACGGTCCAGCACGAAGCCGGCGCGCATGGCGAGGGGGCCCCGAAGCGGCGAGCGTCCGAGGGGAAGCACGAATCGCAAGGGGCGAACGGCGTGAGGAGCGATGCGGGCGAGCACCCCGCGTTCTCGAATCGACTCGCGCGCGCGAGCGACGTCGAGCGACTGGAGGTACCGCAGTCCGCCGTGAATCGTCCGCAGGTGGTTGAACGAGCTGCCGCTCCCGAAGTCCGAAGCCTCGACCACTGCGACCGCCAGTCCGCGGGCGGCGGCATCGCAGGCGACCGTGAGGCCGTAGATGCCGCCCCCGATGACGAGCAGATCGAACGTGTGGCCGGTCAGTCGATCAATGTCGCGGATCATCGGTGCCTGCGCCGCCTGCGGGAAGCGGTCGCCCCGGTCATGGGCGATAGTATAGTGTCCGCCGTGGCGACGACCGATGACGTGCGCAGGTACTGGGAACAGCACATCCACGACCTCGAGATCACTCGGCATCCCGTCGGATCGCGCGGGTTCTTCGACGATCTCGACCAGTACCATTTCGAGAAGCTCCATCACCTCCTCAGGCTCGTCGACTTCGACGGGTATCGCGATCGCCTTGTCCTCGAGGTCGGATGCGGGGCCGGAGTCGATCTCGTACGGTTCGCAAAGGGCGGTGCGCGCGTCGTCGGCGTCGACCTGACGCGGTCCGCGATCGACCTGGCGCGCGCCAACTTCAGTCAGCAGGAGTTGCACGGCCGGTTCCTCGTGGCGAATGGAGAAGTCCTGCCGTTTGCATCGAACGTGTTCGATCTCGTCTACGCACACGGAGTCGTTCAATACACGGCCGCGCCTGCGCCACTCGTGGCCGAATGCCGCAGGGTCCTGAAACCGGGTGGGCTCGCAGTCTTTCAGGTCTACAACCGGGTCTCCTGGTTGAACGCGCTCTCGAAGATCATGAAGGTCGGGCTCGAACACGACGATGCGCCGGTGCTCCTCAAGGTCAGCATCCCGGAGTTCAAACGGCTGGTCGGCGAATTTCGTGACGTGCGCATCGTTCCCGAGCGGTTTCCTGTGCGATCGAGGCTCCACGGCGGCTGGAAGGGTGCCCTGTACAACGGCATCTTCGTGGGTGGGTTCAACGCGCTCCCGCGCGCGCTGGTACGGCGCTTCGGATGGCACCTCCTCGCGTTCTGCCGGAAGTAACTGATCAGCCTTCGAGGCGACCGATGTTGAACTTCCACAAGGCGCATGCGTACGGCAACGACTTCATCTACGTCCGGGAGGAGGACGTGGCAGGCGCGGCTGTCTCTCCGCTCGCCCGGGAGCTGTGCGATCGGCACGCGGGCATCGGCGCCGACGGGCTGATCGTCTACGGGGGCGATCGCCGGCGATGCCGCATGCGGCTCTTCAATGCGGACGGCGGTCGCGCGGAGGTGTCCGGAAACGGCCTGCGCGGGCTGGCGGCGGTCGTCCTCGCCGGCGAACGCGGGGCCGACGGACACGTGACCATCGAGACCGACGCCGGACCGAAGAGACTGGTGAGCATGGGATGGGACGGTGCCCGTCAGGTGTTCCGCGCGGGGATGGGCGCTCCGTTGGGCCTGCGAGGAGACGTCGCCGTTTCCGCCGCCGGCGAGCACCTGCGGGTGGTCGAGCTGAACATGGGCAACCCGCAGTGTGTACTGCTCGGGCCCCTTCCCGACGACGCCCGGTTCTCGCGGCTCGGCCCGGCGCTCGAGCGGCACGAACACTTCCCGAACGGGACGAACGTCGAGTTCGCGATGGTCGAGGCGCCAGACCGCGTGCGGATTCTCATCTGGGAGCGGGGCGTCGGGCCGACCAGCTCCTCGGGGACCGGATCGTGTGCCGCGCTCGTCGCCGCGGCGGCGTTCGGCGGCGCCGCTCGGGATGCCGACGTCCTCGCGCCGGGTGGCGCCCAGCGTGTCGAGTGGCGGGAGGACGGCGTCTACCTGACGGGCTGGGCCGAGGTCCTTTGCACCGGCCAGTGGATGCGCCCGCTGCCGGTGTAAGCGGATCCGGCCCTTGCGCGGGGAGCGTACGCCGCGTGGCCCGTGCCGTTCAGATTCTGCCAGTCGCACCGACGCCAACGAGGCGTCGGCTCGATCGGCCAGGAACCTGGTCCGATGCGTCCAGCGTCGGCAGCGTGTCGGTGGCGAGACGCAGGGCACCCGCGAAGTCACCGCGCGCGAAGGCTGCGCGCGCTTCTTGCAGGCGCGCCGTCGCGTGTGCGATGACATCCGTCCCGCGGGCGGCACCCGGCGAGGTCCCGGCACCAGAGGCGGCGTCGAGGCGCGTTCTGGCCGCTTCGATGGCCGCATCGAGCCTGACAATCACCTGATCGGCCTCCGTGCGCGCAGCGGTTCGCGCCAGACCGGCCTGGGCTCGCGCGGTCTGGGCGCGTTCCCGGCCGTCCAGCGCGTGAGAGAGCGCCAGGCGGTAGTCCCGAAGGACGACGGCCTCCCGCGCCCGGGCCAACGCCTCTTCGGCGGCCTCGAGATCGGCGGCCGCGTACTCGGCGGCGCCCTCCGCGCGCGCCGACGCGATGGCCTCCTCGGCCTGCAGCATTTCGCGGTCGGGAGGTGTCGCGCACGCCGCGCAGGCAGTGATGGTCAGGGCCATCAGGATGCTCGACGGACGCAGGCACCGCATGGATGCCAGTATACGTCTGTAGTACGATGAAAGACCTGTCGCCCGACGATCGTCCGCGCGAGAAGCTGCAGCGCCATGGCGCGGCCGCGCTTGGCGACAACGAGTTACTGGCCGTCGTCCTCGGCACGGGCTCGCGGCAAGCCGACGCCCTCGCCGTCGCCAACCGCGCCTTGCTCGCCTGCGGGGGTCTCCACGGACTGGCGCGTGCCTCGCTCGATGACTTCGCCCGGATCGCAGGAATCGGTCTCGCGAAGGCGTCGCGGCTGCGGGCGGCGCTCGAACTCGGTCGCCGGACGCTGGCGGGCCGCCCCGGGGTGCGCGTGCAGCTGCGGACGCCGCGCGATGCGGCGGCGCACCTGCTGCCGGCCTTCGGGTCGCGTCCCGTCGAGCAGTTCGGCGTCGTCCTGCTCGACACGAGGCACTACGTCCTGCGGACGACGATCATTGCGGTCGGCACGCTGAATGCCACGGTCGTGCAGCCGCGGGACGTGTTTCGGGAAGCGCTCGTGGCCGGGGCCGCTGCGGTCGTGGTCTTCCACAATCATCCCTCCGGCGATCCGAGTCCGAGCCCGGAGGACGTGGAACTGACGCGCCGTCTGGCGGCGGCGGGCATGCTCATGGGAATCGACCTCGTGGACCATGTGGTCCTCGGGGACGTGCGGTACTGCAGCCTCAAGGAAACCGGTCGCCTCTAGTGACACGCTTCTACCTCACCACCGCCATCGACTACGTGAACAGCCGGCCGCATCTCGGCACGGCTTACGAGAAGATCGCGGCCGACGTCATTGCCCGCTACAAGCGCCTGACCGGCGTCGAGACGCGCTTCGTCATGGGCAACGACGAGCACTCGCAGAACGTCTTCCGGAAGGCCGTCGACGAGGGCCTCGATCCGCTGGCCTACTGCGACCGGATGGAGCGGGAGTTCCGTGAGACGTGGCGCAGCCTGCACATCTCGTTCGACGATTTCATCCGCACCAGCGAGCCACGCCATCGTGCCGGCGTCACCGCGATCGCCGCCCGGCTGTACGCGGCGGGGGACATCTACGAGGGGAAGTACGAAGGCTGGTACTGCGTCGGCTGCGAAGCGTTCAAGCAGGAGAAGGACCTCGTTGGCGAGCGCTGCCCCCTGCACCCGAAGACTGCCCTCGACTGGATCTCGGAGAAGAACCATTTCTTCCGCCTGTCGAAGTACCGGGACCGGCTCATCGATCACCTCGCCGCGCATCCAGAGTTCATTCAGCCGGCCATCCGGCGAAACGAGATCGTGCGTCTCCTCGAAGGGGGACTCGAGGACATCTCCATCAGCCGGGCCGGGCAGGCCTGGGGCATCCCGCTGCCGTTCGATCCCGCAAGCGTCGTGTACGTCTGGTTCGACGCGCTCATCAACTACGCGTCCGCCGTCGGCCTGGGACGCGACGAGGCGATGTTCGCGCGGTGGTGGCCGGCCGACCTGCATGTCATCGGCAAGGACATCACGCGGTTTCACGCCGTCATCTGGCCCGCGATGCTGATGGCTGCGGGCCTCTCGCTCCCGCGCCGGATCTTCGCCCACGGGTTCATGACGGTCAACGGGCAGCGCATGAGCAAGTCCCTGGGTACGGCCATCGACCCGGCGGAGGCAGCCGCGCGCTTCGGGCCCGATCCGCTTCGCCTGTACCTGACGAAGGAGATCGTCTTCGGGTCCGACGGCGACTTCTCGTGGGAGCGGTACGACGAGCGCTACAACGCGGATCTCGCCAACAACCTGGGCAACCTCGTCAGCCGTGTCTCGGCGATGGCGGCGAGATACTGCGGGGGGCGAGTCCGCCCGACGAGCGCGTCTGCCGGTCGGCTCGCCGCCCGAGCCGGCGAAGCGGTCGCCGTGTATCGGCGCGCGATGGACGTCCTCGCGATTCACGAGGGCGTCGGGGCGGCCTTTGGGCTCGTCGACGCGACCAACGGGTTCATCGCCGAGACCTCTCCCTGGACCCTCGCAAAGGAGCCCGCGCAGGCCGACCGCCTGCAGCAGGTGCTCTTCGATGCGGCTGAAGCCATCCGCCTGGCTGCGGTCCTGTTGACGCCGGTGATGCCCGGCTCGGCGGCCGAGATCCTTCGGCGGGTTGGCGCGCCTTCGGGGAATGTGCAAATCGACCGCGACGGGTCATGGCGGGCGACTGGCGAGCGCCTCTTCGCGGACGGCCCCGCGCTGTGGCCGCGGAAGGAAGAGGGCCGATCGGCCCCGGGAAGGGAGAAAATCGTGGAAGAGTCAGGAGCGCAGCGAGAGGCCGCCACGCCGGCAGCGCCGGAGGTACCGGGGGCGCCGGAGAAGACAACCGGCGCTGACGGCCGTGTGTCGATCGACGAGTTCATGAAGATCGAACTGCGCGTGGCCAAAGTGCTGCACGCGGAGCGAGTGCCCAAGTCGTCGCGGCTGCTGAAGCTGCGCGTCGACGCCGGCACCGAGGAACGGACCATCGTCGCCGGGATTGCGGACGGATACGACCCTGAGGCGCTCATTGGCCGGAGCGTCGTCATCGTGTTCAACCTCAAGCCCGCCAAGCTGATGGGGATCGAGTCAGACGGGATGGTCCTCGCGGCCAGTCCTGACGGCGGGAAGCCGACCCTCCTCGGCTTCGAGGCCCCGCCGGCACCGGGCACCCGCGTCCGCTGACCCTCGCCGTGGTCGACTCTCACTGCCACCTGGCCGACCCCGTGTTTGCCGGCGATCTCGAGGCCGTCGTCGCACGGGCGAGGACCGCCGGCGTGGAACGCGCGCTCGTCGTGCTGGCCGCAGGCGATGTCGACGAAGCGAGGCAGGGAGACCGCGTCGCCGAGCTCTGGCCGGACGTGCGGTTCGCCATCGGCGTGCATCCTCATGCGGCTGGCGGGTTCGCCGACGATCCGCCCCGATCGGCGCGGGTGGTGCGCGGGCAACTGGCCGCGACGCCGGCGGCCCGGGCGGTGGGGGAGATCGGGCTCGACTATCACTACGACTTCTCACCCCGCGAGATCCAGCGGGAGGTGTTCCGCGCGCAGCTCCGGCTCGCGCGCGAGATCGATCGGCCCGTGATCATTCATACGCGGGAAGCCGACGCCGACACCATTGAGATCCTCAGCGCCGAGGGCGGCGGTGCGCTGCGCGGCGTGTTGCACTGCTTCACGGGCGGGCCCGAGCTCGCGCGTGCCGGGCTCGGCCTCGGGTTCCACATCTCCCTCGCCGGCATCATCACGTTCCCGCGCGCGGCCGACCTGCGTGACACAGTTCGCAGCCTCCCCCTCGATCGGCTCCTCGTCGAAACCGACAGTCCGTTTCTGGCGCCCGTCCCGCACCGCGGAACACGCAACGAGCCCGCCTACGTCGCACGGGTCGTCGAGACGCTCGCCGCCCTGCACGGCGTCGATCCATCGCGGGTCGTCGAGGCCACGCGAGCCAGCTTTCATCGCCTCTTCGGGCCGTGATAGAGTGCTTCCCGCACCCGTGAAACAGACGCCGCCCGCGCTTTCGCAGATCTTCGAGCCGATTCGAGCCGACCTCGAGCAGGTCGATCATGAGTTCGTCCGCCAGGCCCAGTCCCAGGTCGAGCTGATTCCGAAGATCGCGAAGTACATCCAGACGAGCGGCGGCAAGCGCGTGAGGCCGGCGCTGCTGCTGATGGCAGCCCGCCTCGGCGGTTACAGCGGGGATCGGGCGGTCCGCTACGCGGCGGTCGTCGAGTTCATCCACACGGCGACGCTCGTCCACGACGACATCGTCGACGACTCGGATCTGCGCCGGGGCCGCCTGGCCGTCCACTCGCGCTGGGGCAACGACATCACGGTCCTGCTCGGCGACTACCTGTACATCAAGTCGATGGCGCTCGCGCTCACCTACGACACGCTCGATGTCGTGCGCCTGCTCTGCGACGTCACGCTCCGCATGATCGAAGGCGAGCTCTATCAGCTCACCAAGAACGGCGACGCCGACATCACCGAGGACGAGCACCTCGAGATCATCCGCCGGAAGACGGCGTACCTCTTCGGGGGATGCGCGCAGATCGGGGGCATCCTCGGGGGCGTCAGCGCCGAGCGCGAGGCCGCCCTCCAGGAGTACGGCTTCAAGCTGGGCATCAGCTTCCAGCTCGTCGACGATCTCCTCGACTTCACCGGCGACGCGGCCGCGCTCGGCAAGCCGGTCGGGGCCGATCTCCGCGAGGGAAAGATGACTCTGCCGCTCATCCACCTGCTGCGGCAGGGTGACGGGGCGGGCGCGGCCATCGTCCGCGAGATCATCGCCACGCAGTCGGCGGGCGAAGAGCAGTGGGCACGCCTCATCGCCATCCTGAACGAACACCGATCCATCGGCTACGCGCACCGTCTCGCCGTTCAGTTCGCCGAGGAGGCCAAGAAGCCCCTGGCGGCATTTCCGCCGAGCGCGGAACGGGACGCCCTGCTGGCGTTGCCCGACTACATCCTGTCGCGGGATCGCTGAGGGACCAGCCAGGAACGACCGGCCGGGCGCGCGCCGCCGTATGACGAAGACGCCCCCTGCTCAGCGCGCCGAGGAGCTTCGCCGGAAGATCCACCGCTACGATCGCCAGTACTACCTGGAAGACAACCCCGAGGTTTCCGACGCCGAGTACGACCGTGATCTGCGCGAGCTTCAGGCCATCGAGGCCGGGCACCCGGCGCTCGTCACGCCGGACTCGCCGACGCAGCGCGTGGGCGGAAGTCCGGCGGCTGGATTCCCGGCGGTCGACCACGCGGCTCCGATGCTCAGCCTCGACAACGCGTACTCGCCGGAGGAGCTCCGGGCGTTCGACGACCGTGTCCGGAAGGGCGCGGGACTCGGCGCCGATCCGATCGCCTACGTCGCCGAGCTGAAAATCGACGGCCTGAGCATCGCCCTGACCTATGTCGGCGGATTCCTCGTGCGGGGCGCGACTCGCGGGGACGGCAGTCGCGGCGAAG
>Ga0326597_10011022_pt1 | contig 12009 bp, 11 predicted proteins | sample RVTome_12_FD_203789 | JGI IMG/M metagenome (GOLD analysis project Ga0326597, IMG submission 203789) | Soil microbial communities from uranium-contaminated site in the Upper Colorado River Basin, Wyoming, United States - RVT100D185 | ecosystem: Environmental > Terrestrial > Soil > Contaminated >... | reverse complement strand
CACAGAGAAGTCTCGAATGAACACAACCTCTACCCAAAGCCACCAATCACCGGACTTGGAGCAGGTCTGCTCGGATGCGAAATAGGGTCCTAGGGCCTGCCCTGGTTGCTCTTGTGCTCGAAATGATATATTGTGTGCAACATACTTTGAGTATAGAGATTGTTACGTTGCACAAAGTATACTATGCAACCCATTGGTGGACTTAGCAGAAACTCACGCGGGAGACTGATCAAGGTTCTCCGTAGTAGCAAGGGCTTAATCTCCGCGGCAGACGCATCACGCGCGCTGAACGTCGGTCAGGCGGAAGCAGCGCAGATGCTGGCGGGTTGGTCCGCGCGTGGCTGGCTGACGCGGGTGCGGCGCGGCCTGTACGTCCCGGTCCCGCTCGAAGCGTCGACACCGGACATTGCGCTCGAAGATGCGTGGGCGGTCGCCGACCGCCTTTTTGCTCCGTGCTACATCGGCGGCTGGAGTGCCGCCGAGCATTGGGGTTTCACCGAGCAGCTTTTCCGCTCCACTCTGATCGTCACCACTCGCCGTCCCCGGGCTCGCAGGGTCGAGGCGCGCGGAGCGGTCTTCATTGTACGCACGGTCGAGGAACGCGCCATGTTCGGATTCAAACCCGTCTGGCGTGGCAAAGCGAAAATTAACGTCGCCGACCCGACCCGCACGATCCTCGACATACTCGACACGCCGGCACTCGGTGGAGGGATACGGTCGGTGCTGGATATGCTGAAGATGTACTTGGCTTCCAAGTACCGCGATCCTCAGTCGCTCGTCCGCTATGCCGATCAGCTCGGCAATAAGGCCGTGTTCAAGCGCCTGGGCTATTTGGCGGCGACGTTTTTTCCGAACGAAGGGGAGATCGTCGCCGAATGCCGTAAGCGGCTCTCGGCGGGGAACGCCAAGCTCGATCCCAAACTGCCCGCCGAGCGGCTCGCTACAGCGTGGCGCCTGTGGGTGCCTGAATTGGAGCGGGATTCCGCCCGGGCCGGTGTGGCCGGGGCTAAACTTGGACGGGGGGATAAAGCGTCAATGAATCGAACGCAGATTTTGGGGTTGCTGGCGGAGCGGCAGCAGGAAATCGCGGCGCGCTACGGGGTGAAGCGCCTTGCGTTGTTCGGCTCCGCGGCGCGGGATGAGCTCGGCGCGTCGAGCGACGTGGACGTGCTGGTCGAGTTCGCCGGCCCAGCGACGTTCGGCGCATACATGGACCTCAAATTCTACCTGGAGGACCTGCTCGGGCGACCGGTGGACCTGGTGACCGACAAGGCCGTGCGGGACGAACTCAGGCCCTATATCGAGAAGGAGATGATCCGTGTCGCGTGAATGGCGGCTCTACGTTGCCGACATGAAGGCCTGCTGCGAACGGGTCACCGAGTACACCTCCGGGTTGAACCGCGAGGAATTCCTGAACCGGCGACTGGTGTACGACGCCACCCTCCGCAACCTTGAGCTGCTCGGCGAATCGGCACGGAACGTTCCGGAGGAGGCCCGCGCGCTGGCGCCGGACATCCCATGGCGTCGCATCGTCGGTGTGCGCAACGTCCTGATTCACGGCTACCTGGGCATTGATGACGACATCATCTGGGACATCGTCAGTAACGAGGTGGAGAAGCTGCTCGTGGCCTTGGAAAAGCTGGAGGCGGAAACCCCCGCATCGGGCGGCTGACACCGGCAGCGGCATGAGCGGATAGCGGCACCAGAAGAACTCTTCATCGAGGGAAGGCCGGCCAATTACGGCAAGTCGCTGGAAAGCTGGATCTGGGACGCGGCGTGCTCGATACGTGGGGCGGGGCCCCTGTTCGCTGCCGAGCAGGGCAGGGGACCGCACAAGTTCACGACATGGCGGCGGCGAACCGAGGCGCCCTTTCTCTTTGGTGACTTTCGCTTTGGGCGAGCTAAGAGAAAGTCAACGGGACCGGGGCCGCGCCCCGGGCAATGCGCGGCGCAGCCGCGCTACAAGCGACGCAACTCCCACCACCCCGCCTGTTACGCAGGCACCCCTCCTCGGGCAGGAGGGGAGTTTACGGATCTACTTCTTGGCCGCGGGCTCATCGCGGGCGGCGGGCGGGGACAGTAGCCGCTGCGCCAGCTCGGCGCGGACATGGTACTGCAGCTTCTCGTCGGAACGCGCGAGCACCAGTTCCGGCTCGCGGGACAGTATGCCGAGCGTAAAGCCGCCACCATTCGCCAGCTGAATCCTGATTTCCTCCCGCGCTCTCGTCGCCGGGCGCAGCTCCACGCGCAGGGCGCTGGCAAGCCGCCACTCCTCCACCCAGCGGAGGAGGTCGTCCTGGCTCAAGTCGCCCGTCCCTGGCTTCAGCGTCCACTTCCCGTCGTGCTGCGCGACCGTGAAACGCCTCGTTTCGAAGCGCACCGGCGCTTCCTGGGGACCGAACAGCTGGCGGCTGGCCGCGTCGGCGGCCCGCGCCGGCAGCCCCATTCCAAAACGCGGGTGCACGGCGTAGACGGCATCGCCTGACATCACGTATTGCTCGCGCGTGATCTCGTTCACCAGGCCGAAGCTGAACGCCTGCCCGTCCACAACGATGCGCGCCTGCGGCGGCGCCAGGCCGAAGCGGCCGGGATCGCCGGCGGGCAGCTTGTGCGCCGCTTTCGCTTGAACGATCGCGAGCAGCTGCTGCACCCGCGCGCCGTCCGCGCGCGCGGCGAACGGCGCGGTGACGAACCAGCCGTCCCGCCTTTTTTCGAGCACAACCGGCGCGGCGCCAGCGCGCTCGACCCTCAGGGACAGCGCCTCCTCGGGCTTCAACGCGGACAGCTGAAACTCGATGGCGGCGTCCTGGCCGGGCCTCAGGTAAAAAAAGGCGCCCAGTGCAACAACGGTTACGGTGAGGGCCGCGTTCAACCACCCCACGCGGCTCATATCCGACGCCTGCGCCACCAGATCGCGAGGCCCGTGATCATGAAGGTAAGTGGGGCCGCGATCAGGAAGCAGAAAGCGATGAGATAGAGCGTGACGCGGTCGATGTCGATCTGGCTGTCGGCGGCCTCGCGTGGCTGAATCACGATCATGCGGTCGTCGCCGGCGAGCCAGTTGACCACGTTGACGCCGAGATCGCGGTTGCCGCCGTTGCCGATGAAGGCGTTCGACAGAAAATTGCCGTTGCCCACCACCACCACGCGCTGCTGGCGGTCGCCGACCGCGCGCTCGAACACACGGGCGATGGTGATCGGGCCGATGATGTCGCGGCTCCTGTCGCAGCGGCCCTCGAGCTTGCCGGTCTTGACGCAGCCGCGCGGCGCGACCTCGATCAGCGGCCGCACCCGCCACTCGTCGCTTTCGATGGCCTCGATCTGGCGCGCCTGCGGGTAGATCGTGATGAGGTTGAAGCCGTCGGTGATGGCGTGGCGGCCGTATACCGCGGCGATCGCGAGGGCGGGCGACGCGCCGTAGCGGGCCGCCTCGGGATCGGCGACGATGCCCGGCGTGAGCACGAGCCCGAGCAATTCCGCGACCGGCGCGAGCCCGCGCAGCGGCTCGGGATCGATCAGCCACAGCAGGTTGCCGCCGCCGGCGACGTAACGCCGGATCTTCTCGACCTCGAGGTCGAGCAGGTTCACCTGGGGGCTGGCGATGACGAGCAGCGCGGCGTTGGCCGGCATTTCCTGGGCGAGCGCGAGATTGACCCCGCTCACGCGAAAGCCCTTCAACTCGAGCTGGCGCCCGAATTCGCCGAGATCGTGGTTGGCGGGCCCGTTCAGCTTGCGCTCCCCGTGCCCGTCGAGCCACACCACCAGCCGGTCGGTGCCGCGCGCGAGCCGCAGCAAGGCGTTCGCGACGGCCTGCTCGTTGAACTCGACCAGGCGCTCGGTGCGGCGCTGGTAGGTCAACACGAGCTCGATCGGCGCGCGCACCCCCGCCTCCGCGGCGGCTTTCGGCTGCTCGCGCGGGTCGATGATGGTGAACGCGAGATCGGGTTTCGCCCGCTGGTACGGGCGCAAGAAATCCTCGATGCGCCGGTGCACGTGCTCGCCGCGCGCGTCCCGCGGCAGCGCATAGGCGGTGATGGTGACCGGCCCCTCGAGACGTTTCAGCACGTCCAGCGTGGCCGGTGACAGGGTGTTGCGGTGGCTCTGCGTGAGATCGTGCTCGACGCGATATTCGCGCGCGAGGTGGGCGAGCAGCGCGGTCAACGCGAGGAGCAGCACCACGAACAGCCCGTGGTGCGCCAGGGACCGCAGGCGGCGCGGGCTGGTTGACTTGCTCGTCATCCGCGCAACCGCTGCGCGTCGAGCTGGCGGATCGCCAGCGCGAGAGAAAGCGCGGTGAGGAGCATCAGGCAGGCCGCCGCGTAGGTATCGAGCAGGCCCCTGCCGAAGGGCTCGAAGCTCTGGATGGGCGAAAACACCTGCGCCAGGCTCGCCGCCGCCGTCCAGCCGCGCGCGCGCAGGCCATCGCCCGCCGCCTCGCCGGCGAGCACCATGCCGAGCTGGGCGGCGAAGGCGCCGATCGCGGCGACCACGGGGTGCACGGTGAGGCAGGACACGAACAGGCTCACCGCGGCAAAGGCCGCGGCGAGCAGCAGGAGCCCGGCCACCAGGGCGCCCAGCATTCCCCAGTCCAGGCGCGCCGCTCCGGCGAGCGAGAGCGGCATCAGGGCGGTCAACGCCACGATGCCCGCGAGAAACGCGGCCAGGCCGAGGAATTTTCCGAGCACGATCTCGCTCATCGAGACCGGCGCGGACATGAGCAGCACCATCGTCTGGTTGCGGCGCTCCTCCGCGATCAGCCGCATGGCGAGGACCGGCACCGCGAACAGCAGCACCGCCGCCGCCGTGCCGAAGACCGGGCCGGCCACGAGATCGGTGATGCCGGGCGGGCTCGCCATCTGCGCGAGCTGCGGCTGCAGCTGGAGAAAATCGTCGAGGCGGCGCAGGAAGGCATAGCCGACGATCAACTGCATCACGGTGAGCACCACCCACGCGAGCGGCGAGGCGAACAGCGATCTCAGCTCTTTGCCCGCGATGGTGAGGATCATGGGGCCTTCGTTCCGCGGCTCATGCGACGTCCTCTTGGCGGGTCAGGCGGACGAAGACGTCCTCCAGGCTCGTCTGTGCCGGCGTCAGCTGGTACAGACCCCAGTCGCGCGCCGCGGCCGCCTTCACCAGCGCATCGGTTGGATCGGCGCCCGGGGAGAACTGGACGCGGAATGAGCCCGGCTCGACGGCGTCGACGGCCGCCACGCCCGGCAACGCCGCGAGCTCGGCACGCGGCGGCGCGCGGCGCAGTCCCACCAGCACGGTCGCGCCGCGCTCGAACTGCTTGAGCGCCGCGATGGTGTCGCTGTAGACGAGCTCGCCGTGGTGCATGATCTGCACGCGGTCGCACACCGCCTCCACCTCCGGCAGGATATGGGTGGACAGGATCACGCTGTGCGCGCCGCCCAGCTCGCGGATCAGCGCCCGGATGTCGCGGATCTGATTGGGGTCGAGGCCGATCGTGGGCTCGTCGAGCACCACCACGTCGGGCGCGTGCACGATCGCCTGCGCGATGCCGACGCGCTGCTGGTAGCCCTTGGAAAGCGCGCCGATCAGCTTCCCCCCGGTCTCGGCGAGGCCGCAGCGCTGCTTGGCGGTTCCCACCGCCTCGCCGCGGCGCGCGCGCGGCACTCGGTGCAGCCTTGCCGCCAGCCCGAGGTACTCGTCCACGGTCAGCTCGCGGTAAAGCGGCGGCACCTCCGGCAGGTAGCCGATGCGCGCCTTGGCGGCAACCGGATCCTCCAGGAGGTCGATGCCGCAGATGCTGATCTCGCCGCGCGACGGCGCGAGATTGCCGGTCAGCATGTGCATGGTGGTGGTCTTGCCGGCGCCGTTCGGTCCGAGGAAGCCGAGCACCTCGCCGCGCCGCAACTCGAGGTGGATGTCGTTGACCGCGATGTGACTGCCGAAGGTGCGGGTAAGGCCCCGCGCGGAGATGGTGCTGGCCGCTTCCTGTTCCGGCATCGTGGCGTGTGGCGGGGCGCGATCCGTGCTTGTGATGTGCATGAAATATACCTAATATGTGCCTGTTAATGAAGCTGCCGGCCCGGCCGCCGCGCCACCCCAAATTCCGTCTGCTTTCCCCTTCGGACTCATGACCGCGTATCGCTTCATCGTGCTGGCGGTAGGCGCGGCGCTTGCCGCGTGCGCCCAGCAGCCGCCGGGCGCCGGGCAGGAGGGCGCGCCAGCGCCCGGCGCAGCAGAGCCTCCGCGCGCGGCGGTCGCCAGGCCCGAGCCGCGCCGCCCGACTTTGCCCGAGGTCGAGCTCTCGGAAGAATTGCTGTACAAGATGATGCTGGCGGAGGTCGCGCTGCAGCGCGGGCAACCCCACATCGCGGTGCAGACCTATCTCGAGCTCGCGCGTGAAACCCGCGACCCGCGCGTCGCGCAGCGTGCCACCGAGGTCGCATGGAATGCGCGCTTCAGCTCCGCGGCGCTCGAAGCGGCCGGCATCTGGCTGCAGGTCGACCCGGGCTCGGCGCAGGCGCGCCAGGTGATCGCGGCGCTGCTGGTGAACCAGGCGCGGATCGCGGACGCGCAGCCGCACCTGGAGAAGTGGATCGCCACCGGAGGCGACAGCATCGGCCAGAGCTTCCTCCAGCTCTCCACGCTGCTCGCGCGCCACAAGGACAAGCCCGAGGTCCTGAAGTTGATGCAGGCGCTGGCGCAGCCGTATCCCGAGGTGCCCGAGGCGCGGCTGGCGGTGGCGCAGGCGGCATGGTACGCGGAGAACCAGCAGGTGTCGCTCGACGAAGCGCGCGCGGCGCTGAAGTTGCGGCCCGACTGGGAAATCGCCGCGCTGTTCGTCGCGCAGGTGTTGCAGCGCCGCTCCAACGAGGAGGCGTTGCGCTACCTGAACGACTTTCTCCGGGACCATCCCAAGGCGCGCGACGCCCGGTTGAACTATGCGCGGCTGCTGGTCGCCACCAAGAGCTACGACGATGCGCGCCGGCAGTTCGAAGTGCTGGTCGAGGAGTATCCGCAGAATGCGGACGTCGCCATGGCGGTCGCGCTGCTCGCGATGCAGGCGAACGACTATGACGCGGCGGAGACCCAGTTGAAGCGCGTGCTGGAGCTGAACACCAAGGATCCGGAGCTCGCGCGCTTCTACCTTGGGCAGATGAACGAGGAGCGCAAGCGCTTCGATGAGGCGCTCAAGTGGTACGGCGCCGTCACCCAGGGCGAGCAGTTCATCACCGCCCAGTCGCGCTACGCCGCCATTCTCGCCAAGCAGGGAAGGCTGCCCGAAGCGCGCAAGCATCTGCAGGAGACGAGCGCCCGCAGCGCCCAGCAACGGGTGCAACTGACGCAGGCCGAGGCGCAGTTGCTGCGCGATGCGAATGCCTACCAGGAAGCGTTCGACCTGCTGGGCCAGGCGCTCGCCAAGATGCCCGATTACCCCGATCTCCTCTATGACCACGCGATGGCGGCGGAAAAAGTGAACCGCCTGGACATACTCGAAGCCAACCTGACGCAGCTGATCAAGCTCCGCCCCGACCATGCGCATGCCTACAACGCGCTCGGCTACACCTTCGCCGACCGCAACCAGCGCATCGACGAGGCCTATCGCCTGATCGAAACCGCCTTGAAGCTCGCGCCCGACGACCCGTTCATCCAGGACAGCATGGGGTGGGTGCTCTACCGCATGGGGCGCAACAAGGAAGGGCTCGACTATCTGCAGCGCGCGTTCAAGCAGCGCCCGGACCCGGAGATCGCGGCGCACCTCGGCGAAGTGCTGTGGACGCTCAGCGAGCGCGACGAGGCGCGGAAGATCTGGGGCGAATCGTTGAAGTCCCATCCCGACAACGAGCTGTTGCAGGGCACCGTCAAGCGCTTCCAACCGTAACAAGTGATGGGTGACGGGTGAACGGCTGAACGCATTACCGGTTACTCACTACTCATTGCCGCGATGAACTGCCTCAAGTCGTGCGCTGCGCTGGCCGCGGCCGCCGCGCTCGCGGGCTGCGCCTTGCTGGCGCCTTCGCCCCCGCCGGGGCCGCCCGCGCCCGCATTCGATCTCATCGGTCGCGTGGTGGTCGCTTACGACGGACGGGCTTTCTCGTCCGGCATGCGCTGGCAGCACACCACGGGCCGCGACGAGCTGTGGCTGCTGACACCGGCAGGGCAGGCGCTCGCGCATATCGTGGGTGACGCCGATGGCGCCATCTTCACCGGCGCCGACCGCAGCCAGCACCGGGCCGCCGACATCGCCAGCCTGATCCGCAACGCGCTGGGCTGGGAGCTGCCGGTCGCGCAGCTCGCCTGGTGGGTACAGGGCCAGCTTGACCCCGGCGCCGTGGTGCAGGCTGTCGAGCGCGACGCGCTCGGGCGGCTCGCCGTGCTCGCGCAGGACGGGTGGCGCATCTCCTACGCGTACGATCCCCGGGACGCCCGCGCCGGCCGGTTACGGCGGCTCGAGCTGGCGGGCGAAGCGCACCTGATCCGGCTCGTGATCGACGGCTGGCGGCGCGAGGGCGAGACGCCATGAGCGAGTCGCGGGAGTTCCCCGCGCCGGCCAAGCTGAATCTGATGCTGCGCGTCACGGGACGCCGCGCCGACGGTTATCACTTCCTGCAGACCGTGATCCGGTTCATCGATTACGGTGATACGCTGACCTTCCGGGTGCGCGAGGACGGGGCCGTGAACCGCGTAAACGACGTCGCGGGCGTACCTGCCGCCGAGGATCTTTCGGTGCGCGCGGCGCTGCGGCTGCAACAAGCATGCGGAACACGGCTGGGTGCGGAGGTCACACTGCAAAAGCGGCTGCCGCTGGGCGGGGGATTGGGTGGCGGCAGCTCGGACGCCGCCACCACGCTGCTCGCGCTGAATGCGCTGTGGCGCGCCGGGCTGCCGCGGGAGCGGCTGCTCGCCCTTGCCCTCGAGCTGGGTGCCGATGTGCCGGTATTCGTCGGCGGCGAGAACGCGCTGGTCGAGGGCATCGGCGAGCGCCTGACGCCCCTGGACCTGCCCGCGGACTGGTATCTCGTTCTGAACCCGCCGGTGGCGGTGCCGACCGCCCGGATTTTCTCGCACAATCAATTGAAACGCGACTCAAAACCTATTAAAATCACGGCCTTTTCGATCGAGCAGGCGGGCAATGATCTGGAGCCCGTGGTGTGCCGCGAGTACCCCGAGGTCGCGCGGCACCTCGCGTGGCTCAGGCGGGCGGGGCCTGCGTGGGTGACCGGTGCGGGGGCTTGCGTGTTCGCGGCGTTCCCGACCGAGCAGGCGGCCCGCCAGGTGTGGAATGAGGCGCCCGCGGGCATGCAGGGGTTCATCGCGCGGGGACTCGCGCGGCATCCGCTGCGCGACCTGGCACGCTGAGGCGGACTCAGTTGTGGATCGGTTTTTGGGGAGTCGCCAAGCTGGTTAAGGCACCGGATTTTGATTCCGGCATGCGTGGGTTCGAATCCTACCTCCCCAGCCCGGGATTGATGGGACCCTAGACGAGGTCGTTAATGCTGCAGGGAAGCGCATCCGAGAACCGGGGTTTCGACCGCCTGATGGTGTTCACCGGCAACGCCAATCCGCGGCTTGCCGAGGATGTCGCCGGGCACCTGCGGGTCCTGCTGGGCCGCGCCAAGGTCGGCCGCTTCAGCGACGGCGAGGTGATGGTCGAGATTCTGGAGAACGTGCGCGGGCGCGACGTGTTCGTGCTGCAGTCGATCTGCTCGCCGACCAACGACAACCTGATGGAGCTGCTGGTGATGGTGGATTCCCTGAAACGCGCGTCCGCGGGGCGCGTCACCGCCGCCATCCCCTACATGGGCTATGCGCGGCAGGACCGGCGCCCGAGCTCCGCCCGCGTGCCGATCTCCGCGAAGGTGGTCGCCAACATGATGACGAGCGCGGGCGTGGACCGGGTGCTCACCATGGATCTGCACTCGGAGCAGATCCAGGGGTTCTTCGACATCCCGGTGGACAACATCTACTCCAGTCCGATCATGCTGGGCGACATGTGGAAACACGGCTTCAAGAACCTGGTGGTGGTGTCGCCCGACGTGGGCGGCGTGCTGCGGGCGCGGGCCCTGGCGAAGCGCCTCGAGTCCGATCTCGCCATCATCGACAAGCGGCGCCCGCGCCCCAACGTCGCGACCGTGATGAACATCATCGGCGAGGTGGAGAAGCGGACCTGCGTGATCGTGGACGACCTGGTGGACACCGCCAACACGCTGTGCGAGGGGGCCGCAGCGCTGAAGGAGCACGGCGCGGAGCGCGTGCTGGCTTATTGCACGCATCCAGTGCTTTCCGGCAAGGCCGTGGAGCGCATTGCAGGTTCCACGCTCGACGAGCTGGTGGTGACGGACACCATTCCGCTGCACGAGGACGCGAAAGCCTGCAAGAAGATCCGGGTGCTCACGGTTTCCGGTCTGCTCGCCGAAACCATGCGGCGCATCAGCAACGAGGACTCGGTGAGCTCGCTATTCGTCGAATAACGACCTGGGGTCACTCCCGCGTAGGCGGGAGTCCAGGAAACCAGGTGGACACTGACTCAGGACTTACTAGATTCCCGCCTTCGCGGGAATGACGATTCAGGAGAGCGCAATGACGATCGAAGTGACTGCATTCCCGCGCGCGCATAAGGGATCGGGTGCGAGCCGCCGCCTGCGCGTTGCCGGACGCGTGCCGGGCATCTTGTACGGCGCGAACCAGACGGCCCAGAGCATCGAGCTCGACCACAACGCGCTGCTGCTGCACCTCAAGCAGGAGGCGTTTCACGCCTCGATACTCGACTTCGCGGTCGACGGCCAGAAGTTCCAGGTCCTGCTGCGGGACTACCAGATGCATCCGTGGAAGCAGCGGGTGCTGCACGTGGATTTCCAGCGCGTGGACAAAACCCGCAAGATCCACATGCGGGTGCCGCTGCATTTCCTGAACGCCGACATCTGCCCGGGCGTGAAAGTCGGCGGCGGCGTGGTGCAGCCCGCGCTGAACGAAATCGACATCCAGTGCCTGCCCGACGACCTGCCGGCGTATATCGAGGTGGATCTCAAGGACATGGAGTTGAATGACACGCTGCACGTCATGGACATCCCCCTGCCGAAGGGCGTGGAGGCGGTGACCAAGCTCAAGCACGAGAACCCGTCGGTGGTGTCGGTGCACGTGCCGAAGGAGATCGTGATCGAGGAAGAGGCGCCGGCGCCGGTCACCGAGATCATCGGCGAGGTCCCGGCCGAGGGCGAGGAAGCCGCCGCGGCTGCCGCGGAAGGCGAGAAGGGCGAGAAGAAGGAGGCTGGCGCCGAGAAGAAGGAGCCGGCGGCCGCGGCGAAGAAGGAACCCGCCCCCGCCGAGAAGAAGGGCGCCGCTCCGGCCGAGAAGAAGGATTCCGGCAAGAAAGGGAAGGAATAGGCGACTCCGGCATGGAGAGCCCGCCATTCCGCACGGACTGGCGGGCTTTTTGTTGCCGACCAAGGCCAACGCCTTGACGCAAAGAAGACCGATTTACCTTTGGCACCATTGCAAATTCATGTTTCCTTTGTGTCTTTGCGCCTTTGCGTCGAGATTTTCTGAATGAAGCTCATCGTCGGGCTCGGCAATCCAGGAGACCGCTACCAGGGGACGCGGCACAACGCGGGCTTCTGGCTGGTCGAGCGCCTCGCCGCGGAATCCCACACGGTGCTGCGCAAGGATGCGAAGTTCGAGGCGCTGGTCGGGCGGCACGAGGCGAGCGGCGCGTGGCTGATGCTGCCGCAGTCGCACATGAATTTGAGCGGCAAGCCGGTCCAGATGCTGGCGAGCTTCTTCAAGATCGCGCCCGCCGACATCCTGGTGGCGCACGACGAGCTGGATTTTCCGCCGGGCGTCGCGCGCATCAAGCAGGGTGGCGGCATCGCCGGCCATAACGGTCTCAAGGACATCTCGGCGCGCGTAGGCTCCCACGAATACTGGCGGGTGCGCATCGGCATCGGCCATCCCGGGGATCCCCACGCCGTCACCGATTACGTGCTGCACAAGCCCTCGCAGGAGGATCGCGCCGCCATCGACGCCGCGATCGCGCGCGTG
>Ga0326597_10011021_pt1 | contig 12010 bp, 5 predicted proteins | sample RVTome_12_FD_203789 | JGI IMG/M metagenome (GOLD analysis project Ga0326597, IMG submission 203789) | Soil microbial communities from uranium-contaminated site in the Upper Colorado River Basin, Wyoming, United States - RVT100D185 | ecosystem: Environmental > Terrestrial > Soil > Contaminated >... | reverse complement strand
GTTCCCGAACGCGTGGAACAAGTTCGTGCCGAAGCCGATCCACGTGCCGCCGCACCCCCCGCGCTGGAACTCGCTGACGTGGCCGTCCGAGTTTCCGCTCGCCATGTTCGAGATGTCCTTCCTGCTGCCGCACCTGCTGAAGGACGGGCGAGGTCGGATCAGCACGTATTTCAGCCGCGTGTACAATCCGGTATGGACGAATCCGGACGGATTCAGCTGGATCGAGACCCTGCTCGATGAGCGCACGATCGGAATGCACGTCGCGCTCACTCCGACATGGAACGAGACGGCTTATTACGCGGACTACATTCTGCCGATGGGCCTCGGCGCGGAACGGCACGACGTACACTCCTACGAGCAGTACGACGGCCAGTGGGTCGGCTTCCGGCAGCCCGTGCTGCGGGCGATGCGGGAGCGGCAGGGCGAGCGGATCACGGACACGCGGCAGGTCAATCCCGGCGAAGTCTGGGAGGAGAACGAGTTCTGGATCGAGCTGTCCTGGCGCATCGATCCCGATGGCTCGCTCGGCATCCGCAGGCATTTCGAATCGAAGAAGTCGCCAGGCGAGAAGCTGGGCCTCGACGAGTACTACGGCTGGATGTTCGAGAACTCGGTGCCCGGCCTGCCGGAAAAGGCCGCTGCCGAGGGATTGACGGCGCTCGAGTACATGCGCCGGTACGGCGCGTACGAGGTAGCGAGCCGCGTGGGCGCGATCTACGAGGACGGGGTCGATGTGCGGGAGCTCGACGATCTGAACGTCGATCGTTTCGGTCGGGCGTACACGCGCGCGCCGAAGCCGGCATCGCCGAACATCGTGCCGCAGCCCGTCCCCGACCCGGATGCCGATGGTCGGCGTGCGGTCGGTGTTCTCATCGAAGGCCGGGTCCGGCGGGGCTTCCCGACGCCGAGCGGTCGCCTCGAGTTCTGGTCTCGCACGCTCAACGACTGGGGCTGGCCGGAGTATGCGATCCCGACCTACATCCGCAGCCACGTGCATCCGGAGAACCTCGAGCCGGGGCAGATGCCGCTGATCAGCACGTTCCGGCTGCCGGTCCACATCCACACACGAAGCGCGAACGCGAAATGGCTCGACGAGATCGCGCACTCGAACCCGCTCTGGATCCACACGAAGGATGCGGCGGCGATCGGCGTCGCGACGGGGGACCTCGTGCGCGTCGAGACGGCGATCGGCCACTACGTCGTGAAGGCGTGGGTCACGGAGGGCATCCGGCCGGGCGTCGTCGCCTGCAGCCATCACATGGGCCGGTGGAAGCTGAAGGATGGCGAGGGTCAGCGGCAGATGATGAACACGGTGTCGCTGGCGCACGAGGACGGCCGGTGGGCGATGCACCGCGAAGGGGATGTGAAACCGTTCGACTCGAGTGACCCCGATACGCTGCGCATCTGGTGGACGGATACCGGCGTCCACCAGAACCTGACGTTCCCGGTGCAGCCGGATCCGATCTCGGGAATGCACTGCTGGCATCAGGCCGTGCGCGTGCACAAGGCGGAGCCGCGCGACCGATACGGCGACATCGCCGTGGACACGAACAAGGCGCACGAAGTCTATGGCAGGTGGCTCGAGCGGACGCATCCGGCCGAGACGTACTCGCCCGACGGCAATCGCCGACCGCACTGGCTGATGCGGCCGTTGCGCCCCACACTCGAAGCGTATCGGCTGCCCGGCAGCGGGTGAATACGGGCAAGATCGAGGCTTCGTACGAGAACGGTGTTCTGAAGGTGAACCTTCCGAAGATGGAAGAGGCGAAGCCTCGCCGCATCGAGATCCGTCCGGGCGATCCGCGCCGGATCGAGGCCTCGAGCTGAGGCCGCACGAGACGGGACGAACAATACGGAGGCGCCGGCCGGCCCGGCGCCTCCGTGCATCTGCGGTTGCGGCCCCCTTCCGTTCAACCTACCCTGCGATCGAGCGTGGTTCTGAGTCGCGCGGCCGACAACATGGCGATCGACTTCGACCGGCCCAGGGGCGGGTCACGCAGTCGAGGGCCGCGACGTCGCGAGCAACCGATCCCGGAGGAATGGAATGGGTGGCGGTGAAACGAAACTCAACGGCCCCGATCTGAGTCAGGGCGTGTCCCGGGCGCTGCTGCTCGAGCAAGGCATCGTAGCGGGTCACGCGTTCGGCGAAGCGGTCCTTCTCGTGCGGGGCGAGTCCGGGATTCGCGCGGTGGGCGCGACGTGTACGCACTACGGCGGTCCGCTGGCGGATGGCCTCGTGGTCGGCGACACGATCCGCTGCCCGTGGCACCACGCCTGTTTCCGACTGGAAACGGGTGAGCCGATCGGTCCGCCGGCCCTCAACGACCTGGCGGTGTGGGTTACGGAGGAGCGAGGCGACACCGTCCGCGTCGTCGGCCGCCGCGGCCCCGGCCGACCCGACCGGACTCCCGCTCTGGCGCCGGAGTCCGTCGTCATCATCGGTGCCGGCGCGGCCGGCAATTCGGCGGCGGAAACGTTGCGCCGTGCGGGCTACACGGGGCCGGTCAGCCTGGTCGATCCCGACGAGGCCGCACCCTGCGACCGGCCCAACCTCTCGAAGGATTATCTGGCCGGGAACGCGCCCGAGGAATGGATTCCGCTGCACCCGCCCGAGTTCTACGTGAACGAGCGGATCGAGATCATCCGCTCGGCGGTCGAATCGATCGACACGCAGAAACGCGAGATCACGCTGGGCGACGGCTCACGCCGTCGCTGGGGCGCCCTGATTCTGGCGACCGGCGCCGAACCGGTCCGTCTGCCCATCGCGAATCCCGCGAACACCCCGGTTTTCACCCTGCGCACACTGGCGGACAGCCGGGCCATCATCGAAGCGGCGAAGTCATCGAGCCGGGCCGTCGTCATCGGAGCGAGCTTCATCGGACTCGAGGTCGCGGCCGCCCTGCGCAAACGCGAAGTCGAAGTCCACGTGGTCGCGCCCGAGCCCGTCCCGCTGGCCCGCGTCATGGGTCCGGACCTCGGACAGTACATCCGTTCTCTGCACGAGGAAAACGGCGTTCGATTCCATCCTGGCCGCACGGTCAAGCAGATCGAGACGGACCACGTCGTGCTCGATGATGGCACGCGCGTGAACGCCGACTTCGTGGTCGCGGGAGTCGGAGTCCGCCCGCGCGTCGCGCTCGCGGAGAAAACAGGGATCAAGTGTGACAACGGAATCATCGTCGATGAGGAGCTGAGAACATCATCGCCCGATGTCTGGGCCGCGGGCGATGTCGCGAACTGGCCGGACCCGCGCTCGGGCGAACGCGTGCGCATCGAGCACTGGGCGCTCGCCCAGCGACTGGGTCAGACCGCGGCACGCAACGCGCTCGGCGCGCACGAGCGGTTCGACGCCGTACCCTTCTTCTGGAGCCAGCACTACGACATGGTTATCGCGTACGTCGGGCACGCGACAGCATGGGATTCGGCGAGACTCGAGGGGGATCCGGCGGCCATGGACTGCGCCGTCACGTTCACGCGCGGTGGCCGCAGGCTCGCGCTTGCGACGATCTTCCGTGACGCCGAGAGTCTTCGCGCCGAGGCCGCCATGCAGGAAGAGGTCGTCAGGTGACGCGAGCCGGAGTCCGCAGGCGGTAGCTCGCGTCGACGTACTCGGACACCATGCGGTCCGTGTTGAAGAACGCGCACACCTGCGCGATCGCGGCGCGCATGCGATCGACCCAGGCCAGCGGAATGCCCTTCTCGTCGCGGGCGTGGAACAGCGGAACGACCTCGCTCTCCAGCAGCCGGTAGAGGGTGTCCGCATCCGCCGCATCCTGGCCGGGTCCCTCGATGGGCGCCGCCTCGATGGCCCAGCCGATCGGCGCATCGAGAGCGTTGTGCTCCTGCCATGCCTCCAGCCACCAGCCGTCCGTGATGCTGAGGTTGAGCCCGCCATTGGCGGCGGCCTTCATGCCGCTGGTTCCGCTGGCCTCGAACGGAGGCCGCGGCAAATTCAGCCACACGTCGGATCCCTGGACCAGCGCGCGCGCCAGCTCGACATCGTAGTTCTCGACGAACACGATGCGGCCGCGGAACCGCGGCAGGCGAGTGGCGGAGAAGACGTCGTGCAGGAACTGCTTTCCGCCTTCGTCGCGCGGGTGCGCCTTGCCGGCGAAAATGATCTGCACCGGTCGATCGGGATCGCCGATGATGCGGGCGAGGCGGTCCGGGTCGGAGAGCAGCAGGGTCGCCCGCTTGTACGTGGCGAAACGGCGGGCGAACGTGATCGTGAGCGCGTTCGGATCGAGGCTCACGACATCGCCGACGACACCCCGGGCCCGGGCCTGCAACACGAGCGCGCCGTGCAATCGATCGATGAGATGGCGCCGCTGCTCGCACTTGGCGGTCCACAGCTGATCGGCCGGCAGATCGACCGCGCGCGACCAGTCGGCCGAACCGCTCCGCTCGCGCCATTCCGGATCGATGGCATCGCTGTACAGCGCCGTCATGTCCGAGCCGGTCCAGCTGGGCAGGTGCACGCCATTGGTGACATGACCGATCGGCACGTCATCGGCCACCGCGCCGTCGAACAGGTTGCGCCACATCGAGCGCGATACCTGGCCATGGCGCCGGCTGACGCCGTTCGCCGTTCGGGCGCCACGAAGCGCCAGCGCCGTCATGCAGAACGTGCCCGCGCGATGAGGCTCCGCCGCATCACCGAGGGCGAAGAACCGCGACCACGGAATGCCCATCGTCTCGACCGTCGGACGGAAGTACCGCTCGATCAGCTCGAGCGGGAAATAGTCGTGACCGGCTTCGACCGGCGTATGCGTCGTGAAGACGGTCTGCTCCGCGACCGCGGCGAGGGCGGCGTCGAAGTCGTTGGTCTGGACGAGCGCGTGGCGCAGCCGTTCGAAGACAGCGAAGGCCGCGTGGCCCTCGTTCAGGTGGAGGACGTCCACGTCATGGCCAAGGCCGGCGAGCGCCCGAACGCCGCCGATGCCGAGCACGAGCTCCTGCTTCAGCCGATGCTCGAGGTCGCCGCCGTAGAGGCGGTCCGTGATGTGCCGGTCGTCCGGACTGTTCGCCGCGACATCGGTGTCCAGCAGGTAGAGCGGTATCACCCCGACATCGGCTCGCCAGACGCGGGCGAAGACGGGCCGGCCGGGAAACCCGACCTGTACCATGAGCGGCGATCCATCCGTCAACAGCTCTTCGTGCAGCGGCGATGTCAGCGGCTCGAGATGGCGGTACGTTTCCCGCTGCCAGCCGTGGGAGTCGACGCTCTGCGTGAAATAACCTTCGCGATAGAGCAGGCCGACGCCGGCCAGCGGAACGCCGAGGTCGCTCGCCGACTTCAGGTGGTCGCCGGCGAGGACGCCGAGACCGCCCGAGAAGACACGAAGGCAGTCGGCGATGGCGAATTCGGCGGAGAAATAGGCGACCTTGCGGGGATCGCGATAGGCGCGGCCGGCGAGGTACGCCTCGAGCGAGGCCGTTTCGCTGATGACCTGCCGGACGTACTCCGGATCGGCGGCCGCCTCCGCGAGGCGGGCCGGCGGCAGCTGCGCCAGCAGGCGGACCGGGTTGTGGTGCAAGCGGATCCAGGCGTCCGGATCGAGCCACCGGAACAGGGACGCGGCTTCACGCCGCCACGACCAGCGCAGATTGTATGCGAGGCTCGCAAGACCGGCGATTGCGGCCGGCAACTCCAGCTTCGTCGGCATCCTTACCAGACTCCGAGTGGAACGAGAACGCCCCGGCGAAACGACACCGGGGCGGGCGGTTCAAACTAAGAGAATCCCGGCCCCCTGTCGAACCGCGCGTACCCCCGTCGTGCCCATTGTCGAGGCGGGCCGCTGGGGAAACGGTGAATCCGGCCGCGCCGTCCGCCGCTCACGCGATCTTCGCGATGCGTCGCCGTTTGCGGCCCGCCTTCGCGCCGGGCGCCTCGACCGTGTCACCGTCGGCCGGAAGTGAGGTCCCGGCGGCACGACGAGCGGCCGTTCGATTGCCCCGGCAGTGAAGTCTCGGCACGTTTCGGCCGGCCGTGAGGGCAAGGGAATCCCGCCGACCCCCGAGGTTGCCAATGGATCCGCACATTCCGTTCTTCCAGCAGGTCAACCGCCACTTCGACAAGGCCGCGCGTCTCACGGGCCAGCCGGCCGGCCTGCTCGAGCAGATCAAGCAGTGCAACAGCGTCTACCACGTCGCGTTCCCGTTGAAGCGAGACGATGGCCGGATCGAGGTCATCCATGCATGGCGGGCCGAGCACAGCTCGCACAAGCTGCCGACCAAGGGCGGGATCCGTTACGCGACCCACGTGAGCGAGGACGAGGTCATGGCGCTGGCCGCGATGATGACTTACAAGTGCGCCCTGGTGGACGTGCCCTACGGCGGCGCGAAGGGCGCCGTCCGCATCGACCCGCAACAATACTCCGAAGCGGAAATCGAGCGGGTGACCCGCCGGTTCACGTACGAGCTGGTCTCGAAGAACTTCATCGGCCCGGGCATCGATGTCCCGGCCCCGGACTACGGTACAGGCTCGCGCGAGATGTCGTGGATCGTCGATACGTACACGGCGCTTTCCAGGAACGCGCTCGATGCCGCGGGCTGCGTGACCGGGAAGCCGCTCGAGCTGGGCGGCATCCGCGGCCGCACGGCGGCGACGGGGCGAGGCGTGTTCTTCGGCATCCGCGAAGCCCTGAGGGATCCCGCGGCCCTCGCCGAGACGCGACTCGACCCCGGCATCGAAGGGAAGCGTGTCGTGATCCAGGGTCTGGGCAACGTCGGGTCGCATAGCGCGAAGTTCATGGCGGCCGCGGGAGCCCGGCTCACCGGGCTGGCGGAACGCGAGGGCGCGATCCACGACGAGAAGGGCTTCGACCCGGACGCGGTCATGGCGCACCGCGCGGCGACCGGTTCGATCCTCGATTTCCCCGGCGCGACCAACCTGCCGACGACGGAGGCGGCGCTCGAACTCGATTGCGACATCCTGATCCCGGCCGCGCTCGAGAACCAGATCACGGCGGAGAATGCCGGGCGAGTCCGCGCACGCATCGTCGCCGAGGCCGCGAACGGACCGGTCACCGCCGAGGCCAACGATCAGTTGCTCGCGCGCAACGTGTTCATTATTCCCGACATCTACCTGAACGCCGGCGGCGTGACCGTCTCCTACTTCGAGTGGGTCAAGAACCTGAGTCACGTCCGCTTCGGGCGTCTCGACAAGCGCTTCGAGGAAATGAGCAACCGCAGGATCATGCAGGCGGTCGAGGAACTGACCGGCACGCGGATGGCACCGGGCCCGCTGGCCGTGGCGACGGCGGGAGCCGGCGAGGCGGAGCTGGTGGACTCGGGACTCGAGGACACGATGATCGGGGCGTGGCGCGAAATAGCCGACACGCGCGCGCGTTACGCGACGGATGCGAGAACGGCCGCTTATGTCATCTCGATCGAGAAAGTTGCCCGCTCTTACCTCGACCGCGGAATCTTCCCCTGATTCGATCAGGCGGGCCATCCGCCGCCGTGTCCGTCGCGGGCGCGGGGTCGTCGTCGCCCCGACGCGTGCGCGTTCGACGCAATGCCGAGATGACCACGGGGATGAGCAGCGTCGGGCTGAAAATGAGCGCTTCCACGAAGTAGACACCGAGCGCGTGCAGGCTGAACAGCGTCCGGAAGAAAGCGCCGCCGGAGGGACCGAAGCGCAGGTCGAAGAACGCGTTGAGCGCCGCGGGCAACGGCAACGGCGCGGAGAAATAGGTGTTGGTGAACGGCCAGGCCAGTTGCAGCCCGGAATTCTCGACCAGATCGAGGGATACGAAGTCGAGCAGCAGGTGCGACACGTAGATCGCCACGACCAACCCGTACCAGGCCGCGAATCCCGGGAGGGCGGGCGAGCCGCCCGGCCGGGATCGGCCGCCTGCTGAGGGCAACAGCCGCGGGCCGAGCTTCCACAACAGCAGCGCGATCGGCAGCGTGAAGACGACGGCCGCGAAGAAACTGTGCGTTGCCCGCCGGTGGAACGCGCCCGCGTCTCCGATCAGAATACCGGGAACGAAATCGAGGTCGGGCAGGCTGGCGATGACGAAGGCGAGAGCCAGGAACCGCCAGGAGCGCCAGTCCAGCTTGAACGTCCGGGCGGCGGCGTAACCGGCCACTCCGTGAGCCAGCGGTGTGGGCATTCTCTCCGAAATCCAATCGTGTGCCGGTCAGACTACACCGCCCGAAGCGGGTCGGTCCCCGCCTCAGTTTCGGCACCAGATCGGCCTGGCTTTCCGGATCAGGCGGGCGCGACCGCCTCATCGCCGAGCCGCGGAGCGAGCGACCTGCCGGCTTCGAGCCGTTTCCGCTCCGCCCGCCGCTCGAAGATGAGATAGAGTGCCGGCGTCACGGTCAGCACCAGGATGGTTGAACTGGCGAGTCCACCGATCAGCGTGTAGGCGAGTGCGTTCCAGATGTTCGCGTTCGCGCTCTTGCTGAAGAGCACGAGCGGCAGCAGGCCGCAGATCGTCGTCAGGCTGGTCATGAGAATCGGCCGGACCCGCTCGATGGAGCCACGGATGAGGCCGGCGGCGAGTTCCATTCCCTCGCGGCGGCGCAACTGGTTGACGTGATCCACGAGCAGGATCGCGCTGTTGACGACGATTCCCGACATCATGATGATGCCGACGTAGGCCTCACGGGTGAAGTTGGCGCCCGTGTAGAAGAAAACGAGGAAGACGCCGATCAGCGCCATGGGCACGGTGAGCAGCACGCAGAAGGGCTGCTTGAGGGATTCGAAGACGGCGGCCGTGACCATGAAAACGAGGACGACGGCGACGGCAATGACGCCCCAGATCTGAGCGCGTTCTTCCTGCGACCACGTCCACAGCTGGCGGTCCTTGATCGAGTAGCCGGGCGGCAGCTGGGTCGCCTTGAGAACGGAGTCCTTCACGCGGTCGCCGAGCTTGGCGGGGCCACGGAATTCCCAGCTGACGATGCGCTGGTACTGCTGGTCCTCGCGGATCACGCGGTTGAGCACGCGCCGTTCCGAGATGGTCGCGACATCGCTCAGCCGGACGCCCTCCCGCGCGGTCGCCGTCGGAATCAGCAGGTTCTCGAGTCCCATGACATCCATGTCGCGCGCGTCCGCGAGCTTCACGGCCAGCTCCATTTCCTCGCCGCCGACCCGGATCGTCGAGCCGCCCGCCCGGTTGCGACCCGCAATGGCGGCAGCGACGTAGCCGACGACGTCACGCGCCGTGAGATTGTGCAGCGCCAGCCGCTCGCGGTCCACGTCCACCACGATTTCGGTGACCTTGTCGCGCTGGAAGAAATTGCCGGCCGAGTTGGTGTCCACCTCGCGGATGCGCGAGAACCGCTCGAGCCGGTGGCCGATGTCCTCGGCGATCAGCCGGACCTGGTCGTAATTGTAGCCGAGCACCGTGATCGCGTAATTGGGCGACGACCCGCCGCCACCGCCGTAGAACGAAGGGCCGTAGCCGTACACACGCACATCCGTGCCCCCGAACAGCAGGCTGTACTGCACCATCTGCTCCTTGATGGCGGGCGGAACCGCCGAGTACTGGAGCGAGTCGGGGAAGTAGATGTTGATGGTGCCGCGGTCCGCGCGGATGTCGGATACGAACTTCTCGACCTCGGGCATCTGGCGCAGCCGTGACTCGAAGTAACGCGCCAGTTCGTCGGTCCGTTCCAGCTCCTCGCCGCGCGGCTGCAGGATGTTGATCGTGATGCGGTCCCGATTGTCGCCGAAGCCGCCGCCCCACTTGATGCCGCGCGTCACGTACTTGTTGAAGAGGAAGAAGCTGCCACCGAGGGCGAGCACCGCGAGGGTGACCGTGATCCACGGCCGGACGAGCGACAGATGGATCAGGCCGGCGTAAAGACGGACCGGGATGGAACGGCGCAGTCCCGGCGGAATCGCGGCCTGGCTGGCCGTCAGCGCGCCTGCCTGCGCATCGCCGGTTTCCACCATCGGCTTGATCGCGCCGAGCAGCCGGGCGCCCAGCGACGGAATGAAGGTGAATGCGACGAAGAGGCTGGCGATCAGCGCAATGCCCACGACAATGGCGAGCGGCACGTAGAAGATGCGCAGCTCACCCTGCAGATAGACGAAGGGGATGAGTACGACGACCGTGGTACCCGTCGCGGCGAGGATCGGAATGACGACCTCGGTCGCGCCGCGGCGCGCGGCTTCGCCGGCCGTATCGCCGCCTCGCCTCCGCCGGTAGGTGTTCTCCAGAACGACGATCGCGTTGTCCACCACGAGGCCGAAGCCCATCGCGAGGCCCATCAGCGTCAGCAGGTTCAGCGTGAAGCCGCCGAAATACATGATGTTGATGGTGATCAGCACCGAGAACGCGACCGTGGCGAAGACGACGACGGCGGCGCGCACCGAGCGCAGGAAGAGCAGCAGCACGAGCAGGACAATGACGGCGGAGGCAATGGCGCGCGTGCGCAGGTCGGAGAGCTGCGCGCGGATATCCTTGCTCTGGTCCTGGTCGAGGATCGCGCGGACGCCGGACGGAAACGAGTGCTCGATGCCGGCAATCTGATTCTTGACGCGATCGGCGGTGGCGACGGCATTCGATCGGACGGCCCGCCAGACGTAGAAGGTCACGGCGGGGAATCCGTCGATCCGGTAGTACTGGGTCGGGTCCTCGAAGGTCTCGCGGACCGCGCCCACGTCGCTGACGCGGACGACGCGGCCCCGATCGAAGAGGACGGGCAGGGCCAGGATGTCGTCGGCGGACTCGGCGCGCTCACGCAAGGCGACGGTCCGCAGAAGCCCGTTCTCCGTCTCGACCGCGCCGGCCTCCTTGACGAACTCCATCTGGGACACGCGCTGTTGCACGGTCTGCGGGCTGAGTCCGAGGGAGCGGATCCGGTTCTCGTCGAGGGCGATCTCGAGGATCCGGTCGCGGCCGCCGTTCACGACGATGTTGCCCACGCCTTCGAGCTGGCGCAACTCGGGGTCCAGCGTTTCGGTCGCCCACTCACGCAGGTACTCCTGCGTGTACGGGCCCGTGAGCGTATAGGCCATCAGCGGCAGCCGGGCATCCTGGAATTCGTCGGGGATGTATTGCTGGACGAACGTGCGGACGCCGGTCGGCAGGTCGTCCTCGAGGGCGGCGATGCGCTCGGACAGCTCGAGCCTCGCGAACTCCATGTCCGTCTCGATGGCGAACTCGATGTTGATCGAGGCGCTGCCTTCCGTCGATGTGGACGTGATCTTCTCGACGCCGCGGACCTGCTGGATCGCTGACTCCATGGGCGAGGTGACGAACGCCTCCATGACCTCGGGCGAGGAACCGGGCAGCGAGGCGCTGACGGTGAGGCGAGGCAGGTCGGAGTCGGGCAGCAGTTCGATCGGGATGTTGCGCCAGGAGGCAATGCCCAGCGCGGCGATGGTCATGTAGGCCATCGTCACGGCGACGGGCCGCGAGATCGAGATCTTGATCATCAGTCCCCCGACGCGGGTTCGGGAACACCGGCCGGACCGGCAGACCCGTGATCGGAATCGATGCCCGGCACCTTCGCGGCGCCCGGCGCGGCGACGGCAATGCCGGCCCGGCGGCCAAGCCAGACGCGGGCATCATCGACCATCTCGTAGATGACCGGGATCACGATCAGCGTGAGCGCGGTCGAGGCGAAGAGGCCCCAGAAGACGGCCACGGCGAGCGGCGCCTGCAGGCCACCGCCGGTACCGAAGCCGAGCATCATGGGCAGAACGCCGAACATCGTCGTGACGGAAGTCATCAGGATCGGGCGGAGCCGCGCGTGGCCGGCGGCCATGATGGCGTCGCGCGTATTCAGGCCCTCCTTCCGCATCTGATTGATGAAATCGATCTTGACGACCGCGTCGTTGTCCACGATGCCGGCGAGAATGACGATGCCGATCAGGCTGACCGTGTTGAGGCCGGAGCCGTGCAGCCAGAGGCCGAAGACCGCGCCGATCAGGGAGAGCGGGACGCACAGCATGATCGTGAACGGGTGCAGGAAGCTCTCGAACTCGGCCGCCAGGATCATGTAGACGAGCGCAATGGCGAGTGTGAACGCGAGGGTCAGGTCG
>Ga0326597_10011020_pt1 | contig 12010 bp, 4 predicted proteins | sample RVTome_12_FD_203789 | JGI IMG/M metagenome (GOLD analysis project Ga0326597, IMG submission 203789) | Soil microbial communities from uranium-contaminated site in the Upper Colorado River Basin, Wyoming, United States - RVT100D185 | ecosystem: Environmental > Terrestrial > Soil > Contaminated >... | reverse complement strand
GGGTGGGTGGAATCGAGTCTTCGAGCCCCCAGTAATGCGACAACTGGGGGCTCGAAGACTCGACCCCAGCCACACTTGGTATTTTTCTACGTGTGACTTGCCTTACGAAACGTCGACGCTTTCCGCCGCGGCATCATTATGCGAAGATCGCGTCGCCGTCGCGAGTCGTGTTATGATAGTCTCGCCATCGATTGTACGGTTTATAACGTGTCTGGTCGCCACTGGGTCACAGGGAATGGCCGGACGAGTTCGCACGCATTCAAAGTAGCCATCACGCTTCGCCGTGATGAGCCTGATGTACCATGCGTGGAACCGAGACGAGGCTGGGTGACCAGGACGACGGCCCGAGTAAAAAGGCTCGTCACGGCGGAGCGTGACGGCTACTAACTGGTACAGGAGTTTGAATTGCATGACCGCGCGCAAAGCTACACTCGTCCTTTTGAGCATTCTGGCCGGTTGGCATTCGCTCGCCGCCTTCGCAAACGAGACAAAGGACGGACAATTCATTGTCCAGTCGAACCTCCGTGCTGGTGTCGCAAAGGTGGACATCACACCCGACGAGACCGACGGCGTGATGGTAACGGGGCATCGCCGAAAGGTATGCGGAGTCCGCGATCCTCTGCGCGCTGGTGTGTTGGTGCTGGACGATGGCGAGACGAAAGCGGCGATCGTGACGCTTGATACGATCGGGGCTTGGGACGAGATGGTGAAGCTTGCCCGCGAACGCATTGAGAAACTGGCCGGCATTCCCGCTGCGAACGTCATGGTTGCAGCCTCGCATAATCACTCGGGTCCGGCGTTCGATGCCGAGTCGAAGTGGGGGCGGGAGCTGGTCGACAAACTCGGCACCGCGGCAATGCAAGCTGCCAAGGATCTACGATCGGTAACCATCGGCTACGGCGAGGACCAGATCGGGTTCAACATTAACCGTCGGAAGGTGATCAATGGCCGTGCCGTCGTGAGGCTGAATCCGGAAGGGCCGAACGATCCGCGCGTCAAGGTGCTGCGTTTTGACGACGGCCGATCGCTGACTCCATTGGCCGTGCTGATGCATGCGGTGTGTCATCCGTGCTTTTTCACCTGGGGCGACAAGGGATCGCAACCGTATCCAAACGGTTACCCCAAGATGAGCGCTGACTTCCCGGGCGAAGCTCAAACATTTGTCGAGATGTGTTATGGCAACAAAACCAGTTCCCTGTTCTTGCAGGGTTGCGCGGGAGATATTCGACCGAACCTGCCGGGACATCCTTATCGCTGTGCGGATGAAGCCGACATTCAATGGGCGGGCCGCGACTTGGGCGGTGCCGTCGTTCGCACACTCGCTCGCGGAGCGACGCGTGAGCAGCTACGCGAGCGGCCATCGTACTATGCGATCCGTGTGGCCAGTTCGGTGGTGTCGCTACCAGGGAAAGAAGAACGACTCGACGCCGAGTTGCAAGCGATGAAAATCGGTCCCTATCTGCTGCTGACGATGCCGGGCGAGCCGATGGTCGAATACGGCTTCAAGCTGGAGAATGCCATTTCGGATCGAGCGATTCCGATCATCGTGGGCTATGCGAACGGGAACCTGGGCTACATCGCCACGGCGGATGCTTACGAAGTCGGTGGCTACGAACCTAACACGTCCAAGCTCGCACCCGAAGCCGAAGCGATCATCCTGAGCGAACTCGCTCGTCTCGCGGACCGTGTCGTAGGCGACGTCTTCGAGTCGTTCTCGAAGCATCCGAAAGACGTGCAGCGACGCGACGAATTTGAAAACAAAACTAGGACACCGGATTCAACACCAGGGAAACAGTAGGCAACTCACGAGAATTGAAATACCAAGGTCGGTTGTCATGGAGGGGTGGCTGGGGTCGGGTCTTCGAGCCCCCAGGCCGGTGACTGGAATGAATCGGCCGGCTGCTGTTCGAACTGCTGCTTTGCCGCTTTTGTGATGAAGCGGGTTAGCTCGGTTCGTTCGTAGTCGTCGAAGTAACTGCCGCCGTACTGCGAAGCACGCTGGCGGCGCGGGTGGCAGACGTAGAGCCAATCGGCGGCGCGCGTCATGGCAACGTAGAACATGCGGCGTTCTTCTTCCAGTTGATCCGGGTCCGACATGCTCCGCTCGTGCGGAATCTTGCCGTCGCTGGCGTGCAGGATGTAGACAACTTTCCACTCCAACCCCTTCGCCGAGTGCATCGTGCTGAGCACCAAGCGGTCGCGGTCGGCGTCGTCCGACAGTGCTTCCTCGCCGTCGGGCGGGTCGAGCGCCAATTCCGCCAGCATTGTCGTGCGGTCCTCGAATCGGCCCGCCACCTCTTTCAGTTGTTCGAGGTCGCTCAGCCGCTGAGGCAAGTTGTCGTAGCGGCCTTCCATCAGCGGTTCGTAAAATGTCAGCACGCTTTGAATCTGCATCGTCAAGTCGCCGTCCGCTTGCTCCGACAGGTATTGAAGCAGACTGACCATCTGCGGCCATTCGTCCGCGGCTTTGGCGGGCGGTTTGGTTGCCGACCAGGACGCGAAATTGCCGCCCGATTCGTTCAGCACTTGCTGAAGCTGTAACGCTTTTTTGGGCCCGACTCCGGCCAGCAACGTCAACACTCGCTGGCCAGCCACGCGGTCGCGCGGGTTTTCCGCCAAGCGTAGAAACGACATCAGATCCTTGACGTGAGCCGATTCGACGAACTTCAGCCCGCCGTATTTCACGTACGCGATGTCTTGCCGTGCCAATTCGGCTTCCAGCAAGATGCTGAGATGAGCTGACCGGAACAACACGGCTTGTTGCGAGAGCGGAATGCCCTGTCGCTGATGATCGTGGATTCGGGCGACGATGAATTCCACCTGCTCGTGTTCGTCGTAGCACGTGATCAGTTGCGGCGGCGATCCTTCTTCCCGCTCCGACCACAAATCCTTCGTGTATCTTTCGCTGGCCTGCGAGATAACGCGGTTGGAGGCCGCTAAAATCGGCGCTACGCTGCGGTAGTTTTGTTCCAGTGCGATGACCTGCGTCCCCGGAAACTGCTTGGGAAAGTCGAGGATATTGCGGACGGTGGCGGCACGGAACGAATAGATCGACTGGGCATCGTCGCCCACAACGGTCAGCCCCCGTCCATCCGGGCAGAGACCCTCGAGCAATCGCGATTGCAGGCAGTTCGTGTCTTGATACTCGTCGACCAGCACGCAATCGAAGCGGTCGCGGATTGCCGGCCCGGTCAGTTCGTGCTCGAGCAATTCGCACCACTTCAACAGCAAGTCGTCGTAATCGAACACGTTCAAGTCGCGTTTCCTTTGGCCGTAGCCCGCAAACAATTTCGCGAGCGGCTCGGCGTATTTCATTTGCGTCGAGAATTGTTGCTTGAGCGTCGCTTCGAGCGACAACTGGGCGTTCACCATGTAACTGTGAATCGACATGCAGGTTCCTTTTTTCGGGAACTTCTTGTCGCCCTTGCCGAGTTCAAGTTCCTGGCAGACGGACTGCATCAACGATTCGGCGTCGCCGCGGTCGTGGATCGTGAATCGGGCGTCGATGCCGATGTGTTTGCCGAACATTCGCAACAACCGCGTGCCGACACCGTGAAACGTGCCGCCCCACACATTGCGGCGGACGTCTTGTTGGCGCAGCACGTCGCCCACCCGCTGCAGCATCTCGTTGGCCGAACGGCGGGTGAACGTGAGCAGCAGGATGCGATGAGCCGGTACGCCTTGTGAAATCAAGTGAGCCACGCGATGCACAAGCGTCGTTGTCTTCCCGGTTCCGGCGCCGGCGATAATCAACAGCGGATCGCTACCATGGATCGCCGCGGCTTGTTGTTGCTCGTTGAGATTGGCGAGAAGGGCGGACGCGTTTTCCGATGCTTTGACAGCTGGCTTCTTTGTTGTCGCGTTTCTGGCCGGTGTTTTCTTTTTCGCGGACATTTCCGTGTTTCCTGGGGCGTACGACAGCCTTTCCAGGCTGTCTTTGTCAGCCTGGAAAGGCTGACGTACTTCATCAAGCTCATCCACAAACGTTCGCAGATTCTCATCACCAGCAAAACGAACGTCCCTCTCCCGCCCGATTGCTTCAAAGCACCGATCAACGCGAATCACTTCCGCGGTCGCCCCGTCCTCCAATTCAAATGACTTCGTTGCGCCGCAACGCAAAGCCGCGGAAACCATCTCACGCATATAGGACAAACCGCGGATGGCTTCTGGCCTGTCCCAAATTTGTGGCGATGCGTCCAATAGCGGGCGCGGCAAGAACACCACGCACTTCGAGCGGGCACGGGTAACCGCGACGTTCAAGCGGTTCAATCCGTAGATAAACTCGGCCTCCTGCACGGCGAACTCGGGATCGGACACGCCGTAACTGACGATCACGGCATCCGCTTCTTGGCCCTGCATTTTGTCGACCGTATCGACGAACGGCGGATGCTGCCACATGCGCTGACGCCGCAGTTCGCGTTCGATCAAGCGGATCTGGGCGCGGTGTGGGCTGACCAGGAACACGCCGCGACGGAAGAAGTCGTCGTCGCTGGCGTACAGCTTCCCGCCGGCGTCCCGCAACGCGCCACGCAGCCCCACGACGAGCTTGGCGACCAATTGCGCTTCCAACTGATTTTCGCGGGCGGCCCACACGCCGTCGAGGATTACAATCGTGAGCGGGCACGACGGATCGAGACACGCATCGACGAACGGATCGAAACAACGTTCGGGCGACAGGTCCAACCGGCGCGAGGCGGTCGCGTCGTCGAACGGCAGGTAGTCGCGGCCATAAAGCAGTCCCGCCGCGAAGCTCGTCAACACGTCGTTCATGCGGAAGTTTTCGGTGAGTTGCACTTTGGAGTGCGGTGACTTGTCACCGCTTTCTATTTCTCTCGTGTTTTTCTTTCCGTCCACGTCGCCAAAATGAGAAAGCGACGACAAGTCGCCGCACTCCAAAACGGCTTCAAATATCGACCGATGCAGCATCGGCTGACCCGCGGGCGGATCGGGATAGACGCCTTTGATGATCGGCGGAAGCTGCAAGTGATCGCCGGCTAACACGAGGCGGCCACCGCTGCCCGTCAAACTGATCGGCACCGCCGCTTCGGGCACGCGGACTTGCGACGCCTCGTCGATCACGACTAGATCGAATTTGGGCAGCTTGTCGTAGGCTTTCAAACAGGCGTACGTCGTCGCTCCGACAACCGCACACGTCTGCCGCTGGAGCCACTTGGCTAACTGCTTTTCGTCGATCACGTCAGCCGATAGCTCGTCGTCTCCGTACCACGCTTTGGCTTTGGCAACTTGAAGCTCGTCTGCCAGGCCGAGCGAACTTTGCAACGCGATCACCTTCCGCAACAGGTTCTCGATGGCCGCGTGCGTGTAAGCGGAAACGAGTACGCGGAACGGCCGCTTCGCAGCCAGGTGCGCCGCTGCCAGACCGAGGATCACCGTCGCCAGGAAGTGCGTCTTGCCGGTTCCCGGCGGGCCCCAAACGGGCACGACTCGTTGATTGCAAATGGCGTGGTACGCTTGCGTTTGGCTTGCGGTCAGTTGCAATCCGTCGATCTGTTCCACCGCCGCTGAATACAAATCACTAGCAAGCGGCCGTGGCTGGCAAGCAGCCGCCGGGTCGCGCAGCAAATGCAAGAACAATTCATCCTCACCCTGCCGCCCGATCACGTCGCCGTATTTCTGCAAGAACTCGACCGCGCCGTCCGTGCTGTAATCGGTGAATCGCGGGAACAGGAGATAACGTTGGCCCGGTTCGGGCGGCCCGTCGATGAAGGGCTTGGCGTATTCGACTGTGAGTTTCGCGGGCGTGCCGAGCTTGTCCTTCTGGATGTCACAAACGCCGACGACGGCCAAATTCGGTTGCGGCTTTCCCGTCCAGAGTTGCTTGCGACAGGCGTAGTCGCGATACTCCAATTGGGCTCGCCGTCCACCTTCGTCGTCGGTCACCAGCAGCCATTCGGGAAACCCGCCCGCATCGATCGGCATGGCGGCCCCCGAGTTGATTTCGAATTCCGTCTCGCTCGTAGCCCGCAGCTGCATGACCTTGCCGAGCAACAACTGCACGGCGTGCGGTTCGCAGCGGGTGTGGCGTTTGTCCAGACAGTCGAGCAGGCTTTCGTACCGTGCGAAGAACGCCAGCCGCGATAACAGCGGATCGGCGTATGGCTGCCGCGTGGGCAGAGCAAACTTCGCGGCCCAGGCGTAGATCGCATCCGAGCCTCGGTGCCTGATCGATTGCAGCAACTCGCGGGCGGCGCGCAGCCGGGCCGCCGCCTGGCTCTCGATCTGATCGATCAGTTCGTGTTTGCCGCGATACCACGCCGCGTGGATCGGTTCGGCCCGCATGCCGTGGCCGAGCGGAAAATGAAAGTAATCGTTTCGCTGGAGGCGGAAGCGGCTGCCCAGCGACTCGAGCGCTTCGGGCAACGTGTAACTCACCTCGACCGGCAATGCCATGACGTGACCCAAGGCGTCGAGTAACACGGCGACTGGAAACGGCACCTCGCGGTCGGGATGGCTGTCCGCCACCATCAACTCCGGCGCTTGAAAGTGAAACAGCAGCGTCATCGCCCGCTCGGCCAATTCGGGCTCATCCGCGTCTTGCAGCGATTCCAGCAGCCACTCGATCAGCAGCCCGCGTTCCTCTTCGGTCAGCACGTAAGCTTGCAGGCTGAGTTGCTCGCGCCACTCGCGTTGTTGATTGAATCGATCGACGCCGATAATGATCTCGTACAATACGCGGACCCACTGGCGGCGAATGCGGGACGCGTCGTCGGGCGTCTTGGCCACCAGTACATACGGCAACGACTTGTTACCGTCGTAAAACTGCCTCGCCACGTCTTCGGACAACACCTCGTCGCGCAAATCCTTCCGCATCGTGAGATGAATGCCGGCCAGGTAGATCGTCCGCGCCAGCGGCTCCTTTTGCAGCGTGAGGAACAAGCCGATGTTCTCGCCCCTTGACAACGACGGCGACGCGGCACCGTGTGTTTGCGGCTCGTCCGTTTCCAGCGCCGTCATTTGCCGCTCGAGCCGCGGACCGCGTCCGGCGAGCGACGCACAACGCGAAAGGGCATTGTCGGCGTCGCCGTTCCGCAGAAACTCACCAAGCTGCGTTACGGTCGTCACGTTCGCTTCGTTGCGAAGAAACTGCTTGCCGTATGACGTCAGCTGCGAAACGCGAGAGACGTCGTTTTCGCGCTGCATTTGCTCGCGGCAATGATCGAAATAGTCGCACCATTCACAGCGGTGGTAGACGTGCCAATTCGCTGCATCCGGCGGAGCACGAAGAATGTCAGTTAAATCGCGACGCAGAAAGCTTTCCAAGTGCGGGCGGAGCTCGGTAAGATCGAATTCGCTCGGAGCCGTTTGCGATCCGAGCCACACCTCGCCCTGCTGTATGTCGGCCCGAACGCCGTCGATCGATTGTGCCCAGAGGATCGCTTCGAGTTCCAAGGCGTACAGCAACACCTGCACGCGGTGTGTCAGGTGCAGGGCTTCGCCTCGTTTGACGTCCATCACCCGCAGCACGCGGCGGCCGTCGCCGTCGTCGTGTACGGCGAGCAGATCGGGATGGTTGTCGCTGATCACGACGACTTGGGGATCGATGCCGTACCGCTCGTAAAACGCGAGCGGCAATCGGAGCGTCGGCTGATAGATAAACGTGCCGGCCGGAGCCGTGCGCAGCAGTTGCAGCGTCGCGTTCCAATCGAACCGCCGAGTGTGCAACTCGCCGTCGCCCGGAGCGATAAACACCTGCTGGCCGAGATACTGCTCGACGACTGTCTGCTCCCACACGAACCCGCTTTCGAGCACCGCCTTGATCAGCGGGCTATGATCGAACTCGGGCGTGGGCAGTTGTTCGTCGCGCCGCGTCTGGGGGCTGGCGGCATGAAAGCGAAGAAACCGCTGGCAATCGAGAAAGAAGTAGCGGGCGATTCCCGACGGGCTGGTACGAAACGGCGGCGCGGCCACGGGAAGCTGCAACGAGACACTCATTGTCACACTCGCGGGTGCATCCATCCCGACCCGGACTGCTGGGCGTCCCACCCGGCGTCAATCCATTCCAGGTCGTGTTGCCCAACACTATATCATAGTTGGGTTTAACCGACGAGCATGAACGCGACGGGGAAGGGTACCGAATGCTAGCAATCGGGGAACAGGCCGTGTCTTTGCATTCAATCTCACGCACTCGGTATTTCTTCTGCGCCGACGCGCGATCATCCGTCGAGGTCCACGTGTGGTAGGTTCAAGCTGAATAGCGTGCCAACAATCTATCGAAGAAATCAAAAGGGTCAGGAATTTTTTGATCGGCGGTGTTAGTGTGCCATTTATCACAACAATGACTACTGATATCTTTGATTTCGTCATCCCAAAGCGATCGAGCGATTGCGAGGAGGCCAATGCAAATGTGCCGGTTTCATCTCTGTCTGTCGTTGTGGCTTGGTTGGTGCGTTTGTCTGCTCGTTGGCACAAGTCGCGCGTCGGAGTTGGCTGGTGTCGTGGTGAGGTTCGAAAAATACGAAGGCCCCGCCACGATCGGGGTGGAGTCGCTTGGTCAATTCAAATTCAAGATGACCGTGGATCCGAAGACGGAACGCGAACCGCTCGCGATCCGTGTTGAATTGCCGACCACGGGGCGCGAGGCGTGGCCTGTCGTGGATGTTGAAGTCCGCGACTCGCGAGGGCAGGCGATCGCCGTGCAGCGCGGCGGCACTGAGTGGCATCGTCTGTTGATTCCCGTGCCCGCAACGACCGCCCGCTATTTGGTGCAGGTGGTCGATCCGCAAGAAGGCCAACAACAAAAACTCCCGGCCGAAAAAGAACCACAACTCACCGACCAGAAGTCCGGCCTGAACGTGTCCATCGCTCGGTGGTACGACGGTCGGCAAGCGGTGCTCAGCCTCCGCTTCGATGATTCCCATCCGACTCATTTGTCGAAGGCGATTCCGATCCTGCGTGAGTACGGCTTTCGCGGCACGTTCATGATCAATCCTGGCCAGCGAGAACCGAACTGCCGACGGCGGTCCAGCTTCGAGGATCACCAAGCCGAATGGGAAGCGGTTGCACGGCGCGGTGACCATGAATTCGCCAATCATTCGGCGCATCATCGCGGCGCGATTGGCGACGAAGATATGGAAGCCGAGATCGGCCAGGCCGCGCAGGCTATCTGGAAGCTATCACCCGACAAAAGCAAACTCACGGCCCTGAACCTCGGCGGCGGGACGCTGTGGGAGACGACTCGCACGCTGCGCTATTACCTTGAGAACTACCACCAGTTCGATGCGTTAGGAAACTCTACCGGGATGGACGATACCTACGGCAATCGCGTCGAAACCTTCGGTCGCATGCTCGCCCAGCATCTCGAACGCGGGCTTTGGTTTCGAGTCCACTATCACTACATCGGCGACGGCCTGAGCAGCAGCGAGGCGAACTTTCGCGCCGTCCTAGAGATCGCCAAGGAGCACCAAGCCGACTTGTGGATCGCCGGCATGGCGGACATCCACAAATACCAGACCGAGCGCAACGGGGCGGCGCTGTCGCTGGTAAATTCAAGCCCCCAGCAACTTTCGTTCAATCTGTCATGCCTCACCGACGTGGAACTGTACGATCAGCCGCTGACGATCGAAGTCACACCACCAAAGTCGTGGCCGCTCGCTAGGATCGTGGTCACCGACAAGCAAGGTCAGGCCATCGCCGTCCGAACAGTGCATGCTGCCGGCCAGATGTTGTTTCGATTTGAACTCACACCGCGCACCGCGGATTACACGATCACGTGGAGCCCATAAAGACGCGATAATGACTGCGTGGGTCCAAGGCGAGCGGCAGACGAAAAGTTACCGGGAGGGTGAGGCTTCTGCCGAACCGGCTCAGCGGAAGCTTCGCCCTCCCAAACGGTACCACTGCCGCCTTACGGGGTGTCTGGCGGGCAACACGTGGACTAGCGTAAACTGCCGGACTGGATTCTCTCACCCGCCACTCACGGTCCGCAATGTCCACGCCGCACGGTTCACTCGCCGAAACGGTCCTTCGTCGAAAGCAGGGAGTCATCGCGGCACTGGCGATTGTCGCGATTGCCAGCCATCTCGTGCTGCGGTTCGCGTTTTACGCGGAATCTCACGTTTTCGAGATTCCGCTTCTGGCGGCACTGGCGTTGGGTGGTGTGCCGCTGGTGTGGGACTTACTCGTGAAGTTGTCCCGGCGCGAGTTCGGTTCGGACCTGTTGGCCGGCATTTCCATCGTTACGTCGGTCATCTTGGACGAGTACCTGGCGGGAACGCTGGTAGTATTGATGCTGTCGGGCGGCGAAGCGCTGGAAGCCTATGCGGTTCGAAGTGCGTCGTCCGTCCTGCAAGCTTTGGCAAAGCGTATGCCCTCGGTGGCGCACCTCAAACAGAATTCGACCCTCAAGGAGGTCGAGTTGGAGGATGTGCGGATTGGAGATGTGCTGCTCGTGCTGCCGCACGAAATCTGTCCGATCGACGGCACGGTGGTCGAAGGTCACGGTGTCATGGACGAGTCTTACTTGACGGGTGAACCGTACATGATGTCCAAGACACCGGGCTCGGCGGTCTTGTCCGGGTCCATCAATGGGGAATCGGCGCTGACGATTCGTGCTGACAAGCTGGCCGTCGATTCACGGTACGCCAAAATCATGCAAGTCATGCAGTCCTCGCAACAGCATCGACCGAGGATTCGCCGCCTGGGCGATCAACTGGGGGCTTTCTACACTCCGCTCGCGGTGGCACTTGGCCTGGCGGCGTGGATCATTTCGGGAGCTCCCGTCCGATTTCTCGCGGTCATGGTGGTGGCGACTCCTTGTCCACTCTTGATTGCCATTCCCGTGGCCGTCATCGGCTCGATCTCGCTCGCCGCCCGCCGCGCCATCATCGTGCGCGATCCGGCTGTCCTCGAACAGGTTGACTCGTGCCAGACAATCATCTTCGACAAGACCGGAACGCTGACCTATGGCAAGCCTCAGCTTACGGAACAACTTTGTAGCGCCCCGTACGAGCCACATTTCGTACTCTCGTTAGTCGCCAGCTTGGAGCAGTACTCCAAACATCCGCTGGCCGAAGCCATCGTTGCCGCTGGGCGGAATGACGGAGTGGTGATCCACGAATCCAGCCAAATCAGCGAACGCCCGGGGGAAGGCCTGCGGGGCATCGTGTCGGGAAAAGAAATCCAGATCACCAGCCGGCAGAAACTGGCAGCCCAACATCCTACGGCTGTCGATTCGCTACCGGCTCAAGTCGGCGGGTTGGAGTGTGTGATCCTGATCGACGGAACGTACGCGGCAACTTACCGTTTAAGGGATGCGCCGCGCCAAGAGGGCGCCTTGTTTGTCAACCATTTGGGGCGGCGTCACGGCATTCAGCGCGTGGTGTTGCTTTCGGGCGACCGCGCGTCGGAAGTTCAGTATTTGGCGGAACTGGTCGGGATCCCTGAGTACTATGGTGGCCAGAGCCCGGAAGACAAGCTGGCTTTTGTGCGTCGGGAAACGGACCGCGCCAAGACGATGTTTGTGGGAGACGGCATCAACGATGCGCCGGCCCTGATGGCGGCGACGGTCGGAATTGCCTTTGGCCAGAATAGCGACGTTACGAGCGAAGCCGCCGGGGTGGTGATCATGGACAGCTCGCTGGCCAAGGTCGACGAGTTCATGCATATCAGCCGGCGGATGCGCAACATCGCTTTACAAAGCGCCGTCGGTGGAATGGCATTGAGCGTTGTCGGCATGTCGTTCGCTTCGGCCGGCTATCTGTCACCGGTAGCCGGCGCGGTTACGCAGGAAGTGATCGACGTCGTAGCGGTATTGAATGCATTGCGCGTCGCATTGCCGCCGAAATCATTGATCGACTTTTGAGGTGCTCGTCAGGGAGATATCATGGAACCACAACGAAATATCGAGGTGTTGCTCGTTGAAGACAGTCCCACCCAATCCGCCGCCATCACGATCGCCCTAACAAGCACGGGGCATATCGTGCAAACGGCTCGCGACGGGGAGGAAGGATTGTTGAAACTCGGTGAGCACCAACCAGATATTGTGCTTACT
>Ga0326597_10011019_pt1 | contig 12010 bp, 8 predicted proteins | sample RVTome_12_FD_203789 | JGI IMG/M metagenome (GOLD analysis project Ga0326597, IMG submission 203789) | Soil microbial communities from uranium-contaminated site in the Upper Colorado River Basin, Wyoming, United States - RVT100D185 | ecosystem: Environmental > Terrestrial > Soil > Contaminated >... | reverse complement strand
GAGGAAGTCGAGAAATGTAGTCACGACAGCCCATGAAAAACCGCCTTGGCAATGCCGCGAAGGTCGCTTACGCATCCCAACTGCGTAACTTGGGTTAGGGAGCAGGGCGATCGTCACCAATGCGGCGTTGCAGCACCTGGACCGCCCGCTCGAGCACTTCATCCCGGCCCGCCGCGATGCCCGCCGGCGTCGGCACGACCGGCACGGTCGGGGCGACGCCCACGCCGTGGTGCCGGCTGCCATCGTGTTTGAGCACGCGCATTCCGGAGAACGACACGAGGAACCCACCTGCAACGGTGAACATATTCACATCACCGTTCGTACCGGCGGTGGTCGAGCCGACGACCTCGCCAAGTCTGTAATGCTCGACGATACCCATGATCGACTCGGCATAGGAGATCGCACTGCCTTCGGTGAGAAAGGCGATCTTGGCCGAAAGCCGCGGGGGTTTTGGCACCAGCGACCACCGGTCGGCCGGCGACCACTCGACGTCCTCGCGGTCGGGCCGTCTCGCGATGGGCACCATCCAGCGGGGGCTGGCGGCCGGGCCGTCAATCAGGTGCAGGATCAACTCGACGCCGGCGTCCCCTGGATATCCCCGCAGATCGAACACGACGCCCTGCGCCCGCTCCAGCCTGTTCATCACGCCGTCCAGCTCCGCGGCTCCCGCCCGATCGAGATTGAAATACACAATGCCGGGCGCGACTGCGCCCCCGTTGCGCGGCCTGTTCGGTGCCGCGATATCGGGCCATTCACTCACGCGGGGCAGCGTCACCGAGTACGTCGAGCCGTCGGGCCGGCGAAGGGTGAAAGCCACGGGATTCGCCGTGGGGAGATCGATCATCAAACGAAAGATGGATTGGACTCGGCGCCACCCGTCCGTGGCCGCGGAAATCCATTCCGACACGCGGCGGTAGCATTCGTCCGCCGATTGCCCGTCGATGGCGACGACGACATCGCCGCGTTTCACGGTCTCCGCGGCGACGGCGTGCGTGCCGACCACGACCAGTTCCGTGCCCGCCCACTGGAGGGCGAGCGGCAAGTACTTTGCGTTCCACAGCTCGGGGTTTGATACGTTGGCGTGCCCGTCGTGCAACCGGGCCGTGAGGGCCCACAGCGTCCGCACGTAGGCGCGCTCGTCGGTATCCGCGGCAGCCTTCTTCATGGCCTCGGGAAGAACGGCGTCCCAACTGGTTTCGACGACGTCGAAGTAAGGATAGAAATGCTCGAGGACGCCCCACGCCAGCGCCACACCGGCCAGCCGCGTCGAGCGGTTCAGCGCCGTGAGCTTCGGCGTCCCGTCTTTCTTGGACCACTCTTCGGGCGTTCTGCCGTGCGGCAGCGTGCCCCCCGCGTCGGCAAAGACCTGGATCGGGAGCCGGCACGACACGCCGGCCCCGAGCGATTTCACGGCGTGCATCCGGGCCGGTCCGGATCGATCGTCGGACGACGCGACTGGGTCGCGCTCGATTTCGCTCCTGTAGAGCGGATGCGTTCCGGGCCCGATTCGACCGGCACCGTAGTGCCGCCACGAGAGAACCTCCGTGGCCCCCGCTGGAGCTGTTGGAGTCGGTGGCCCCGGCTCGGGCGGGCCTGCCCAAAGCTGCACGGTGGGCGCGATCGGAGCGAGTGCGTCGCTCAGGCGTCTGACCAGCCCGGCAGAATCCGCGGCCGGCTCCGCCCGCTCCAGGAAGTCCATCGCGAATCGGTCCCAGTCAACGATGCCCACGGCCTGATCGCTGGGGTGAAAGAACCGAACGTACGAGAGAAGCCGGGCCGCCGCGACCAGGTTCTCCAGCTCCCGCGGCGACGGCGCCCGCGCCGGCGTAGCCGGCTGCGGCTTGGAGTTCGGATCCGGCCAAGTCGTGAGGCTGACTGCGTCGATGAACACGGTCGCAGCGTCAAGTGCCATGAACCCGAGGTTTAACGCCTTCGCGTCGTATTCGACGTCCGCCTCGATCAGTGCGTCCTTCCATTCACCCGGAAGGATCGGCCGGTCGGCCATGTTGTCGAAGGCGCCCATACGACCGTTCTCGCGATCGACGCGGAGCCACATCTGGGATCGCCCCTCGCCCTGCACAAACACCTTGGCCCGCAACGTCACATGCCGACCGCGGTAGGGCGCCGCGTTTAACGAACGCATCAGGTCCCCAGACGGTTCGGTCGATGCCGCGGTCAGGTTCCGCTTGGCCGACGTGGACCCCTGTGCCGCCCGCTCGTGGCTCAACTCCGCAGACCAGCCGTCGGTGGGAACGAACCACCCTGCCGGTCGCCGTCCGAGCGCCCCGGCCTCGAACCCCAAGTCGGATGTCTCCTGACCGCGCACAGGGGCGACCGCAAACGCCACGACGCCGATGCTAAGCCGGCAAATCCGTCTCATTCGCGCACCCCTTTCCTCGCAAGGGCAGTGAATGACTCTCTGGAACCACGGGCGCCTTCGGCAAGGCGCGGGCTGACGCTCGCTCGGACGCTCGCGGCCGGGCGAACGTGGAGGTACGGGGCGCCATTGCCGGATATGCGCGAGGGCGGATCCCGCACGTTCCCGATGCATGGGTCGAGGCGTGCCTGCGGTCGCCGCCCGGGCCCGGCGGCATCCGTGCGCGGGCCGTCATGGATCGAGCTCTCGACGCTCACCGTCTCCTCGAGGGCCACTCGATTCTCGATCGCGTGGCGGGCGGGTTTCGATCGTCCGTGTATCACCATACTTCGCATCTCCCGTTGCCTCACTGCGATTGTAGCACGCCGCGTTGCCTCCGCCGCCTCGGAACCGTCTAGCCCAGATGCCTGGCGCGTGTTACGAGGCCGCCACGGCCGGCCGCGGGGATGACCGTTCCACTCCGCTTGTTGAAATCCGGACGCCGACCGTGGTGGGCCGTCCAATTGCCGCCCGGAGAATGCGGTTGTACAATTGCGCCACGACCCCGGAGGCGCGCAAATGTCGATTGCAGCCGTCGAACGAGAATGCGCCAGCGCGATGGGCAAGGCCGTCGAGTTCTTCAAACAGGAGCTGCGCGGGCTGCGCACGGGCCGGGCCCATCCGGGTCTGGTGGAGCACATCAAGATCGAAGTTCCGAGCTACGGCAGCACGATGGAGCTTCGCGAGCTGGCGAGCATCAGCGTGCCGGATCCGATCACGCTGCTGGTCAAGCCGTTCGACCCTGGAACCCTGAAGGACATCGAAAAGGGTGTTCAGGCTTCGAGCCTCGGGGTGACGCCGATGAGCGACGGCAAGGCGATCCGCCTGCCGATTCCGCCTCTGTCCGGCGAGCGCCGCCAGCAGCTCGTGCAGCAGGTCCGAAAGATGGCCGAGGGCCAGAAGGTCGCCGTGCGCAACGCCCGCCGCGACGCCAACAAACAGATCGACTCGCTGGAGAAGGAAAAGAAGGTCAGCGAGGACGAGGCCAAGGACGCCAAGGACGGCATCCAGAAACTCACCAACAAGCACGAGAAGGAGCTCGACGACGTGCTCGCCGCCAAATCGAAGGAACTGGAGGAGGTTTAGGAAGAAGGCACTGGACGGAAGGCAACGAGGCCACGAGGCAGGAAGGCAGCAAGGGGTCGGGCAACGGGCAGGTTGTAACTGAAAAGGGGTGAGGATCCGGCCGGTGAACCGATGCTCCTTGTCGCAGGGACCGGGCTCGGATCGCCTGCCTCACGGGCAGGCCGCCGGTTGCCGGTGAAGCCCGACAACGCGGGCAGTCTCGCACGCCAGGTCGCGGCCGGACGGCGACAGTTTCGCACAAGTCGGTGCAAATATCCGGGCCGGCGGCGCGAATCGACCGAATAGGATCAGAGGAAACCCGCCGTCAGGGCGTGCGATCAAACTCGGGCCAACCTCGGCCCCGCCGGGTTGTCTGATAGTGCGCATCAGGTTCACTCGTGAAAGGGGAGGCTGAAGGATGTTATCCATGAAGACGTTCCAGCAGGTGTTTCTGGGTCTTGCGTTGGCGATCGCCGGGGCCGCAGGCGTCGCCCGTGCCGCGGACGCGGAGGAGAAGTTCAAGGAGGCGTATTACCTGGAGCATGCCGAAGGCGATCTGACCTCGGCCGCAAAACTCTACGAGCAGGTGGCCACAGACCGGAAGGCCGACGAGGGCCTGCGGGTCAAGGCCAAGACCAGACTCGCGGCGGTCACGGAAGAGATCGCCAGCGAGGACTTTGCGCGGCTCATGCCGCCGGAGGCGCTGGCGTATGTTGAGCTGCGGAAGCCCGGGGAACAGGTTACAGCGCTGCTCGGCAAGCTCGGCCTGCTTGGGGACCCGAACCAGCTTCCGGAGGCCGGTGCCCGCAAACTCGCGATCAGCCCGGACCTGGTCAAGGAGTTGATCGGGATTCGTGGGATCGCCGCGGCGGTTACGGGTTTCAACCCGATCACGCAGACGCCTTCCGGGGTGGCCGTGTTCAACCCCGGCGACCTGGGGGCGGTTCGCGGGCTGATCCAGACGGGTCTGCCGGTGGCCGGGAAGCCGGTCGAGGCGATCGGCGGCTATCCGGCGTACGACGTGGAGGGGCAGGTGACGGTCGCGTTGACGAATCGTCTGGTCATCGTCGGTACTGACCGCGCGCTGATCGAAGGGGTCCTGGGACGCTTGTCCGGGGCGCAGAAGCGGTCGCTGGCCGACACGGAGGCGTTGGCGGACATCGGGGCTGAGCGTAGCGACGCTCTGGTGCTGTTCTTCGTGAACGCCAAGCCGCTGATCCCGTTCATCACGATGGGGATCGCAGGGTCGGCGGGGCAGCAGGAGCTGGCGATGGCCCAGGCGATCCTGGACCTCGGCAGCCTCCAATCGATGACCGGAAAGATCGCCCTCGGCGCGGACGGGCTGGGGCTGAACCTGGCGCTGCGTCTCGACGAGGGACACAAGAACCTGGCGTTCAACTTCTTCCGCACGCCGGCGATCAACCACGAGACGCTCAAGTGCGTGCCGCAGGGCGCGGCCGCATTCGGGATCGGCGCGCTCAACGCGGCGCCGTCACGCTTCGGCGGCGGGTCGGCGACGGGCGACGCCCGCCCCGCCATCTCGGCGCTCGATCTCGGCCGCGAGGTCTTCTGCAACATCACCAGCATTGCAGCATTCGTCATGCCTCCCGGCGAGAGCGGATCGGAAGGCGGCATGCCGATCCCCGATGTCGGGCTGGCCATCACGGTGAACGATCCGGCGAAGTCGGCGGCGATCTGGACCCAGGTGCTGGGGTTCGCCAGCCTCGCCACGGGCACCGGCCCGGTGGAGGGCACGCCGGTGACGATCGGGAAGACCGAGGTTCGGACCTACCGCGTTCCGGACGGTCCGGTGATTCACTTCACCACGGTGGACAACGACCTGCTGATCGCCACGAGCCGGCACGCGATGGCCGGGGCGATCGAGGCGCGGGGCAGCGGGAAGTCGGTGCTGGAGGATCCGGCGTTCGCCACGGCGCTCAAGCAGGTGGGTCCCGACACGACGCGGGCGCTGTTCGTCCACGCGGGCCGGGCGGCGGAAATGGCCAAGCAGTTCGTGCCGCCGCAGGCGATGAAGGAAATCGGGCCGGTCCTGGGCCTGCTGAGCGATACTGCGGCCTCAATGGTGATGGACTATTCCGACCGGATGTTTCGCGTGTCGGTCGCGGTGACCGGGGTGCCGGACGTGAGCGGTCTGGTGGCTCAGGCGATCGGCCGGCAGCAGCAGAAGCACGAGCGCCACGCTGAATTGACCCGCGCGGTCAAGCAGGGCAAGTGGGAAGAGGCGCTGGAGGCGATCGACGAGCAGCTCGCGGACGATCCGGACAGCCTGCCGCTTCTGCGGGGAAAGTTCGACCTGCTGGCGCTGAACAAGAAGGACCGGGATGAGGCGCTGGTTTGCGGCGCGGTTTACTTCGCAAAGGCCCGGGAGAACGCGACGGCGCTGAACAACATGGCCTGGGCGCTTCTGACCGAAAAGAAGTACGACGGCCGGTTCACCGAACTGGCGTCGAAGATGGCGGAGCGCAGCAACGAGATGACCGGGCACGAAAACTGGATGTTCCTCGACACCCTCGCGGTCGCGAAGTTCAAGTCCGGCGATGTCAGCGGCGCGATCGAACTCGAAAAGAAGGCCATCGACCTGTGCGACAGCGACAACAGCGTTGCGGAACTGAGAAAGTCGCTCGAACGGTTCGAGCGTGCGCGGGACGAGGGCTGACCGCCCAGGCCGCGCCGGACGGAATCCGGTGCCCCACAGCAGGGATGCGAGAGCCGGACTGAGATGCCTTCCGGCCCGTCGGACTCCACTGGAGTCCGACGGGCCGGTCGTTTTTTCTAGAACGCGTGTGAGAAGCCGTGTGTCCAAGCCGCGCGGCGAACGGTTTCCCGCCGTGCCGGCAAGACCGCTTCCTCACGGCGCGGCTCCGACAAGTCCTTCCCACGGCCGTTTTTTCGGGCTCGCCCGTGCCCCCCGCGGCGGCGCATTCTCGCGGTCCTTCGGTCGCCGGGTGCCCGCCGCGGCGTGTATCGGGACGTGCCGGGGCGAGGTACCTGGGCCCGGCGAATGTTGGCATTCACGGCCGTTCTCGGTATCATAACGATGTTCGCGTTGGGCTTGCCGGGAGCAGCGTCAATTACTCGAGGAGTGGGGTCATGCAGCTTTCGTGTCGTTTGGGCGTGATCGCGGCGGTGGCGGTCTGTGCCGCCGGTGGCGGCGCCCGGGCGGAGACCGTCAACGTGGCGGCGGTCGGCGTTTCGTTTGTGCCGGCGGATGTCACGATCCAGGCGGGTGACTCCGTGGAGTGGACGGGGCTGAGCGGGGGCTCTCACACCGTCGCGGAGGTGGATGACGGCAGTGCCACGACTTGGAACGGCGGGTTCCACTCGCCGGGCGGAGCGAGCACGTTCGCGCATCAGTTCGACCAGGCGGGCGTGTACTATTACATCTGCGAGCCGCACGTCTTCAGCGGTATGCGGGGAACGGTCACGGTGGAGCAGGGGCCGATTCCAACGATGTCGGAGTGGGGCCTGGTGGTCTTGACTCTGCTGGTGCTGTCCGCCGGGACGGTCGTGTTGCGGCGGTGGCAGCGGGTCACCGTGCGGGCCTAGCGCACCGGGCGCGTGACGCGCCGGTTTCGAGGAGATTCGAGCTTGAGCGGCGGCACAACGGCGCTTCCGGTCGTACCGCGGATGAAGGCGCTTCCGATCGGGGCCAAGACCTTCTGGCGCATCCGGCACGCCCAGCGAACGCTTGCCGAGGCGATCGCTGCGTATCCGAGCGACTATCAGTCCGTGCCGCCGGTGCCGCTTGCCGAATGCCGCGGCGAGGTGGAGCTGTTCTTCACTTCCGAGTACAGCGTCTGCAACTACCGGTGTCCGTACTGCTACATCGGCTGGGCGCCGGACGACCGCAAGGCGTGGGACACACGGGACATCTTTCCGAAGATCGTCCACCGGCTCGCCGGCCTCAAGCACCGCATCAAGCTCAATTGCGAGAACATGGGCGAGTGGTTCACGAACCAGGAGCTGATCGGCGGGACGACGTTCCTGACGCGGCGCGAGAATCTGATCTGGGTCAGCATCACCACGAACGCCAGCCTGCTGCCGCGCATGTTCGCCTATCTCGACGAGGTCGATGTGAACAAGGTCTCGTTCACCTGCACCTACCATGCGACGGAGGTGTCGCTGGACGACTACATGGAGCAGGTGCGGGCGCTCAAAGCGCGCGGGGCCAACGTGGTCACGGCGACGGTATGTTTCCCGGGCAACGTCGAACACTGCCAGGAGCTGAAACGGCGGTCCGAGGAACTGGGCGTGCACTTCCGCATGAACCTCGAGGACCGGATGTGGAGGGAGGCCGGGGACGTACCAGCCGAAACAGTTGCCCGGCTCTACGATCTGCTCGAGGATCACCGCAAGTGGGACGCCCAGAGGCACGGCCGGCTGCTCGGCCTCAACCACACCCGCGGCGACCTGTGCACCGCCGGTCGAAACTATCTCTGGATCAACTCCACCGGCGACATGTTCATCTGCTCGTCGGCGTCGGCCATGGCGACGGTGATGAAGGACAACGACGAGGTCAGCTTCGGGAACATCTTCGAGCTGGAGAGCGATTATCTGCCGACGCGGAACGACGACATCGTCTGCCCGTTTGATGGCTGTAGCTGCCCCAAGGACACGCTCCGCCGTTCGGCCCACCAGGACATGTTTCACATCAGTGAGCGAAGCCGCCACGAGGTCTACTTCAAGACAGACGCCGATCGCGAAACACTCCCCGCCAAGGGGCCCGTCACCCGGCTCAAGTAGGAAAAGGCAAGCAGGCGACGAGTCTGCGAGGCGGGGCGTTGCTGCCTCGCTGTGCCCGGTGATAATAACCTCAGTTCGCGGCCGAGCCGCGCGCAACGCGGAACGACGTGGGACGCGAGGGTTTGATGAACACGGTGGCCAGTTCGTGCCAGGCTTGTCGCTGCTGTGGATTGGTGCAGGGCGTCCCTCCCGTCCCGGCCGGGATGCGGGCGTGCTGCCCGCGGTGCGGTGCGACCCTGCCCAGGCCTGTTTCGGGCGTACGCAGCACCTCGCGCACCGCGGCTCTGGCCCTGGCGGCACTGGTCCTGTACCCGCTGGCGGTCGGGTTGCCGATGGTGCGGATCGAGAAGTTCGGCCATCTGCACGAAGCCAGTATCATCGAGGGCACCGTCACGCTGTTGGGGTCCGGGCACTTCGTCATCGGGTTGATCGTCCTGCTCTGTTCCGTCGTGCTTCCCCTGGGCAAGCTGATTGCGCTGTTGACGCTCTCTGCGGGGGGAGTCTTCATGCGCCGCGAGCATCGCGCGCTCACCTACCACGTCGTGGAGTTCACAGGGCGGTGGGGGATGCTCGACGTGCTGCTGGTTGCGATCCTGGTGGCCGCGGTCAAAATCGGTGATCTGGTGGAGGTCACGCCCGGGCCCGCGGCGTTTGCGTTTACCTGTTGCGTGGTGCTGAGCCTTGCGGCATCCGCGGCGTTTGACCCGCACAGCCTGTGGCGGTCGTCGGGTCTGGCACCATCCTCGAGCGCCGGGACACCGAAAGCCCCGCCTGCAAGAGCCCCGTGAATGACCGGAGCACCTGAACAACCCCGCCTGCCCGAGGCCCTCCTTCGGCCCGAGCAGCGCCGCTCCTGGGCGTGGATCGTCCCGATCGTGGCTGTCGCCGTGGCGGGGTGGCTCGGGTATCAGGCGTGGGCGGCGCGCGGTCTGACGATCACCGTGCAGCTCGATGACGGGTACGGGCTTCGGCCCGGCGATCCGGTGCGGTACCGCGGCATCTCCGTGGGGCAGGTCCAGACGGTCACGCTGACGCCTTCCGGAGACGGGGTCGTGGCGACGGCGAGGCTGAGCGCCGGCGCATCGCATCTGGCCCGGGCCGGGGCCCGCATCTGGGTCGTGCGGCCGCAGTTGGGCACCAGCGGCATTGCGGGTCTCGAGACGCTGGTCGGGCCGCGGTACTTGGCAATGCTCCCGGGTGACGGTTCGCGTCAGCGGCGGTTCGTCGGTCTCGCCGAGCCGCCGGTAGTCGAGTCGATTGATGCGGGGGACCTGGAGGTCCTGCTCGAAGCGCCGCAGCGGGCGGGTTTGCGCCGCGGCGTACCGGTGCTCTACCGGCAGATTCCGATCGGGCACGTGCTTTCCGTCGGGTTGACGACGGATGGCGGCGCGGTCGAGGCACGGGTCCACATACGGAAAGCGTACGTGCAGCTCATCCGGCCCGAGACCCGGTTCTGGGCGGTCGGCGGGGTCCAGGTGCACCTCGGCATCAGCGGCGTGTCCGTCGAGATGGAGTCACTGGAATCGCTCTTGACCGGCGGCGTAGCGCTGGCGACGCCGCCCACCGGCAGCGACGTGGTGCGTACCGGTCATCGTTTCAAGCTGGCCGGCGGCCCGGAGGGAGATTGGCTCGAGTGGCAACCGCGGGCGGTCATCGGCAGCTCGTTCTTGCCGCTCGGCGCGATGATGCCCTCACCAGTGCGTGCGGTCATCGGCTGGAAGGCCGGGCGGTGGATCAAATCGCACCGCTCCCGCCGCGGCTGGATGTTGCCCACAGATCGCGGGCTGTTGGCGCCGCTCGATCTGCTCCAGACCCCGGAGGACGTGGAGGCGGGTTCCGTGGTGCTCGAGGTTGCGGGGCAGACGCTCTCCTTGAGCAGCGAGCTGGCCTGGCGAAACGATGAGCTGGGGCTGCTGGCGTACGATCTGGAATCACGCGGGCCGAGGTGGTCGAGCATGCTCGTCCGGCCCGCGCAAGAGCCGGAGGACTGTATCGCGGTGGCCGATCCTGCTTCGACGCCGCTTCCGCTCGCGGCGTCCCGGATGACGGTTGAGGAAAAAACGTGGTCCATCGACGCCGCGCTCATGATCGACGAGAGCTGGCACGGTGCTTCGGTGCTGGCCCGGTCCGACGGCTACCTCATCGGCGTGCTGGTCGTCGAGGATGAGACCGTACAGGTCGCGCTGCTTCCCGCGGGCTGGCCGACGAGCTGACCGCACGTTCGGCTACCGTCGTTGTTCGAGGGCGAAGTTGCGCTGGGCGAGTTCCGCGATGTGTCGGCCGATGGCCAGGGCCGCGGTTGCCGCGGGCGACGGGGCGTTGAGTACGTGGATGGCCCGGCCGGTGGTGATGATGCGAAAATCGTCGACCAGCGAGCCGTCCGGTTCCACGGCCTGGGCGCGCACTCCCGGCTCCCACGGGCAAAGGTCGCCAGGATCGAGCTCCGGCACGAGCCGTTGCGCGGCGCGAGCGAAGGCCTTGATGCTCAACGCTCGATGCCACTCGGACAGCGCCGTGCGCCGATGGCGCCAGGCCATTCGCCAGAAGCCGCCGTACAGGGCCAGATCGATCAGGTCTCGGGCCGACACGTCCGATCGCCTGTAGCCCTCGCGATGAAGGGCCGCGACCGCATTGGGGCCGACGGTGACGGGGCCGTCGATCGTTCGGGTGAAGTGCACGCCGAGGAACGGCAGCGATGGGTCGGGGACGGGGTAGATCAGATGCCGCACGAGATGTCCGCGCTGCGGTCGGAGTGCGTGGTATTCACCGCGGAACGGCACGATCCGAAGACCGGGGTTCAGTCCGGCCATGCGTGCTATGCGGTCGGATTGCAGGCCGGCGCAGTTGATAAAACGGCGACAAGTCAGCGTGCGGCGCGTGGTGTGAAGCCGGCAGGGGCCGCCACGGGCCTCGATCGCACGCACCCTCGCGGCCATCTGCACCTCGTGCCCCGCGGCACGCACGAGATCCGCCAGTTTTTCCGAGACTTCGCGGAAGCTGACGATGCCGGTTTGCGGCACGAGCAGGCCGCCGATGCCGGCGGTGTGCGGCTCGCGCTCCCGCACCTGTTCAGCGGTTAAGCGGCAAAGGCCCTCTAACCCGTTGGCCCGGCCGCGTGCTTCCAGTTCCGCCAGACGCGGCAGGTCGCCCACGTCACACGCGACCAGTAGCTTCCCGCATGGCTCGTGGCGGACGCCATGCTCGCGGCAGAACGCCAGCAGAGCCTCTCGACCCGCGACGCACATCCGCGCTTTCGCCGAGCCCGGCTGGTAGTACAGGCCCGAGTGGATGACGCCGCTGTTGCGGCCGCTCTGGTGGGCCGCCACCCGCTCCTCGGCCTCCAAAACGACGATCGAGCAGCGGCATGCCTCGGCGAGCTGCTGGGCGGTGGCCAGCCCGACGATCCCGCCGCCAATGACGGCGACGTCGTATTGCGACGGTGTCAGGGTCATCCACCCATGTTCTGCGTCATGCTCCCGGCCAGGGAGGAGTCCTTACTGGAATTCCGCTCGGGCGGGCCTACCATTGATAACGCCGATGAGCGGCGGTCGCCATCGGCCGGGTCAGAGTTACGGCGTCGGGTGACACCGACGCGGCTACACCCAAAGCACTGGCCCCCGGTTCCATACTCACAGGAGACAGAGCATGCGAGAGCACCTCGAACAGCGATCGATGCGTCGCGTCGGATACCGGTTTGCGCTCGTTTCGGTTCTTGCGGCTTCGGGGCGAGCGGCACCGGGTCAAACGACTGATGAGTCACTTCCG
>Ga0326597_10011018_pt1 | contig 12010 bp, 8 predicted proteins | sample RVTome_12_FD_203789 | JGI IMG/M metagenome (GOLD analysis project Ga0326597, IMG submission 203789) | Soil microbial communities from uranium-contaminated site in the Upper Colorado River Basin, Wyoming, United States - RVT100D185 | ecosystem: Environmental > Terrestrial > Soil > Contaminated >... | reverse complement strand
CGCCGCACGAGCGAACCCGCCGCGCCCGACCATGAACCGGTCGGGTTCACCCGCCCCACGAGCGAACCCGCCGCGCCCGACCATGAACCGGTCGGGTTCACCCGCTCCACGAGCGAACCCACGAGGCGGAGAGACCACGCGGCCGGCAAGCGCATGGCGGTCGGGCCGGATGGACGCCCGCCGGCGGGCGAATCGGCCCTGTCGGCGGCCCCGGGCCAGCCGGGATGCTGTGGCCACAGTCGAACCACATCGGCCGCGATCGACCGTGACCGGCGCGACGATCCGACCGAAAGGAGCCGTCCCCTGAGCCGCACCGAGCCCACCTCCCTCGTCTCACGTCGCGAGCGCCGCCTCGCGGAGCGCGCCGAGCGCGCGGGCCGTCCCCGTGCCCGGGCCTCTGTCGCGCGCCGGCCAGCCTGGCAGTCACCGATCGCCGTGTTCAGCGGCCTCGCCCTCGTCCTCGGCATCGGCCTCGTCGTCGCCGCCAACCTGACCGCTCCGCAGACGCCGGGCCCGGCCGACTCGACGCTCGTGCGCCCGGCGGTCTCGATCCCGCTCGACATGAGCGACGGCGAGGCGATCGGAAAAGCCGGCGCGCCGGTCCTGCTCGAAGTCTGGTCGGACTTCCAATGCCCGGTCTGCGGCACGTTCGCAACGACCTACCTGCCGCGCCTCGTGACCGATTTCGTCGCGACCGGCCAGATTCGGATCGTCGACCGCTCGATCGACATACTCGGGAGCGGCAGTCCGAGCGAGTCTCTCGATGCGGCTGTCGGCGCGGTGTGCGCCGGGCGGCAGGGCGAGTACTGGGCCTATCACGACTACCTCTTCTGGAACCAGGCGGGCGAGAACCGCGGTGCGTTCTCGCGCGAGCGCCTCGGCGCCATGGCGACCGAGATCGGCCTCGATCGAGCCGCCTGGGACGCCTGCTTCAGCGGCGGGACGGCGGCCGACGACGTGATCGCCCGCACCGCGAGCGCCCTCGGGCAAGGCATCAACTCGACGCCGACGTTCGTTGTGAACGGCCAGGCGACGGCAGGCCTCCCACGCAGCTACGACGACCTGGCGGCGCTCATCCGCGCCGCCCTGCCGGCCGACCAGACGCTCGCCCCGGCGAGCTAGAGCCAGACTCCCGACCGCGATGTTCGAGCGCGTTCCCGCCCGCCGGATCCTCGGTCTCCACCCGGGCCTCATCCTCGCCGTCCTCGATGTCGCCGGGCTCGCCATCGCCGCCTACCTGTCGATCGCGGAGCTCGGCGGCGGGGTGCCCGCATGCGGGCCGATCAAGGGCTGTGAGGAAGTCGCGCTCAGCGAGTACAGCCGGATCGGCGGCGTGCCGGTCGCAGTGTTCGGGGTGGCGCTGTCGCTCATCCTGCTCACGTTCGCAGTCACGTGGTGGAGGACGGACCTCTACGTGCTCCTCCTCGCCCACTACGGGCTGTCGCTGGCCGGCGTCGTCTTCGAGGTGTACTTCCTCTATCTCCAGGTCGCGGTGATCGGCGCCGTGTGCGTGTGGTGCACGACGTACGGGCTGACGCTCATCCTCCGCTTCGTCATCGCGTTCGTCGTGTGGTTGCGCCAGCCGCCGCCGGAGCCAACCCGTGGTTGAGCGGCTCGCCGGCTCTCGCGCCGGCGGTCGGCGAACCACTCGTGCGCTTCTGAATCCTCGGATAACGTGCCGGGAGCGCTACTGCGCGTAGCGCCCGCCCACCTCGGGCCGCGTCGGCCGGGAGACCACGCAGGTGCCCGCGCTCGCCCTCAGTTCAGCGGGTCGCCGTCGCCGGCCTGGATCAGGCCGAGGGCGCCGCGCCCCACGAAGTTGAACGCGTGGGTGACGACCGGGTACAGCCCATCCTCGGCGGTCGTGAACTCGACGATGCCGCCCTGGGCCGGCGACAGGTCCATCGCCTGGGAACCCCAGTTACCGGCGTTGCCGCGGGTCAGGGCAACCCCTTCGCGGATGACGCTGTCGAAGATCGTTCCGACGATGTGGAACGAGCTGTCGATCGACGGTCCGGCGTCGAGGACGAAGACGCGGACGCGCGCCCCCGTGTCGACCGCGAGCGGAGTGTCGAGGTACTGGTTGGCGATGCCGTTGAATACGACGAAGTCAGGCGCGGGTGCGCGGGCCGACGCCTTCGCGAGGCTGACCGGCTCGCCCTGGGGTCCGAGGTACCACTCGCTCTGGACGAGGGCGAACTCGTGGTCGACTTCCGCCAATCCGTCGGCGGGCTCGACGATGACCATGCCGAACATGCCGTTGGCGATGTGGTGGAGCGCCGGGGACGTTCCGCAGTGGTACATCCACACGCCGGCGTAGTCCGCCTTCCACTCGTAGACCTTCTCCTCGCCCGGATCGATCGAGGTCATCTCGTCGTTCCAGGCCACCTGGCTCGAGTGGAAGTCGACGCTGTGGGGAAGCTCGCTTGTGGAAGGGTTCTTCAGGTGGATCCGGATCGTGTCGCCGACCTTCACCCGGATGACCGGACCGGGAACGGCTCCGCCGAACGTCCAGACGGCCTGGACGAAGCCCGGCGCGACGGTCATGAGCCGCTCCTCGATGACGAGGTCGATGTCGTGGACGTCGCCGTCGAGCCGCGCCGGCGCGGTCGCGTCGTAGAGCGTGTAGGCGGGTGCGTGAGGGTCTGCCTCGACGTCCGTGGCCGGCGCCGGGCCCCCGTGGGAATCACCACCCGCCGTCTCCTGGCCGGCCACCGACACGGCGCCGGTCATCCCGGCGTCCTTGTGGCCGGGGACCGAGCAGATGAAGGCGAGCCCCTTCTCGGGGACGGTCACGGTCGCGGTCGCCGACTCCCCACCGGCAGCCTCGAGCTTCGTGCCGTCCTCGAACGTGATGTCGTGGAGGATCGCGCCGGAGTTCGAGAAGTGGACCTCATAGGTGCCCGGCTGCTCGACCGTCACTGTCGCCGGCTCGAAACCCAGATCGAACGCGTCGATCTCGATCGTGCCGAGGATCTTCCCGGACGCCGCCGGCCCCGGGCTCGACGGGGCTTCCGGGCCGCCCGCGGCGGGCGGGAACGTCCAGCCCGGCGACGGGGCCGGCGCGCAGGCGGCGATGAGGGCGCCCGACAGGAGGGCGGCCGTCAAGGCGAGGACGCGGGTCGGTCGGCGCATCGTAGGTCCTCTCGGCGGCAGGCCCGCCGGAGCGGGCACGGGCGGGGTCAAAACACGTAGTGATCTGATAGTAGAAAGCGTGCGGGCGACATCGGGCAGGTGCCATTCGGCCCGTGCAGGGTGGGCCGATGGGACCGTAAGGCCGGGCCCGGATCAGTCCGGTGGCGCTCCGGACAGGGATGGCCCGTCGAGCGCAACGTCGGCCAGGGTGGTCGCCGCGAGGCGCCCACGAACGGATTCCCGGGCCCCGGCGAACACGTCATGGACAGCGCATCGGCCATCCGGGCGGCACGGGCCGCCGCGGAGCACGCAGCGCGCGGGCTCCGCCTCGCCTTCGGCGGCCTCGACGACATCGAGCAACGCAATGCGCTCCGCCGGCCGGGCGAGCCGATAACCACCTGCGCGGCCGGTCCGGCCCTCGATAAGCCCAGCCCTGACGAGGTCGCGCAGGACGTGGGGAAGGAACCGCTCCGGGATCGACATCCGCTCGGCGATCCGCCGGGCACTGAGCGGCAGCGCCCCGCCGTCGGCTGAGGCGAGAGCCAGCATCGCCCGTACGGCATAGTCGCCGCGGCGAGTCAGTTCGAGTCGCATCGCCGGGGACGGTACCACCGAACGACAGGACCATCGTCCCGCTCGTTGTCTGGTCGATCATCCGCCAGACTCGGGTCGGCGCCGTCGATGCGGGCACTAGCCGCATTCGGGTCGTGCGCCGGGAGTTGACACGAGCATGACGATCAACGTCCTGCGGGGACGCGGCGCGGCGCGGCGGGGTACTCCAGAAGCGCTGCCCGAGCCACTGCCGATCGGCGACGACGACAGCGACATCTTCAATTGCCCGTCGTGCGCGCGGCCGCTTGCCGCGGGCGCGCGTCGTTGCCCGGGCTGCGGGACCCGCCTGCTCCTCGGCGTCCAGGTCAAGCGCGCAGCCGTGTTCGTGGCGGGCGGTGTGGCCGCAGGCCTCGCTCTCGCCAGTGCGTTCGTCGTGGTCTCCCTGAACGTTGGCCTCGCGGCGATCCAGCCGCTCGAAGCGGCCCCCGCCCAGCCGGCCGCCAGCGCGATCGCCGAGCCGGCGCCGGGAGCGTCGGCCGCCCCGGTCGCGTCGGCCGCTCCGGCCGTCCCGGCGATCCCGCCCGCCTCGGTGTCCGCACTCGCGCGAACGGCAGAGATGAACGCGCGCATCGCGGCCGGGATCCCCGTCCTCCAGGCGGCGCTGGCCGAAGCGTCCGTCGACACGGCAGTCGTCGCTGAGGTCTTTCGATCCATGACCGCGGACGCCGCGTATGCGGCCGGAGCCGCGCAGCGCCTGGGTCGCTGGGACGACGCGGCCTACGTGTCGACCGGGCTGTCCGCCCTGTACGGCGACGTCCGCACCACTGCCCTCGAGGGCCTCGCGAAGTCGCTCGGCAGCGAGGCCGCGTACCGCGCGGCGGCCGAGAAAATGCTGGCCGTGCTGGCCGGCCTCGCGCCGCTCGACGCGGCGAGCCGGGACCTCGCCGAGGTCGCCGGGATCGAGCTGCCCGTCGTGCCGCTGCCGGACCTCGCCGCCCCGGTCGATGCCCCGGACGACGGCAGCGAGGCCGCCGCGCCCTAGTCCTCCGCGGCGAGACCCGCTGGCGCATAGCCGGTCAGCTCGACGTAGCCGTCGCCGCCGAGCCGCTCGCCGCCGCGGGTCGCCCGCACGACCTGCGAGCCTTCCCAGTACACGACGCCGGTCGACGCGCGAGTGTCGAGTTCCTGGTCCGCGACGGTCGGGTGGAGCCGGATCTCGATCTCCTCGCCCGGGACCGCGATTCGCCAGCCGGCCGGGTAGTCGGCCCCCGTGTGCGGGCTCGTCCAGCGGTCCGTGACCTCGACCGTGAACGCCTCGCGTGGCAGGTGGCGCACGGCACCGTCCGCCTCGACGAGCGTGCCGTAGACGAGCGGGTACGACCCGTCCGCGTCGCGGACGAGCGAGAGGGTGAGATCCGTCCCGTCGTCGAGGTTGACCGCAAACCAGTCCCAGCCGCCGCCACCGACCGAAATGAAGTCGCCCCACTGATGGTCGAACCAGGCCGTGCCCTCGACCGACAGCAGGCGATCGCCGAGGAACAACGCCCCCTGGGCATGCATCCGCGTCCGCGAGTAGTAGTACGAGCCGCCGGCCGGGCCGAAGTCAATCCAGCCGTCCTCGTCGTGGAGCGCCGCCGGTCGTCCTGTGCGGAGGAGCACGTCGACTCCGAACCCTTCCGGGATGCCGCCGGCGACCTCGTCCGGACGGGCGGTGGCAATGAGTCGCGCCGTGTCCGTGCCGCCCATCCGCCAGGCGGTCTCGTCCGTGCCGGCGCCCCCGGGCGAGCCCTGGACCGCAAGATTGAACCCGCTATCCCCGACGTCGCGAGCCACTTGCGGCCCGATCTCCGTCCGCTGGGCATAACCGAACCGGCCGCCGATCTCGTCGGTCAGGGCGAGGTGCGACGCCCAGGTCACCGGGAAGAGCCCGCGCTCGGCGCGGAAGACGACGAACTCGAAGCCCCACCGGCCGCCGGCCTCGTCGCGCAGATGGCCGGTGAAGTACCACCACTCCGTGAGGCGGTCGTGCGGCGCGTCGTCGCGCGGCAGCTCGATCGGATTGGGGTCGGCCGGTCGTGGCGCGGTCGGGGAGGCGGCCGGGGCCGTCGGCCGAACGACCGCCGGGTTGGCCAGGATCGGCGACCCGGAGCAGCCGGCCACGAGCACGACGACGAGGCCGATCGCAACGGGTCCGACGCCCCACCGCCCGTGCCGACCGATCCCCGTCGTCGAGCCGACCATGGCCCCCCGTCGATCCTCGGCGTGTTGCTGGTGAGAGGACAGGTCGCGCGAATCGGAGGCGGCCGGCCGGCTCGTCGGCCCACCTGTAGGCCGATCGTTCTCGGGCCGAGGACGAACGCCGGGAATCGGCGCCGAGACGGGGCTCGCCGACCGAGGGGTTCGCCATTCTGATGCTCCATGAAGAACACGGACCGCGGCGTCGGTCACGCGGACCGCGGCGCTGGTCACGCGGACCGCGGCGTCGAGGACACTGAGCATGGCGCCGGTCACGCGGACCGCGGCGTCGGTCACACGGACCGCGGCGTCGAGAACACTGAGCACGGCGTCGGCCACACGGACCGCGCCGCCGGTACGTCGCTCCGCGGCGCGGGACCTCATCGGAACGCCGCCTCCACCTCGGCCTCCGGGGCGGGCAGGCGACCCCGGAGCACGCGTTCCAGCCGCGCCGGCATCCACCAGTTCCAGTCCCCGAGCAGGCGCATCGTCGCCGGCACGAGGAGCGCCCGGACGACCGTCGCGTCGAGCGCGATCGCGATCGCCATGCCCACGCCGAGGGCCTTGATGAGGACGATGTCGGCAAAGGCGAACGATCCTGCCACGAGGACGACGATGAGCGCGGCCGACGTCACGATCCGCCCGCTCCGCTCGAGGCCACGGGCGACCGCCTCGCGGTTGTCGCCGGTTCGGTCGTACACCTCTTTCATCCGTGACAGGAGGAACACCTCGTAGTCCATCGACAGCCCGAACAGCACGCAGAACAGGATCACCGGCTGCGTCGTCTCGACGAACCCGAGCGGCTGGAACCCGAGCACGGCGGACAGGTTGCCGTCCTGGAAGATCCAGACGAGGGCGCCGAACGAGGCGGTGATCGACAGCGTGTTCATGACCAGCGCCTTGAGCGGCAGGACGACCGACCGGAGCAGCACGAACAGGACGAGGTAGGTGGTCACGACGATGAACAGGGCGGTCCGCGGGAAGTCGGCCGCGATGCGCGCGACGACGTCGGTCACGTCGGCAGCCCCGCCGCCGACGAGCACGGTCGCGCCGGCCGGAGGGGCGAGCGGGCCGTCGGCGAGCCGCAGGTCGGTCACGAGCGCGCGGGCCTCGTCGCGGTTGGGACCGTACGGCGTGAACAGCGTGAACGCCGTCAGGTCGCCGCGCGTCGTCGCGGCGAGCGCCTCCGCGACGAACCGGTCCCGCGGACCGAGCGGGTCGGCGTAGAGCAGCTGGTACTGGGACAGCGTCAGGCGTGGGTCGACATCGACGAGGCCCCGAACGCGGGTCACGCGCGGGTCCGCGGCCAAGCGCCGCGAGTAGTCGAACAGCGCAGCGACGGAGGCCGGATCGGTGACCGGGCCGGGCATCCGAATGGCGAGGATGAGCGGCGCGAACTCGCCCTCGCCGAACTCCCGGGCGAGGATGTCGTACGACTGGCGCGACGGCACGCTCGCCGGCAGGATCGTCGCGTCCGGGGCGTTGAACCGGACGTGGAGGAAGGGCGCACCGAGCACGAGCATGACCGCGAGCGTCGGCACGAGGACCGCCACCGGCCGGCGCATGACCCGCCGGGCCAGGCGCGACCAGGCGCCCACGCCGTCGGGATTCACCGTGACCCGGCGGACGCGGAGCGCGTCGAGCCGTCCGCCGACGATGGCCAGGATCGCCGGCAGGAGCGTCAACGCCGCGGCCACGGCGAGGCCGACGACCACCGCCCCGGCGATCCCGACCGAGCGCAGGATCCGGAACTCGAACAGGATGAGCCCGAGCAAGCCCAGGAGGACGGTCAGGCCGCTGAAGAAGACCGCCCGCCCGGCCGTGGCCGTCGTCACGCGAACGGCGTCGGCCACCCGATCCGGGCCGTCGCGCGCGGCGAGTTCCTCGCGGAAGCGGCTCGTCATGAGCAGCGAGTAGTCGACGCCCAGGCCCAGGCCCAGGAGCGTCGCGAGGTTGAGGACGAAGATGCTCATCGGGGTCGCCGACGCGATCCCGTGGATCGTAGCCAGGGCGATCACGACGGCGCTGCCTCCGACGGCGAGCGGGACGGCGGCCGACACGACCGACCCGAACACGAACAGCAGCGCGAGCGCCGCCAGCGGGAGCGAGATGAGCTCCGCCCGTCGCAGGTCCGATTCCGATACGGACTGGACGTCGCCATAGAAGGCCGGCCCGCCGGCCAGCGCGACGCGGATACCGTCCACGTCGCGCAGCCGCTCCCCGACGATCGGCAGCGCCTCCGGGGAATCGTCCGGCGGGAGGTCCAGGAAGATGATGTCGTAGGCGATCATCCCGCCGGCCGAGGCCTGACGAGGCGCGAGGACATGCGACCCGATGCCCACGACGTGCGGGGCTCCCGCGATGTCGCGGACGACCTCCGCAGCCGCGGTCTCGAAGGCGGCCGAGCCGACCGGGTCGCCCTCGCTCTCGAGGACGATGACGAGGGCCGATGCCGCCAGCCCGAGCTCGTCCTCGAGCAGGAGCCGCGCTCGAGCTGATTCGAGGTCGTCGAGCGTGAACCCCCCGGAACGGAGCACGTCGACGACCCGCGGTGCGGTGGGTGCAGCAAGCGCGAGAACGACCGCCCAGACCGCCACGATCGCCCACCGCCGGTGCGCGGCGAACCGGCCGAGCCGCTCGAAGATCGTCACGCCGGGCGGCGCAGGATGGGGTTCATGCGCGTCGCATCGTGACAGCCGCACCGCGATCGTGCGCGGTGGGCTCTGCTAGCATGCTCGGCGGACGTTCCCGACACCCCGCGCTCAACGGAGGACCCGGTGGAGCTCTTCCAGCTCCCGTTTACGCACATCCCGGAGTTCTGGGCTTCGGCCGGCATCGTGACGGTGATGATCCTCATCATCCTCAAGGCCGCCATGACCGCGGAGGGCCCCACCGGCTGGGTGCGCCGGATCACCGGCCCCAACGGCAAGTGGGTGTTCGCCGGGCTGTTCATCGCCTGGGCCGTCGTGTTCGGGATCGGCCTCCAGCTCGTGCCGCACGAGGGCGCGAACTCGCCGTACGGCGGTCTCGGCCTGATCGCGCTGTTCAGCGGGTTCTTCATCATGATGGGCTTCCTCTGGGCGGTGATCGGGGAGTAGCCGCCGGCGGCGCGGCACCGCGGACCCATTCGTCCCGTCCGTCGAGCGCGGACCCCTGGCGGGAGCCTTTCGATTTGGCCGGTTTGGTGCGCACGCCGCACGCCGGTGCGAGGCTCGCCCGGACCTTCGGCCGGTGGACCGCTCGCCGATCGGCGGGCTATGATCCGTATCCAGTCTGCATAGACTTTATGCGTCGACGCCCTCGTCGGCCAATCGAGTGCAGGAGACCACGGTGGACGCCCAGGAGTCCCGACAGGTGATCGCGCAGCGCCCGACCGAATCGGCCGCGGAGGCCGATGCCCCGTTCGTGAACCGGCGCGACCCGGCCCGGGCCCTGGGCCCCGACGGCCGCCCGACGGTCAGCACGCGCGCCCCGCTCTGGGAGGACGTCCCGGACGACGCGTGGAACGACTGGCGCTGGCAGCTCAGCAACCGGGTCAACGATCTCGCCGAGATCGAGCGGATCCTCGAGCTGACCGACGAGGAGCGCGAGGGCCTGTCCGCGCCGGACAAGTTCCGGGTCGACATCACGCCGTACTTCATCAGCCTGATCGACCCGCACGACCCGGCCGACCCGATCCGCCGCCAGGTGATCCCGCTGGGGCGGGAACAGCAGGCGTTCACGGCGATGATGGAGGACAGCCTCGCCGAGGACCGCCACTCGCCGGTTCCGGGGCTCGTCCACCGCTACCCGGATCGGGTCCTCATGCTCGTCACGACCCAGTGCGCGAGCTACTGCCGCTACTGCACGCGATCGCGCATCGTGGGTGACCCGACCCAGAACTTCAATCGCCGGGAGCACGAGGCCCAGCTCGACTACCTGCGCCGCACGCCGCAGGTCCGGGATGTGCTCATCAGCGGCGGCGACGGCCTGACCCTCGCGCCGAAGCTGTTCGAGTCGATCCTGCGCGGCCTGCGCGAGATTCCCCACATCGAGATCATCCGGATCGGGTCGCGGGTGCCGGTCTTCCTGCCGCAGCGGATCGACGACGAGCTGTGCGCGATGCTCGAGCAGTACCACCCGCTCTGGATCAACCTCCATTTCAACCATCCGAACGAGATCACGCCGGAGGTCTCCCGGGCGGTCGACCGGCTGACCCGGGCCGGCCTGCCTGTCGGCAACCAGAGCGTCCTCCTGGCCGGCGTCAATGACTGCGTCCACATCCAGCGGGCGCTCGTCCACAAGCTCGTCGAGAACCGGATCCGTCCGTACTACCTGTACCAGTGCGACCTCGTCGAGGGGTCGGGCCACTTCCGGACGCCGGTCGGCAAGGGCCTCGAGATCATGGAGGGCCTGCGCGGCCACACGTCCGGCTACGCGGTGCCGACGTATGTCATCGACGCGCCCGGCGGCGGCGGCAAGATCCCGGTCATGCCGAACTACCTCATCAGCTACTCGGACCACAAGGTCGTGCTCCGCAACTACGAGGGCTACATCACGACCTACGAGGAGCCCGAGACCTATCAACCGCACGACAAGGCGGCCTGTGCCTTCTGCTCGACCGAGCGCCCGGAGCCCGGCCAGTCCGGCGTCCTGGGCCTGCTCGAGGGCGAGCGGATGTGGATCGAGCCGCAGGGGTTTGCGGAGGTCCACGCCCGCGGCAACACGGAGGCGCACCGACTCCAGGATCCGTCGAAATGGGTGCCCTTCGGCGTCGGGGCGATCGAGGGCCAGGCGGGCCGGCCGCTGCCCGTCATCGAAGCCGAGGCGGGCGGGGCTCCGCGCGCGAAGCCCTCGTACGGCCCGGGCGAGGAGCCGCGCCCGCGCGAGGGAGAGCCGACGGCGTCTGCGCACGGGGAGCTGCTCTAGCCCCGCGCGGCGCCGTAACAGTTCGCCGGCCCGCTCGTCTACCCGCTGACCGTCAAAGAGGGATCAGCCATGGGCGACGCACGGATCATCGAGCGGATTGCGGCCTGGCAGGCCGCCGGCCTGATCGACGTGACGACGGCCGACCGCCTCCGCGCCGACGAGGACGCGCAATCGTCCGCGCCTGCCGTCGAGCCCGTCGCCGGACCCGACGCGGCGACCGATCGCGGGCCGTCGACCCTCGCCCAGATCTTCGGGCCCGGCATCTCGATCGGTGAGATGTTCGCCTACCTGGGCGGCGCCTTCCTGCTCGGTGCGTACGACGCGTTCGTCGTCCGCCTGGCCGGATCCGCGACGGCGACGGAGCTCACCGTGGCCGTCGGAACCGGGCTCGTCGCCGCAGCGCTCTCCGCCATCGCCGTCGTCCTGGGCCGCTCCACGGATCCCCGTCGGCGGAGGGCCGCCGGCGCGCTGTTCGCCGTCGCGGCCGGCCACACGGCGGCTGCCGCCACCGCCCTCGCCGCCGGGGCGAACGTGGAGTGGCCGCTCGTCGCGGTGATCGGCGCGCTCGCGGCGGCCGGTGCTGCCGTCGGGTTTAGGCGGGTACATGCCGCGCTCCTCACCCAGGCCACCCTGCTCGGCGCCCTGACCGGCCTTGCCGCCGTCACGCTGAGCTGGCTCGAATCTCTCGTCGCGCCGGACCTCGGCTTCACGCCTTCCGGAACCCCGATCACGACCGGGCGCCCGGAGCCGGTGCTCCTCGCCATGGCCGCGGCCGCGTGGTGGCTCGCCGTGGCCGTCGGTCTCGGCCTGCTCGGCCTTCGTGAGGCGCAGGTTGCGCGGACCGGCGACGAAGCCGCCGGCCGGCGTGCCGGGCTGACCCGCCTGTGGGCAGGTCTCCTCGCGACCGCCGGACTGGCCAGCGCGATCCTTCGAAGCGACTACCTGGGCAACGGCGCGTACGGGCGCGTGCTGGAGCCGTGGATCGGAGACCTCGCCCTGGTCGTCCTTGCGGCGATCCTCGTCGAGCGGGCGTTCCGCCGCGGCGCGAGCACGTTCGTGTACGCCGCCGCGCTCGCCCTCATGATCGGCCTGTCCGACTTCAACTTCGCGTACCTGTCCGACTCGACCGAGGCGGGTCTGCTCGTCGAAGGGATCATCCTTCTTGGCGCCGGCTTCGCCG
>Ga0326597_10011017_pt1 | contig 12012 bp, 9 predicted proteins | sample RVTome_12_FD_203789 | JGI IMG/M metagenome (GOLD analysis project Ga0326597, IMG submission 203789) | Soil microbial communities from uranium-contaminated site in the Upper Colorado River Basin, Wyoming, United States - RVT100D185 | ecosystem: Environmental > Terrestrial > Soil > Contaminated >... | reverse complement strand
GGACGCAGGGTCACAGCACCTGCTTCACCGCGGCGGCGACGCGCTCCGGCGTGAAACCAAAATGCCTGAACAGCTCGCCGCCCGGCGCCGATTCGCCAAAGCGGTCGATCCCGATGACCGCGCCCTCGAGCCCGACGTACTTCCGCCAGTAATCGGTCACGCCCGCCTCCACCGCCGCCCGCGGCAAGCCGCGCGGCAACACCGAATCCCGGTAGGCGGCGTCCTGGCGGTCGAACATCGTCGTCGAGGGCATCGACACTACACGCACCGGCACGCCTTCCTGCGCGAGCAGCTGCTGCGCCGCCAGCGCAATCGCGACCTCCGAGCCGGTGGCGATCACGATGGCACGCGCGGCGGCGCCCGCCGCCTCGGAAACGACGTAGCCGCCGCGCCATATCGACTCGATCTGAGCCGGCTCGCGCTTGACGAACGGCACGTTCTGCCGCGTGAGCAGCAGGCTCGTGGGGCCGTCCTTGCGCTCGATAGCGGCAGCCCACGCCACCGCGGTTTCCACCGTGTCGCACGGCCGCCAGACCTGCATGTTGGGAATCAGGCGCAGGCTCGCCGCGTGCTCGACCGGCTGGTGGGTCGGCCCGTCCTCGCCGAGCCCGATCGAGTCGTGCGTGAACACATAGATCGTGCGCACGCCCATCATCGCCGCCAGGCGCAGCGCGTTGCGCGCGTAGTCCGAGAAAACCAGGAACGTGCCACCGTAGGGGATGAAGCCCCCGTGCAGCGCGAGTCCGCTCATCACCGCGCACATGCCGAACTCGCGCACCCCGTAGAAGACATAGTTGCCGCCGTCCTGCGGCCCGATCGCTTTCGAGGTCTTCACCATCGTGAGGTTGGAATTGGTGAGATCCGCCGAACCCCCGACGAGCTCCGGAAGCGCCGGCGCGAGCGCTTCGAGCGCGTTCTGTGAAGCCTTGCGCGTCGCCACCGTCTCCGCCCTGGCGTCGGTCTCCTTCACCAGTGCGTCCACCCGCGCGCGGAAATCCTGCGGCAGCTCGCCCGCCGTGCGGCGCTTGAACGCGGCGGCCTCGGAGGGATATTCCTTCTCATAGGCGGCAAGGAGCTTCTTCCAGCGGCGCTCGGCGGCCGCTCCGCGCTTTCTCGCGTCCCAGCCCTCGTACACCGCCTGCGGTATCTCGAACGGGGGATACCGCCAGCCGATCGCCTCGCGCGTGGCCGCGACCTCCTTCTCCCCGAGCGCGGCGCCGTGCGCGGCGCCGGTGTTGGCCTTGGTGGGAGCGCCCTTCGCGATCACGGTCTTCGCGCAAATCAGGGACGGCCGGAGCTTTTCCCGCTTCGCCTTCTTCAGCGCGCGATCCACCTGAACCACGTCGTGGCCGTCGACGGGACCGATCACCTGCCAGCCATACGCTTCGAAGCGGCGCTTCACGTCGTCGGTGTACCACTGGCGGATCGAGCCCTTGTCGGAATCGATCGAGATGCCGTTGTCGTCGTAGACCGCGATGAGCTTTCCCAGCCCGAGCGTCCCGGCGAGCGCGCAGGCCTCGTGCGAGACGCCTTCCATCATGCAGCCGTCGCCGAGGAAGACGTAGGTGTGGTGATCGACGAGGTCGAGGCTGGGACGGTTGAATTCGGCCGCGAGCAGCTTCTCGGCGAGCGCCATGCCCACCGCATTGGATACGCCCTGCCCGAGCGGTCCGGTGGTGGTTTCGACACCGGGCGCACAGCCGAACTCGGGATGGCCAGGCGTCTTCGAATGCAGTTGCCGGAAGCGCTTCAGCTCCTCGAGCGGCAGCGCGTAGCCGGTCAAGTGCAGCAGCGCGTAGAGGAGCATCGAGCCATGGCCGTTCGAAAGCAGGAAGCGGTCGCGGTTCACCCAGGCGGGATTGGCCGGGTTGTGCCGCAGGTGGCGGTTCCACAGCACTTCCGCGATCTCCGCCATGCCCATCGGCATCCCCGGGTGCCCGGAGTTCGCCTGCTGTACAGCATCCATCGCCAGCGCGCGGATCGCGTTGGCCAGCTCGACACGGGCATCCATTCAGGGGTTCCTGGCTAGCTATTCGCCGTTGCCGTTTCTGCGGGCGAGCCGGATGCCGAGCTGCTTCAACTTGCGATAGAGATGCGTGCGCTCGAGCCCGACGGTATCCGCCACGCGCGAGATGTTGCCGCCCTCGCGCGCGATGTGGTACTCGAAATAAGCGCGTTCGAAGGCGTCGCGGGCATCGCGCAACGGCAGGTCGAGCGGCAGGTCGTGGCCGGGCCGCGGTACGGCGTTCCGCGCGGGCAGGGCGTGATTGACATCCTCGAGCGGGATCTGGTCCCCGGCGCAGGTGAGCGCGAGCGTGCGTACCGTGCTCTCGAGCTGCGCGAGGTTGCCGGGCCAGTCGTAATTGCGCAGCGCATTGAGCGCCCCCGTCGTGAAATGGCGCAGCGGCGCTTCCCGGGCCTCGACCAGGCGCGAGAGCATCAGATTGGCGATGTCGGGAACGTCCTCCCGGTGCTCGCGCAGGCTCGGAACGCGAATGGTCGTTGCCGCAAGCAGGCTGTAGAGGCGGCTGTCGAAGGCGCCATGCGCCACGAGATCCGCAACATCGCGGGATGCGCCGCTGATGACGCGCACGTTGTAGCGCTCGAGCTTGGACATCGCGAGCACCAATCCCTTCTGCTCGACCCTCGAGAGGTCCGTGACCTCGCGCAGAAACAACGTTCCCTCGCGCGCCTGGTTGAGAAGCTCGAGCGGCGCCTCGGCCAGCGCGGCGTGGTTCTCCGGCGCCACCCACGGCGCGTTGCGCGGGTGGAGGAAGCGCGCGGCGAGCTCGAGCCCGCAGCCCGGCTCGCCGGTGAGCAGCAGCGGCGCGCGCAGGCTCATGACCCGCTCCAGGCGCTGCTTCAGCTCGACCACGAGCGGCGCGCGTCCGAAGCTCGCCAGGGACAGCGCCGCCTGTGTCTGCTCGCCCCCGTGTTTCAGCGCGCGGCCCACCGTGGCGAGCAGTTTCTGCAGTGCGATCGGCTTCTCGAGAAAATCGTAGGCGCCGATCCGGGTCGCCTCGACCGCCGTGTCGATCGTGCCGTGCCCGGACATCATCACCACCGGCATGGTGAGCAGGCCCGCGGCCGCCCACTCCTTGAGCAGCGTAATGCCGTCAGTGTCCGGCATCCAGATGTCGAGCAGCACGAGGTCGGGGCGCGCCTGGCTGCGGAACGCGCGCGCGTCGGCCGCGTTCTGCGCCAGCCGCACCTGATAGCCCTCGTCGCTCAGGATCTCCGACAGCAGCTCGCGGATGCCGATCTCGTCGTCTACGACCAGGATGTGTTGCATATGCGAAGGAAACGCCCGATTGATTCTACACCCGCGCGCGCGCCGCAACGCGGCGCACCGTGTCCTGCGCCGCGGCCGGCAGCTCGAGGGTGACGCACGCCCCGCGCGGCGCAACGTTGGCGATGGCAGCCGTGCCGCCGTGCTCTTCGACGATCTTCTTGACGATCGCCAGCCCCAGCCCGGTGCCCTTGGGCTTGGTCGTCACGTAGGGCTCGAATGCGCGGCGCATCACGTGCTCGGGAACGCCGCAGCCGTTGTCGGTGACCGTGAGCCGGACCCTGCCGTCCGCGTGAGCGCTCGCCACCGTCACGCGCGGCGCCGGGGTGTCGGCGAGCGCATCCTGCGAGTTCTGCAGGAGGTTGTGTATCACCTGCCGCAACTGCGCCGCGTCCCCCATCACCGGCGGCAGCCCCGCCGCGAGCTCGAGCCGCACCGCGCGCCCGAGCGAGGATTCATAGAGCGTCAGCACTTCGCGCGTGAGCGCGTTGAGATCGAGCTCGCGCACCGACGGCTCGGGCGTGCGCGCGTACTGGCTGAACGCGTCCACCATGTTCTTGAGCGCCGCGACCTGGTTGACAATCGTCTGCGTGGAGCGCACCAGCACCTCCGCATCGGTCTGCGCGAGCTTGCCCTCGAGCTTCGACTGGAGGCGCTCCGCGGAGAGCTGGATGGGCGTCAGCGGATTGCGGATCTCGTGCGCGAGGCGCCGCGCCACCTCGGCCCACGCCGCGGCGCGCTGCGCCTCGGCGAGATGCGTGATGTCATCGAACACGACCACACCGCCGCCTTCCGAGCCCGCCGGCAGGCGCGTGCCGCGCAGCAGCAGCAGCTGGGTACGGTTGTGAAGGGAGCGCTCCATCTGCTGCTCCCATTCCGCGGTGCCGGCGCGCTCGAACGCGGCCACGATCTCACGGCCCAGCGCGCCGATGCCGGGCGCCGCCGCCGGCCAGGTTCGCGGCGCGGTGCCGAGAAGCGGCGCGAAGTCGGTTCCGAGCAGGGCCCCGGCGCTGCGATTGGACGCGCGGAGATTCAGCTCCTCGTCGAACGCCAGCACGCCGGCGGACAGGTTGGCGAGCAGGCTCTCGAGGTACGCCTTGGCCTGGGTGAGCGCCGCCTGGTGGCGTTCGGCCTGGGCGTGCGCTTCGGCAAGCTGCAGCGTCATCCGGTTGAATGACTGTGTCAGCGTGCCGATTTCGTCGCGCGAGACGACCGCGGCGCGCTGGCTGAAATCACCGCTTGCCACCGCACGGGTGCCTTCGACCAGCGCGCCGATGGGCGCAGACAGCCGGTCGGAAAGCACGAACGCGAGCGCGGCGGCGGAGAGAAGGGCGAGCAGCAGCGTAAGCGTGAGCGTCACCCCGTAGAGGCGCTTGAGACCTCTGCGCGAGAGGGTCAGCTCCTGGTATTCCCGGTATCCCGATTGCACCGCTTCTGCATCCTGGCCGAGCTGCTTGGGCACCGGGTGCAGCAACTGCAAGACGTGCAGCTCGTCGGCGGGACCGCGCACCGGTGCCAGCGCGCGAAGATACAGTCCGCGGTCGGGGAGCGCCTCGACCGCGCCGTAGGCGTTCCCCGCGCGGATCTCCTTCCGCGCAGCGCCGCCCGGCAGTTCCGGCATCAGTCCCCTGCGGCCCGGACCGGAGTACCCCACTACCCTGCCGCGCTCGCTGAACAACGTCGCTTCCTGCGCGCCGGCCTGCTCGCGCAGGACGCTCAACGCGGTGACATGCTCCGCGGGCGGGTGCTGCGACAGTGCGCGCGCCATGGCATCCGCCTTGCCGGTGAGCTCCTGGAGAGCGCTGTCGAGCATCCCGCGACCGAGGTTGAGGCCGCTGTCGAGCGCCTTGTCGAGCCGCACGGCAAACCAGGAATCGATCGAGCGTGAGAGAAATTGCACGGACATGCCGTAGATGAGCGCGCCCGGTAGCACCGCCATCAGCGCGAAGAGCAGCACCAGGCGCAGCGTCAACCGCGACCCGAACACGCCCGCCTTGAGCTTGCGCCTCAGCGTGACGAACTGGAAGATGACCAGCGCCGTCAGCATGAGCGCGACCGTGCCGTTCAACGCCAGCAGCAACGGGTAGCGCTCGGCAAATGACGCCGGGTTGGCGCTCGAGGTCGCCACCAGGAACAGCGCGACCGCCACCAGCCCCACGCACAGGATCAGCAGATAGCGCACGATGGCGCTCGAGAGCGCCGCCCTGGGGGGCGGAAGCGTTGCGCTCATGGCGACACCGTCCAGCGATGCCAGTCCGAGGAGATGCTCCACTCGCGCGATCCCACCGCGCTTACCTGGAACGCCCGCGGCAGCTGCGAGGCGTCCAGCCGCAACCGCAGGGCGGCGCGGTAGCTGCTTCCCGTGCTGAACGCGCCGGTTTCGGCGATGTCGCGCACGCGCACCCGGCTCATGAATTCGAGCGCCTCGGACAACGAGGCGAAATTCTGGTAGAGGGTGCGGAGCCCGACGCGATACTGGCGCGTCAGGGCGTTATACGAAAGCCGGTACTGCTGCCGGGCGTTGGCGAGTCTCACGTTGAACCAGTACCAGCGCGGGCGGATCAGCTCGAACTCGAGGATGAAATGCAGCGGCACGCCCTTGTTGAGGGCTTCTTCCAGGGTGTGTGTCAGCGTGACCTCGAAATCGGCTTCGAGGACGTAGCCATTCTCCGCCAAGATCAGCGCCGCCTTTCTCACCTCGATGCCATCGGCGCGCGCGGGAGCGACCCAGACGGCTCCCAGCACCAGCAAGATCAGCGCCGCGAGGCAGCTAACACTTCTGCAGCAGCGCGTAGAAGAACCCGTCATGCCGTCCGTCCGCAAGCAGTTGGCCCGCTCGTGCGTGGAGTTCGATGTCGACCGCAGGAAGGGCGACGCGCCTCGCGTCCCGATGGCGCTCCAGAAACCGCGCAACCGGCTCCCGATTCTCCTCCTGGAACACGGAACAGGTGGCGTACAGCAATTTACCATCACTGGCAAGCGTCTGCCACAGCGCATCGAGCATGCGACCCTGCAGTTGCGCATACTGCGCGATGTCCGATTCGCGCCGCAGCCACTTGATGTCCGGATGCCGTCGCACGACGCCCGAGGCGCTGCACGGCGCGTCGAGCAGAATCCGGTCGAATGGCATACCGTCCCACCAGGGCGCCGGGTCGCACGCATCGCCGCAGACGACACGCGCCGTCAATCCCAGCCGGGCCAGATTGGCGCGCACGCGCTCGAGTCGCGCCGCGTCGCTGTCGAGCGCGGTAAGATCCACGTCGGCGAGTTCCAGCGCATGGCCGCACTTGCCACCGGGGGCCGCGCAGGCATCGAGCACGCGCATGCCGTCGGCGAGGTCGAGCAGCGGCGCAGCGAGCTGCGCCGCAACGTCCTGCACCGAAACGAGTCCGTCATGCAGCCCCGGCACGCGCGCGGCGGAAAGCGGCTTTGGCAGCAGCACGGCCGCCGCGCCGTACGGCTCGGCATGGATGCCGTGCTGTTCCAGAATCTCCAGATAGTCCGCGACGCGCATGCGGCGACGGTTCACGCGCAGCGCGAGCGGCGGGCGCGCATTTCCGGCGTCCAGGATCCCCGCATACTCGTCCGGATACTGTACGCGCAGCTTGTCGATCCACCACTGGGGATGGCAATAACGCGCGGTCTCCCTGCGCTGCGCCCGGGCGCCCAGGGCCGCGCGCCTGCGCAGATAGCCGCGCAGTACCGCGTTGGCCAGTCCTTTCGCCGAGCTCAGTCCCAGCGCCTGGCAGGTTTTCACCGCGTTGTCGACGACCGCGTGCGGCGCGGCGCGGGATTGATCGAGCTGATGCAGCGCCACCAAAAGCAGCGCGCGTAGCCGCGCGTCCTTGAGCGGCTTATCGAGCAGCGCGTCGAGCACGGCCTCGAGCCGCGCGAGAAAACGCAGCACGCCGTAGGCCAGGTCCTGCACCGCGGCGCGGCTGCGCTCGTCGAGCCGCGCGTGTGTCAGCCACGTCGTCGCGAGCTCGGCATCCAGGCTGCGCCCTGCGAGGACACCCCTCACCGCCGCGGCCGCCAGCCGCTGAACCTCAACCATCGCGCTATCCGAATCGCGCGCCGCTCGCCAGCCTGGAACCGGCAAGAAACGCGCCCGCCGCTAGCCGTTTCCCGCCGGCGCGCTGCAGTTCGGTGATACGCAGCGCCTCGGCTCCGCACGCCACTACGATGCCGCTGGGCTGCACCGAGCATACGGTGCCCGGCGCGGCGTGGGCCCCGCGATCGATCGCGGCCCGCCAGATCTTGAGCACCGCGCCCTCATGCCGGGTCTGCGCGCCCGGAACGGGATCGAACGCCCGTATCCGGCGTTCAATCTCCGCCGCCGCGCCCCGCCAGTCGATCTCCGCTTCGGCCCGGGTGATGCGCGCGGCATAAGTCACCCCGGTTGCGCCCTGCGCGACCGGGGTGGGATGCGTCTCGAGCGCGCGCACGAGCAGGCGAGCCCCCAGCGCGGCAAGCGTGTCATGCAGGCTGCCCCCGGTGTCGTCGGGCGCGATGCTGACCACCTCCCGCAGCAGGATCGGCCCGGTATCGAGGCCCTCGTCCATTTGCATGATGGTGATGCCGGTGGTGCGGTCACCGGCGAGCAGCGCACGCTGAATCGGCGCCGCGCCACGCCAGCGCGGAAGCAGCGAGGCATGCACGTTGAGACAGCCGTGCGGGGGCAGCGAGAGCAGCGCCGACGGCAGGATCAATCCATACGCTGCGACCACCAGAGCCGAAGGTTGTGCGGCAGCAACGACGGCGACCGTCCCCGGATCATCCAGTGTCGCCGGTTGCAGGACCCTGAGTCCACGTTCGAGCGCCAGTTGCTTCACGGCCGAACGCTGAGGCCTGAGGCCCCGGCCAGCCGGCTGGTCGGGCCGCGTCAATACCAGGGTAACATCGTGGCCGGCCCGCAGCAGGGCCTCGAGCGATATCGCAGCGAACGCCGGCGTTCCCGCGAAGACGAGCTTCAAGGAATCACAGTACGAGTCGCCGGGCGTCGGGCTCCATCGTTCGCCGCTCCTGCTTTCGGAACCGGGCAAGAATGCGGCCTTGCTTTAGTCGCGAGAGCTTCTCGACGAATACCTTGCCCTCCAGGTGATCCATCTCGTGCTGGATGCACACCGCGAGCACGCCGTCGGCCTCCAGGGTGAAGGGTTCGCCGTCGGCATTCAGCGCGCGCACCGTAATGCGCTCGGCGCGGCGCACCTTTTCGTACACCCCGGGCACCGAGAGGCAACCTTCTTCGATATCGGCGCTGCCGCTGGCGGCGACGAGCTTCGGGTTGATGAACACCCGCAACTGGTCATGCGATTCCGCGACATCGATCACGATGACGCGCAAGTGCACGTTGACTTGTGTTGCAGCCAGGCCAACCCCCGGCGCGGCATACATGGTCTCAGCCATGTCCTTGATTAATTTGCGAATGTCGTCTGAGACCGCTTCAACCCTCGAAGCCCGCTTGTGGAGCCTCGGGTCGGGATACTGCAGGATCGTTAGTAAAGCCATAAAAAGCTTGCGAATTTAACCAGCTAGATGCAGAATTTAATCCAAACTCTCGGGCGCAGTTCCGTCATCGGGGCTGCGCCTCTTAGTCTGTCATTTGGGGGCGTGACATGCGTAAAGCAATTATATCCCTGATTTTGCTGATGACTCCGCTTGCGCCGGCGCCCGCCTGGGCCGCCGATGCCAGTGCGCTTCAGGAAGGGGCTCCCGACCAGTACATCGTCGTTCCCGGTGACACCTTGTGGGGCATATCCGGGCGCTTTCTCAAGGACGTCTGGAAATGGCCCGAGTTGTGGCGGATGAACCAGGAGCAGCTCAGGAACCCCCACCGCATCTTCCCCGGCGACGTGATCGTTCTCGATCGCACGGGTGCCGAGGTCCGGCTGCGGCTGCTGCGGGCCGATGACCCGGCGGCCGTTGCGGCCGCCGCCGCCGCAGCTGCTGCGGCCGCCCCGGCACCAGCAGCGGCGCCGCGAGATACGGTGAAGCTCTCGCCCAGGTTGCGGGCGGAGCCGCTTGCGGATAAAGCGATCCCCGCCATTCCACCGTCGGTGATCGAGCCCTTCCTGTCCCGGCCGCTGGTGGTCGGACAAGACGAGCTCGACAGCGCGCCCCGCATTCTTGCCACGCAGGAGAACCGCGTTGTGATCGGCGCCGGCAGCATTGCGTACGTCGAGGGCATTGATCCGGACAAGGGTCTGTCCTGGCAGGTCTTCCGCCGCGGCGATGCGCTGATCGACCCCGAAACTTCCGAAACGCTTGGCTACCAGGCGGTCTACCTCGGCGAAGCGCGGGTAATCCGCCGCGGGGAGCCGGCCACGATCGAGGTCATCAAGTCCCCGCAGGAAATCTACGCCGGCGACCGCCTACTGCCCGCCGCGAAGCAAATACCGACGTTCGCATACGTCCCGCGCGCGCCTTGGCGGCCGGTGCGAGGACGCGTCATGTCGACCTACGGCAATCTGGGCGAAACCGGGCCGACCGGCATCGTCGCTTTGTCCAAGGGCTCGAAGGACGGCCTCGAGGTGGGGCACGTCCTCGCGATCTACCGCAGTCAAAGCACGCTCACCTTCGGATCACGCATGGCCCCCCTCTATGGCGCGCAGGGAATCACCATGGATGACTCGCCGCGGGCCTATTACGACGCGGGGCTCCCGCCGCGCGACGCGCCGCTCTACGAGCGCGGCCGGCGCATCACCGAGGAGGACGCCGCCAGGTTGCCGGACGAGCGCTTCGGGCTGGTCATGGTGTTCCGCACCTTCGACCGCGCCGCATTCGGGCTTGTGATGCAGGCCTCGCGTCCGGTCGCAGTCAACGACGTCGTCACCAATCCCTGATCCCGCCGGGCGCCGCACGGATGCGGCGGGCGGCAGCCCTGGCTACCGCCGCATGCCGCTCGACCCGGACCTCGCTGCCTGGCTCAGATTAAGCCTCACGCCCGGATTGAGCGGCGCTGGGCTGCGGCGCCTGCTCACGGCCTTCGGTGACCCCGCTCGCGTGCTGGCCGCGAGTCGCCGCGCGCTCGCGCAGCACGTGGCCGATGCCACCGCCGCCGCCATCCTGCAGGGCGACGCCACGGACGCCCTGGCCGCAGCGGGGAAATGGCTCGAGGACCCCGCCAACTGTGTCGTCACCCTCGCCGACCGCGACTACCCACCCCGTCTGCTGCAGATTCCCGACCCGCCGCCGCTGCTCTACGTCAAAGGGCGCGCCGAGTGGCTGGCCCATCCCTCGCTCGCCATCGTCGGCAGCCGCAATGCAACCGCGCAAGGCATGGCCAATGCCGAGGCCTTCGCGAAAACGCTCTCCGATGCCGGACTGACGATCGTGAGCGGGCTTGCCCTGGGCGCTGACACGGCAGCGCATCGCGGAGGGCTCGCCGGCGTCGCCAGCAGCGTCGCGGTTCTCGGCACCGGCGTCGATATCGTCTACCCCGCCCGCAACCGCGCGCTCGCGCACGAGCTCGCCAAACGCGGCGCGCTGGTGTCCGAATTCGCGCTGGGAACCAAGGCCTTGGCGGGGAATTTTCCGCGCCGCAACCGCCTCATCAGCGGCCTCGCGCTGGGCTGCCTGGTGGTGGAAGCGGCGGCGGACAGCGGCTCGCTCATCACCGCGCGCCTCGCGGCCGAGCAGGGCAGGGAGGTGTTCGCCATACCCGGCTCGATCCACTCGCCGCTGGCCAAAGGCTGCCACGCGCTGATCAAGCACGGCGCGAAGCTCGTCGAGAGCGCCCGCGACATTCTGGAGGAGCTGCAGCTTCCCGCCCCCGCCACTGCCGCCGCGCTTCCCGCCGCAGCGACGGATCCGGTTGCGCGCCGCCTTCTCGACGCGCTCGGGGACGATTCCTGTGACCGCGATACGCTTGCGGCGCGCTCCCGCCTGCAGCCCCCGGAGCTCGCGGCGCTGCTCACCCAGCTTGAAATCGAGGGGCATGTCGCACAACTCCCCGGCGGCCTCATCCAGCGCGTGCGGCGCTAGTTGTCCGGGCGGCGCAGGTCACGCCACGCTTGCGCGGGGAAATTTTTGTTCTTATCATCTGGCGCTATTTTTTGACTCGCCTACCCCGCGGCGCGCGGATGAGCAAACAACTGATCATCGCTGAGAAGCCTTCGGTGGCCGCGGACATCGCGCGCGCGCTCGGCGGCTTCTCGCGTCACGGCGATTACTACGAGAACAGCGGCTACGTGCTCTCCTCCGCGGTCGGGCACCTGCTCGAGCTCGCCGTGCCGCAGGAATACGAAGTGAAGCGCGGCAAATGGTCGTTCGCGCACCTGCCCGTGATCCCGCCCCGCTTTGAGCTCCTGCCGATCGAGAGGAGCGAAAGCCGCCTCCACCTGCTATTGCGCCTGATCAAGCGCAAGGACGTCACCGGCCTCATCAACGCCTGCGACGCCGGCCGCGAGGGCGAGCTCATCTTCCGCTACATCGTGCAGCACGCGCGGGCGAAAAAGCCGATTCAGCGCCTGTGGCTCCAATCGATGACGCCCACGGCCATTCGCGAGGGCTTCGAGGGCCTGCGGCCGGACCGCGAGCTGCTGCCGCTTGCCGATGCCGCGAAATGTCGCTCCGAGGCGGACTGGCTCGTCGGCATCAACGGCACGCGCGCGATGACCGCCTTCAATTCGAAGGAGGGCGGTTTCTACCTCACCACGGTCGGCCGCGTGCAGACGCCGACGCTCGCCATCCTGGTCGAGCGCGAGGAGGCCATCCGGGCCTTC
>Ga0326597_10011016_pt1 | contig 12013 bp, 13 predicted proteins | sample RVTome_12_FD_203789 | JGI IMG/M metagenome (GOLD analysis project Ga0326597, IMG submission 203789) | Soil microbial communities from uranium-contaminated site in the Upper Colorado River Basin, Wyoming, United States - RVT100D185 | ecosystem: Environmental > Terrestrial > Soil > Contaminated >... | reverse complement strand
GCGCTATGGCTCATTCTGAGGCGGATGCCGGCGTTGCAGCCCCTTGGCGAGCGGGTCCGTCCGGACTTCATCGGGGGGCTGCTCCTTATGGTCGGTCTGGTACCGCTCATCCTCTCCATTCAGTTGGACAAGCGGATCTATCCGTGGCTGCCGGGTTCGACGGCCTCGGAGTGGACCTCGTGGGTGACCCCCGGCCTCTTCGTGATCGGACTGATCGGACTCGCCGCGTTTCTGCTCCGGTCGCGTGTGTCCGCGAGCCCCATCCTGGACCTCCGGCTGTTCCGGAATCGTGTTTTCCGGACGGCCAACACCGCCACGTTCTTCTTTGGGGCGGCGGTCATGTCGATCACGATCTTCCTGCCGCTCCTGCTCGTGAACGTGCTGGGCGTTTCGGCGACCAGCGCGGGCGCCGCGCTCGTCCCCTTCTCGGCCGGGGTCGTGTTCGGGGCGACCATGGCGGGGCGCTACGTCGACCGCGTGGGGTACCGCCGACAGATCTTCGGCGGCGGACTCCTGTTCGCGGCTCCGGTGCTCCTGTTGGCCGATCTCGACCCCGGAGTGTCATACGTTCGGGTGATGGTGTACGCCGCCATGTGCGGCCTGGGCGCCGGTCCGTCCATGCCGCTGTTCACGCTCGCCATCCAGAACGCCGTGGACGTGCGCATGGTCGGACAGGCCACGAGCGCTTCGCAGTTCTTCCGGCAGATCGGCGCCACGGTCGGCGCGGCGGTCATGGGAACGGTCCTCGTGACCACGCTGACCGTGTCCTTCGCTGCGATCGACCTGCCGCCCGGGATGCTCGAGGGCGTCGGGGCCGAGGCCGAGCAGCTGGTGTCGACCGGGGGCGCCAGCCTCTCGGAGGCCGTGCGCGAAGAATACGGCGCGTTGGCCGGCGAGGCCGGGAGCCCGGAAGAGGCTGCGCGCCTGCGCGCGGAAGGCGAGGTAGTAGCGGACCGGGTCTCGGCCCGCGTCGCCGAGGCGTTCACCCGGGCCTCCAGCCGCATCTACTGGCTCACGGCGGGCATCATCGGATTGGCTACGCTACTCACGCTCCGCATCCCCGAGCTGGAGCTACGCACCACCCATGACCGGGACACGGTCCGTCAGAGCTGACCTCGCGCGCTGGGCCGCCGCGACCGCTGGGCTCGCGCGAAGATGATCATGGCACGAATCGGGGTCAGGGTGCAGCTTTGAGAAGGCCGGCGGCTTTCGAACACGGACAAGCGGGAACATGATCAAGAGACTCTTCTACCTGGGATTCATCGCCCTGGGCATCACCATGGCGGTACCGAGCCTGCGGGCCGAGCTCACCGGATTCACGCAGCCATATGTGGACGACCTGAAGGGGCGGTTCGTGCCACGAAAGCTGCGCGTCATGGCCGACCAGCTCGACGTCCGCCTGGGCCGCGGAGAAGGGCTCCCCGGCGGCTTCGACACTTGGCTCCGCCGTTACTACACGAGTTCCCCGGAGGATCCGTGGGGCAACTTCTACTACCTCGTCCAGAGCCGGAGAGACTACTACGTCGGCTCCATGGGCCCGGACGGCGAGCAGGGCACGGAAGACGACATCACCGAGCCGCCGCGGCCGCTCACGGGGGAGGGTCCGCGCGTACCGCGCTGACCGACGAGGCGCCTACCCGATCGGCATCGTCTCGAGCCTGGAGATGTGCAGGTTGAGCCCGTGGTTCACTCTGAATCCGTAGATGCCGTCGAGCGACAGACCCTCCTTCGGTCCTTCCCAGACACGTTCGCCGTTCACGAGGAAGCGGACGTTCTGCTCCCCGACTTCGACCGCGAGCACATTCTGGACCGAAGCGTCCTCGCCGCGGTCCGAATAGGCGAGGATCGCCTCGCGTGAGGTCCACGTCTGGATGGTCGGAGCCTCCGCGCCCACGCGCTCCTTGACGATGAACTCCCGGCCGTTACGGATCAGGAAGTACGTGTATGCCTGTCCTGGGCCCTCCAGCTCCCGCCCGCCCACGAAGATCCCGAAGGCTTCCCGCCGCTCCCCGGGATCGAAGAGGTAGACCTCCATCTCGACGCGGTAGGTGCCCGAAGCCGTGGAATCCGGATGCCAGTAGATGCCGGCGGGCCCCGACGTGACGTGCCAGCCGGGCGGCATGGCGACGTACGTCTCGAGTTGGTCTTCCGTGGCAGAGGGTTGGTCGAAGCGGGTCTTCCAGTCGTCGGGGCGCTCGAAATCCTGGGCCGACGCGGCCCCAGAGAAGAGAGCGGTCAGCGTGAGCGCGAGCAGCAATCGCATGGGGGCCTCCGGGGGGTGAGCGCTGCTGCGAAAGTCGGCTCGCGCATGCCCGGTGTCAAACCGAGCGGGTCGGGCTACTTTCGAACCTTCGATTCCCTGCCCGAGGCGTGCCGATGAAGGTCATGATCCTGCTCCTGACGCTCGTCATTTCCGCGACCGGCATCGTCGCGGCCCAGGAACCACCGGACACGATGAGCACAGCAGAGGGCGTCGACTTCCGCGTCTTCCGGAGCGACGGCACGGAGGCCGCCCTTGACGATGTTCTCAAGGCGATGGACGGCGTCGAGGTCGTGCTGATCGGTGAGGAGCACGGGAACAGGGTGGGCCACGCGATCGAAGAGAGGTTGCTGTCGGGCGCCCTGGACCGGTACCGCCCTTCGGCCGGCACCTGGGTGACCCTTTCCCTGGAGATGTTCGAGCGGGACATCCAGTACGTGCTCGACGAGTACCTCACCGGGCAGATCACCGAGCTCCATTTTCTCGAAAGCGCGCGGCCGTGGGAGGACTACGCCGTCCGGTATCGTCCCCTCATCGAGCTCGCCCGCGCCGAAGGCATCCCCGTGGTGGCCGCGAACGCGCCCCGGCGATACGTGAACCGCGTGACGCGTGAGGGGCCCGGGTCGCTCGAGACCCTGGGCCCGCTCGCCCGATTCTTCCTCCCGCCGCTCCCGTATCCCGGACCCTCGGTCGAGTACCGGGCACAGTGGGACGAGATCATGGCCGCGGCCATGCAGGCCGCTGCCGAGGCGCACGGCGACACTGCGGACGTGAGGGATTACGCCGGAAGCGAGAACGCGCTGCAGGCGCAGGCGCTCTGGGACGCCTCGATGGGCCACGCCATCGCCGACGCGCTGGCGGTCGTGCCGGGGCGCCTGCTGCTTCACTTCGCGGGCTCGTTCCACGTCGAGCGCGGGACCGGGATCGCGGAGCGGATCGAGGACTACCGCCCCGGAACGAGGGTGCTTTCGGTCATCATGACGCAGGTCGAAGGCGATGTCCCCGAGTGGGATGGTGCCGCCCATGCGGGCCTCGGAGACTTCGTCATCCTCACGCGGTAGGCGGTCACGCGCCGCCGTGGAACGGCCCCGGCGGGTCCACGCTCAGACCCCCGCGTTCCGCCCCCACAGCGGAATGTTCACACCGAGCGTCACAGCCCGCGGGTCGTAGTCGACCCCCGGCAGGAAGCTCCACCGGAACTCGACTTGGGTGCCGATCCCGCCTCCGGCCCCCGTCTTGAGCCCCACCACGGCCCCGTACCCGAGCTCGTTCGAGCGCTCCTCACCGGGATCGATCCCAAAGATGGAGTTCCGCATCGCGAAGCCGCCTCCGAGATAGAAGCCGCCCCGGCTGCCCCCCCTCACGTAGACCACGTCCACGTTCAGGCCGTACTCACGCAGCCGTGACAGAAACGTGATGTCGCCGTTCGGAACGACCTCCAGAACTCCGCTGCGCAGCACCGGAATCCTGACCTGCGCACCGACGACCTCGCCGTTGGCGGACTGGTCGTAGCCGAAGCGGGCCCCGACGCTGATGGGCGGCCAGGGGGAGGCCCCGTCCGCTCCGGGCTGTTGCGCGCGCACCGGAGCCGGCGCGAGGAGGCACACCGCCAGAAACGCGGCGACGGGGAGCAGGGCGCGGCGCCCGCGTGGGCCTGGGTCGGAGAACACGGGGGAGGCCGTGCGCACCGTCAGGCTCCCAGCCGGCCGTCCGCGACGGCCCGTAGGACGTCCGCCGACGTGACGATCCCCTGGAGCTCTCCACCCGTGACCACCACCGCCCGGTGGATTCGCCCGCGCACGAGGAAGTCGCACAGCTCGGCGACGGGCGTATCCGACCGTACGGTGAATGTGACCGGCGTCATGATCTCTTCCACCGTGGTGGTGTCCACGCGGCTCTCTGGCAACTGGGCGAGGAGCATCTGCTCAGCCAGCGGGGCCTCCTCGGGGAGGAAGAACCCGTAAGGGTCGGCGTCGGGCTCTTCGTCATCCGGGTCGGGCGCGCGATCACGATCCACGCGGAGGGCGACCGCGACCAAGCCGACATCAGGCGCTTCGGCGGTGAGTCTGACCAGGTCCGTGGACGACACCACGCCCGCGAGCCGCCCGTCCCCGTCCAGGACGGGGACGCCGCTGATCTGCTCGTCCGCGAGCAGACGCGCCAGATCCCGTGCGGTGGCGTCCGTCGTCACGGTGACGACCTTGGACTGCATGATATCCCTGACGGTCAGCATGTGCTTCCCTTTTGACGATGTGTGGTACGGCGGTGGCCCGACGTCAGTGCTTCTGACCCACCGGCCGGTGCAACAGGAGCGGAAGATGCGTGCCACGCAGCACCTTGTCGGCGGTGCTCCCGATCAGCGCCCGGGTGAGACCCTTGCGGCCATGGGTGGCCATGGCGATCCCGTCCGCGTCGACGGCTTCCGCTTCGAGCAGGATGCCGTGACCGGCCTGTGCGTCGATGGTGACCGACGTCGTGACCCGCAGACCCCGCCGGCGCATCCGCTCCGCGCGCTCTTCCAGATACTCGGCCGCGCGGTCCTTGGCCTCGTCGAGCACCTTCTGGTTCATCTGCGCGGTGTGCGGCAGGTAGGGCGAAGCCAGCTCGATGGGATACGCGACGACCCGCGTGAGGTGATAGGCCGAGCCGAAGAGCTCGCCGAACTCCGTGGCGTGCATCAGCGCGGACTCCGACAACTCGGACCCGTCCAGCGGCACGAGCAAGTTGTCGAACGAGGTGTCGTCATCCAGCGTCGGCAGGTCGTCCTCGTCCGGTCTCACCAGGAGGACCGGGCGGTCGGCCTGCCTGACGAACCGGTCCGCCACGCTTCCGAGCCAGAAGCGCGAGATGGCTCCTCGACCGTGGGAAGCCATGACCACGAGGTCCGCCTTCTTCGCCGCGACTTCCTTCTGCAGCAGGTCCACGACGTGGCCGTTGAGCACGTTGGAGGTCACCGCGCCGCCAGCGTGTCCAGCGACGCTCTCGCTGAGCTTCGCCAGATACTCCCTCGTCCACTCGTCCGCGGCGGACGCCCATTCCTCATAGGCGAACGCCGGCGCGGCCTCGATGACCGTCACGAGATGGATGGCCGCCCCCGTCTTGCGGCTCAGGGTGAGCGCGAGGGGAAGCGCGGCTTCGGCGAACTTCGAGCCGTCCAGGGGGACCATGATCTGGCTGTACACACTACCTCCTCGTTGTGGCTGCGCTTCCCGGGATCACCCGCTCGGGCGGGACCCGGAATCTGCGGGGGTGTGCGCTCGTTGTCACGCGGACGCACTTACATTCATTCTCTCCTGATCCCGAGTTCGGCGATGTCGGGGGACACCGTTCGCGCCGCGTCGGGTATCGGCTGACGCCGGCGTCGGGGATTTCGCTACACGTCGCTCTCGAAAGGAACCTGGTCGTTTGATGTCTCTCGAAGATTACCACGCGATGTTTCTCGCCGCGCCGGACGGGTATCTGGTCGTGGATGTGGACGGCGTCATTCGCGAAGCTAACCCGAAGATGGCGTCCCTCTTCGGGTGGAGCCGGGACGAGCTCATCGGCCGACCGGTCGAAGTGCTCGTGCCCGACGCGCTGGGCGAACGTCACCGGAGCCATCGGAGCGACTTCATGCAGCACCTGCGGGACCGGCCGATGGGTGTGGGGCTCGATCTCCGTGGACGCCGCCGTGATGGCACGACATTCCCGGTGGAGATCAGCTTGAGTCCCTGGCGTCCCGAGGGGGAGAACGAGCGCGTGCGGGTCATCTGTGCCGTCCGGGACGTGACGGACCACCGGCGGCTGCGCGACTTCTCGGCCGGGGCGCTCCGCGCGACCGAGGACGAGCGACGCAGGATCGCACGTGAGCTGCACGACGACACCGCGCAGCGTCTGGCGACGCTCATCCTTCGTCTCCGCACGCTCGGGCGCGAGCCTGACGCGGGCGCCCGCGCCGTGCTGGTGGACGAGATCCGGCAGGAGATCATCGAGACGGCGGACGAGGTGAAGCGGATCTCCCGCGGTCTCCGTCCTCCCGAGCTCGAGGAGGTCGGCCTGGCGCTCGCTGTGAGGGCGCATGTCCGTACGTTGCGCGAGCGCCTCGGCTTCGAGGTCGACGCCGAGCTCGATGACGTCGATCCTTTCCTCGATCTGACGGGCAAGCTCGCTCTCTACCGCATCGTCCAGGAGGCGCTGTCGAACGTCCGCCGCCATGCCGGTCCGTGCCGCACGACCCTCCGGCTCCGTGCGGCCGACGGGCACGTCGTCGCTGAGGTTGCGGACGACGGGCGTGGGTTCGATCCTGCTTCACGGATGGAGCTCGATCGCGGTCTTGGGCTCATCGGCATGCGTGAGCGTGCGAGCATGATCGGCGGCCGCATGCGCATCGAGAGCGCGCCGGGCGAGGGCACGTCCGTCCGCGCTTCTGTTCCCTTCCATTCGCCGGAGGATGGCGATGTCTGAGCCGATGACGGTGCTCCTCGTGGACGACCACGCCATGTTCCGCGCCGGCATCAAGGCACTCATCGAGTTGGATGGTCGGGTGCGGGTGGTCGGCGAGGCGGGCTCCGGAGAAGAGGCCGTCGACTGCGTGCGTGAGCTCAGGCCCGACGTCGTGGTGATGGACCTCTCCATGCCGGACTCGAACGGGTTGGAGGCGACCCGCCGTATCGCGGCGCTCGGCCTCGACACCAAGGTGCTCGTCCTCACCGTGCATGCCGAAGAGGAATATCTGGTACCCGTGGTCGAGGCCGGCGCGAATGGGTATCTGACGAAGACGAGCGCGGACACCGACCTGCTCGAAGCCCTGCGGGTCGTGGCGCGCGGCCAGGTCTTCCTGCCCCCGAAAGCGACGACGCTGCTCCTGCAGCGCTACAAGGAGCGGGACGACGATGCGGAGGCTTCGGGCATCCATGTTCTGAGCGCCCGCGAGCGGGAGGTCCTCGCGCTCACCGCGGAGGGATTCAGCTCACGTGAGATCGGGCAGAAGCTCTTCATCAGCCCCAAGACCGTCGACACCTATCGGTCGCGCATCATGGACAAGCTCGGGCTGAGCCACAGGAGCGAGCTGGTGCGGTTCGCGCTCGAAGTGGGGCTGCTCAGCCGAGTTTGACCGGACTCCGGTCACCATCCACCGTCCCGCTTCGGGAGCAGCAGCCGCGTGAGCATCAGGAGCTCACCCAACGTGAACGGCCGGTGGAGGAGCCGGCGCGGCGCCTCTCCCTCATGGGGCGGGGTGAAGATCGCGGGATCGAACGTGTCGGACGAAACGACGATGGAGGGCACCCGGGGGAATTCCCGGCACAGCGCTTCGAGCTGACGCTTTTCCTCGCGTGCGTCGGATGGGGGATCCGCGATCAGGAGGTCGGCCGATCGGCGGCGCAACCACTCCCGCGCCTCCGCGGCATCGGTCGCCGACGCCACCTCGTACCCGCGCTGTTGCAGGCTTTCCTCCAGCATCCTGCGCAACTCGGGGTGGCTCTCCACGATCAGGACCATCGGGGCGGACATGGATCAGCAGACCCGGAGCGTCGCGGCGGCGGAGGTCCGTACGGGCTCGAACCGTTCGTGCAGGCCGGACGCCTTGCTCCTAACGGGGATCCACATCGGCGAAGACCCCGCTCGACCCATCGTGCCCGATGGTGAGGACCTGGTAGGGCTCCGGGGTGCCGCCTTCCATGCCGGGGGAACCGATCGGCATGCCCGGGGCCGCGATCCCCACGATCTCGGGCCGCTCTTCGATCATCCTCGCCACATGCTCGGCGGGCACATGGCCCTCGACCACGTAGCCATCGACGAGTGCCGTGTGGCAGGACGACATCGCTACCGGGACGCCGGCATCCCGCTTCACGGTCATGATATCCCGGACGTCACGCGCGTCGACGGTGAACCCCGCCTCGCGCAGGTGTTCGATCCATCCGTTGCAGCACCCGCAGGTGGCGGTCTTGTATACCACGATGGCGGGCATGTCCGCGCTGACGGTGAACGCGGCCTCCGCTTCGGCGCGCTCGACCTCTCCGGCTTCGCCGGTGCCGCAGGCCGCGAGTAGGAGAAGCGCTGGAAAAATGCTCAGCAGTCGCATCATCGGTCGGCCCCTCTTGGATTCTGGATTCATGGCACAATCCAGTATACGGCAACGCGGAAAAAGATCCTATCGCTCCGGCGCCCGGGTCCTCGTCTTCTCGAGCATCGCCGTCAGCCACGCCGTCCCGTGCAACGGCACCGACAGCGCGGCCGTCGCGAGCGGCAGGGCCACCGGATCGTAGAACGCGTAGGGGAAGAAGACGAGCGTCCAGAACACCGTGCCGAAGAGCATGAACGCGATGAGGACGCGACCCTCGGCCCGGAGGATCGCGAGCAGGAGGGGGACCGCGCCCGCGAAGACGTAGAACAGCCCGAGCGATACGCTCATCATCCGGTACCTGCGCCAGAGGCTCGGCTGCAGGGGCTCGAGGAAGAACGCCTGCTTCATGGCGTTCATCGCGAACTCACGTTGGCCGACCATGGCGTTCTCCATGACCACGCCCCACACGTGCCACGCGATCTGGCCGAATCCCATTGCCAGCAGCCATCCTCCCGCGGCGAAGCACCATACCCTCGGATTCCCGAGCATCATTCAGGAGCCTCTCCCGGTGGATCACCCCGCCACGTGACGATATGGTCGGCCAGAAATTGAAGTGTCAGCGGAGCGGACCCCTCCGCCTTGTTGTTGGCGATGACGAACGCCTCGCGCTCCGCGATGAGGGCGTCCAGGACGGTGAGCGCCACGGCGTGCCGGGTGGCGGCGTCCTCGTCGACCAGCCGGTCGAACGGATCGTAGCGCTGCCTCGCGGTCTCGTACCCGAGCCCCGATCCGAGCATCCACCGGACGATGAGCGCGGGCTGATAATGCGGTATCAAGAGGGCGGTCTGCCGCTCCAGCGGGGGCATGGCGGGGTGCACCGTATACCCGTGCGCCGCCCCGCTCGCCTCCAGGGCGGCGGCATACCGGTCGGTCATCAGGTCGGCCGTGCGCAGCTCGACCGCGTAGAGCGGGCCGTCCGGCAAGGCACGCAGGAAGCGCGCCAGTCGGTCAGCGAACGCCCGCGGTCCCCCGAAATGCTCGGCGGGCCCGGGAGAGAACTGGAAGAGCAGGGGACCCAGCTTCGCGCCGAGGCCAGCGACGGCCGGCTCCACGACCTCCCGGACGGCGTAACCCGGGTCCAGGAAGTCGGGGTTGGCCGTGCGTCGCCCGGGCGCGTCGGGATCGGTGGGGGAGGTCAGCCGCCGATCCGCCTTGACCAGGAAGCGGAAGTCTTCGGGCACGTCTTCCGCGTACGCGCTTAGGATCTCCTCGGAGACCGGTCGATAGTAGGTTCGGTCGATCCCGACGGTGCGCAGTAGCGGGTGCCGCACATACGCCGAGAGCCCCGCCTTCGCGAGCGTGCGCTCGGAGACGGCCCGGTCGTACACGATGCCGGCCCACCCCGGAAAGCTCCACGAAGAGGTTCCGAGGCGGAGACCCGGCGGCAGCGCGTCGGCCAGGCGCCGGATCCGCTCGTGCGTCGGCGCCGGTAGGACCGGCGCGGCGTGAGTCGACGGATCGGCGTCGGGAAACAGGCCGAGCTGGAGGCTCATGGGACGGTGACGCTCACTTCAATCCCCCCGTAGCCCGGACTAACTTGGGCTCATGGACGTACAGATCTTCGGCGTAAAAAACGACGCCACGGTTCGCAAAGCTCTCCGATTCTTCAAGGAACGGAGGATCGCGGTCCACTTCGTCGACTTCAAGGAGCGCGCGCCCGCCAAGGGCGAGCTCCAGCGATTCTTCCAGCGCTTCGGCGAGGACGCCGTCGTGGATCGCGAATCGAAGCGCTTCCAGGCGCTCGGGCTCCAGGCCGCCCACTACGGAGCGGACCGATGGATGGACATCGCCGCCGAGGAGCCGCTCATCCTGCGCATGCCGCTCGTGCGCCAGGGGAAGCATCTCACGGTCGGGCTGGCGGAAGACACGTGGAAGGAATGGGTGGGGCGCTGAGCGCCCGGCTGAGCCACCTCCCGGCCCGCCGTGCGCGACCCGCATTTCACGAGACGGGGCGCGTCCTGGGCACGAGCCTCACCGACCAGATCCCCGAGTTCGTGTCGCTGAAGAAGACATGTCCCTTATGCGGCATCGTGCCCCAGACCATTGTGGCGTTCGGGGTATATCCGGCGGGTGACGCGGACTTGAACACTGCGACCTCGCGGCCCTGCGTGTAGAGGTTGCCCATCAGCTCTCCGCTGACGTCCACCACCCGCAGTCCCCCCTCGTAATACGCCTGGTAGAGCTTGTCGTCCTCGACCCACATGTTGTGCGTGCCGAACTCCGGGACCTCGTAGCGCGCCACCATCTCCGGGTTCTCGGGATCCGTGAAGTCGACGATCTGGATATAGCCGCGCGTCACCAGCGGGATGCCTCCGGTGCCCGTCTCGGGGTCGTACTGGTTGGAGTACGAGCCCATGCTGGACGGATACCCGGCCCAGGCGAGCCCTCGCCGCTGCATGATCTCGTCGCCGAGGAACAGGTACGTCTTCCCGGTCGACTTCTGGAAGTATGGGAAGGCCGCGTGCGTGGCCCCCGAGGGCGTCGCGTATGACGTGACGAAGACCGGGTTCTCGGGTGAGCCGCCCCAACGGCCGTCGCCCACGTCGACGACCACGACGCCCACTTCCCATTCGGACGAGTAGGCCAGCCCGTCGTGCACCCAGACGTCGTGCAGGCGCGAGTTCGGGTGATTGTACTCGGATACGAAGCGCGGGGCGTAGATGTCCGTCATGTCCACGATGACGTACTTATCCCCATTCGACAGGGCGTACAGGTAATCGTCCTCCGCGAACATGTTGTGGACGCCGCCCGTGATGCCTTCGTCGAAGGTGGAGGCGATCGTGGGGTTCGTCGGGTCCGCGAGATCGATGACGACGAGCCCGTCGCGACGGTTCGTGGCGCCCTCGCGGGACAGCACGGCGTAGCGACCGTCCGGCGAGGCCTTCACGTCGTTCACCGTGCGCGCATCGACCTGGAGCGAGTCGATCTTCTGGATCGCGGCCGGGTTGGTGACGTCGTAGAAGAATGCGTAGCCGCCCGAGACCTTCGAGCCGGTGATCGCGTAGTCGCGCCCGTCCACGCCCTCGAACACCCAGATGTCGGTCGTGCGATACCAGCTCTCGAGCGCGTGTCCGGTGACCTCGACCTCCTGCACCACGTCGCGCGCCGTGGCCCGGAACGAGCTCCGTGCCGCGAGCGGGCCCGCGCTCGCCACCACCGTATGGATGCCCGGGACGTCCGCCACATACGCGCCGTCCCGGATCTGACCGGTCGCCGGCACGCCGAGCATCCCCTCGGTGGCCGTGTAGGCGTGGGACCACGTGATCGGGACGTCCGCGACCTCGCGGCCCTCTGCGTCACGCACGACTGCGCGATACCGGATGACGTCGCCCGTCCGGGCTTCGTCCACGCCGCCTTCCAGGGTGATCTCGCGCCCGGGGAACGTGCGCACCGTATGGTCGACGGCCGCGCGACCGCGCTCGAAGGTCGCCGTGACGGTCACGTTGCCCGTCGTCACGCCGGTCACGTTGCCGAACGCGTCCACGGTGGCCACTGAAGGGTTCGAGGACGACCAGGTGATTGCGGCGTCGGGCCGCACGGAGCCGTCGTCGTGACGCGCTTCCGCCTCGTGGGGCAGCGTCGTCCCGACGTACAGCGCGGAACCTCCGGCCTCGACCCGTATGTCGGTAACGGCCGGCCAGAGCACCGTG
>Ga0326597_10011015_pt1 | contig 12013 bp, 11 predicted proteins | sample RVTome_12_FD_203789 | JGI IMG/M metagenome (GOLD analysis project Ga0326597, IMG submission 203789) | Soil microbial communities from uranium-contaminated site in the Upper Colorado River Basin, Wyoming, United States - RVT100D185 | ecosystem: Environmental > Terrestrial > Soil > Contaminated >... | reverse complement strand
CGGACCGATGCTAGCCGCTCGTCGCCGGCCGCCGCCAGCGCCTCGTCCCAGGCCACGTCCCGGTCGGGCCTCCACGTCCCTTCCGCGGCGGCGTCGCCGAGCCGGCTGACGACCAGGCAGCGCTCCACGGACGGCGCCTCGGCCAGCGCGGCGTCGGCCACCGCTTTCATGGCCACCGGTTTCCCACGCCGCCAGAACCCGTCGGCGGTGATCAGCAGCCGCGCCTGGCAGTCCGCCAGGCGGCTGGCGACGGCCGGCGCTCCGTACCCACTGAAGATGGGCGTGTACGCCGCGCCCAGCTTCCCGACGGCGAGGACCGCGATCACCGCCTCGGGAATCATGGGCAGGAAGATCCCCACCCTGTCACCACGGCCCACTCCCATGGCCGCCATGGCGCGCGCCGCGCGGTCCACCTCGGCCCGCAGCTCCCCGCGGGAGAAGCGCCGAACCGCGCCGTCCTCCCCCTCCCAGACCAACGCGACCTCGTCCGGCCGCGCAGCCGCCGGCTCGTCCACCGCCGCGGCCACGTAGTTGAAGCCGGCTCCTACCCACCATTGGGCCCACTCCGGCCCCCGCGACACGTCGAGCACCGCCCCGGGCTCCGGATCGAAACGGATCCCCAGGTCGGCCACCGCCGCCGACCAGAACCAGGCCGGATCGGCCTCCGCCTGGGCCTGCAGGTCCTCCAGGTCGGCGCAGCCGACATCGGTCAGGAACCGGCGCAGCCGGCTGCGCTCGAGGTACGCAGGGGAAGGCCACCAGGCTGCCGCGGGCGAATCGGTCCCGAACCGCGGCCCGGCCGCTCGCACCGCCATCGGTCTCACATGGCCCGGATGCCGAGCAGGTTGCGGGCGATGACCAGGCGCTGGATCTCGCTCGTCCCCTCCCCGATCTCGGTCAGCTTCGCGTCGCGCAGGTAGCGCTCCACGCGGTACTCGCGCACGTACCCATACCCGCCGTGGACCTGGATGGCGGCGTTCGTGGCCCGGGCCGCAACCTCCGAGGCATACAGCTTGGCCATCGCGGCCTCGGTGGAATACGGCTTGCCGGCGTCCTTGAGCCACGCCGCGCGGTACACCAGCAGGCGCGCGGCGTCGATCTCGGTGGCCATGTCGGCGATCTGGAACGCCACGCCCTGGAAGGAGGCGATGGGCTTCCCGAACTGTTCGCGCTGCTTGGCATACGCCGATGCGGCCTCGTAGGCCGCCTGGGCCAGGCCCAGGGCCATGGCGCCGATCCCGATCCGGCCACCGTCCAGGGTCTTCAGGAACAGCTTGTCGCCCTCGCCCTCGGGGCCCAGCAGGTTGGCGGCCGGGATGCGGCAGCCGTCGAACAAGAGCTCCCCGGTGGCCGAGGCGTGGAGCCCCAGCTTTTCCAGCAGCCGGCCGAACGAGAATCCGGGCGTGCCCTTCTCCACGATGAAGGCACTGATCCGGCCGCCCTCGCCACTTCCCTCGGTGACCGCCACCACGATGTAGATGTCCGCTACGCCGGCGTTGGTGATGAACTGCTTGGCCCCGTCGATCACCCACTCGTCGCCGTCGCGCCGGGCTCGTGTCTTCGTCCCCCGCGAGTCGCTGCCGGCCCCCGGCTCGGTCAACCCGTAGGCGCCGAGCTTCTGCCCGCTGGCCAGCGGGCGCAGAAACTTCTCCTGCTGCTCGGGCGTGCCGGCAATCGCGATTGGACCGGCGCCCAGTGACGTGTGGGCGGACACGATGATCGCCACGCTGCCCGACACCCGGGCCAGTTCCTCGATAGTGATGGCGTAGGCCAGGTTGTCCAGGCCGGTCCCGCCGATCTCGGTCGGATACGGGACACCCAACAGCCCCAGGTCGGCCGCCTCGCGGACGAGCTGGCTGGGGAATTCGCCGCGGACCTCCATCTCGTCCGCCTGCGGCGCGATCCGTCGCTCGGCGAAGTCACGGACGGTGCGCCGGATGTCCTCGTGGGCAGGAGATAGGGCGAAGTCCATCGGTCCGGCGAGTCTATCAGCGCCCACTCGGTGCCCACTCAGCGCCCACTCGGTGCCCACTCGGTGCGCCCTCCGGCACTGTTGCCCCGCGACCTATACTGCCGGGACGTTGGAGGGTGCCCGGTTGCCCGAGGTTGACGTCCGCCTGGAGCGGGTCACCAAGCAGTTCAACGAGACCGTCGCGGTTGACGACCTCTCGCTCGACATCTGGCGCGGGGAGTTTTTCTCCCTGCTTGGCCCGTCGGGCTGCGGCAAGACCACCACCCTGCGTATGATCGGCGGCTTCGAGGAGCCGACCAGCGGGACCGTCTATCTGGGCGACGAGGACGTCACCGGACTGCCGCCGTTCAAGCGCAACGTCAACACCGTCTTCCAGAACTACGCCCTCTTCCCGCACCTCAACATCTACGAGAACGTGGCCTTCGGGCTCCGCCGCCGCAAGGTGGCCGACACCGAGATCAAGACCCGGGTCGGCGAGATGCTGGAGCTGGTGGAGCTTCCCAGCTTCGAGCAGCGCAAGCCGACCATGCTGTCGGGCGGTCAGCAGCAGCGGGTCGCCCTGGCCCGCGCCCTGATCAACCACCCGCAGGTGCTCCTGCTGGACGAGCCCCTCGGCGCGCTGGACCTGAAGCTGCGCAAGCAGATGCAGCTCGAGCTCAAGCGGATCCAGACCGAGGTCGGGATCACGTTCATCTACGTGACCCATGACCAGGACGAGGCGATGACCATGTCGAACCGGATCGCGGTCATGCGCGCCGGCCACATCGAGCAGCTCGGCGACCCGGAGAGCCTGTACGAGCGGCCGGAGACCGCGTTCGTGGCCGGCTTCCTGGGGGTGTCGAACCTGCTGGAGGGCGAGGTCGCCGGCCACGAGGGCGGGATGATCGCCATCCGCCTCACCGACGGGACGGTCATCCGTGCGCCTGCCGGCGACAACGGCCAGCGGCAAGTCCGACTCGGCATCCGGCCCGAGAAGCTGCGGGTGGTGAAGTCCGGCGACGGGCAGGCCGCAGCCGCCGACGGGCAGGCCGCAGCCGCCGACCTCAACGCCGTCGAGGGCACCGTCCTGGACTCCAGCTACGTCGGCGTCAGCACCCAGTACCTGGTCCAGACCCGCGACGGGCACCGCATGACCGCGTATTCCCAGAACCTGGAGACCGCCAGCGTGGCCGAAGCTCTGGCCGACGGCCAGAAGGTCCGGCTCACCTGGCAGCCTCGCCACACCTTTGTGATTGCCGGTCCGGCGGAGCACGTCGGCGGCCACCCCCACGCCCCGGAGGAGGAAGGAGACCCCGATGTCTGACGAGCAGCGCAGCCGCATCGAAATGGCCATCGTGCGCGCCATGCAGAAGGACCGCGTTTCGCGGCGAACATTCCTGGGCCGAGCCGGGAAGGGCGGCATCGCCATCGGCGCCGCGCTGACCCTGCCGGGGCTGATCGCGGCCTGTACGCCGGGAGGGAGCGCCGCCCTCGAATGGGCCAACTGGCCGGCCTACATCGACATCGACGAGGAGTCTGACCCGAACCCGACGCCGTACCCGACCCTGAATGCGTTCATCGAGCAGACCGGGATCAACGTCAACTACTCGGAGGTCATCAACGACAACGAGGAGTTCTTCGGGACCATCTTCCCGGACCTGGAGGCCGGCAACTCGACCGGGTGGGACATCGTCACGCCCACCGACTGGATGGTCGAGAAGCTCATCCGCCTGGGCTACATCCAGGAGCTGGACCATTCGAAGCTGCCGAACCTGGCCGCCAACGCGGCCGACTTCGCGGTCGATCAATGGTTCGACCCCGGAAATGCATACAGCGTGTACTGGCAGGGCGGGATCACGGGTATCGGCTACAACCCGACCATCACCGGGCGTGAGATCACCAGCTTCGACGACCTGTTCGACCCGGCGTTCAAGGACCTGGGAGTCGGGCTCTTCAGCGACACCCGGGACATGCTGAGCCTGAGCCTGCTGTCGCTGGGGATCGTTCCCGCCAACGCGACCATGGACGACGTGACGCGCGCCCAGGAGAAGCTGCTGGCTGCGGCCGAGGACGGGCAGTTCCGCGGCTTTTACGGAAACGAGTATTACGACGAGCTGTCGGCCGGCAACCTGGCGCTGACCGTGGCGTGGTCGGGTGACGTGACTCAGATGAAGCTCTACGACAATGCCGACGTCGAGTTCGTTGTCCCGGCCGAGGGCGGCATGCGCTGGAACGACAACCTGGTCATCCCCAACGGTTCCACCAACGTCGACGCCGTCCATCAGCTGATGAACTACTGGTACGACCCTGTGCCCGCAACGACGCTGGCCGAGTACATCGGCTACTTCTCGCCGGTCGCTGTGGTGCCCGAGCGGATCCAGGCCGATGCCGACGCGGCCAGGGCAGACGGAGACGATGCGGGAGCTGACGAGCTCGAAGTCTTCGCGGCGACCGTGGCTCCCACGGAGGACCAGATCGCGAACACGTACCCCTACAAGCAGCTCACCGAGGACGAGGAGGCACAGTGGAACGACCTCTGGCTGCAGGTCATGTCGTGAAAGCCTCCCCACTGACCGCCGCGCCCTGACCCTCGCGGCCTGATGGGGCCCGCCAAACCATGAGCCGCGGCCGCGGTCTGATCCCCTACCTCTTCCTGCTGCCGGGGGGAGCGTGGCTGATCCTGTTCTTCGCCATCCCCATGGCGTTCATGCTGCTCGTCTCGCTCCAGGAAGGCTCGCTGTCGACCGGGTACGAGCTGACCTGGAATTTCGGCATCTACCCGGAGGTGATCGCCGAGTCATCGGACCAGATCATCCGGTCGGTCACGTACGCCTTTGCCACGACCGTGCTGACCCTGTTCATCGGTTACCCCATGGCATACACGATTGCGTTTCGGGGTGGGCGGCTGAAGAACGCGCTGCTCTTGATCGTCATCCTGCCGTTCTTCGTCAGCTTCATCATCCGGACGCTCAACTGGAAGATGATCCTGGCCGACAACGGGATCCTGCTCGGGACGCTCAAGGATTGGGGCATGCTGGAGGCGGGGTTCCACCTGATTGCCACGCCGGCTGGGGTGATCGGCGGGCTGACCTACAACTTCCTGCCATTCATGGTTCTGCCGCTGTACGTGGCACTGGAGAAGATCGACCCGCGCCTCATCGAGGCCGGCATGGACCTGTTCGCCAGCCGATTCCAGGCCTTCTGGCGCGTCACCTTCCCGCTGTCGCTGCCCGGCGTGGTGGCGGGGTCGCTCCTCACCTTCATCCCGGCCGTGGGCGATTTCATCAACGCCGAGCTTATCGGCGCGGCCAACCGCGACGTGACCATGATCGGCAACATCATCCAGTTCAAGTACCTCAACGCCAACGACTTCCCCGCCGCGTCAGCGCTCGGCTTCGTGCTGCTGGTGGGCGTGATGGTGTTGATCGCGATCTACACGCGCGTGGTCGGCAGCGAGCGGCTGACGAGCTGATCCGATGACCGCTGACGAGCTGATCCAATGACCGCTGCCGCCCCGCCCCTCGGGACCGCGCCCATCCGGTCCGCGCCCATCGGTCAGCGCCTGTCGGGCCTGGTCCTGCCGGTCATCACCGCGCTGGTCGTGGTGTTCCTGTTCGCGCCGCTGGTGGTGATGGTCATCTTCAGCTTCAACGACCCGGCCGGGCGCCAGAACATCACCTGGCAGGGGTTCACGCTCGACAACTACCTGACCCTGTGGGGCCGGCCCGACATCACCGGGCCCATGCTGACCAGTCTCACCATCGCGGCCATCTCCACCCTCGTGGCCACGATTTTCGGCACGTTGATCGCGCTGGCCCTGACGCGCTACGACTTCCGGGGTCGCAGCGCCACCAACCTGTTGATCTTTCTGCCCATGACCGCGCCCGAGATCATCCTCGGCGCGTCGCTGCTGACGCTGTGGGTCTCGATGGGCGTGGGGCGCGGCTTCATCACCATCCTGGTGGCCCACATCATGTTCAACGTCAGCTTCGTGGTGGTCACCGTTCGGGCCCGGCTGATCGGCTTCAATCGGTCGCTTGAAGAGGCCGGCATGGACCTATATGCCGATGCCTGGACCACCTTCTGGAAGGTCACCTTCCCGCTCATCTTCCCTGGCATCCTGGCCGCCGCCCTGCTGGCGTTTTCGCTGTCGATCGACGACTACGTCATCACCGTCTTCAACGCCGGTCGGACCGTCACGTTCCCGTTGTGGGTCTTCGGTGTGAGCCGCCTGGGAATCCCGCCCGAGGTCAACGTGCTGGGCACGCTCATCCTGCTGCTGGCGGTGGCGTTCATCGCGGTCCAGCTGTGGCAGGCTCGCCGACAGGCAGCCGCCGCCCAGACGGTTACCATCCGCGGCAGATGACCACGACCCGCGGCAGATGACCACGACCCGCGGCAGATGACCACGACCCGCGGCAGATGACCATGACCCGCGGCAGATGACCACGACCAAAGCCCCCGGCGGACCGATGCTGGACGAGCGCGCCGACGACTCCAGCGTGTGGCTAGCGCGCCGCGCCGGCATCCCCGCCGTGTGGGCGCGCTACACGGAGCTCGTCGTGGACCGCGGGGAGGGGTCGTGGGTGGTAACCCACGATGGGGATCGGTACCTCGACTACACCTGCGGGATCGGGGTCACGAACACCGGGCATGCCCATCCGCGCGTAGTGGCGGCGATTGCCGAGCAGGCCGGGAAGATCGTCCACGCCCAGCAGAACATTCTCTATCACAAGCCCGGGCTGGAGCTCCACGAGCGGCTGCCGCGCTACTTCCCGAGCGGGCGGCCGGAAGCGACAGCGCGGGGGGAGCGCGGCGCGGCAGGCGAGGCCGCGGGCGGCGACAGGATCGGCCTGTTCCTGTCGAACTCCGGGGCAGAGGCCATCGAAGCTGCCGTCAAGCTGGCCAAGATCGCGACCCATCGGCCGGCGATCGTGGCGTTCCGGGGTGGATTCCACGGGCGTACCCACGGGACGATGTCGCTCACCTCATCCGCGATCAAGAACCGAGGCCATTACGAGCCACTGCTCGCCAGCGCCTACTTCGCGCCGTACCCGGATCCGTTGCGCAACCCGACCGGGCGGGACGAGGCGTCGGCCCTGGCCTGGACGATGTCGCAGCTCGACGAGCTGTTCGCCACGCTGGTGTATCCCGAGGACGTGGCCGCGTTCCTGGTGGAGCCGGTCCTCGGGGAGGGCGGGTACGTGGTCCCGCCCGACGGTTTCCTCCCCGCCTTGCGGGAGCTGGCCGACCGCCACGGGATCCTGCTCATCGTCGACGAGGTGCAGTCCGGCTACGGGCGCACGGGCCGCTTCTTCGCCACCGAGTGGAGTGGGATCCGGCCCGACATCGTGGTCATGGCCAAGGGCATTGCCTCGGGCATGCCGCTGTCGGGGATCCTCGCTTCCCGAGACGTGCTGGCCAAGTTCCCGCCCGGTGCCCACGGCGGCACGTACGGCGGCAACGCGGTGTCATGCGCGGCGGCGCTGGCGACCCTCGACGTGTTCGAGGACGAGGGCCTGGTCGCCCGCGCCGAGACGCTCGGCCATCGGCTCCTCAACGGCCTGCGCGAGGTGGCTGCCGGCCATTCGCACGTGGCGGAGGTGCGCGGCCGCGGCCTGATGGTCGGCATCGAGTTCGCCGATCCCGACACCCTGGCTCCCCGCCCCGACCTGGCCAAGGCGGTCATCACGGAAGCGCTCGCGCATCGGCTCCTGCTCCTGACCTGTGGCACCTGGGGCCAGGTCGTCCGGATCATCCCGCCCCTCGTCACCACCGAACAGGAAATCGACCAGTCTCTGGCCATCCTGGCCGAGGCCCTGGCCGAGGCCCTCGCCGCCACCAGCCCCTGACGCCGCAGGCACCGCTCGCGGCCATGTCGGGCCAGTTTGTCCCGGGCCACGGACCTATCAGCCAGGCATCCCGGTGCCAAGGTCTGGAAACGGCGACAGCGTGGCTGACGAACCCTCAGGTAGGGACAGGCGGACATCGAAACTGCCGAAACGGGCGTGCAACTGGCATTGCCTGGCCGATACGTCCACACGGCGGGACAACGGCACCAATGCAAGCTAATCCCGAGATAACGCGACCCACGTAGCGTCCCCGCGTGGCGAATCGCGAGCGCCGACTGCAGCGGGCGGAGTGGTACATCCAGCGTGACGTCCGAGACACGGCCGATGAACTGCGACGTGCCCGACTTGCCGCAGGATTCACCATTCGACAGGTCGCCTCCCTGATCGGCGTCGGGCGGACCACCGTCCTGCGTATTGAACAGGGTTGGTTACCGGGACCGAGGCCGATGACGTTGGCGAGGCACGCGGCGGCGGTGGGGTTGCGGGCGCGGATTCGACTCTACCCGGGGGACGGAGCGATTCGGGACGCCGGCCAGGTGGCGATGATCCGCCGCTTTCGCGAGCGGATCGGGAGCGCGGGGCGGTGGGCTTTCGAGGTCCCGATCCCTCTCCCCGGGGACCAGCGGGCGCTGGATGCGGTGCTGACAGTGGCCGGCGGGCGCATCGGTCTGGAGTTCTACGTTCGACTGGCCGACTGCCAGGCCCAGCTGCGGGCCGCCCACCTCAAGCAGCGGGACGCCGGGCTGGACCGGATGATCATCGTGGTCAAAGCGACGCACGCGAACAGGAGGGCGCTGAGGGAAGCGGAGCCGGCCATCTCCGACACGTTCCCCGGCACCACGCGACCTCTGCTCGCGACCCTCGCGGCGGGGAAGCTGCCAGCGACCAACGGCGTAATTCTGTTCTAGCGGTAGCGCTCCAGGCGCTCCAGGATGGCGTTGGCCTGTGCCCAGTCCACCTCGGTGGGCTGCTCCCCGGGGTGCAGGTGGAGGATCGGCACCACGTTCCAGGCTGGGCCATCCCGGTGCGGAATGTGGATCCCCAGGTCGCCCCGGTCGAGGAGCGCCACGACGCTGGCCCCGCCCGGCCCGCCCTCGGCCACGGCCCGCTGCAGGCTGTCGACGAAGGCCTCGGCCCCACCGAACTCGAGACCGATCCGCATCGCAAGCAGCCCGGTCTCCGGCAGCTGGACCGTCATGCCGCCACCGGGACAGTCATGCCGCCACCTGAATCACGCCGCAACCAGGTCCAGCAGCCAGCTGAACACGACCGCGCTGCCGATGACCATCAGCACGATGCCCAAGATGACGACCACGAACCCAAACCCGCTGGCCCAGACCGGGATGCGCCCCTCCCCGGCGGGCACGGGCACGTCATACGGAGCCGCGATCCAGGTCGCCAGCGCGTCACCGTCGACCCGGGTCTCCACATCCTCGTCGAATGGCATGACCACGACCCGCTCCCGGCCGGTGCTCTCCACCGACCCCGGCTCGGCCAGGAGGAGGACGCGGGGCATATCGGTCTGGCTGAGGAGGATGGCGTGGTCGCCGGAAGCGCTGGTCAGCGCCTGCGCCTCGATCACGCCGCGACCGACGGGGAATTTCTCGGCTTCCTCGTCCTCAACCGTCAAGCCACCCACGCCGCCGAGCATACCCGCCCGGCAACCCCCCAAAAGGCAAGGATCTCCCCGAAGAGCGGGCGACCAAAGGGCTGTCGCGCTAGAGTCCGCAAACAGTGTCCGATGCGCAGCCCGCCGCCGTCCGTCCCGACCGCGTAACGCTCCTGGCCTTCCTCGCCCTGGTCTTGATCGGCGGCGCGAATGCCATCGCCGTCAAGCAAACCGTCGCGGAACTCGCCCCCTTCTGGGGGGCCGCCACGCGCTTCGCGGCCGCCGGCCTGCTGATGCTCCTGATCGTTGTCTTGACCCGACGATCCTTGCCGCGCGGGCGGAGCCTTTTGGGAGCGGCCGCGTACGGACTCATCGCCTTCGCGGTGAGCAACGCCCTGGCCTATACCGCCCTGCGGGACGTGCCAGCCGGCACGGCCATGGTCCTGATCGCACTCACCCCGCTGTTCACGTTCGGCCTGGCCATTGCCCAGGGCCAGGAGCGATTCCACGTGCAGGGCCTGCTCGGGGCGCTGATCGCGGTGGCAGGTGTCGGCCTCGTCTTCATCGACCAGCTCAGTGCGGACGTGCCGCTGTTCTCGCTGCTGCTCATTCTGCTGGCCGCGGTGGGCGTTGCGGAGTCTGGCGTCATCGTCAAATGGATCCCCCGCAGCGACCCGTTTGGCACGAACGCGGTGGCCATGCTGACGGGCACCCTGGTGCTGTTCATCGTGTCGTTGGTGGCCGGCGAGCCGTGGGAGCTGCCAACCCAGCCAGCAACCTGGGCAGCCATCGGCTACGTGGTGGTGCTGGGCTCGGTGGCCCTGTTCGCGCTGTACGTGTTCACTCTTCAGCGCTGGACGGCCTCGGCCGTTTCGTACATAACACTGCTGATGCCGCTCGTAACGGTGACCTTAGGCGCCGTGCTCCTCGGCGAGAGCATCACCCCGTCGTTCGTCTTGGGTGGCGCGGTGATCCTGGGCGGCGTTTATGTGGGGGCGTTCTTGAAGATTCGACCGGCGCGCTCCTCGGCCTCCAGCCTGCCCGAATGCCTGCCGATTGACGCCTGTGCAGAGGCGGAACCCAAGTCGGCCCAAGCGGAGCCAGCCGGCGCTTAACGGTCAGCGTCTGCTGCCGCTCAGGGTGCGTCGAGCAACGACAGCCAGGGCGTCGAGCAGACCCGGGTCGGCGTTGAGGGATTCGATCCGCTGGAATTTCAACCCGAACCCCTCGGCCTGCTCGCGCGCGGCGACGTCGATGTCGTACAGGACCTCCAGGTGGTCGGCCAGGAACTGGATCGGCGCCACGATGACGGAGTGCCGTCCGTTCCCTGCGAGCTGCGGCATGAGGTCAACGAAGTCCGGCTTCATCCATTCGCCCGGCTCGTGACCGGCGCTCTGCCAGCAGAAGGACCATTGCTCGTCCGCCAGGCCTGCACCCGCCGCGAGGGCCGCGGCCGTGTCTCGGAGCTGAGCCAGATAACCAGGCTCTTGATCGGCGACGCGCCTCGGCAGGCTGTGCGCCGTCATGAGCACAGTGACCCCGTGGACCTCGTCCGCTGGGAGGCGATCGAGCGCCTCGCGTACGCGGCGGGCAAGGACGGCGATGAACGCCGGCTCGTCGTGCCAGGCACCCGCGATGTCGACCCGCGGCGCCTGATCACCGAGCTCCGCGCGGGCCTCCTCGATCGCCGTCGCGTAGCCGCCCATGAGCAGCGGCGAGAACTGCGGCGAGAGGACGACCGCGGCGACAGTATTGACGCCGCGGTCCATGAGTTCCCGCATGCCGTCAGCGATGGACGGCGCCGAGAACCGCATTCCAACGGCGACGGGCCAACCGAGCGCCGCGGCGAGCGCGCGGGCCTGTGAACGGGTGATCTCAACGAGCGGCGATCCGCCGATGAGCCGATACCGTCGCGTGAACTCGTCCACGAGCTCAGCGGCGGGTTCGCGCCCACCGCGTACGCGCGCCAGATACGCGCGTATGTCCTCGCGTTCGAGCGAGGCCGGCGAGCCGTAGGTCATGAGGAGCGCGCCGGCGTGCGCGCGCGCCCGGCTCACCCCGCGGCCTCGGCCACGACACCGGCCCGGCTCGTCTGCTCGTGAACAAAGTCGACCAGGCGACGGAGGAGCGCGGGATCGGTGCCCGGCAGGACCCCATGGCCGAGATTGAACACATGGCCGACACGGCCGTCGGCTTCGTGGAGCACCGCTCGTGCGCCCGCTTCGGTCGCCTCCCAGCCGGCGAGGAGGCGCGCCGCGTCGAGGTTGCCCTGGACGCCCCGGTCCGGGCCGACGCGTCGCCAGGCTTCGGCCAATGACATCCGATGGTCGATCCCGATGACGTCGCCGCCGGCATCGGCCAGGAGCTCCAGCAGCGCCGCGTTCCCGGTCCCGAAATGGATCGACGGCACCGCGTTCAGGCCCGCGAGGATCCGTCGGACGTGGGGCTGGACGAAGGCCGCGTAGTCGGCCGGCCCGAGGCCCCCGACCCAGGTGTCAAACAGCTGGACGACGTCCGCGCCCGCCTCGATCTGGGCCCGGAGATAGGCCACCACCATCGTGGACAGGCGATCCATCAGGTCATGCCACGCGGCAGGCTCGC
>Ga0326597_10011014_pt1 | contig 12013 bp, 12 predicted proteins | sample RVTome_12_FD_203789 | JGI IMG/M metagenome (GOLD analysis project Ga0326597, IMG submission 203789) | Soil microbial communities from uranium-contaminated site in the Upper Colorado River Basin, Wyoming, United States - RVT100D185 | ecosystem: Environmental > Terrestrial > Soil > Contaminated >... | reverse complement strand
GGCGTGTAACAATTCCGTCATGTGGGTGTCATAAACTTGGCGCCGTCACGGAATTCGGGCTCTGCCATGAACAGCATCGTTCTCGTCGTCGAAGACGAGCCGGCGATCCAGGAACTGGTCGCAGTCAATCTCGAGCACGCCGGGCACCAGGTGTGGCGCGCCTCCAGCGCGGAGGCAGCCGATGCCATGGTGCGCGACGCGCTTCCGGATGTCATCCTGCTCGACTGGATGCTGCCGGGGACATCGGGGCTTGCCTACGCGCGCAGGCTGCGCGGCGCGGAGCGCACCCGGCGCATCCCCATCATCATGCTCACGGCGCGCGCCGAGGAGCGCGACAAGATCGAGGGGCTGGAGAGCGGCGCGGATGATTACCTCACCAAACCGTTTTCGCCGAAAGAGCTGCTCGCGCGCATCAAGGCGGTGCTCCGGCGCCGCGCGCCCGAGCGTACCGACGACGCGGTGGAAATCTCGGGCTTGCGGCTCGATCCCGCGACCCGTCGCGTGGCCGGCAACGGGCGGGAGATCGCGCTCGGACCGACCGAGTTCCGGATGCTGCATTTCTTGATGACGCACCCGGAACGCGTGCACAGCCGTGCGCAGCTGCTCGACCGCGTGTGGGGGGACCACGTGTTCGTCGAGGAACGCACGGTTGACGTGCACATCCGAAGGCTGCGCCAGGCGCTGGAGGCGAGCGGGCACGATCGTCTCATCGAGACGGTGCGCAGCAGCGGCTACCGGATGCGGGCAGGCTAGTCTCGAGGCCCGGACGCCGTGGGATAATCCGGGCTGCCGTACCGAAGGTAATCGCGCTTGATGAATCCGCTGCTGCGAGCTGCTTCGACCGTGGCCATGATCGCCGCCGCGGCGCTGTTCGCGGGACTTGGGCTCGGCGCCGCGACCGGATGGGCCGTGCTGGCGCTGGGCGCGCTCGCGCTGCTCGCCTATCACGTTGCCAAACTCGCTGCGCTCATCCGTTGGCTCAGGCAGCCCCGGGCCGATGCCCTGCCCGAGGCGCGCGGCGCGTGGGACGAGGCGTTCGCGCTGCTCTACCGCTTCGAGCGCACCGCCGCCCGGGAGGCGGACCGCCTCGTGCGCGCGCTGATGCGCTGGCGTCAGGCTGGCGAAGCTTTGCCCGACGGTGTCGTCGTACTCGACGCGCAGAATCGTATCGAATGGTGCAACGAGGGAGCAGGCCGGCATTTCGGCCTCGACCTCCGCACCGATCGCGGCCGGCCGGTGATCAACCTCGTGCGCCAGCCCGAATTTGCCGCCTACATCGCAGCGGAGGACTATGCGCATGCGATCCTGCTGCGCTCGGAGCACGGGGGCGGGCTTGCCCTGTCAGTGCAGGTCATTCCCTATGGGGAGGCGCAGAAACTGTTGCTCTCGCGCGACATCACCCGGCTGGAGAAGGTCGAAGCCATGCGGCGCGATTTCGTGGCCAACGTCTCGCACGAGCTGCGCACGCCGCTCACCGTGCTCGCCGGATTTCTGGAAACGGTGCGGGAGCTCAAGCTCGACCCGCAGCGCATGCGCGACTACATGAATCTCATGGCCGAGCAGGCCCGGCGCATGCAACACATCGTCGAGGACCTGCTCGCGCTCTCCGCCCTGGAGTCCGCGCCCGAGCCCTCGCTGGAGGAGCGCGTGAACGTGCAGAGCTTGCTCGCCAGGGTCAAGGCCGACGCCGCCGCATTGAGCGGTGGCAGACATCGCATCACGCTGGACGCGATGGAGGGATTCGACATTGCCGGCGCCGAAAGCGAGATCGCGAGCGCTTTCGGTAATCTCGCCAGCAACGCGGTGCGTTACACGCCCGAAGGCGGCACGGTGCATCTGATCTGGCGGGCGTCGGATGCCGGCGCCGAGTTCATCGTCGAAGACACGGGCATCGGAATCGAGCCGCAGCACATTGCGCGGCTGACCGAGCGGTTCTATCGCGTCGACCGCGGGCGCTCGCGCGAGACCGGCGGCACCGGGCTCGGGCTGGCGATCGTCAAGCATGCGCTGATGCGCCATCAGGCGACGCTCGACATCCAGAGCGAACCCGGCAAGGGCAGCCGTTTCAGCGCGCGCTTTCCCGCGCGGCGCGTCACGTCAGCGGCCACGCGGCCCGCGGGCACGACGGCACTCTAGGCCCACGCGCCCGTTTCCCCGGCCCGGCGGGGATCCCGTCATGAGACTGTAATAATCGGCCGCTACACTGGCGCCGGTCATGATCATCAACCATCCCAGCCAGGAGCATGCAATGAACTATCCGAAGTGGCTCGCAGCGCTTTTGTTCGCAGTATGCGTGACGGTGGCGGCACCGGCGGCGCTCGCCCAGATCGTGAAAGTCGACGGCTCGAGCACCGTGTATCCGATTACCGAGGCGGTGGCGGAAGAATTCCAGAAATCCAAGAAGGGCGCGGTCAAGGTGACAGTCGGCATTTCCGGCACCGGCGGCGGATTCAAGAAGTTCTGCCGCGGCGAGATCGACATTTCGGATGCCTCGCGACCGATCCTGAAAGCCGAGATGGAAGAGTGCAGGAAGAACGGCATCGGGTACATGGAGATGCCGGTCGCCTACGATGCGCTCACCATCGTTATCAATCCGAAGAACACCTGGATCAAGAGCCTGACCGTGGCGGAGCTCAAGAAGATGTGGGAACCGGCCGCCCAGGGCAAGGTCACCCGCTGGAGCCAGGTGAACCCTTCATGGCCCGACGCGCCGCTCAAGCTGTTCGGGGCCGGCTCGGATTCGGGCACGTTCGATTACTTCACCGAAGCGATCAACGGCAAATCGAAAGCGAGCCGCGGCGACTTCACCGCCAGCGAAGACGACAACGTGCTGGTGCAGGGCGTGGCGCGCGACGTGAATGCGCTCGGCTTTTTCGGCTTCGCCTATTACGTGGAAAACCGCGACAAGCTCAAGGCGGTCGCGATCGTGGAGAAGGAGGGCAGGCCCGCGATTGCCCCTTCGATGGAGACCGTGGTCAACGGGACCTATCAACCGCTTGCACGTCCCATCTTCATCTACGTCAATGCCAGGTCGGCGCAAAAGCCGGAGGTCAAGGAGTTCGTGGAGTACTACAACCGGCACGGCGAGACGCTCACCCGGGAAGTGAAATACGTGCCCCTTCCTTCCAAGGCGTACTCGCACAATCTCGAAATCTTCTCCAAGAAGCAGCTCGGCACCAAATTCGGCGGCGAGAACAAGGTCGGCCTCACCATTGAAGACCTCATGAAGCTCGAGGCCAGGCTCTAGGCATCAGCGGTTCAGCTGGACGGGGAGGGGCGTCAGCCCCTTCCGCTTTTTTGGGGTGGTTGGTGGGCCCCGGATTAACCTGCAATAATTGGCGAAAAAGCGAAGAATGGCCTCGATATCACGGGCGGATAGGATAGACGCAGTGCCGGAAAATTTCGTAAGCGACCGGCTGTCGCGGCGCCAGGTGCGACACGCCAAGGAACGCGCCATCGAGTCCATCCTGTTCCTGGCGGCGTTCGTGTCGGTGGCGACCACCGTCGGCATCATCGTCATCCTGATCAAGGAGTCGATCGTCTTCTTCCAGCAGGTGTCGTTGTGGGATTTTCTCACCGACACTCAGTGGACGCCGCTGTTCGCCGATGCGCACTACGGCATCCTGCCGCTGCTGTCGGGGACGCTGGTAAGCTCCGCGGTGGCGCTGCTGGTGGCGATCCCGCTCGGCACGATCATCGCCGTCTACCTGTCGGAATTCGCGCCGTTCACGGTGCGCGAAGTGGCCAAGCCGTTCCTCGAGCTGCTGGGCGGTGTCCCGACCATCGTTTACGGCTATTTCGCGCTGCTGTTCATCACTCCGCTGCTGCAGATGCTCTATCCGGAGCTTCCCGGCTTCAACCTGCTGTCCGCGGGCCTCGTCATGGGCATCATGATCATCCCGTACGTGAGTTCGGTTTCGGAGGACGCGATGCGTGCGGTGCCGATGGCGCTGCGGGAAGGTTCCTACGCCATGGGCGCAACGCGCTTCCAGACCGCGATCCGGGTCGTGACGCCGGCGGCGTTTTCCGGCATCGCGGCGGCCTATATCCTCGGCATCTCGCGTGCAGTGGGTGAAACCATGATCCTCGCGGTCGCGGCCGGCATGCAGCCCAAACTGACCTGGAACCCGCTCGAGCCGGCGGCGACGATCACCGCCTACATCGTGCAGGTGGCGCTAGGCGACCTGCCGCACGGCTCAATCGGCTATCAGACGATTTTCGCCGCGGGCCTGACGCTGGCTCTGGTTACACTGCTCTTCAACGTGCTCGGCCATCTGCTGCGCAAACGCTACCGCCAGGCCTACTGATCATGAGTGACGCCGCCAAAATCCGGGAGACTCGCGCACTGATCGCGGCGCACAAGCGCTGGGACCTGGTGTTCGCCATGCTCGGGCTGCTGGCGCTCATGGTGGGCGTGCTGACGTTTGTGGCGTTGTTCGGGCAGATGGTGATCGAGGGCGCGCCGCGGCTATCGTGGGACTTTTTCACCCACTTTCCTTCGCGCAAACCCGATCAGGCGGGCATACTTTCGGCCTGGGTCGGCTCAACGCTGGTGATGATCGTGACCGCCGCCACCGCGGTGCCGCTCGGAGTCGGGGCGGGAGTGTATCTCGAGGAATACGCGCCCAGGAACTGGATGACGGATCTCATCGAGATCAACGTGACCAATCTCGCCGGCGTGCCGTCCATCGTCTATGGCTTGCTCGCGCTCGGACTCTTCGTCTACCAGTTCGGTTTCGGCCAGAGCATCCTGACCGCGGGACTCACGCTGGGCTTGCTGATTCTGCCGGTGGTGATCGTTGCGACGCGCGAGGCAATCCGCGCGGTACCCGCTGCGATTCGCGAGGGCGCTTATGCGCTCGGCGCCAGCAAGTGGCAAACCACCTCGGACCATATCCTGCCGTACTCCATGGCGGGCATCATGACCGGCGTCATCATCGGCATGGCGCGCGCCATCGGCGAGACCGCGCCGGTGATCACCATCGGGGCGCTCACTTTCATCGCGTTCCTGCCCGCGGCGCCGTTCACTGGCGATCCGCCGGCCGGGCTGTTCGACTGGATCCTGTCACCCTTCACCGTGATGCCGATCCAGATGTTCAACTGGACCTCGCGCCCCGAGGCCGCGTTCCACCACAACGCCGCGGCGGCGGGACTGGTGCTGGTCGTGATGACGCTATCCATGAACGCGCTCGCCATCTACATCCGTTACCGGCTGAGAAGGAACATCAAATGGTAGCCAACCCCGCTCCGGAAATTGCTCCGGTCGCAGTTGCGTCCGCGCCGGTTCCCTCCAAGAAGTCGGAATCGAGGGGGCTTGGCTTCTATTACGGCTCCTACCAGGCGCTCAAGAACATCAACATGCCGATCTACGAGAAGAAGGTGACGGCGCTGATCGGGCCCTCGGGCTGCGGCAAATCCACCTACCTGCGCTGCTTCAACCGCATGCACGACCTCTACCCGGGCAACCGCTACGAGGGCAACATCATGCTCTACCCGGACCACACCGACATCCTCAACCCGGAGGTGGACCCGATCGAGGTGCGCATGCGCATCAGCATGGTGTTCCAGAAGCCGAATCCGTTTCCCAAGTCCATTTACGAGAACGTCGCCTACGGGCTGCGGGTGCGCGGCGAGCGCAAGCGCGCGTTGCTCGACGAAAAAGTCGAGGAGGCGCTGCGCGGGGCGGCGCTGTGGGAAGAGGTGAAGAACCGTCTGGACGACCTCGCCTTCAACCTGTCCGGCGGGCAGCAGCAGCGCCTGTGCATCGCGCGGGCGCTCGCGACCGATCCCGAGATGCTGCTGTTCGATGAGCCGACTTCCGCGCTCGATCCGATCGCGACCGCCAGCATCGAGCAGCTGCTCGCCGAGCTCAAGGAGAAGATCACGATCCTGATCGTCACGCACAACATGCAGCAGGCGGCGCGCGTCTCCGACTACACCGCCTACATGTACCTCGGCGAGTTGATCGAGTTTGACGCGACCGACACGATCTTCATGAAGCCGATGAACAAGCAGACCGAGGATTACATCACCGGTCGTTTCGGTTAGCGATCCTCCGCGGAGTCAGCCATGGCCACAGCCGAGCACCTGTCCAAGCAGTTCGACGTCGATCTCGAGACGCTGCGCTCCCGCATGCTGCAGATGGGGGGGCTGATCGAGTCGCAGATCCTCGCCGCGATCGAGGGCTTCTACACCGGCAACCTCAAGGCTCTGGAGCAGGTGATCGAGAACGACCGCCGCGTCAACGCCTACGAGGTGAGCATCGACACCGAATGCAGCCACATCATCGCCCGCCGCCAGCCCGCGGCGAGCGACCTGCGCATGATCATGGGCGTGAGCAAGGCGGTGACGGACCTCGAGCGCGTCGGCGATGAAGCGAAAAAGATCGCAGTGGTGAGCAAGCAAATCCACGAGAGCGGGCGGTTGCAGATTCCGCGGCTCGCGGATATCCGGAGCGCCGGCAGCGTCGTGGTCGGCATGCTGCGCAAGGCGCTCGACGCTTTCGCCCGGCTCGACTCGGTGGCGGCGGCCGAGGTCATCCGCGACGACGCCGCGATCGACGAGGCGTTCCGCGGGATCGTGCGCCAGCTCATCACCTTCATGATGGAGGATCCGCGCACCATCTCCACCGCCCTCGAAATCGTCTGGATCGCGCGCGCGCTCGAGCGCATGGGCGACCATTCAAAGAACCTGGCGGAGCAGGTGATCTACATCGTCAAGGGCACCGACGTCCGCCATACCAACTTCGAGGATGTCGAGCGCCAGGCATCGCGCTGAGCGGCGACCTAGCCTCGAGCATGAACTTACGCGGATAAGTCCTTGACTTCATTCCGCAGCGTCACGGGGAGGCGGGCCGGCGGGCGCTCGCAGCCTTGCGCGATGTCCACGCCTGCCGGATGGCTGGCGCTGCGCGAGCGGGGCGCGGCGAGCGTCCGCGCGTGGCGACACTCGCAAAAAAATGCTTGCAAGGTTGCGCGGACATTGGCATCCTCTACACGCCGAATTCGAGAATCGACGGCGTTACCAACCACCCACCCGCGCTGATTCAGCGCACCCAACGGGAGATCCACACTATGGCCAAGAAGAGCAGCAAGAAGTCCAAGGGCAAGGCGAAGAAGAGCGGGCGCAAGCCGAATCTGGCGTTCATGAAGCCGATGACCCCGAGCTCGACGCTCGCCGCCGTGATCGGTGGCAGCCCCATGCCGCGCACCGAAGTTACGAAGAAACTGTGGGCCTACATCAAGCGCAACGGCCTGCAGGACCGCGTCAACAAGCGCATGATCAACGGCGATGACAAGCTGCGCGCCGTGTTCGGCGGCAAGTCGCAGGTGTCGATGTTCGACATGACCAAGCTGGTCAGCAAGCACCTGAGCTAGACACGCTTCACGTCGCAGGAAAAAGGGCCGCGGGGACGCGGCCTTTTTTTGCGCAGCTCAGCGCGAGTAAGCGGTCAGCGGTAAGCAGAAGACCCCACACAAGCACGCGTCGTTTCCGCTCACTGCTCACCGTTTACCGCTTACTGTCTTACTTTGCCCGGGCGGCGATAAGACCGGCGATGAGCAGCGTCGCCCCCATCGCCCAGAACACCGGCAGCATGCCGAGCGCGGCGCCGAGCGCGCCGGACGCGAGCGGCGCGCTGGTCTGGCTGAAGTTGATGAGCCAGGTGCGCACGCTCAGCACCTCGGCGCCGCGCCCCTCCGGCGCCTTCTCGTAGAGCAGCGCCATGATGAGCGGCTGGGTGCCGCCTAGGCCGACGCCCAGCAGGAAGGCGAGCGCCATCAGCAGCGGCACGCCGTCCACCAGCGGAAACGCGAGCAGCGTCGCGCCCGAGAGCAGCATCGCCGCGATCAGCATGCGCCACTCGTCCACGCGGTGCGCAACGAGCGGCAGCAGGAGCCTGACGACGAACACCGCCGCGCCGAAGGCGCCGAGTATGATGCCGATGGTGGAGGCGCTGAGCCCGATCTGGGAGCCGTGGATCGGGATGACGAAGGCGAAGAGATCCCACGTCATCGAGAGCGCGCCGCTCACGATGAACACCAGCCTGAAGCCCGGGATGCGCAGGAAATCGGCGATGCGCCGCTTCTCCTGTGGGGCTGCGGCTGCTGACGCCTGATGCGGAATGTCGGCGTTCCTCGCCGCGAGCGCGATGACGTTCACCAGCGCGCCGAACGAGAGCGCGAGCATGGCGCCGCGATGGTCGATGCCGTCGATGGCGAAGCCGGCGAGGACCGGTCCGAGAAAGCCGGAAGTCGAGAACGCAAGCGCGAGCAGGCCGAAGTTCCTGACGCGATCCTCCGGGCGCCCGATCACGGCCGCCGCCTGGCCGGCTGCAATGTGGAAAAGGAAGAAACCCGATCCCGCGAGTGGGCTCACCACGAACAGCGTTTCCAGGCTCGGCACGGCCCAGGCGAGCACCATTGCCGCCAGGATCGCGGACGCGCCGGCGAGCATCGGCACGCGCACGCCGACGTGGTCCACCCAGCGCCCCCAGCGCACCGCGAACAGCATCGCGATCACGGTGAGCAGCGACATCACCACGCCGACCGTGAATGGAGTGGCCCCGTGATGGATCGCCGTGAGCGAGATGATGAAACGGCACCCGGCGAACGACAGGTGTACCAGGACGGTGAGGACAATGAGGAGGCGGATGTTCAAGTCGGCGCGCCTAGGAGTTTGTCGGATTTGGGTCCGACAAACTCCTTATTCAAAACCGCCCGCACGTTAACGGGAATAATTGACAGTGAAAACCACATTTCGAGCCTATGCTCGTGCTCATCAAAGGCCAATCGGGGTCGTTAGCCTGGATTTCATTCCTAATACGCGGGCGGTTTTGCTGTTAGCAGCGTGTCGGACACCTAAGTCCGACACGCTGCTAGAGAGATCAGCAATTGTATCCGCGCGTTTCGCGCCGGTTCATGAGCGGGATGCTCGCTCCGGGCGCGCCGGCCGCGCAGCCCGCCACGTCACCAGCGCGACGCCCAGGCAGGTGACGGCGATGCCGGCGAGGGACAATGCGCTCGGCACCACGCCGAACATCGGAAGCTCGAGCGCGACCGCGAAGATCGGCGTGAGGTAGAGCAGGCTCGTGACGCGGGTTGCCTGGCCGCGGCGCATCAGCGTGTGCAGCGCGCTCACCGCGAGCAGTGACGCCCCGATCACGAGGAAGAGAATCGAGCCCGCCAGCTCCCACGACCAATCGACCCGCAGGTCCTCGAAGGCCCATGCGAGGGGCGCGAGCACCGCGATGGTGGCGGCGAACTGAACGGCCGCCGCGCTGCGCAGGTCCACGAGCGGGCAGAACACGCGCTGGTAGAGGGTGCCCGCCGTCACGCCGGCGAGCGACACCGTCACCGCCACGAGGCTCGCGAGCGACGCCTCGCGCACGTCCACCTTGTGCCACACGATGAGCGCGACGCCGGCGAGCCCGATGATGACGCCCGCCCACTGGCGTGCCGCGAGCGACTCGCCCATCCAGCGCACGGCGATCAGCGCCGTGATCAGGGGCTGCGCCGAGAGGATCAGCGCGGTGATGCCGGCGGACACCCCGAGGTACTGGGTGTAGTGGCTGCCGCCGAGATGCACCGCATGCATCAGCAGCCCGGCCACGACGACGTGCCCCAGCTCGCGCCCGGCGGGCCAGCGCGGCTGCATGACGAGCACGATGGGAAGGACGCAGGCGAGCCCGAACGCGAAGCGCAGCGTGAGGAAGGTGAACGGCGCGGCGTGCTGCAGGCCGACCTTGGTGGCGAGGAAGCCCGACCCCCAGACTGTGACGAAGTACCACGCCAGCGCGGCGTCGAACCAGGGTCGGTGCTTCAGCAGATGAAGCATCGTTTCGTCATTCCCGCGAAGGTGGGTATCCCCTTCCCCCCTCGTGGGGGAAGGAAGGATGGGGGGTCGTCACTGGGTCCCCGCCTTCGCGGGGACGACTTTCCATGGGATTCGCTATCGGCTCAGCCGGTTGCGGCCTTTGTCCTTGGCGCGGTAGAGCGCGCGGTCGGCGGCCTCGATCACCGCCTGCGGCGTGACATGGCGCCCGTTGCGTTCCGCCACGCCGATGCTCACCGTCACCGACACCGCGTTCTTCCCCCGCCAGCCGCCGCGCTGGCGCTTCCTGCGCCTGGTCCGTGCCGGGCGGTCGCTGCCGCGCAACGCCATCCGGTACGACTCGATCTCCTCGCGCAGTGTTTCCAGGTGCAGGATCGCATCCTCCGCGTCCATCCCCGGGAACAGCACCGTGAACTCCTCGCCGCCGTAGCGGAAGGCCTTGCCGCCGCCGCCCACCCGCGCGATGTGCGCCCCTACCATCTTCAGCACCTGGTCGCCGAGGTCGTGGCCGTAGGTATCGTTGAAGTCCTTGAAGCGATCGATGTCGAGCATCGCGATCGTGTAACGGTTGCCAAGCGCCGCCAGCTGCTCGTTCAGCGCGCGCCGGCTGGGGATGCCGGTCAACTCGTCGCGGAACGCCATGCGATGTGTGTCCTGGAGCACCGCGATTGCCACCATCAGCTCCGCCGCCATCGTGAAGGCCGAAAAGGTGACGGATGCCGTCGGCACGTGCGCGGCGACCGCGAACGCGATGATCGCGCCCGCGAGGCCCGCGGCCACGGCGGAGCGCGTGATGAGCGCCGCCGCCATCGCGGCGAGCACGCTCAGTGCGATCACCGCGATGCCGAGCTGCGGGATGCGCCCGGCGCTCAACGGCGCCGGGTCGAGGAACTTCTGATACGCCCAGTCGGCGATCTCGCTCTGGCCTGCCGCCAGGACCCAGGCGGTGAACGCGGCGAGGGCGACGATGACGGAGAGCCGCACCACGCCGTGGCGATTGAAGGTGCCGCGCTCGGGCAGCACGGCGAGCAGCGCGAGAAAAGCCGGAACGAATACCGTCAGCCCGGCATAGATCACGCGGGAGGGAAAGGCGTTCAGTCCCTGCTGCAGCCAGGCTTGCTGTGCGACATACGCGATCACCAGCACGAGCAGGGCAAACACTGCGCGGCCGCGGTTGAAGGCCGTCGCCAGCGCCGCTCCCAACGCGAACACGATGTAGGGGCCGTAGACGTTGATCCCGGCGAGCGAGGCTGGCAGGGCCGCGCTGTAGAAGACGAAGGCGAAGGCAGCGGCGAGTAGCGCGGCGGCAACGGCAAACGGGGCGAGCGTCCGCAGGAATACACGCATAGAATGTAAGCGGTAAGCGGTAAGCGGTAAGGGGAAGGCCGTCTTTCTTCTAGCTCATCTGCTCACTGCTTACCGCTGACTGCTCACCGTCTCTATCTAGGGCGCCAGCCGCTCGATTCGCCAGCGTCCGCCGCGGACGCGGCGGTAGAGGATGCGGTCGTGCAGCCGGTCCTCGCGTCCCTGCCAGAATTCGAACGCCTCCGGCACCAGGCGGTAGCCGCCCCAGTGCGGCGGGCGCGGCACGGCATCGGGGTATTTCCGCGCGAACGCGGCGAAGCGGCGCTCGAGCGGACCGCGGCCCGCCACAAGGACGCTTTGCGGCGAGGCCCAGGCCGAAAGCTGGCTGCCGCGCGGCCGCGTGGCGAAATATTCGTCCGATTCGCGCGCCATCAGCTTTTCGACGCGCCCGTCTATGCGCACCTGGCGCCCGATCTCGCCCCAATAGAACAGCAGGGCCGCGCGCGGATTGCGCGCCAGCTCGCGGCCCTTGCGGCTGTGAAAATTGGTGTAGAACACGAAGCCGTGCGCGTCGAAACCCTTCAGCAGCACCATGCGCAGCGACGGTTGGCCGGCGGGCGTCGCGGTGGCGAGCGCAACAGCGTCCGGCAGCGGCTTCACCGTCGCCTGCGCCTCCCCGTACCACCGCGCGAACTGCGTGATCGGGTCGTTTTCGACGCCTTTTTCGGTCAATGGCGGGCGGGTGTCCGGCACGCGCGGAATTCTACCGCGTTACGAAGAAGTTAGCCGCGGAACCGCCAAGAAAATCAAAACAATAATTGAACCGCCAAGACGCCGAGAAAAACAAAATAAATATTGAACCGCCAAGACCGCCAAG
>Ga0326597_10011012_pt1 | contig 12014 bp, 8 predicted proteins | sample RVTome_12_FD_203789 | JGI IMG/M metagenome (GOLD analysis project Ga0326597, IMG submission 203789) | Soil microbial communities from uranium-contaminated site in the Upper Colorado River Basin, Wyoming, United States - RVT100D185 | ecosystem: Environmental > Terrestrial > Soil > Contaminated >... | reverse complement strand
AGGCGGCAAGTTGATGTTCTAGAGCGGCTTGAGGCAGCACTAAACGGAATGTGGTTCCCTTACCGGGTTCGCTCGAATAAGTGATATTTCCCCCATGGGCCGCGACGACTTGTCTGACGACCACCAGGCCGAGGCCGCTTCCAGAATGTTTGGTGGTGGTAAAAGGCTCAAAGATGTCGACCCCGGGCGGGATTCCGGCTCCCGTGTCCGCAATCTCCAAAATGACATCTGCCCCGGAGCTACAGGCGTTGAGTGTGAGTGTGCCACCTTGGGGCATGGCTTCGACAGCGTTCTTGCACAGATTCCAGAGAAGCTGCTTTAGCTTGTCCCGGTCAGCTTGGACCAGAGGGAGATCTGGAGGCAAGTGTTGCTCGACACGCACGCCTTTGCCAGCGTGGTTTTCTGCCTCCATCGCGAGAATTTCCGCGGCAATTACAGCGAGGGCCGTGGGTTGAAAATAATACTGTTCGCGGCGGGAAAGAGAGCGGAAATCGTTGAGCAAGCCGTTAAGGCGCCTGATCTCCTCCGTGAGGTGGCGCAAGGTGGATTGAACCGCCGGGTCTGAATAGCACGGCTGTCCCGCCAGGTGCCGCTCCAGGCGTTGCGCGGTCAAGGACATGCCGTTGAGGGGATTGGCGACCTCGTGGGCGAATTTTGCGGCGGTGGTCCCGATTGCGGCCAGGCGGCTATTCTCGATAAATTGCTCCTGGAGCCGAGCTTTTTCAGAGACGTCTCGGATAAAAGCGGCATAATGGACCTTTTCACTTTGGTCGTTCGTGACTGCTGTGATCGAAAGCTCGATAGGGAAGATCTCGCCATTCTTGCGTCGTGCTTCCATCGTAAGGATACGGCCGATGGCGCGCCGCTCGCCGGTCAGTTCGTATTGAGCAATATAGTTACCATGTTCACTCGCGTAGGGCTCGGCCATCAGGAGGTTGACTTTCTGTCCTTGGATTTCGGCCTTGGTATGGCCAAAGATTCGCTCGGCGGACGGATTAAACAGAACGACGCGACCCTGCTGATCGATCGAGATGACCGCGTCCTGGGTGGTATCGATGAGGCTTTGCAGCCAGGCTTCAGCTCTCGTGCGCTCGATTAGGGAGGCCACGTGATTAGCCAACTCGGTCGCCATTTCGAGAAAGTCGTCATCGACGCGGATCACTTCAGGGCTCGCCAGACTTAACACTCCGATAACTCCTTTGCTGTCCTTCATGGGAACGCAAACAAAAGTTCGGCAACCTTGCTCGCGCAGAACCTTATGGGCGTACTCGGGCCTCTCCCAAGCATTCGTTTCAACCATAGGCTGACCGGATCGGGCCACAATCCCGGAGAGCGTCTCGTCCACGGGCACCTCTAAGATGCGGTCACCGTCGCCGAGAGGTAAAGGAATACCCTTTATCCCCTTGAACAACATCTTTTGTCGTGCCTCGTCATAGAGTTCGATCGCCACTCGAGGAAAGGCGGTAGCCGCGCTAATCTCTTCAACGATCTCTTGGAATGCCGCCTCGAGAGAGTGAGCCCGGAGAGTGATCTCAGAGATTCTATGCAGGGTAAGCAGTTCCCGATGGCGTGTGGCAAGTTCGTCTTGAACCCGCTTGCGCTCGACAATCTCAGCATTCAATGCCTCGTTCGCTTTTTCCAGCTCTGAGGTCCGTTCCTCAACGCGGATTTCTAACTCGTCCCGAGCTTTGCGCACCTCCTCCTCCATCCGCTCGCGCTCGGTGATCTCCTGTTGTAACCCTTTGTTGGCTTTTCTGAGTTCGGCTGTCCGCTCGTGCACGAGTTCTTCAAGGTGATCGCGGTGTTTCCTCAGTTCGTCCTCCGCTTTTGTGCGCTCTGCCAGAGCGATTCGAAGATTAGAAATCGTCTGCTGATGCTCATGAATCACAAACCCCAGAGCTAATAGGTAGGAAGCCAAGCGCAGCAAGTGCCAAAACCACCACGTGTTGTCCCACAGTTCTGAGAGCGAGAACGTCAGGTTTGCCAGTCCGAACAATGTGGCCATACAGGCATATAGGTAAATCTCCGGCCTACCGATACGGCCAAAATCGATCAGCAATCGTGTCGCAGCAGCCATGAAGAACACGGCCGACAAAAGGTTGATGGTGTAGGCGGTGGTGGTGAATGTCCGGGCTTCCACCATTATCGGTAATGTCTCTCTGGCCTCACGCGTCCAAATTCCAAATAACATTACCCCGATAACAACAGCCCATGGAGTCCACCTCATCCAGACTGCATCTCTCTCAGACATACGCCAGGGTACCCAGATCAGTGCGAACCAAAACGCACCGACGAAACTGGCCACGCTGCGCAGTAAGACGAACCCGTGCCCTGGCAAGGATGCCGCATGGAGGACATCGAGCAGGCCCATGCCGAGAAATCCCATAGCGAGCAGGAAAAATTTTCCGCCATACTCCTCCCGCCTCTTTAGGGTCAGAAAAATCGCCATAAGTATGGCAGCCAGCCCCCCCACGGCTTCCACAGAGGCGTGCAATGGCTCGTTCACCAGGAGCCACTCAGTCCCCAATGCCTTCAGGGTAAGAATGAACAAAACTAATCCAGCGGCTATCCCTGCCAGGATGAGATACCGGTGTACCCGTTCTATTGTCATCATTTTGTGCTCCTGATGGGGGATGTACCTGCGCAGCACCTTCTCAGCCCGCTTGCGCTTGGCATGTCATTTACCGGAGTCTGATGAACGGATCGCCGCGGAGGACACCGCAAGTGACAGCCTGGCGACGGTCCCGAAAAGCAAGGCCTTGGGAGGCCCGGTTGCTCTTAGCAAGCACAGTAACGGGAATCTTCAGACACTGGCATACGTAACGTCGTCATTCTATAAGAAACAAAAAGACCAGCAATCCCCTGCCCGTGTTGCCCGGAGCTGCCGGCCTTGAGTTTTTCACATGCTTCCCCTCATGAACGGTCCCCGTCCTTTACAACTTCGCGTCGCGCTGGCAGCACTATCGAAGATGAGGGATGCCTCTACTTGGTTTTGACCCGCGTATAGCAAACTACCTCGATTTCTGTCAAGGAATGACAAAACTTGATGAAGGCGCAGGTGGTTTGCACGCTAGGGGTACCCGGCTTGCGTCCGATCCTGTTGCGCCACCCCCTGACTGTATTTGCCTATTCATTCATATTTGCGATCCTTTGTGCTACTCGCAGGGTTGCGATCAGGAGCGTGGACCTAATTCTCAATATTGGGCCAACGGGCTTGCTCGTAAGCGAGACCAATTTCCGCTCCCAGGACAAAAACCACCGATGCGTAATACAGCCAGAAAAAAAAGAACATCAAGCCGCCGAGCGCCCCGTAGAGCGCAAGGCTTTCTTGAGCGAACGCAACGTACCACGCGAAACTCCACCGCGTGAGCTCGAAGAGGATTGTCCCGCTCAATGAAGCGATCAGCAACGCTCTTCGACGCAGTATCCGAGCGGGAGCAAACCGATAGAAAACGTAGAACAGGCTAGCTAAAAATACGAGCGTTAGCAGCTTCCCCGCGGACATCCAAACCGGCTCAAGAACGGGTGCCAAGACTGGCAGGTGCGCCCTGCCAACGGTACGAGCCAGCGTCAATAATGCCGCTACGCCCAACGCCAAGGCCAACAGGATCGCTGTCAATGACATCATCAGGAAGTCTCGACCGATCCCTTGAAGAAAGCCCCGCCGCCGCTGGGTTTTGAATATGATATTAAGCACGTGTCGCACCGACCCGAACAACGAGCTGCTGAAGACAAAGATAAACAAGAACCCGATCAGCCCCAACAGCCCACGGTGAGCGACGATTGCCGCAAGATTGTCGGCAAATTCCTGTTCCGACTGGGGGAGGAATTGCCGAACCACAGACTGTACTTCTATCATCGCTCGTTCCGACTCAAAAACCGTGTACCCGAGCAGCGAGATCATCAGAAGGGTAAGCGGGATGAAATAGAGCAACAGATTGAAAGCAAGCCCCATCGCCAGGAACAAACCATTGTCGTGGAAAACATTGCGGCCGGTATTCTTGAGGACGACCCAGGCAAGCATGAACCCCTTTCTTAAAATCATAGTGTGCCTTGGAGGTCCCCAAGCGCGGTTTGGGCTAGCAGAAATTTCCTGAGTCTTCGCGACAATTTGGGACCATCTCAGCCTGTCCCCATCGCCAAAACCGGCGGGACTCCCGTGCAAAGCGCCACGCTTTAAAGTGCACCCGCGTTACCGAATCTCTGCCGCCGCCGCTTGAGCCAGATCTCCAACTGCGGGCGCGTCATCGCGTTTAGCACATGGCGCTTTTCCAACCAACCGCGCCGTGCCTGATCGCTGCCGTACTTCATGAAGTGGAGCTGCCCGGTACTATGGGCGTCGGTGTTGATCGCAATCCTTACGCCGATTTCTCTGGCTCGAAGTAGATGCCGGTCGTTCAAGTCGAGGCGGTCGGGCTGAGCGTTCAGCTCGACGGCCATGTCGTGTTCTTTTGCCGCATGAAAGATCTGCTCCAGATCGATGGCGAACGGCTCACGCTGGTTGATCAGCCGTCCGGTGGGATGGGCCAAGATATTCACAGCCGGGTGGGCGAGCGCCTGGAGGACTCGTTTGGTCATTTCGCTCTGAGGCATGTCCATTTTCGAGTGAACGGCGGCAACGACCACCTCGATCTGCACGAGGAGATCGTCCGGTAGATCCAGCGATCCATCCGGTAGAATGTCGACTTCGCAGCCGGTGAAAACCGTGATGCCAGAGACTTTCGCCCGAGCCTGCTCGATTTCTTCGCGTTGTCTTTTGAAGCCCTCGGCGCTAAGCCCCCCGGCTACTCGAACCGCCTTGCTGTGGTCCGTGATCGCGCAGTATTGATAGCCGCGCTCTTTGCAGGCGCGCACCATCTCCAAAATGGTGCTGTTCCCGTCGGTCCACTTACTGTGCAGGTGGAGATCTCCCCGGATATCGTCGAGCGCGATCAAATCGGGGAGCTTGTGCTTTTGCGCCGCTTGGATCTCGCCGCGATCTTCGCGCAACTCCGGTGGGACCCAATCCAGATCGACCGATCGAAAGACGTCTTGTTCCGTGGCGCCGCCGATCCGCTCGCCTTCCTCTATTCCCACTTCCTCCGCCTTCTTTCCCTTCGGCACGCGGAAGATTCCGTACTCGCTGATGCGCAGGCCGCGTTCGACGCCGAGCGTACGAACTGCAATATTGTGGGCCTTCGAGCCGGTGAAGTAATGCAGCGCCGCTCCGTAAGAACGCTGCGGAAGAATACGCAGATCGACCTGAAGACCTGAGCGGAGAATCACCGTCCCGCGCGTCGTTCCCGCTGCGATCACGCGCTCGACTTCCGGATAAGTTTGAAAGCGCTGCATGACCACCTTTGGGTTGTCAGAAGCAGCCAAAATATCGATGTCGCCGACCGTCTCCATCCGGCGCCGGTAGCTTCCGGCCACTTCGAGCCGCTCGATATTGCCGCCTTCGCGGAGATATTCGATAAGCGGACGCACCAACTGGTCGGCGTCCAGCAGCTTGAAGCGCTTGGGGCGTTTTGCCAAATTCTGAATTGCCTGGCGAATTTTTTCGACGCTCTTCTTGCCGAATCCGGGCAGAGACTCTACCTTGCCTGAGGCGATCGCTTGCTCAAGTTGTTTGACGGAGCTGATGCCCAGCTTCTCGTAGAGTTGTTTCGTCCGTTTGGGCCCCAATCCCTCGACTTCGAGAAGCTCGTCCAGGGTGGCGGGAATCTCTTTTCGAAGAACTTTCAAGGCCTGGAGAGTTCCGGTCTTGACGATCTCCTCGACGTGTTCGGCCATGCGCTCGCCTATCCCGGGGAGCTTGAGTGTCTTTAAGTCTTTGCCTTCCGCGATGAGTTGAGTGACCGGTTGAGAGAGGCTTTCGATGGTCCGCGCGGCGTTTCGGTAAGCGAGAACGCGGAACCGACCCTCGCCTTGAATCTCCAGCAGGTCTGCGTATTTGCTCAATAGATGGGCGATCTCCACGTTCTCCATGTATCATCTCCTGACGCTGGCGCGCAGTGCCGTGACCCGCCACAGAGATCACGGGCAGGTTCCTGACATCTTGCCCTTGCGCCAACGGCGGCGGCGTCCTCGATGCCGATTTCCTCAAACCAGCGGATATGACGATGTCGTAAGATGTCGGAAATCATGGCGTTCATTCCCCTCTATGGCCAGAGATCCTGAAGCGACCTGGGGAGCGAGTTTTTGACGTTATCGATCTCTCCTTTACTGATATGCCGCGCCAGAACTTTGAAAACGGCACGCATCACTTTCTCGGGGTCGACCGTGTCGTCGTCGCGAAAGACAGCCGCGATGTGATCCAGGAATTCGCTTTTATGCCGCTCCTTCACCGGCTTTCCCGTAAGTTTCCATCCCTCGTAATAGACACCCCTAATGAGGATGGGCAGTTGCGCTCCCAAATGAACCGCTCCCTCGACGGTGAGCCGATCTCGGAGCGAGTGCAACGCCGTGCGCAACGCGAGACACGCTTTCTGCGGCCTGTTTTCCCACCCGAGCTCAACCATCAGATCGTTTAACCACACCTGGGTTTTTTGCAGAGACGCGTCAAATACCTCCAACACCGCACTGCTCATGGTACTCCTCCTCTAGCGATTCCGTACTTCCGTCACGACGCTCCGGTTCTTGTTATCCCAAACTCCCTCAATGGCGGTCTGACAGGAAGGACAATGCCCATGATCGAGCCGATTAGACTCCACATAGAAGCCCATCCGCTGTATCAACGTCTTGCCGCAGCGGTAACAATATGTGTCTTCGCGGAAGAGGTCCGGAAGATTCCCGCAGTAGACGTGGCGAAGGCCGGCAGCTTTGCCGATCTCCCAGGCGCGCACCAACGTCTTACGATCGGTGGGCTCCGCTTCGAGCATCTGATAGGTTGGAAAGAAGGCGCTCAGGTGCCAGGGGATCTCCGGACCGACGTCTTTTAAGAACAGCGCTATCTGCCGCAGCTCCTCGTCCGAGTCATTATGTCCGGGGATCACCAGGGTAGTGACCTCAAGCCATATGCCGAGTTCTTTCATCAGACGGATCGAATCAAGAACCGGCTGTAGTTTTGCCCCGCAGACGCGTCGATAGCGCTTGTCGTCGAATCCTTTCAGATCAATATTGGCCGCGTGCAAGTAGGGCTGAATCATCCTCAAGGCTTCAGGTGCCATGTAGCCATTGGTGACGAAGATGTTTTTGAGTCCCGCTCTGGTCGCTCGTTCCGCCGTGGCATAGGCGAGTTCGAAGAAGATGGTGGGTTCGGTATAGGTATAGGCAATGGTACGGCAGCGAGACTGGAGTGCCAGCCGGACGATCGAGGCTGGGGAAATCGGCTCGCCTAAAATGACCCCCTGGCGTTCCCTCGGAAGCTGCGAGATCTCCCAGTTTTGGCAGAACCGGCAATGAAAGTTGCAACCGACAGTGGCGATGGAGTAGGAGGGCGTTCCGGGCAAAAAATGAAAGAGCGGTTTTTTTTCAATCGGGTCGATATTTAGCGAGATCACGTGGTCATAAACCAGCGTGTACAAAGTTCCAGCCCGGTTTTCTCTAACCTTGCAGATGCCGATCCTTCCAGATGGGATGAAGCAGCGATGGGCGCAGAGGTTGCAGACCACCGCGCGGTTAACTGTTTTTTCATATAACCAAGCTTCCTTCGGCGCATCACGGGAGGGAAAATTCCTGACCGCGTTCTCAGTTGCCGCCATTTTTCACCCCGTTGCGAGTTTTGCCGGTTGCACTAAAATCCCCTCTTGATCCCCCGAAGCACGCGTTGGGTTTGTTACGATTTGCTAGCCACGTCGTGCAATCCCAATACCTCAAAGCCCTTCTCTTTGAGGAGTTTGGCAATGACATTGGCGTCGCCGGAACGCAAACGCAGGTAGCACACCGGGCTGTCACCCCATTTCCCCCGATATGTTCCCACCCCGATGACCTCGCCTCCCTCCTGGGCCACGATCCTTGAGACTTCGGCGACGCCGCCGCTTTCCTCCCGCAGGACAAAGTCGATCCGTCTGCTGGTCTCCTCTGAGGCCCCCATGACATCGAGAAAAGCTTGCAAGACATCGCTCGTCGTAATCATCCCGACCAAGCGACCATTCTCCATGACAGGCAAACCGCCAAATTTTCGCTTGAGTAAGATTTGGGCGGCCGTCTCGAGCGTGGTTGCCGGCGTTACGGTGACGGGCTTCTTGGACATCGCTGCCTTAACTTCGGTCCGGTCGAGATACCCGGCATGCTCCCGGGTATCCCGATCCGTGATGATGCCAACGAGCTGTCCGTTACTGACAACGGGAAGTCTACGAAAACCGCCCCGGTGCATCCTTAGCCGCGCCTGGATCAACAGATCCTCTGCGGTCACCGTAACCGGATCTTTGCTCATACGATTACCAACAAGCATAGCAACCTCCGATCAAAATCTACCCTTCGACTCGAGACCCGGCCTCGGCCGGGGCTCTTGCTCAGGATTCCGCCGCACGGGCGCACTGGATGGTGCCACGGGCCTGCCCGTGGGGCTCCACGTTTGACGTAGGCGGCTTTTCGCTCTCTTTATTCCTGGCCAGGTCGCAATGCATGTGCCAGAAACTTGACGCGTGGGGGAAATGCCGCCGGTTGCGGTTATCGGGAAGCAAGCTTCCTGTCACTATCGGGAATTGTTCTCCGCGCTGAAAAAAACGAGTCGCAAACATTGCAAGTTTGGGAAGAATCCATATCCGGGCAGAAAGCCATCGTTGTCCGGTCGCAAGGCGTTCCGTTGCGCATGTCTCAGAATTCCGTCCGTCGATTTCATGCTACGGCGCGTTGCTTCATAAGGCATGCGTCTTGCGATTTAATCCAACAGATACGTTTTGAAGGAGGTATGCCGTGAATGCTCTATTCTCGATGCTTGCAAGGCTGGCGACCGGCCGGCGTTACGTTTTTATGCCGATGGCAAGCCGTTTTCATATTAAGAAAGTCGTTAAATGCCCGGAATTCGATCAACCCGCCGAGATTCTGGTCGACCGGTCTCCTGGTGCTACCTCGAAGCCCAAGAAAAAATTGTTTTCCATCAGAAACTGCAGTTTATGGCCCAAGAAAAAGGGCTGCACACAGACATGCGAAAAATAGGCCGTTTCATTCTTGTGAAGTAGCGCGAAGCCGATTGAAGCCGCGATCGCACTGCATCCAGCGGCCCTTCGACTCGAGCCCCGATCTTGGGCCGGGGGCTCTTGCTCAGGATTCCTCCCCACGGGCAGGCCCGTGGGGCTCCACAGGCGGTAATTTACAGATCCGCGCTCCTGACCAGAACCGTGCCGTCGTCTTCGAAGCGGCGCTGCTCGATCAGCTCGGTTGCAACCTCATAAATTCGAGCGCGGTGGCTCCTGAAGGCCGGCAAGGGGTCGTCGTAGAAGGCGCCAAAATGATCCCGCAGCCCCTCGATGGAAATAGCGCAATCGACGGTCTTTTCGTCGATGATCGCGCCGAACCAGACGACCTTGCGCCCGTGGTGGTCGTACCATTCATCGCCGGTAAATTCGACGTTCATATCCTTCCCTCTTGCAACATAGCTGAAATTTGCGCGGGACTCCTCGTGCATCGTCAATCTCCCCCGTTTCACGCCGCGTCGTGGATAAGACGGCGCGCGCTGTGATCGAGAACCTGCTGGGTGTGGACCTCGACCTGTCGCAAGAAGGATGGCGATACCGCGTAGCCGTCGCTCTCATAGGTGAGGATGGGCATGCCGCCTCGGATGCTATGCGGTTTGAGAATGGCTTCGGCGATGCGGAAGGGCAGACAGTTGAACGGACCGATAAGGATGATGCCATCATACCCTTCGACCTCGGCCCTGACGCCGTCGCCTACGGTAGGAATAGCCTCGCCGAAGATCTTCGGCGAAATATGTACAGAGGCGTCTGCGAATAGCGAAGAGGCATCTCTTGGAGATGCCACGAGCAACCCGCTCTTGTGAAAGATCCGGCGATAGTATTCCTCGGAACGCCGCTCGGCCCGATAGGTGAGCCAACGGCGCAAGTACTCTTTCCCGTCGGGTCGGAAAATTCTTGTGCAGGCTTTGGCCAGCGCCGCGCCGCCCGGTTTGAGTCCCCAACCGCCGGCGGCTTCAACCACTGAGTTATATGCGCCGTAGAGAAGGAGGCTATTCAAGTCGACGGACTTGAGGATGATGCCCCGTTCGTTATAGAGATCGCCCACGCCTTCCATGAAAAAGGGACTAAACCGGGTGAAAAAATCGCCGGTAACGAGTACCCGTGGACAGGCGAGCGGGTTTGATTTGCGCGGCAGGGCTGCCAAGCGGTCGACGAAACCGGACAGTTCGGCATGGAATTGCTCGAGCGAAGTACTGGTTGCTCTGAAGTTCGCCCACTGCCGTTTAAGCTTGGCTACACTGTGACCATCGCCGACGACACAAAGCACCTGCTCGATCTCGGCCATGATGTCCGCCACCAGCAGCGCCGGCAGGGTATACTTTGCCAGGGTGATTTCATCGTAGCCGCAAAGATCGTTTTCACCGCCGGGGGCAAGCAGGAATAGATCGTCCAACTGCTGTTCGGCGATGAACCGCTCGAGGTAGCCCATATAGGCATCGATGACGCAGGGCGCTCCGCCCTGCAGCATGTAAAAACCGCTGATCTCGCCGGGGCCGCGTCGCTCGTGAATTTCGAGAAGCTGGCCGATGCAGATCGGCAAGGGCAGGCACTCTCGTCCGGAGGTGTGCTGTAGTCCGCTGCTGAGTTGGCGGCGGTCGAGCGAAATGACTTCACCGGCGTGCAGGCCCAGCCAATCGACCGACATAGCTAAAGTCTCCGCGTGATATTGCGAGAAATTGGGGAAATAGAGTTTGACGCGCGGGTCGGCGAGCGCTACTTGCTCGCCGTTTCCTCGGCGGATTTGGCCGCCCGGGATGAGCCGCGCGGGCTTAAACCGGGAGGCGCGGCGACTCTGTCCTGCGCGATAGTTTCCGACGATATCGAGGAAGGCTTCCAAACGGGTTTGCACGCCGGCGTCGGCGGTGTGAGCGTCGATTTCGAGGATGAGATAGGGCTTTGAGCCCATCTCGGCAGTGAGCATCGCTTGGGTGAAAGCATCGATGGTGCAACTGAAATTGCTAACGCAAAGGAGAAACAGGTTGGGGTTCTGCTTCACGACATTCACCGCGTTCATCACCTGGTTGGCGAAGTGCCATGAGGTCGGACCTGCGCCCGCTGGGGAAAGGCAATCGGCGGGAATTGCCGTCACGCCCATGCTCGATAATTTCTTGCCCACCGATTGCGATCCCTCCGGCGTGAAAGCGTTGTAGCTGTGGCCCGAAAGAATGATTGCTGGCTTGGCTGCCGCGATGGTTTGCTCCAGTGCGGTCTGTCCTAACTGTAACAGATCGAACTCCGCTTGAGTTTGGGCCCTTACGGCGGTTGACCACTGCCGCTCAGCGAACTCACGCGCCAGTCCCAGCTCACTTACGGCCATCTCCACCAACGTCGAGCTGGCGGCATACCCATCGCTAAAATCGAGCACCGGCGAGAGTAGCTGAATCTGGGGATAGGCCTTGGCGAGAAAGTAGGGACTGGCTTGGGTGATCGGACATAAGTAAGAATCGTGCGCTGCTTCGCGCCGCGGCATACGCATCACATGAGGCAAGAAAATTAACTCCACGCCGCGTTGAACCAGGTCCAACACCGCGCCGTGGGCGATCTGCGCGGGAAAGCAAAATCCGGCATTGGACTTTAGCTCGCCGCGCGGGTCGATGTCCGATAGGACCACGTCCATGCCCAGGCCGGAGAAGAAAGTCGAATAGAGTGGATAGAGCGAATGCGTCGTCAGCGCTTTGGGTATGCCGATGCGTTTAACCTTTGCTTCAATGGTCGCGGCAGGACGGCCAAAGATCAGCTTGCCTCTTTGTTCCACCAGATCCGGCGCAGCGGCGATGTGCGTTTTTCGTTTCCAGACATTTTCGTACAGGCTGCAGCGCCCGCCGAAGGGAAAGCGCCGTCCGGCCACTTCGAAATGGTCGATGCCGCAATACATCGTGCAGGCGCCGCAGGTGA
>Ga0326597_10011011_pt1 | contig 12014 bp, 10 predicted proteins | sample RVTome_12_FD_203789 | JGI IMG/M metagenome (GOLD analysis project Ga0326597, IMG submission 203789) | Soil microbial communities from uranium-contaminated site in the Upper Colorado River Basin, Wyoming, United States - RVT100D185 | ecosystem: Environmental > Terrestrial > Soil > Contaminated >... | reverse complement strand
CCGGACGCGACGAGCTCGCGCTCGACCGGAGCGCCACCGTCCGAGACTACGTGCGGCAGGCCGGCGCCTCGCTCGTCGTCTCCGAGTTCGAGGACGTCGTTGCACGCGGCGAGGAGCAGGAAGGGCAGTGGGCGAAGAGCGCGGCCGACATGGAGGCGCGCGGCCGCGCCGGCCTGCCGTTCGACGCGCTGGCCTGGCGCTGGAGCGACGTCGCCGGCTGGATGCAGTCGGGACGTCAGGTGACGGAGCTGGCCGTTGGCGAATCCGGCCAGGACGCCCGCCATGTGTCCTGCCTGCCCGCGGCGCAGTACCGCGGGCGGGTGACGGACTGGGTGACCGAGATCCGCAAGGCGCGAGAGCGGCAGGACACCGTCGTGTTCGTCGGCCTCACCCCGGGCCGTGCCGAACGGACGATTGAGCTCCTCGCCGAGTACGACATTCGCGCGCGCGCGGTCGCCGAGGCCGACGACCTAGCGCAGGCTGCCGTGGCCGTGGTCACCGGGCAGCTCTCAAGAGGCTTCCACCTGCCCGACGCCGGCCTGCGCGTGTTCGCCGAAACCGACCTGTTCGAGGAGGAGCGGCGGACGCACGAGCGGCGCCGGTCGGCCTCGGCGGCGTTCATCTCGGATTTCCGGGACCTCAAGGTCGGCGATCTCGTCGTGCACGTCGACAGCGGGATCGGCCGGTTCGTGGGGCTCAAACGCCTCGCGGTCGGCGTCGATCGAGCGCCGCAGGAGTTCATGGAGCTGCGCTACGCGGGCGACGACAAGTTGTTCGTCCCGCTCGAGCGGCTCGACCTCGTCCAGAAGTACACCGGCGGCGCCAACCCGACGCTCGACCGGCTGGGCGGCGCGACCTGGGAAAAGGCCAAGACGCGCGTCAAGAAGGCGATGCGCGACATGGCCGAGGAGCTGCTCAAGCTCTACGCCGCGCGGAAGGCCGTCCCGGGCCACGCGTTCAGTCCCGACTCGCACTGGCAGCAGGAGTTTGCCGACGCGTTCGAGTACGAGCCCACGCCGGATCAGCGGACCGCGATCGCCGACATCACCCGCGACATGGAAACCGCCACGCCGATGGACCGGCTGCTCTGCGGCGACGTCGGGTACGGCAAGACCGAGGTCGCGATGCGGGCGGCGTTCAAGGCCGTCATCGACGGCAAACAGGTCGCGTTCCTGGCGCCGACGACGATTCTGGCGTTCCAGCACCTGCGGACGCTCACCGAGCGGTTCGCGGGCTTTCCGGTCAGCGTCGAGATGATCAGCCGCTTCCGGTCGACGCCGGAGCAGAAGGCGATTGCCACGAGGCTCGCCGCCGGCCAAATCGACATCATCGTGGGCACCCATCGGCTGCTGTCGAAGGACGTCGTGTTCCGGGACCTCGGCCTGCTCGTGGTCGACGAGGAACAGCGGTTCGGCGTCGCGCACAAGGAGAGGATCAAGCATCTGCGCAAGAAGGTCGATGTGCTCACGATGACCGCGACGCCGATTCCGCGGACGCTCAACATGTCGCTCGTCGGCATCCGCGACATGTCGGTCATCGAGACGCCGCCGCGCGACCGGCTGTCGATCCAGACACAGGTCGTCAAGTTCGACGCCGACGTGATCGCGCGCGCCATCCGCACGGAGATCGAGCGCGGCGGTCAGGTGTACTTCGTGCACAACCGGGTCGAGTCCATCTACTCGATGGGCAACCTGATCGCCCGGCTCGTTCCCGACGCCCGGGTCGCGATCGGGCACGGGCAGATGAGCGAAGCCGAGCTCGAGAAAGTGATGATCGACTTCGTCGCGCACAACTTCGACGTGCTGCTGGCGACGACGATCGTCGAGAACGGCCTCGACATCCCGAACGCGAACACGATCATCATCAACCGCGCGGACCGGTACGGGCTGGCGCAGCTCTACCAGCTGCGCGGCCGCGTCGGGCGATCGGACCGACGCGCGTACGCCTATCTCCTGATTCCCGCCGAGCAGACGCTGTCACCGGTCGCGCGCCGGCGGCTCGCGGCCATCCGCGAGTTCAGCGACCTCGGCAGCGGCTTCCGCATCGCCGCGCTGGATCTCGAAATCCGCGGCGCGGGCAACCTCCTCGGCGGGCAGCAGAGCGGCCACATCGAGGCCGTCGGCTTCGACATGTACGTGAAGCTCCTCGACGAGACCATCCGGGAGCTGAAGGGCGAGGACCTCGAGGACGACCGCCGGGCGGCCGTGAACCTGCGCCTCGACCTCCGAATCGACGACACGTACGTGCCCGACATGAACCAGCGCCTGTCGGTCTATCGCCGGATGGCGAGCGCCCGGACGAGGGAGGAGGTGGCGAGCCTGGTCGAGGAACTGGCCGACCGCTACGGCCCGACCCCGCCGAACATCAGGAATCTCGCCGAGTTCGCGCGAATCCGGCTGCTGGCGGACCGGGTGGGCGTGGAGGCCATCGACCGGGAAGGCTCCGTCGTGGTCTTAAAGTTCAGGCAGGACGCGAAGCTGGACCCGGCATGGCTGCTGAAGCTGGTCGAGAGCCGGGCCGACCTGACCCTTCTGCCACCGGCCGTGTTGAGGCTCGACCTCGGGACGCGCCAGGACGACCCGGGGGAGGACTCGTCCTGGTGGACGGCCCGGGCGACGACCGGGGCGGTGAAACCGGGCTTCAGGCGCGAGCTGATTCTCGCCGAAGCGGCGCCGGACCCGGCCGTGCCGGGCGGGCTCTTCGACCGGGTCGGAAGGCTGCTGGCGCAGTTGAGCGCGGCAACCGTGTCGGGCTAACCTTGGAGTTTGCCTGTGGGGTGTAGAGAGATGCGGATTCTGGCAATCGGACTCGTGGCGGCGGCGGTTCTGGCTGGGAGCCCGTCGGCGGGAGCCCGATCCGGGCAGGGCCAGATCATCCAGAAGATCATCCTGAAGGTGAACGGGGAGATCTTCACGCAGACCGAGCTGGAAAAGCGCCAGATTCAGGCGCTGCGCGAGCGCAATCAGCGCGTCGAGAATCCCGAGGCGCTCCAGACGGACGCCGGCCTGCGCGTCGCCCTCTCCGAGGTGACGCCCGTGCTGCTGGCCGACGCCGTCGAAGAACTGCTGCTCCTGCAGCGGGCGCGGGATCTGGGTGTCAAGTTCTCGGAAGACGCCTTCCAGGAAGCGCTCGGCAACCTCAAGAAGCAGAACAACATGAACGACGAGCAGTTCGCCGCTGCGCTCAAGCAGGAGGGCATCTCGCTCGAGCAGCTCCGGCAGGACTTCGAGCGCTCGTACATGATGTCGGGCGTCCAGCAGATCGAGATCTACCCGAGGCTGCAAATCACGGACGAGGAAGTCCGCCAGTACTACCGCGCGCATCCGGACGAGTTCAAGGAGCCCGAGACGGTCATGCTGCGCGAGATCTTCCTGGCCGTGGCCACGCAGACGCGCGACGGTCAGACGGTGGTGAACGTGGCCGAGGAAGAGGCCGTGCAGACCCGGATGAACGCCGCGCGCGACCGCGTCCTCAAGGGCGAGGAATACGCGGCGGTGGCCGGGGAGGTGTCCGAGTCGCCGTCGAAGGCCAACGGCGGACTCATCGGCCCGGTCGAAGTCGCTCAGCTGGCGCAGGCCATGCGCGACGTCATCGCCAAGCTGAGGGTCGGCGACATCACCGAGCCCCTGCGGACGACGCGCGGATTTCAGCTGCTGAGGCTCGAGTCGCGGTCCAGCGCCGAGCCGCGCCCGTTCGGCGAGGTCCGCCAGCAGATCCTCCAGAAGATCCGGCTCGAGCGGGCCGACGCGGAAATGGTCCGATACATTGAGACCCTCCGCGCCCAGGCGCAGATTGAGTGGAAGGACGAGAACTACCGCGTGCTCTACCAGAAACACATGGCCGAACGCGACGCCAAGGGCACCGGCTCCGCCAAATGAGAATAGGCTCAATCCAACTCGATCATCCGGTCGCGCTGGCCCCGATGGCCGGCATGACCGACACCGCGTTTCGCCGCCTCGTCAAGCGCATGGGCGGCTGCGGCCTGGTGGTGACGGAAATGGTCAGCTCCGAGGGCCTCGTGCGCGGGATCGACCGCACGCTCGAATACGCCGAGTTCACGGAGGAAGAACGGCCGGTCTCGATCCAGATCTTCGGCGGTGACCCGAAGGTCATGGCCGACGCGGCGCAGATCGTCGAGGGCATGGGCGCCGACATCGTGGACATCAACATGGGCTGTCCGGTGCCGAAGGTCGCCAAACACAACGCCGGCTGCAGCCTGATGCGCGAGCCCGGGCACGCGGCCGCCATCGTCCGGGCCATGGTCCAGACCGTGAAGATCCCGGTGACCGTGAAGATGCGCGCCGGCTGGAACGAGCGCGAAATCAACGCCCCCGAACTCGCCAGGGCCGTCGAGGACGCCGGCGCCGCGGCCGTGGCGGTCCACGGCCGGACGGCGGCACAGTCCTACTCGGGTGAGTCCGACTGGAGACTGATTGGCGAAGTCGCCCGCGGGGTCGGCATTCCCGTCTTTGGTTCGGGCGACTGCGTCGAGCCCGGTCAGATTGCCGGCAGGCTCCTGGAGGACGGCGTCAGTGGCGTGCTGGTCGGCCGGGGCGCGCTCCGAAATCCGTGGGTGTTCGCTCAGGCGGCAGGGGAGATCGAGGGCCGCAGCCACAGGGAAACCCCCCTCGAGGAACGGGGCCGCTTCCTGTTGGCCTACATCGAGCTCCTCCTCGCCGAGAGGGTCGGCGAGCACGAGGGGTTCAGGCACGTCGCGCCGGGCCAGCCGGCGGCCGACGCGCCACCGGCTCGGGGGCGCGAACGCTGGGTGATCAACAAGCTTCGCGCGCTGGGCTCCTGGTACACGAGAGGGCAGGAGGGCGGGTCCGACCTCCGCGTGGCCATCAACTCAGCCCAGTCGATTCCGCAGCTCCGGGAGCTAATCGAGACATTCTTTTTCAAACCTGCTTTGGTTTAGGTCTTCAAGCCAAGAATCGACTCGACCGACTCGATCGACGGGTCGCCAACCTCGGCATCCACAACCAGAGTGGACCCGCAGTGCAGCCAGAACAGCCTCGCGAGTTCCGCGTGGAGTGGGTGGTCCAGGTATTCTCTTAGCGCCGATTCGTCCGCAAACTCGAGAACGGCGGCAGCGTCGTAGGTTACACCCTCAATCACATCGTCTCTGCTAACCCTTTGATTGGCTATTTGACCAACTATAGCCCTCGACACGGACGGAATTCCGCGGCAGGTAGCCTCGATAGCTAGTGCTAATGACCTAATATCTCCTGGTCTCGAGTCATCTCTGGCGCGGTAGAGCACGATGTGGGCAATCACCGTGGAGCTTTCCGCGATTTCGAGGACGTGGACCGCGTTCCAGGTTTCGGACTCGTGGCGTCGAGGCGTTGCCGCCGCTTGAAGCGCGCGCGTCTCTCGTCGCGGGTCATTTCATATCGCGCGCGGGGGTCCTTGTGCTCGCCGCCGGGCCGCCACGTCGCCGGCCGCCTGGGCCGGGTGGCGACGGCCCGCCGGGCCGCGTTCGCTTCGGCGGGGCTCGCCCACAGCTTGCCGCGCTCGAACCACTGCAGGGCGGCATCCGGCTGAGTGCGGGACAGTTGTTTGAGGGTCGGGACCAGGATCTCCCGGTCTTTGGCCCGGAACGCCGTGGGCGTGGCGCCGACGATGATGACCCAGTGGGCGTGGCGCGGCATCAGCGGTCGAGCCTCTTCAGCTTCTCGATGAGCGTGGTGCGCTTGAGGTGCAGAAGGTCCGCCGCCCACCGCTTGTTGCCGTTGGTACGGTCGAGCGCGCGGCGAATCAGCGATCGCTCGAAGTCGGAGACGAGCTGGGCGAGATCGACGCCCTCGTCGGGTATGGCCAGCTCATCGGGCTCGACCGGCACGTAGGCTTGCCGGATGTCGTCGGGCAGGTCGGCCGAGGTCAACTGGGACCGGCCGGGAGACAGCGCGAACGTCCGCTCCATGATGTTTTCGAGCTGGCGGACATTGCCGGGCCAGGCGTAGCTCATGAGCGCCTGCTGGGCGTCCTGCGCGAGCGTGACCCGGCCCCGGCCGGGCATGTCGCGCGCGAAGCGATCGAGGAAGTGCTGGGCCAGGAGCGGAATGTCGGGCCGCCGCTCACGCAGAGGCGGGATGCGCACCGGAATCACATTCAGCCGGTAGAACAGATCTTCGCGGAACGTCCCTTCCTCGACCATCTTGCCGAGGTCGGCGTTGGTGGCCGCGATGACCCGGACATCGACCTTGATCGTCTGTGAGTCGCCCAGCCGTTCGAACTCCCTCGACTGCAGGACGCGAAGGAGCCGCGTCTGCAGCGCCGGGCTCATGGTGCCTACCTCGTCCAGGAAGAGCGTGCCCCGGTTGGCCTGCTCGATGCGGCCCTGCCGGCTCGCGACGGCGCCGGTGAACGCGCCCCGGACGTGCCCGAAGAGCTCCGCTTCGAGCAGTGTCTCCGGGATGGCGCCACAGTTGACCGCGACGAATCGCTGGTTGCGACGTGGGCTCGCGTCGTGCAGCGCGCGCGCGGCCAGCTCCTTCCCCGTGCCGGTTTCGCCGGTGAGCAGCACCGTGCTCGCCGTAACAGCCACGGTCCTGAGCAGATCGAACAGATGCTCCATGACGGGTGTGCTGCCGATGATGCCTTCCAGCCGAAAGCGGTCGTGGAGCTGCTCGCGCAGGTAGGCGTTCTCGTGCTTGAGCCGGCGTTTTTCGATGGCGGCCTGAAGCTCGTGCAGCAGCTCCTCGAACTGGAACGGCTTGGTGATGAAGCCTTCGGCGCCCAGCCTGGTGATCTCGACTGCTTCGCGGACCGTACCAAAGCCGGTGATCACAATCACGATGATCTCCGGATAGCGGGCGAGCGCTTCGTCGAGGACTTCGCGCCCGCTGATGCCGGGCAGCCTCAGATCCACGATGAGGACGTCGAACGCGAACTCGCTGAGCTGCTTGAGCGCGTGTTCGCCCGTGCCGGCCTGCTCCACGCGGAAGCCGTGATCGGCGAGCCGCTCGGAAATGACTTCTCGGAACGCTGCCTCGTCGTCGACGAGCAACAGGTGATGCGGCTCAGATCCGCTCATGGACAGGTGCCAGCATTTTGACACGCCTTGGAGGCCACGAGAAGCGTCGCTTTTCCAGGCCTGCGGCGGCGGGGCACGAGCGTAAAGGTCCCGTGACGGCCGGCCGATAGACCCTGCAGACAGGCAGCCGGGAGCACCCCCAGGCTGCCGGGGACAGCCAACCATGCTGGAACGCAAGACCGTGTCGATACCGCGTGCCTGTGAGCTCGTCGGGGTGAGCCGCCGGACGATTTACAACTGGATTGCCGGCGGCAAGGTTCAGTACGTTCGAACGGCCGGCGGATCCGTCCGGATCTTTGCCGACACCTTGTGGCGGGACCCTGAACCGAACCCGGACGAATCGGCCAGGCCGTGGAGCTATCGCGAAGCCCGGGGGGCATGAACGTGGCATCCCCGCTGGCCGCACTGGCCGTGGATCCGAAAACAAACCAGGCCGAGTTCACGCAGCTGTTCCATCGGCTGAACAACCAGCTCGGGGTGGTTCTGGCCAATGCCGAGCTGCTCGAGGCGCGTCTATCGTCCGAAACGGATCGCGCGCGCGCGGCGCTCGTCGTCTCCGGTGCCCTCGAGGCCATCGCCACGGTCCGCGACATCCGCCGCAAGCTCGGTCCCGCCTGACTTCCAGAGCGCTCGCACCTGCGTCGGTCCACCGACGATTCTGACCGGCACGTCAACGGATTGACGTCCATATGGGCTATTCGGCCGGGGTTTTCCTCAGGCTGCACAGTACGGCACTTGGTCGGTAAAGCCATTCAAGTCAAACGTTTAGGTATCGTCAAGGGGTCCCAATTAGGTTCGCTTTTTGTTCCGGCTTCGAGTGGCATTGGAGTTGCCCTACCAAGCGTCAGCCGAACCCGGCTGCAGGAGGGAAACCGACGATGCAACGCGCGCCCTTGGCTCAAAACCAGCAGAAACGAGTGGCAGCCAGTCTGCACTTCGTCGAATCGCTGGCCCGGCGGATGGCCTCGACCATGCCGCACTCCATCGACCTGGGCGACCTCGTGCAGGACGGCGTGCTCGGCCTGATGGACGCCGCGCACCGGTTCGACGAGCGCCGCGGCATCAAGTTCGAGACCTTTGCCGAGCGCCGCGTGCGGGGCGCCATGATCGACGCGCTGCGGCGGGACGCCTGGCCGCGTGGCGTGCGCCGCGTCCGCCGCGAGCTCGAGGCGGCCCGCGAATCGCTGCGCCGGGAGCTCGGCGCCGAGCCGACGCTTTCCGACCTGGCCCGGCGGGTCGGCACCGACGAGACGCGCCTCGAGCGCACCATCGTCCGCATCAACACGATCGAGCAAACGTCCCCGCTTGCCAATCTGGAATCGTTCGACAGCTCATCGCTTCCGGCCGTCCTCGTGCCGAGCGAGCCGCCGTCGCCGGACCGCGTCTACGAGCAGGGTGAGACACGCGAGCGCATGCGCAAGGCCATGGCGCTCCTGCCGGCCCGCGAGCGGAGAATCGTCAGCCTCTACTACTTTGCCGAAGCCACGATGAAGCAGATCGGCCAGGAGATCGGCGTCAACGAGTCGCGCGTTTCGCAGCTGCACGCGAGAGCGATTCAACGGCTCCGGAAGATCCTCGCCGTTAACGCCGTTGCGGCCCCGGCGCCGACGCTCGTGGCCAAGACGACGACTCCCCGGTTCGGCCGGCAGGCCAGGACCGAGACGCGCAGAGCGAATCAACGCGTCGCGCGTGTGGCCGACGACCGGCGCGTCGCCTGATCAGCCCAGCGTTTCGATGGTTGCCCGGACGAGGTCCCGGAGCCTGAACGGCTTCGGGACCCACCGGCATCCGCTTTCCTCGAGAAACCGCTCGGCCTCCGTGCCAGCCACGTCTCCGGTCACGAAGATCAAGCGCCGCGAGATGTTGGGCATCCGCGGCGCGACGGTCCTGAAGAACGTCATGCCGTCGACGTGCGGCATTTTCAGGTCGCAGATGATGACGTCGTAGTGCCGCCCGCGGAGCCGCGCGAGCCCTTCCCGGCCGTCTCGGGCGCGATCGACGGTGAAGCCGGCATCGGCGAGCGCCGCGGCGACGGCATCGCCGAGCGCGTCCTCATCCTCGATGACCAGCGCGCGCGTTCCGCGCGCGACGGTCAGGGCCGGCTCGGCAACCTTGGCGTCGTGCAGACGCACGCGCGAGCCGGAGGCCGGGAGCGCCAGCGAAAAGCAGGTGCCGCGTCCGGGCTCGGACACGAACGTCAGCTCGCCGCCGTGCTCCTCGGCGATCGCGTAGGCCACCGTCAAGCCGAGGCCGGTGCCCTTGCCCACGGGTTTCGTCGTGAAGAACGGGTCGAAGATCTTGGCCTGCGCCTCGAGCGGAATGCCGGGCCCGTCGTCCTGCACCTCGATCACGACGGCATCGCGCCCGGCGTCCTGGTACGATCGGACGACGAGGGTGCCGCGGCCGGGGCCCTCCGCGATCGCCTGCTCCGCGTTCAGGATCAGGTTGAGCAGGATCTGCTGAATCTGATGCCGATCGACGAACACGCTGGGCAGCGCCTCCGCGAGCGCCTCGTCGATCCGGACGTCCTTCGGCCGGTCGTCGAAGGCGCGCAGCGCGAGCGTGTCGCGGATCACGTGATTGAGATCGACCGACGTGCGCGTTGTGTGGCGCTTGCGCGCGAACGTCTGCAGGCTCCGCACGATGCGCGCCGCCCGCTCGGCGGCGTTGTGGATGGCGTCGAGGTCGGGCCGGGTCTCGGCGTCGACGCCGCGTCCGGTCAGGCGTTCGGCGCAGGCGAGAATCGTGGCCAGCGGGTTGTTCAGCTCGTGCGCGACGCCCGACATCGTCTGGCCGAGCGCCGCGAGCTTCTCGGCCTGCGAGAGCTGGTGCTGGAGGTCGCGCGCCGCGTCCTCGCGCTTGCGCCGCTCCGTGACGTCGCGCATGACGGCCTCGACGCGCACGGTGCCATCGGAGACGCCGTCGGCGCGCGCCGTGACTTCGACCCAGATGGCCGAGTCGTCCACGCGGCGGAGGCGCAGCAGGCGCGATTCGACGGCGCCGGCGCCCCGCAACTCGGTGAGGAACTCGTGGCGAGCCAGCTCGTCCACGAAGCGGCGGGGGTCGAAGGGCCGGACGTCGGCGTCGGGCGCGTCCGCCGGCCATCCGAAGATCCGGCGGAGCCGGGGGTTGGCGGCAAGGGTGGCGGTCTCCTGACGGCCGACGAGGCCGATGTAGACGCCCTCGCCGAGCGCCTCGAAGAGGCGGGCAAACGCGTCAGGGGCGAGAGCGGCGTGCACCGGCGCCGGGCGCCGGGCTTTCGTCGCTCGGGTCGGCGGCGCTTTCGCGTCAGTGCGGCGTCGAGCCACCGTGGGGCGGCGCCGGGGTCGGCGTCTGCGGCACGCCCGGGCCGGCGTATTTCTGGTCGATGGCCGCGCGGATGGCGGCGACCGAGGCGCCGCTCCGGTGCATCTGCAGGGCGTCGCGCGCGACGTCGAGGCAGATCTGGCAGTGCAGCGCGTGCGCGTCCCACTGCGTCACCTGGCCCTCGCTGTCCCGCCCGGCCACGAAGCAGTCGTGATTACCCTGATGCCCACCCCGCTCGCATCCGCAGAAGCACGGGACGTACTCGAGGACTTCCGGGTGGCGGGCGGCAAACTCGTAGGTGGCGCGGACGACGTCCGCCGGACGTTCCGCCCGATCGACACCGGGCGGCAGCAGCGGCAGGTCGGCGGCCAGGAACCGCAGGTCGGCCGTGTCGGCGGCCGGCGCCGTCGCGGCGGCCGGCTGGCCGTAGTCGATCGGGGCACCTGACGGCGGCTCGGTCTGCGTCGAGCATCCGGCGGCAAGGGTCAAGGCGAGGAGAGAGCTGAGCGAGAGGAACCGGGGCAACATGCGAGGATCTTACCATCCCGCAGTAGACTGGCGCGGTCATGTTTGCATCCCGTGTGCTCGACGGACAGGTGGCCATCGCCAGCCGCCGGCCCGGGCATCGCCCGGTCGGGGGCGGGCGGGGGTGACCGTGGTCCGCCTGGGCAAGGTCCGCGAGCTTGACGCCGGCGCGGCGGGGTGGGGGTTCTTCCTGTGCGCGCGCAAGGACGTGCGCACCGGGCGGAACGGCAGCGAGTATCTCGATCTCGTCCTGCAGGACGTGACCGGCGAGATTCGCGCCAAGGTATTCCAGGACATCGAGGTGATCAAACAGGAATTCGACGCGGGGGAGTTCGTCAAGGTCCAGGGCCGCGGCAACCTCTTCAACCAGCGGATCGAGCTCGTGCTCGACAAGATCCGCCGCGTGATGCCGGACCGCGACCGGGCGGACGGGTTCCGCGAGGAAGACTGCATCCCCGCCTCGCCCCGGCCCCTCGACGAGATGTGGGAGGAGCTCGAGGGCCGCATCGCCGGCGTCGTCGATCCGCATCTGCGCCAGTTGCTCCAGGGGATGCTCAACGTCCACGGCGACCGCCTGCGCGTCTGGCCGGCCGCGCAGACCGTGCATCATGCGTATCGGGGCGGCCTGCTCGAGCACATCCTCCAGATCATGGCCGTCGTCATCGCGCTGGCCGATCTCTACGGCGCGCGACGCGATCTGCTCATCGCCGGCTCGCTCCTGCACGACATCGGCAAACTCGAGGAGCTGTCGTACGGCGTCGCCACGGAGTACTCGGTCGCCGGCAACCTGGTCGGCCACATCGCGATTGGGGTGGGGATGGTGCGGGACGCCGTGCGCGAGATTCCGGGGTTTCCCGAGGATCTCCGCCTCGAGCTGGAGCACTTGATCCTGTCGCACCACGGCGCCCGCGAGCTGGGCTCACCCGTGGAGCCGATGACGGTCGAGGCCTTCCTCCTCGCGAAGGCCGACGATCTCGACGCGACGATCCACCAGGTCCGCAAGCACCTCGCCGACGACGGCGGCGACGGGGCGTTCACGAGCTACAACCGCCGGCTGGATCGCGTGCTGTACAAGCGCCAGACGTGATTCGCACATTGAAAGATCTGGCAATCTGAGATTGACGATTGATTGAGGATTTCGTGTTCG
>Ga0326597_10011010_pt1 | contig 12015 bp, 14 predicted proteins | sample RVTome_12_FD_203789 | JGI IMG/M metagenome (GOLD analysis project Ga0326597, IMG submission 203789) | Soil microbial communities from uranium-contaminated site in the Upper Colorado River Basin, Wyoming, United States - RVT100D185 | ecosystem: Environmental > Terrestrial > Soil > Contaminated >... | reverse complement strand
CGGGGCGGGAGGCCGAGGGCGCACTCGGATCCGCGAACATCACGGTGAACAAGAACGCCGTTCCCAACGATCCGCAAAAGCCGACGGTTGCCAGCGGCATCCGGATTGGCTCCCCGGCCGTCACGACGCGCGGTTTCAGGGAGCACGAAGCCGAGCAGCTCGCCAACCTGATCGCCGACGTGCTCGACGCGCCCGCGGACGACAAGGCGATCAAACGCGTGGCGGGAGAGGTGAAGAAGCTGTGCGCGAAGTTTCCCGTCTATGGAAACTAGGTGAAGTGCCCGTTCTGCAATTCCCCCGACACCCAGGTCATCGACTCCCGGGTGAGTGACGACGGCGACAGCATCCGCCGCCGCCGCAAGTGCGCCGCGTGCAACAAGCGCTTCACGACCTACGAGACGGTGGAGCTGCGGATGCCGCAGGTGGTGAAGCAGGACGGCAGCCGCGCGGAGTTCGACCTGGAGAAGCTCCGTACCGGCTTCATGCGGGCGCTGCACAAGCGCCCGGTGCCGACGCAGCTGGTGGACGAAGCCATTGCCACCATCACGCAGGACGTGCTCGCCCTCGGCGAGCGCGAGATCGGATCCCGGCGCATCGGGCAAATGGTGATGCGGGAGCTGCGCAGGCTCGACCAGGTCGCCTATATCCGCTTCGCTTCCGTGTATCGCAGCTTCGAGGGCGTGGACGATTTCCAGGACGCGATCAAGGAGGTCCAGCGTCCTTCCAAGGAGAAATGACGCAGAGCGCCTGACAGATTGAACTCCCCTCCTGCCCGAGGAGGGGTGCCCGCGCAAGCGGGCGGGGTGGTGGGAGCAAGCGATGCCCACGTAACCACCCCGTCTGCTCCGCATCCACCCCTTCTTGAAAAGGAGGGGAATAATGCTCTTAATCGTCACCGTGTTTACCGCAGACGACCATCGATTCATGGCGCGGGCGCTGGAGCTGGCGGCGCGCGGGCTCTACACGGCTACGCCCAACCCGCGGGTGGGATGCGTCATCGTGCGCGATGGAGCGACTGCGGGCGAGGGCTGGCACGAGCGTGCGGGTGCCCCGCATGCCGAAGTGAACGCCCTCGCCGCGGCGGGCGCGCGGGCGCGCGGCGCGACCGCCTACGTATCGCTCGAGCCGTGCGTGCACCGCGGGCGCACCGGGCCCTGCGCGGAGGCGCTGATCCAGGCGGGCGTCGCGCGCGTGGTGGCGGCGTTTCAGGACCCCAACCCGCTGGTTGGCGGCAAGGGGCTCTCGCTGTTGCGGGACCAGGGAATCGACGTGGCGTGCGGGCTGCTCGAGAGCGAAGCCCGCGAATTGAACGTGGGCTTCGTGTCGCGCATGACGCGCGGCCGGCCCTGGGTGAGGATGAAGCTCGCCGCGAGCCTCGACGGCAGGACCGCGCTTCTGAACGGAAGGAGCCAATGGATCACTGGCCAAGCGGCGCGCCGCGATGGGCATCACTGGCGCGCGCGTGCGTGCGCCGTGCTGACCGGATTCGGCACCGTGCGGGAGGACGACCCGCGGCTTACCGTGCGCGAGGTCGCCACGTCCCGCCAGCCGTTGCGAGTAGTGGTGGACAGCAGGCTGGAGACGCCGCCCTCCGCGAGAATCCTCGAGGGCGGCGGAGTGCTGGTGGCCGGGGCTCACGAGGACCGCGCCAGGATTGCCGCGTTGAAGGCGAAGGGGGCGGAAGTGGTCGTGATGCCGGATAGCGCGGGTAAGGTCGAGCTTGGCGCCTTGTTCCGCGAGCTCGCGCGCCGCGAGCTGAATGAAGTGCACGTCGAAGGCGGCTTCCGGCTGAACGGCTCGCTGCTCGCCGAGGGGCTGGTGGACGAGCTGGTGGTCTATCTCGCGCCGAGCATCCTCGGCGACGCAGCGCAAGGCATGTTCCACCTCCCCGAGCTCGCCGACCTCGAGGCGCGCCGGCGGCTCGCCATCCACGATCTCACGATGGTGGGTCCCGATATCCGCGTCGTGGCGAGGTTCGTATAATGTTTAGTGGTATTGTCGCCGTGGTGGGCACGGTGCGCGCGGTGAAGCCGGCGCGCGGAGGCGTGAGGCTCGTCATCGACGCCGGTGGCCTGGGCTTGAGGGATGTCGCGGTTGGCGACAGCATCGCGGTCAACGGTATTTGCCTCACGGTGATGGGGCGGAAAGCGCGGACGTTCGAGGCGCACGCATCCCGCGCAACGCTTGCCTGCACCACGGGGTTTTCCGCGGGCGACCGTGTCAACCTGGAAAAGGCGATGCGTTTGTCGGATCGCGTGGGCGGCCACCTGGTGAGCGGGCACGTGGATGGAGTGGGAACCGTGGCGCGGACGAAAGCGGCGGGCAGCAACCGCCGGATGGCGGTGACGGCCCCGAAGGGCGTTGCGAGGCTCGTCGCCCGCAAGGGCTCGATTGCGGTCAACGGCGTGAGCCTGACCGTGAACGAGGTCGACGGCACGGCATTCGAGGTGAACCTGATCCCGCACACGCTCGGGGCGACCAATCTCGGCGCGCTGCGCGCGGGCCACAAGGTCAACCTGGAAGTGGATATGCTGGCGCGCTATGTCGACAGACTCCACGGCAGGCAGTGACAGGCAGCGAGAAACGAGAAACGAGATACATTCGATGAGTTCCAGGCAAGAGACGGGCATCAGCCCGATCACGGAGGTCATCGCCGACATCAAGGCCGGCAGGATGGCGGTGCTGGTGGACGAGGCGAACCGTGAGAACGAGGGCGACCTGCTGATCGCGGCCGAGTTCGTCACGCCCGAAGCGATCAATTTCATGGCGCGCTACGGCCGGGGGCTCATCTGCCTCACGCTCACCGCGGAACGGTGCCGGCAGCTCAATCTGCCGCAGATGGTTGCGAACAACCGCTCCCCGCTCGGCACCAGCTTCACGGTCTCGATCGAAGCTGCGGTAGGGGTCACCACCGGCATCTCGGCCGCGGACCGGGCGCGCACCGTGCAGGTCGCGATGCGCCGGGACGCGTCGCCGTCCGACCTGGTGCAGCCCGGCCACATTTTCCCGCTCATGGCGCAGGAGGGCGGCGTGCTGGCGCGCGCGGGTCATACCGAGGCGGGCTGCGACCTGGCTCGACTGGCGGGCCTCGCCCCGGCGGCGGTGATTTGCGAGATTCTCAAGGACAACGGTGAGATGGCGCGGTTGCCGGACCTGATCGAGTTTGCCGGCCAGCACCGGCTCCGCATCGGCACCATTGCCGATCTTATCGAGTACCGCAGCCGCACCGAGTCACTGGTGACGCGGGCGGCGGAACGCGACATCGAAACCGTGCACGGGCGGTTCCGGCTCTATGTCTACAGCGAGCGGGTCGGGGAATCCACGCACCTGGTGCTGGTCAAGGGCACACTCGGGCCGGCAAAGGAAGTGCTCGTCCGGGTGCACGAGCCATTGTCGGTGATGGACCTCCTCGACGTGCGCAGCACCCGCCACTCCTGGAATTTCCACGATGCGCTCGCCGCGGTCGGCCGCTCCGAATGCGGCGTCGTCGTGCTGCTGCACGGCCAGGAAACGGCGCTGGAGCTGCTGGAGCACGCGCGGGCGCGCGAGGGCGGGGCCGCGGCGCCGGTCCTCGCGCTGAGAAACTACGGTATCGGCGCGCAGATCCTGAAGGATCTCGGCGTGAAGAAGATGCGCCTCCTGGCGCAGCCGCGGCCCATGCCGAGCATGGCGGGGTTCGGGCTGGAGGTGACGGGCTACGTCCAGCCGCCCTCCCGGGGCAAGTGATCCACGTTCCACGGCCCGCGGATTCGGGATGGCGCGCAGAGACGACATCGAAAAGCCTCAAACCGACCTGCGCGGGGAAGGGTTGCGCATCGGCATCGTGGTGAGCCGCTTCAATCCGGAGGTGGGCGAAGCGCTGCTCGCGGCCTGCACCGCAGCGCTGAAGCAGCACGGCGTGCTCGCCTCCGACATCCGCGTCGTGACCGTGCCGGGCGCGCTGGAGGCGCCGCTTGCGCTGCAGAAGCTGGCGAACACCGGGAACTACGACGCGCTGATCGCGCTCGGCGCCGTGATCCGCGGGGAAACCTACCATTTCGAAATCGTCGCCAACGAATCGGCGGGCGGCATCACCACGGTCGCGCTCGACACCGGCGTGCCGGTCGCCAATGGCATACTGACCACCGAAAACGACGAACAGGCGACCGCGCGCGCGCCGCAAAAGGGCGCGGACTGCGCGGCCGCGGCGATCGAGATGGCCAACCTGCTGAAGAAGCTCGACGGGGAATGAAAACCAGCCGCAGGCGCGCGCGGGAGTTTGCGCTGCAGGGGCTCTACCAGTGGCAGATCGCCGGCACCGACCCGGCGACCATTGCCCGCCAGCTCAGCGACGCCAGGGGATTCGACAAGATCGATGCCGGGTATTTCACGGCGCTGCTGGAAGGCGCGGTGGGGGCGGCGCCGGAGCTGGAGCGCGCGCTTGCGCCGTACCTCGATCGGGAGTTCTCGCGGTTGAGCCCGGTCGAGCGCGGCATCCTGCTCCTCGCGGGCTACGAGCTTGCGCACCAGCCCGAAGTGCCCTATCGCGCGGTGATCAACGAGGCGGTGGAGCTGGCGAAGCAGTATGGCGGCACCGACGGCTACAAGTTCGTGAACGGCGTGCTCGACAAGCTCGCCGCGCGCCTAAGGCCCGCGGAGCAGGCAATCGGAAATAGGGAATAGGGAATGGAACACCATTATCTCGCGCGTTACGGCGTGCGGACCGGGCTTTTTCCATTCAGGGGTATCGGTTGGACCCGCGCCTGAAGCGACGGATCATGATGTTCTACCTGGCGGGCGTCATCAACGCCTTCCTCGGGCTTTTCGTCGTGTTCGAGGGCCGCGCCTTCCTGCCGCCCGAGACCGTGCGCTGGCTGGCGCTGTTCTTCTTCGCTTTCGCCGCCGTCGATTTCTGGTTTCCCAAGGTGCTGAAGAAGAAATGGCTCGAGGCGCAGGCGAAGCTCGCAACCGAGCGCGAGAAGCAGACGCAGCGTGATTCGTGATTCGTGGGTCGTGGTTCGACTCAGCACTCAGACCTGAGCCCTGGTCATGGCCCTGTCGGAATTCGAGCTGATCAGGCGTTTCTTCACCTATCCGGCGCGCCATGCCGTGCTGGGCGTCGGGGACGACGCCGCGATCGTGCGCGTGCGGCGCGGCAACGAGCTGGTGGTCACGACGGACATGCTGGTCGCCGGACGGCATTTCTCCCCGGGCGCGGATCCGGAACGGCTCGGCCACAAGGCGCTCGCCGTCAATCTGTCGGACATCGCGGCGATGGGCGCGACCCCGTGCTGGGCGACGCTCGCGATTGCGCTGCCTCGGGTCGATACGCGCTGGCTGGCCGCCTTCATGCAGGGCTTCATGCGCCTCGCGCGCCGGCACGGCGTGGACCTCGTCGGCGGGGACACGACGCGCGGCCCGCTCAACATCTGCGTGCAGGTCATGGGAGAAGTGCCACGCGGGCGCGCGTTGAGGCGTGACCGGGCCCGGCCGGGCGACGACGTCTGGGTGTCGGGCACCCTGGGAGACGCGGCGCTCGCGCTCGCCGCGGGGCCGCTTGGCTTGGCGCCGCGCGATCGGCGGGCGCTGCGGCTAAAGCTGGATGCGCCGGCGCCGCGTGTCGGATTGGGGATCGCATTGCGCGGCGTGGCGCGCAGCGCGATCGATATTTCCGACGGGCTCGTCGCCGACCTCGGCCACATTTGCGAGCGCTCGCGGGTCGCGGCGGTCGTCGGGCTGGAACGCCTGCCGTGCTCGGCAATCCTGAAGCAGCATCGTGACCGCCCGGCGGCACGTGCCGCGTTGCTTGCCGGCGGCGACGACTACGAGTTGTGCTTCACCGCCGGCGGCGCCCGACGCTTGACGATTGCCGGCATCGCGCGGCGCCTGGGCCTGAAGCTGACCCGCGTGGGCGCGATCGCGCGGCGGAGGCGGGGCGTGCCGCTGGTTACGGTCCTCGACGCAGCCGGCCGGCCGATGGTCGTAAAGCGGGCCGGCTACGAGCACTTCAGTGGCTGAAAACCGTCTTCCGATTCTGATCGCCGGCGGCGGCATCGGCGGGCTGTCGGTCGCGCTCGCGCTCGCCCTCAAGGGCCGGCGCGCGCACGTACTGGAGAAGGCGCCGGAGTTCGGGGAAATCGGTTACGGCATCCAGATGGGGCCGAACGTGAGCCGCATGCTGGACCGCCTGGGCCTCCTGAAGGCGCTCGAGCCGCACTCGGTCTATCCCGACGCGCTGATCCTGGTGGACGCCGTCGACAATCGCGAGATCACGCGCATCGCGCTCGGGAAAGCTTTCCTCGAGCGCTACCAGTACCGCTACTTCGTCATACACCGGCGCGATTTGCACGGGGAGATACTCGAAGCATGCAAGCAGCGCGGGGAGATTACGCTGGAGGCATCGCGCGGCCTCGCGAGCTTCGAGGAGCGCGGGCGTTCCGTCATCGTGCGCTGCGAGAACGGCGCCGAAGTCGAGGGCGCGGCGCTGGTAGGGGCCGACGGACTGTGGTCGCCCACGCGCGCGGCGATCGTGGCCGATGGCGCGCCGCGCGTAACCGGCCACGTGACCTATCGCGGGGTGGTGCCGACCGGCGAGATCATCGACCGCAGCCATCTCGATTCGATGACGATCTGGATCGGCCCCGATCTCCACCTCGTGCAGTATCGCCTGCGCGGGGGCGCGGTGATGAACAACGTCGCGACCGTGGCGAGCCGGCGCTTTCGCCGCGGCGAGAAGGATTTCGGCGGATGGGACGAGCTGGAGGAGGTATTCGCGCGCGCCGACCCCAGGGTGCGCGACATGCTGCGCTATTTCTCGCGCGACCGGAACTGGGTCCTGCACGACCGCGAGCCGGTGACCCACTGGACGCGCGGCCGCGTGACGCTGCTCGGGGACGCGGCGCATCCGACGCTGCAGTATCTGGCGCAGGGCGCGAACTTGGCGATCGAGGATGGCGTCGTGCTGGCGGAGAAGGTCGCCGCCGCGGGCGAGGATTTCGGCCGCGCCTTCCTCGCCTACCAGCGCGAACGCATGAACCGCACCGCGCGCGTCGTGCTGTCCTCGCGCTTTTTCGGCGAATACATCCACGCCGACGGCGGCGCGCGCGAGCTGCGCAACGAGCTGGCGCGGCGCCGCGACCCGGACCATCCGTGGGAAGTGGACTGGCTCTATCGCGGCATCGAGGTGGACGGGCGCCTGTGACCGGCAATCCCGACCTCGTCCTGCGGCCGTCGTGGCGCTTCCTCGCCAGGCATCCCGCGCACGCCATCGCGTTCGGGCTCGGCGTGGGACTCGCGCCGGTCGCGCCGGGCACCTGGGGCACGCTGCTCGCCGTGCCGGTGTACTGGCTGGTCTCGCCCCGGCTCGCGCCGGTGGATTTCCTGCTGGTGCTGGGCGTGCTGTTTGTGCTCGGCGTGTGGGCCTGCGACGTCACCGGCCGGATGATCGGTGCATCCGATCATGGCGGCATGGTATGGGACGAGACCGTTGCGTTCCTGCTGGTGCTGTTTTTCGTCCCGGCGACGCTGCTCTGGCAGGCGGCTGCGTTCCTGCTGTTCCGATTGCTTGATATCCTCAAGCCAGCGCCGATCCGCTATTACGAGCGAACGTTTCGCAACGGCTTCGGCGTGATGCTCGACGACCTGGTCGCCGCGTTCTATACGCTGCTCGTCCTGGCTGTCGCCAGGACGCTGCTTGAGGGATGAGCGATGAGGAGTAAGAGCCGAAAAGCAATCAGCAGGAGCCGCGGGCGTGTTCCGTCAGTCGTCAGTCGTCAGCCGTCATTGCTATACAAGTTGGCAGAAGCGGTGGGCTCCGAGTTGAAGCGTCGCAAGCTGATGCTGACGACCGCCGAATCCTGCACCGGCGGCTGGATTGCCGAGGCGATCACCATGGTGCCGGGCAGCTCGGACTGGTTCGAGCGGGGCTTCGTTACTTATACGTACATCTCCAAGCGCGAAATGCTGGGCGTGAAGGAAGCAACGCTCGCCAAGCATGGCGCCGTGTCCGAGGAAGTGGTGCGCGAGATGGCGGAAGGCGCGCTGGCGCGCAGCCATGCCCAGGTTGCCGTCGCGGTGAGCGGGGTCGCCGGCCCGTCCGGAGGCACGCCCGGGAAGCCGGTTGGCACGGTTTGCCTGGCGTGGGGCGCGAAGGGTGGCAGCCCGCGCAGCGAGACGCAGCGCTACGCCGGCGACCGCGAAGCAGTGCGCCGGCAGGCGGTCGAGCACGCGCTCGAGGGGGTGCTCGCGTTGCTCGCGCGCCGCGCTTGAACGCCGCGATGGCGGAGCCTATACTTTTCCGCCATACCAAGAATGCCGATAACCCGGCGATTGCGAGGAGGTTAGCCATGAAACCATTGGTGCGGTGGATTCCCGTCGTGCTCGGCTTGCTGGCGGGGGCGTGGCCGGCGGTGCAGTGCGCGGCACAGTCGGGAGCCGGCAATTTCCCGAGCCGGCCGGTACGCTGGATCATTCCGTTCCCGCCCGGAGGCAGCAACGACGTGCTGGGCCGTTACCTCGGGGTCAAGCTCGGTGACCGGCTGGGCCAGCAGATCGTGATTGACAACCGTGCCGGAGCGAACGGCATCATCGGGACGCAGCTCGCCGCCGAAGCGACCCCCGACGGCTATATCATGCTGATGATTTCCACGTCATTCGTGATGAATGCCGCCGTCCGGAAGCTGCCTTACGACATCGAAAAATCGTTCGACCCGATCGCCACGATCGGATTCGCCCCGAACTCGATCGTGGTCAACCCGAACGGGCCGTATCGTTCGGTGAAAGATCTCATCGATGCGGCGCGCGCGAAACCGGCATCGATCGCCTATGCCTCGACCGGGGTCGGAGGATTCAACCACTTCGGCGGGGAGCTCTTCAAGAAAGTCGCCGGCATCGACCTGATCATGGTCCCCTACAAGGGCGGCGGCCCGGCAATGGTCGACGTGATGGCCGGGCAGATCCCCGTCATGTTCAGCTCGGTGACGCAGGCGCTGCCGCACGTGCGGTCCGGCAGGCTCAAGCTTCTCGCCGTGGGCGGGACAAAGCGCAGCCCGGTGGTACCCGATGTGCCGACCGTCATCGAGGCGGGCTATCCCGGCTACGAAATGACGGTCTGGTGGGGCATCGCCGCGCCGGCCGGGGCGCCGGTTGCCACCAGGGACCGGCTGCGACGCGAGCTGGCGGCCGTACTCGACGAGCCTTCGACCAAGAAGCGGTTGCTCTTCGAGGCCGCCGAGCCTATGACCCTGGCGCCGGCCGAGATACGGAAGAAGATCCGGGACGACAGGAAAAAGTGGGCAGACGTCGCGAAGCAGGCCGGCATCCAGGTGAACTGATCCGCACGGAGCGCAGGAAGTAGCGTCGGATGTCTGGGTCTGGCGTCACCGGGCAGCTGGCGCGCTATATGGTGGCGGCGCGGGAGCGCGCGCTCGCGCCGGACGTGGCGCGCGATGCCCGGCATCGCATTCTGGACACGCTGGCAGCGATGGTGTCGGGAGCCCATCTCAAGCCCGGAGCGATGGCGATCCGCTACGCGCGGGCGCAGGGCGGGAATGCTGAAGCGACCGTTCTCACCACCGATATTCGGACCTCGGCGGTAAACGCCGCCCTGGCCAACGGCATGTTCGCCCATGCCGACGAGACCGATGACTTCGAGCCGGTGACCAAGGCCCATCCCGGCTCCGCCGTGGTTCCCGCGGCCCTTGCGATGGCCGAGCGGGAGGGCAGCTCAGGAACCGAGCTGCGCAATGCGGTCGCGCTGGGCTACGACGTCTGCTGCCGGTTTCTCCTCGCGCTCGGAGCGGATCTCGTGCGCAAGACCCACCGCAGCGCCGAGGGCACGAGCTCCACGATGGGGAGCGTGGGGGCCGCGGCCTCTTTGGCTCGATTGGATGAGCAAGGGATGCGCCACGCGCTGTCGTATGCCGCGCAGCAGGTATCGGGCGTCTGGAGCTGGGTGCGCGATGCCGAGCACGTCGAAAAGGCCTTCGACTTCTCGGGCATGGGGGCTCGCAACGGCGTGACGGCGGCCATCATGGCCCAGATGGGCTTCAGCGGCGTCTGGGACGTGCTCGATTGCGAGCACAACGTGCTTCTGGCGCTTTCCACCGAACCGAAGCCGGAGGAGATGGTGGCGGGACTGGGAAGCCGCTATTTCATCACCGAGACCGCGATCAAGCCGTTCTCCGTCGGCTACCCGATCCAGGCGCCTGTGGACGCGTTCCTGAGGCTCCATCGCGAGCACGGTCTTACGGCTGACAATGTGGAGCGTATCGTCGTGAGACTCCCCGAGGACGGCGCCCGCATCGTCAATGACCGCTCCATGCCGGATATCAACTGCCAGCACATCATCGCACTGGCCCTGGTAACAGGCACCATCTCGTTCGAAGACAGCCATTCCTACGAAAAAATGAAGGACCCGAGAGTGCGCGCCGCGAAGGAGCGGGTCGAGCTCGTTGCCGATCCCAAGCTGATGGACCCCGTCGCCCCGCGCAGCGGCCTGGTGGAAGTGACGCTCCGGGACGGCCGCACGGTCAGCCACTTCACGCGCCACGCCCCGGGCACGAAGGAAAATCCGATGGATACGGAAAGCGTGAACGCCAAAGCGCGGCTCCTGATGGAACCGGTACTGGGCGCCGAGCGGACGGAAGGGCTGATCCGGCGCGTGAACGCCCTCGAAGCGCTCAAGGATGTGCGCGAGCTGCGGCCCTGCCTGTCTGGTGACGGTCACTGAGAAAACAGGGTCGCACGCCTTTCCATGATGCAGTGCATCCACCGCGAAGGCAGTGTGCGGAAAAGGCGTGCGTCCCTATTGCTTTCCAGTTATTATTCCCTGGCCCAGGTCGCCAAGCGATAAGGCGGAGGCGAAAAGTCGTATTCGTGTCTTTGATAGCTCCAGTCAAACAACTGAAACGGACCATCATCGGTCGCCACTACCGGGCTGACAACGTCAAAGGACATGCGCAGGTTCTGACGACGTTGATACCTCTCGCCGTGCTCTGGTACGCCGCTGTACGGAGTGCCGGCGTTTCGTTCTGGTTGACCGCCGGCGTGACGTTGCTGATGAGCCTGTTCCTGCTCCGATCTTTTGTCCTGATGCACGAATGCGGACATGGCAGCTTGTTCCGCACCGCCCGGCTGAACCGGGCATTCGGTTTTCTGTTCGGCGTGGTGACGGGCATGCCCCAGTTCGTTTGGTCACGGCACCATGCATATCACCATGCGACCAACGGCAACTGGGCGAAATACCGTGGTCCATTGGATACCGTGTCGGTGGACGAGTTCCGGGCCATGACCGGCAAGCAACAGCGGTTGTATCAGCTGGCACGAAACATCTGGTTGGCCCCCTTTGGCGGATTCCTGTACCTGATATTCAATCCTCGTTTCACCTGGCTGATGGGCAGCTTCAGGCTTGTCGGCCATATCCTCAAACGGAAGATCTCGCAGCCCGGCACCTCCATCAAGGCGCATGCCGCCGAGTTCAAGACGCCGTACTGGATGGACGCCAAAGAGTACTGGCACATGTTCTGGAACAATGCCGTGCTGTTGAGCATTTGGGTATTGATGTCCCTGTCTATCGGGCCTGCGCTGTTTTTTTCGGTGTACTTGGTCAGCCTTTCGCTGGCGGGAGGGGCCGGGCTCGTCATCTTTACGGTTCAGCATAATTTCGAACACTCCTATGCGACCGATGCCGAGGGCTGGGATCCCGATGCCGCGGCGATACAGGGCACCAGTTTCCTGGTGCTTCCAGGCTGGCTGGGCTGGTTCACCGCGAATATTGCCTATCATCATATCCACCACCTGTCTTCCCGGATTCCAAATTACTGCCTGGCCGAGTGCCACAACAAGCACCAGGATCTGTTCTTGGATGTCCCCCGTATCAAGCTACCCGACATTCACAAGGCTCTGAGATTCATTCTGTGGGACATTCGCTCCCGCCGGATTATTTCGGTGGCCGAGTATCGGCAACAGGCGGGCTAGCGCGGGCTACTCCTGCGGGCGGTGGCCTTTAACTTCGCGCAACCGCCTTGTCATACGCGC
>Ga0326597_10011009_pt1 | contig 12015 bp, 11 predicted proteins | sample RVTome_12_FD_203789 | JGI IMG/M metagenome (GOLD analysis project Ga0326597, IMG submission 203789) | Soil microbial communities from uranium-contaminated site in the Upper Colorado River Basin, Wyoming, United States - RVT100D185 | ecosystem: Environmental > Terrestrial > Soil > Contaminated >... | reverse complement strand
ACGACCTCCCCTGGCCGCCGCAATACCGCTCCGTGGAACGGTACACGCCCCGCTTCGAGTTTCACTTCGGGGGGGAATAGCCGCAGACGGTCGGTCGTCGGTAGCGGCTCGCACTCAGTAGCGCTTCTCCGCGCCCAGCTCTTCCAGCACGGGCCGCACTTCGATGCTTCCGATACGCGCCGAGGGCCAGCCGGCGGCGATCCGTAGAGCCTCGTCGAACCCGTCCGCCTCGATCAGGAAGTACCCGCCGATCTGCTCCTTGGTCTCGGCGAATGGCCCGTCCGTCACCGTGATCGCACCGTCCCGTACGCGCACCATGGATGCTTGGGTCGCGCTCTGGAGCGGGCGCGCCTCGAGGAGGTGGCCGCTGCTTCGAAGAGCCTCTACGTATGCCAGGGTCTCCGCCCGTAATGCCCGCCACTCGTCCTCCGACAGGTCGCTGAGCGTGCTCTCCTCTTCGTAGGCCAGACACAGATATTTCATGGATGCCTCTGCGATTCGCGTGACGTGGAATCCAGTTGCTCGCCTGGATTCTTCCCGGCAAGGTCAGACGACCGCGAACGGCGCGCAACTTGCGTCCGGATGGAAGCGACGGGGTAGGAGAGCCCTTTCCCTTCGGGGCCGGCTCGCAAACCTGGGAGGCGCATTGGAGATCGTCATTCGAACCCTGGCTGTCGTGGGTGGCATCGCCATCCTCTGGTGGGGCTACCGGGCGTTGGCGCCCGAGTTCATCGATATCCCGCCGGTCCGGATCACCGGCGATCCGGCTGACCCTCCGCCCGCGCAGTCCCTCTCCGCGCACCTCGGTGTCCCGCTCGTCGAGGGCAACCGGATCGAGCTGCTCAGCAACGGCGACCAGATCTTCCCGGCGATGCTCGCCGCGATCGAGACCGCGGACGAGTCCATCAACCTGCTCTCCTACATCTATTGGACAGGCGACATCGCTCGTCGCTTCGCGGCCGCTCTCGCCCGCGCGGCGCGGCGTGGCGTGGAAGTGCGCGTGCTGCTCGACGCGGTCGGGGCCCACAAGATGGACCCGGCCCTCGTGCAATCCATGCAGGATGGGAACGTCCAGGTCGCGTGGTTCAACCCCATTCGTTGGTACAGCCTGAACCGTTTCAACCACCGTACACATCGGAGGGTCATGGTCGTCGACGGGCGGATCGGCTTCACGGGGGGTGTCGGGATCGGTGAGGAGTGGACAGGAAATGCCGAAGATCCGGACCACTGGCGAGACGACCACTTTCGGCTCGAAGGCCCGGTCATGGGCTATCTACAAGGATCCTTCGCCGAGAATTGGCGGCAGGCCACCGGCGAGGTGCTCGCGGGGCCGCGAGTCTTTCCGCGGATCGACCCGGTCGGCGACGTCCCGATGAGCGTGATCAACACGGGGCCGGGCGGCGCCACTTCGGAGCTCGGGTTCAGCTACTGGCTCACGTTCCGGCGCGCTCGCGAGCGTGTCTGGGTGGCGACTCCCTATTTCGCCCCCGATCCCGACCTCGAGCTGGGCCTCACAGACGCAGCCCGGCGGGGCGTCGATGTGCGGCTGCTGGTACCCGGCTCCCATCAGGACTCCCGCATGATTCGCTACGCCAGTCAGACGTGGTACCGGGACCTGCTCACGGCCGGGGTGAAGCTTTACGAGTTCCAGCCCACCATGATGCACGTGAAGAGCGTATCGGTGGACCGGGAGTGGTCGATGGTCGGCTCCGCCAATTTCGACAGCCGCTCCCTCGAGATCAATTTCGAGATAGCGGTGGCCGTTTTCGACCGGGACTTCACGGAAGCGCTCGATGCCTCCTTCGAGGCGGATCTGCGGCGAGCGAAGGAGATCACCCTGGAGGACATCGAGGCGCGACCCTGGTTCGTCGAGCTCCGCAACCGTGCGGCGCGGGTTTTTCGCGAGCAGATGTGAGGGCCGTCAGATCGGGCTCGCGCGGTCCGTGCACGGTTGATCTCCACGGGCCCGGAAATCGCCGAGCGCCTCCTCCACCGTCACACCATGGATGGCCACCGTGTCGTCCGTATCGCACGCATATCCTCCGGCGAGCGTCACCGCGACACGCGCGCCCGCGGCACGACACTCCTCGAAGACCAGTCGGTCCCGCTCTCTGAGCCCGGCCTTGCTGAGGCCGAGCCCACCCAGCAGGTCCTCCCGGAAGGGATCCGCGCCCGCTAGATAGATCACTAGATCCGGAGCCGGCCCAAGGATCTGGGGGAGATGCTTGTCGAGGATGTCCAGGCACGCCCGATCCCCGATTCCGTCCACGTGGGGCCCGATATCCACCTCGTAGAGTGGTGACCACACGACGCGGAGCCACGACTCTTTGGAGAACTGTCGATGATCGTGCTCCATGCGACGACCTCCTTTGCCTCAGCGCGCGACCCGTCCCTTCACCAGGTCTGCGATCTGGGCTTCGAACGTTCCGAATGAGCGACACCGCAGCAGATCCGCAGATACGTCACGGGCGCGTGCCCGCGCGCGGATGACGGTTTCCACCGTGCTCGTACTCTCGTCGATCGCGACGACGCGCGTCGCAACAGCCATCGATACCGCGTACTGGTTGGCGTAGGGCTCCGCGGTCGCGCCCTGTCCGCAATCGACCCATGTGGAGGGTCGTTCGCCATCGAGCTCGCCCAGAACCTGCACGAAGCCACCTACGCGGAGCTGCTCTTCGTCGAAGTGCGTGAACGGGATGCCGATGGTGGAGTAGGCCGCGCGCACGGCATTGAACGCACGCGATGCAGGAACCGCCAGGGTGTCGACCACGAAGGATTCGCTGCCGTCGCGGGGAGGATCGGCCTCGCGGCTTCCGGCCAGCCTCAGGAGCTCCCGGGCGTCCGCTCCGGGCCTCGGACCGCTCGAGGCGCACCCGCCCACGACCGTGGCAAGGAACACCACCAACATCAATCGACCCATATCGTTCCCCCATCCGTGGCGGCAGCTCAAACTACATGACTAGTTAATATGGCAATGTCGCCTTCCATGGGCATCTATGCAAGGTAGCCGCAACTTCTGGGGCCCCGCGCACCATCGACCTCGAGCGACTGGAGCGGATCGCGGGCGGGCGAAGAGCCGGGGGAACCGCTTGCGACGCCCGGGACCGGGCGGCATGATCGGGCCATGAACGCCACTTTGCCCGCCGAACTGCCGCTGTCCATCGACGGCGGACCGATCCGACTCACCGACGTCGTCTCCGTCGCTCGAGCCGGCACCGAGGTACGGATCGGGCCGCGCGGCGCGGAGCGTCTGCGCGCTTCGCGGGAGCGCCTCGAACGCGCGCTGGCCCGCCACGAGCCCATCTACGGGGTGAACACCGGCTTCGGCTCGCTCTCCCGGAAGCGGATCGCGGACGACGAGCTGGGAGAGGTGCAGCACAACCTGCTCCGGTCGCATGCGGCGGGCGTGGGCGCGGCGCTCCCGGGCGACGTCGTGCGTGCGATGCTCCTCCTGCTTGCCGCGTCGTTATGCCGAGGCAACTCGGGGGCCAGGCCCGAGCTGGCCCAGGCAATAGTGGATGTGCTGAACGCTGGGATCACTCCGGTCGTGCCGGAAACCGGATCGGTGGGGGCGTCGGGCGACCTCGCGCCCCTCGCCCATGCGACGCTCGCGCTCATCGGGGAGGGAGAGGTGGAGCTGGATGGGGCGCGGATGGCGGCCGCCGAAGCGCTCGGCCGCGCGGACCTCCATCCGGTGGAGCTGACCGCCAAGGAAGGTCTGGCGCTGATCAACGGCACGCACCTCATGGCGGCCCGGGCGTGCCTCCTCATGCATGACATCGACCATCTGCTCGGCGCTTGCGTCACGGCGTGCGCCATGTCGATCGACGCGTGCCGCGCCTCCCATTCCTTCCTCGATCCGCGCGTCCACGACGTCCGTCGGCAGCGAGGCCAGATCGGGGTCGCGCGTGCGCTGCGCACGCTGCTCGAGGGGAGCGGGATCCGGGATTCGCACCGCACGGACGATCCTCGTGTCCAGGATCCGTACTCGCTCAGGTGCGCCCCCCAAGTGCTCGGGGCGGCGCTCGACACGCTTCGGCACGTGCGCGAGACCGTGGAGCTCGAGCTCGGGGCCGTTACGGACAACCCGCTGATCTTCGAGGGGACGCGCGGACGCGACGTCGACATCGTGTCGGCGGGCAATTTCCATGGGATGCCGCTGGCGATTCCGCTCGACACGCTCGCCATCGCGATCGCGCACGTGGCGGGCATCAGCGAGCGCCGCACCTATCTGATGCTCGCCGCGCAGGATCCTGAGGCCCATCTCACCGCCTACCTGAGCCCGAAGCCCGGGCTGCACTCGGGATACATGATCGCCCAGTACACCGCGGCCGCGTGCTGCAACGAGATCATCCAGCTGGCCAGCCCGTCGACCGTGGCGAACATCCCCACCAGCGCGGGTATGGAAGACTACAACTCCTTCGGCCCCGCGGCGGCGAAGAAGGCCCGGCGAGCCCTGGACCTGGCCGAGAGCGTCATCGCCATCGAGTTCATGTGCGCGACACAGGCGCTCGAAGCGCACCGTCCGCTCCGGTCGGGAGCCGGGGTGGAAGAGGCGCGGGCGAAGGTGCGAACCGTGGTTGAGCCGCTCCTGGCGGACCGATCGCCCTCGCCCGACATCGCGGCTGTGACGTCATTGATCCGTCAGGGCGCCTTTCCTCCGATACCGGTGGAGCCATGAGCGAAACGCCTTCCGACCAAGCCTCCGCCTCGACCTCCGAGCCCGTTTCGACGGCCGCGGGGTGCGCCGGGCCCCGGCCGGTTCGTGCTCCACGCGGCAGCGAGCGCACGTGCAGCACGTGGCAGACGGAGGCCGCGCTCCGCATGCTCATGAACAACCTCGACCCGGAGGTCGCGGAGATCCCCGACAAGCTGGTCGTCTACGGCGGCCGCGGGCAGGCCGCCCGGGACTGGGACTGCTTCGACGCGATCGTGCGCACGCTTCGCCGCCTCGCGCCGGACGAGACGCTGCTCGTGCAGTCCGGCAAGCCGGTCGGGGTCGTGCGCACCCACGCCGACGCCCCGCGGGTCCTCATCGCCAACAGCAACCTCGTCCCGCACTGGGCGACCCAGGCGCACTTCGACGAGCTCTGCGCCCGGGGCCTCATGATGTTCGGTCAGATGACGGCCGGCTCGTGGATCTATATCGGGACCCAGGGCATCCTTCAGGGCACGTTCGAGACGTTCTCCGAGTGCGCGAGGCAGCACTTCGGAGGATCGCTTGCGGGTACGTTGAGCGTGACCGCCGGATGCGGCGGCATGGGTGGCGCGCAACCGCTCTCCGTGACACTGAACGGAGGTGCCTGCCTCATCGCCGACGTGGACGAAGCGCGGCTCGCTCGTAGGGTGCGCGAGCGCTACCTGCACGAGGTCGCGGAGGGCATCGATGCGGCCATCGACCGCGCGATCGCGGCTCGTGACGGACGTGAGGCCCGCTCCGTGGGCGTGTGCTGCAACGCCACCGAGCTGCTCGCCCGTTTGCTCGAGCGAGACATCACGCCCGACATCCTCACGGACCAGACCTCCGCGCACGACGTGCGGAGCTACGTGCCCGACCTGATGACCGCTCGCGAGGCCGAGGCGCTCCTGGGGCGGGACGCGCGCGGGTACGAGCAGCTGAGCCGCGACACGATGCGTCGGCACGTGGAAATGATGGTGGCGCTCCAGCAGCGAGGTGCCGTGACGTTCGATTACGGCAACAACATCCGGCAGATGGCCTTGGAGGAGGGATTCGCCGACGCGTTCTCGTTCCCGGGATTCGTGCCGGCCTACATCCGGCCGCAGTTCTGCGAGGGCCGCGGACCGTTCCGGTGGGTCGCGCTGTCCGGTGATCCCACGGACATCTACCGCACGGACCACGAGCTGCTTCGCCGCTTTCCCCTGCACGGCGGAGGCCACAACGAACGTCTCCACCGTTGGATCCTCAGCTGCCACGCGAATCCCGAGGCGCTGTTGGCGGGACTGTACGAGGAATGTGAGCCGGCATTCGCGTTCCAGGGCCTGCCGGCCCGGATCTGCTGGTTCGGTCTGGGCGAGCGGAGCCTGGCTGGGCGTCTCTTCAACGACATGGTGGCGGCGGGTGAGCTGCGGGCACCGATCGTGATCGGGAGGGACCATCTCGACTGCGGCTCGGTGGCCTCCCCGAATCGTGAGACCGAGGGCATGAAGGATGGCTCGGATGCTGTCAGCGATTGGGCGCTCCTGAACGCGATGGTGAACGTGGCCAGTGGCGCGAGCTGGGTGAGCTTCCATCACGGGGGCGGCGTCGGCATCGGATACTCCCAGCATGCCGGTCAGGTCATTGTGGCCGACGGCACGCCCGAAGCCGCCCGGCGTCTAGAGCGCGTGCTGACCAACGACCCGTCCATGGGGATCTTCCGGCACGTGGACGCCGGCTACGAAGAGGCCAGTGCGTGCGCGCGCGAGCGGGGCGCGGACATTCCGATGCAGCCCGAATGAGGGTTCCGCACACCCGGCCCGGCGTCTGGCCGGGGACGATCCCTCACGGCAGGTTCGCGGCCGTGATCCAGCGGGACTGGGCCGCGGTGGAAGGTGTCGCGGTCGCGGCCGGGGCGGTCGAGCCCGTCGAGCCGGCGCGGGACCGGGCCGAACCGGACCCGTCCGTGCGTCCGACCCTCGTGATGCTCGGCCTGCCCGACGACGCTGGGGTCGCGCTCAATGGCGGCCGCGTGGGCGCGGCCGAGGGCCCGAGCGCCTTTCGTGCCGCGCTCGCGGGATACGGCACGCCTTTCGATCTGGAGCGCGCGGCCGTGACCCGCGTGCGAGTGCTGGACGCGGGTGACGTCGTACCGGCGGAGGGGCGCGACGAGGCGGCGCTTCACGAGACCCACCGCCGGGTCACCGAGGCGGTACGCGCCGTCCACGAGGCTGGCTTCGTGCCGGTGTGCGTGGGCGGCGGGCACGATCTGACCTACGCATCCGTGCGGGCGCTCGCCGAGCATGTCGTGGATGCGTCTCGCGCGCAGGCACCCGGCCCGACGGGCCCAGACCGGCCGCTCGGCGGGCTCAACGTCGACGCGCATCTCGACGTCCGGGAGGAGGTCGGCTCGGGGATGCCGTTCCGGCGGCTGATCGAGGGCGGGCACCTGGATGCGAGCCGCTTCGCCGTGTTCGGGGCATCGCGCTTCGTGAACGCGAGCGAGCACGTGAGGTGGTTGAGGGAGGGCGGCGCGGCCGTGTTCGGCGTCGGCGCCGTTCGCGACGACACAGCCACGGTCGATCACGCGTTCTCGCTCGCCTTCGGCAGCGTGCTCGCCCGTCCCGTGGCACCGGGCTTCGTGACCATCGATCTGGATGCCATCGATGGCGCGTACGCTCCGGGCGTGAGCGCAGTGAACCCCTGCGGTCTCGGCGTCGCGACGGTCGCGGGCATCGCGGAGCGCGCGGGGAGAACGCCCGGCGTGCGCCATTTCGACCTCATGGAGCTGAGTCCGCCGCACGACGTGGACGGCCGGACCGCCCGCGTAGCCGTTCTGCTCTTTCTGCACTTCGTTGCGGGCTTCATGGATCGCGCATCGTGACCGGATCGGCGTCCGCCACGCCGCTCCTCGTGCGCGATGCACGGGTGGTCACCATGACGGACCGCGGCACGCTCGAGCGGGGATCCGTGCTCATGGAAAGCGGCCGCGTTACCGCGGTGGCACCGGATCTCGAGGCCCCGGAAGGGGCGGAGGTCATCGAGGCGGATGGTCGGGTCTGCATGCCGGGCTTCGTGGATGCGCATACACACGCGTTGTGGGCCGGCGACCGGTTGGACGAGTTCGCGGCGCAGTGCGCGGGGGCCTCGTACCTGGAGGTGCTGGCCGCGGGCGGAGGGATCATGTCCACGGTCCGCGCCGTGCGCGCCACGCCGGTCGAGGAGCTCTCGGAGGCGCTCGGCGCACGCCTGCGGCGCATGCTGGCGGCCGGGACGACCACGATGGAAGTGAAGTCCGGGTACGGACTGTCGACGGAGCACGAGCTCCGGGCTCTACATGCCATCCAGGACGCGGCCTCCAGCTTCCCCGGCACCGTGGTACCGACCGCGCTCATCGGCCACGCGATCGACCCCGATGTCCCGGACTTCGTGGACCGCACCATCGCCGAGACGCTGCCGGCCGTGAGCGAGCGCTTCCCGGGGGTCGTCCTGGACGCCTATTGCGAGCGCTCGGCCTGGTCTTTGGACGACTGCGTCCGGCTGTTCGAGGCCGGCAGGGCGCGGGGGCATCCCTTTCGCGTGCACGCCGATCAGTTCACGCCGCTCGGCATGACCGAATGGGCCGCCGATCACGGCGCGGTGAGCGTGGACCATCTGGAAGCGAGCACGCCCGAGGGGCTCCTGCGCCTGGCTCGGTCGGGCACGTTCGCGGTCATGCTCCCGGCCTGCGGCCTTCATCTGGACGACCGCTACCCCGACGGTCGCGGCTTCCTGGACGTCGAGGGCGGCTCGAGTCGGCTCGTGATCGCCACGAACTACAACCCGGGCTCGGCACCGACCTTCTCGATGCCGCTGATCGTGGCATTGGCCGTGCGTAAGCTGCGACTCACGATCGACGAAGCGCTGCGCGCATGCACCGTGGGCGCCGCCCGTCTACTCGGTTTCGAGGACAGGGGGGTCCTGGCAGCCGGCGTTCGTGCAGACTGCCTTCTGCTGCGCCACCGAGACGAACGGGCGATCGCCCACGAGATCGGCACCGATCCGGTGGACGTGGTGGTCTGTGCAGGGAGGGTTCAGCGCAGGACCTGACGGCACTCCTGTAGAACCTCGGCGAGCGTTTCGACCCGCTCCTGGATCGCGGCGCGGAGCGCGTCTATGGACAGGTCCTGCCCGCCGATGTTCACCACCGCGGCGTCGCCTTCTTCCTGGCGGGTCTTCGCCAGCTTCTCACGTGCATCTTCGGCTCTGTTCAGGGCGAACAGGGCCTTCTGCATCCACCGCGATTCACTCTGCACGAGCTGGCGCTCTTTCCTGAGCTGACGCTTGTCATCCACCACGTAGCCTCCTCGATTTGGACTCCCTAAATCGTAAACTATTATATATCAATAGGTTAAATGAATCAAGGTTGCGCCTCGATCACGGCGCCGCACGAATGGCCCGATGCGCTTCGACTCCGACGTCGCACGAATGACCTCACGCGGCCCGACTCCGTCCGCGCACGAATGGCTCCCACCGGTGTAACCGATTTGTCTCTTGATCTGCTGTCCAAGCCGTATGAGCGAGGAGTTCACAGTGCCCGGATCGACATCGACGCCCGGTATGAGCCACACGGGTTTCTTTCATGGCCGTCGACGCGCGGCCGGCGCCACGCTCTTGTTTCTTGCTGCCTGCGGCGGCTCGGCCGCCACGCCCTCCGGCAGCGACACCGCCCCGCCGTCCGACACGCGGATCGTGCAGGCCGGCGCGCCCGGCGAAGCGTCACGACCGTACGAGAATCCCGGGCTCTCGGAGCTCGAGGGCGCCGCGTACACCGACGCGGACGTCGCCTTCATGCAGGGGATGATCCATCATCATGCGCAGGCGCTCGAGATGACGGCGCTGATCTCGGACCGGACCACCAGTCGCGAGATCACGCAGATGGGACTCCGAATGCAGATCTCCCAGGCGGACGAGATCGCGATCATGGAGCGTTGGCTGCGCGAGCGGGGCCTGAATGTCCCGGTGTGGGGAGCGGCCACGCGCTCCGAGCCGGACTCGGCGATGCCGGCCGGACACGACACCATGGACCACGAAGTGATGGGCCACCCAGCCATGGGCCACGACGCGGGTGGGCATGTCGCGATGCCGGGCATGCTCACACCCGAGCAGATGGCTCAACTCGAGGCAGCCACCGGTAGGGATTTCGATCGCCTCTTCCTCGAGTTGATGATTCAGCACCACGAAGGGGCCGTGACCATGGTCATGGATCTCTACAACTCCCCGGGCGCTGCCCAGGAGTCGATCGTATACCAGTTCGCCAGCGACATCGACGCGGATCAGGGCATCGAGATCCGTCGTATGAGAGAGCTGCTGGCGGCATGGCGCTAGTCAGGCCACGCAGGCTTCACCCGAGACCCGCCTTTACCGTTCACACGAGGTTCAAGATGACGAGACCAGTTACCGATATTCCAGGCACCCGTAATGTGGGACGCGGGCTGCTGGCCGCGTTGTTCCTGCTGCTCGCGTTGGCGCTGCCGGGCGCGTCGCTCGACGCGCAGACCATGGAGTCCACCGAGCCACGCATGACCTGGGATCCCAACGATCCCCGCATCGGGCTCGGCGCCGGGTGGTTGGACGCCGAGGAGGCGATCTGGAACATGGAGCTCCTGACGAGCCTCGAGCGGCCCGAAGGGTTCCTGAACCCGGAGACGCCGGGAGACGGCCGGTTCAACAACACCGACCTCGCGTTCCAGGGCACGCGCCTCTTCCAGGGCAACTACAACGGCTTCCAGGTCTACGACATCTCGAATCCGGCCCGCCCGGAGCTCGAGGTCGCCGTGGTTTGCCCGGGTGGACAGGGTGACGTGTCGGTCTACCGCAACCTCGTGGTCATGTCCGCCCAGGAGAACCGGGGCCGGCTGGACTGCGGCGTCGGCGGTGTCGAGGAGACGGTGAGCGATGCGCGTATCCTGGGCATCCGGATCTTCGACGTGTCCGATCTCTCGAATCCGCGCCAGGTAGCCGCGGTGCAGTCCTGCCGTGGCTCGCACACGCACACGCTGGTCGAGGATCCGAACGATCCCGATCACGTCTACATCTACATCCAGGGGACCGGCGGAGTGCGCCCCGCGGAGGAGCTGCCCGGATGCTCGGCCGGTGAGCCCGAAGAGGACGAGAACACCGCGCTCTTCCGCATCGAGGTCGTTCGGGTGCCCCTGGCGGCGCCCGAGCGGGCCGAGATCGTGAACATGCCGCGCATCTTCGCCGACGAGAGCGGCAACATCGCCGGCCTGTGGTCGGGCGGCGATCACGGTGCGGGAACGCAGGCGTCGCGTCGGACCACCCAGTGCCACGACATCACCGCCTACCCGGGTGTCGGCCTCGCGGCCGGAGCGTGCGCCGGCAACGGGATCATTCTGGACATCACGGATCCGGCGAACCCGACGCGCGTCGATGAGGTTGTCGATCCGAACTTCGCCTACTGGCATTCGGCGACCTTCAACAACGACGCCAGCAAGGTCCTCTTCACGGACGAGTGGGGTGGTGGCTCGGCACCGCGGTGCCGCGCGACGGATCCGGACACCTGGGGCGCCAACGCGATCTTCCGTCTGGAAGACGGCGAGCTCCAGCTCGCGGGCTATTACAAGCTCCCGGTTCCCCAGACGGAGGTCGAGAACTGCGTGGCCCACAACGGGTCGCTCGTTCCGGTTCCGGGCCGTGACATCATGGTCCAGGCCTGGTACCAGGGCGGCGTCTCGGTGCTCGATTTCACCGATCCTGCGAACGCCTACGAGATCGCGTTCTTCGATCGCGGCCCGCTGAGCGAGACTGAGCTCTACACGGGTGGATACTGGTCGACCTATTGGTACAACGGCCAGATCTACGGGGCGGAGATCTCGCGCGGCATCGACGTGTTCGAGCTCGTGCCGAGCGAACATCTGTCCGAGGCGGAGCTAGAGGCCGCGAAGCTCGCGGTCCTCGACGAGTTCAACGCCCAGATGCAGCCGCGGTTCTCGTGGCCGGCGGCCCTCCCGGTCGCGACCGCCTACCTCGAGCAGCTCGAGCGTGAGGGCTGCATCCTCCACGCCCGGGCCGAGCAGGTCCGGAGCGTGCTCGGGGGCAGCACGTCCGCCGCGCGACTGAACGAAGTCGCATCCGCGCTCGAGGCGGACGTGCAGGCCATCCGCACGGCCCAGCTCGGTGGGAACGCCGACAAGCTCGAGAGCCTGGCCGAGACGCTGCGCGGGCTGGCGGCGCAGCAGCGGTAGGCGGTAGCCGGACCACAGGTCCGCAGGCAGAAGCACGAGGGGCGGCACTTCCGGGGTGCCGCCCCTCGGTCGTTCCTGATGTCGGGAGCGCCTGCTACTGGCCGCCCGGCC
>Ga0326597_10011008_pt1 | contig 12015 bp, 8 predicted proteins | sample RVTome_12_FD_203789 | JGI IMG/M metagenome (GOLD analysis project Ga0326597, IMG submission 203789) | Soil microbial communities from uranium-contaminated site in the Upper Colorado River Basin, Wyoming, United States - RVT100D185 | ecosystem: Environmental > Terrestrial > Soil > Contaminated >... | reverse complement strand
CTAGCGCATTTCGGCTCGGGGTTGCAGAGGATCGAGGCGCTCGCCGCCGGAATATGCGGGGTCGTGCGAGACACGGTGCTGCCTGCTTCGCGATCCTGCTTCAGCGCGCAAGACCGCGCGCCTTCAGATCGGCCTCGATAGGAGGCGGAGACGACGATACGGGCGCCCGCATCCTCGATGCGGGTCGCCAGCTCGTTCGCGGCAAAGCCTCCGAACACCACCGAATGAACGGCGCCGATGCGCGCGCAGCCCAGAATTCACATGGGTTGCGCCGCCAGGCCTGATAGGCTTCATGGTATTGGCTGCTCATGGAATCCTCCCGCCATCGGCCGGCCGTTCCCGCGACATCCGGACCGCGCAGCGGTCGGAACGGCCGGCTTGATGCCCCCGGTTTGACGTCAGCCGGTTTCAGCGTGCGGCCGCCGGCGGCCGCAGATCAAGTGTCACGCCACTGGACGTGCGGCCCCCGTTGAGCGCGCACGGCGGAGAAGAGCATGTTCGCCGATCCATGGTTCATCGCGCTAGCGGTCCCCTCGGTGATCATGATCGGAATGTCGAGGGGCGGGTTCGCGGGCGCCGGCGCGGTGGCGCTGCCGCTGATGTCGATCGTGGCGCCGCCGCTGCAGGTCGCAGCCGTGCTGCTGCCCATCCTGCTGATGCTCGACGTGGTCGCCGTCCGCCTCTACCGCAACAGCTTCGACCGCACGACAATCGCCTACACGCTGCCGGCGTCCCTGGTCGGCGTAGCGCTCGCGTGGCTGGTGGCGGCGCGGGTCGAACCGGCCTTCTTCAAGATTCTGATCGGCGTGATCGGCACGGTGTTCACGCTGAACATCTGGCTCGGGCCGAAGACAACCGAAGCGCGCGGGCACAGCCGGTCGCGCGGCAGCCTGTGGGGCGCGGTCACCGGCTTTACCAGCTTCGTCACGCTGACCGGCGGCCCGCCGTTCCAGATCTACGTGCTGCCGCTGCGCCTTCCGCACCGCATCTATGCCGGCACGTTCGTGATCTTCATGGCGATTAACAATGTGGTGAAGATCGGACCGTTCGTCTCCCTGGGCCAGCTCAGCGCCAATACGCTGTGGACCTCCCTGGCGCTGATGCCGCTGGCGCTGGTCTCGACCTGGGCCGGCGTGGTGCTGATCAGGCGCGTCTCCAGCGCACGCTTCTACCAGATGATTCACATTCTGATGTTCGCGGTGTGCATCAAGCTGATGGCGGACGGCGTGGCCGAAATCGTCGCCGCATAGCGCTCGCCGTGACGGCCACGGCGCGCCGCCGCCGGCTTTCGCGGACCAGCGCGACCCGCTCCTGCAAAACGCAAAGCGCCGCCCCGCGGCGGCGCCTCAACATTCAGACATTCGGCCGGCTGCTCAACTTGTGCGCAGCCTTTCGATTTCGTCCTTCAGCCGCAGCTTTTCCTTCTTCAGCGCGGCGATCTTGAAATCGTCGGAGGCAGGTCTCGAACTTTCCGCCTCGATGGTCTCCTCCAGAGATTGATGCCTCAGGGTGAGCTCGGCAATTCGAGCCTCAGTACCCATCATCGAACCTCCTATGGTCGCTATGCGAAAAGAGTTTGTCAGACGATTCCGGCAATGTCGAGAATGCACCCGGGGCTGCCGGGATAACCGGCCGGGCGATCTTGCGGTCGGTACCGCTTCGCGCGAGAATCGATTCGCGAAGAGGACCGACATGGACCAGCTCGACGGCTACACAGTGCAGGAACTGCGCGTGCGGCTCGAACAATTGCGGCTCGAACATCGCGATCTGGATGCCGCCATCTCCGCCTTCGAGAGCGTTCAGCCCCTGGACCAGCTGAAAATCAGCCGGCTCAAGAAGCGCAAGCTCATGCTCAAGGATCAGATCGCACAGATCGAGGACCGGTTGCTGCCCGACATCATCGCGTAAGGGCGCGCCGGCCGGCGCAAGGCCGCTTAAATCGATTCCTCGATCCATTCGACGATCTTGCCCTTGGGCAGCGCGCCGACCTTTGTGGCGGCAACCTCGCCGTTCTTGAACAGCATCAGCGTCGGAATACCGCGAATGCCGTACCGGCTCGGCGTGCCCGGATTCTCGTCAATGTTCAGCTTGGCGACGGTCAGCTTCTCGCCGTATTCCGCGGCGATCTCCTCGAGAGCCGGGGCGATCTGCTTGCACGGCCCGCACCACTCGGCCCAGAAATCGACGATGACGGGCTTGTCGGACCCGAGAACGTCGGTCTCGAACGAAGCATCGGAAGTCGGTGAAGTCGCCATGATACACCTTTCGAAAGCCGGCGGGTGCCGGCGGAATCCGGTTCCCAGATAACTAGGGACGGCTCGCGTGAGCGTCAAGCCGGCGGCGCCGGGGGCGGCGTCAAGGCCGCGTGAAGAGCCTCGTCGAGCACCGCGTCGGGAAGCCACATGAGGCTTGCATTGTCGGTCCACAGAAGCGCGGCCCGCACCGGCAGGCCGCGGAATATCTGGCTCAGCGCCGCACGGTAGAGCGCCATCTGGGCGAGCTGGGCGTCGGGCACGTCCGCGACGCGGGCCGGCGCGAAGCGATGTGTCTTGAAATCGACGACATGAACGACGCCGTCGAGCACGGCGAGGCGGTCGATTCTTCCGTCAACCGGAACAGGGATGCCGCCGGGCCCCGTCAGCGTGGCGGCAAAGGCCACTTCGCTCCTCGCGCCCTGCGACAGGAACGGCGCGAAACCCGGCGAGCCGAGCACCGCCAGCGCCTCGCCGGCGATCGCGGCGCGGGCCTCCTGGGTGAGCTCCGGCGAGGTCCGGTCGAGAAAGCGCGCCGCGCGGTCGGGCCACTCCGCACGCGGCTCGCCGGCGAGATATTCGAGCAATGAATGCATGGCGAGGCCCCGCGAAAAGCGCCGTGCCCTGTCCTCGCCGAGCGGCGAGAATATAGCGCCCGCGACCGCGCCGGCACGCGAAGGGGCGACACGCTGCGGCCGTGTGGCGAGACGTGCCGGCGGCCGGAGCGCCCAGTCCGGAACTTTCTGCGCCTCGGTCGGCGGTCCGGCCGAGGCGCCGTCGCCATCGGGGCGGGCATCCGGCGCTCGCCGGTAGCGGAAGCGCCATCGCGTGGCACCGTCGGGGCCGGCCTCCGCGTCGAGCCGATGCGCCAGCCCCGCGCGGATGAGGTCGTACCAGCAGCCTTCGGCGCGCCCCTGCCTGGTTTCGTAGCCGGTGACGATGAGCCAGTTGCGCGCGCGCGTCATCGCCACGTAGAGCAGCCGCAGATACTCGCCCCTCTCGTTGAGGGCGCTATCGTCGCGCGCCTCGCCGAGCGCGCCGATGATCTTTGCGGCGTTGAGCCGCGGCCATACCGGAAGCCTGATCGGGCTGCCATTCCCGGCGAGCGGCAGCGCCAGGCCCAATAGCCGCACACCGCGGCCGCCATCCGGCGTCTGGCAGGTATCCGGCAGAATCACGATGTTGGCCTCGAGCCCCTTGGCGCCATGCACCGTCATCACCCGCACCTCGTCGCGGCCGTGGTCCATGTCACGCTTGATCTCACCCTCGGAGCGCACGAGCCAGGCAAGGAATCCCTCGAGCGATGGCAGGTGATCACGCTCGAAGGCGAGCGCGGCGTTGAGGAACTCGGCCACCGGATCGTCGGATTCGGTGCCCAGGCGAGCGGCGATGCGCCGCCTCATACCGTCCTCGGCGAGCACCCGGGAGAAGAACGCAAAGGGCGCCATCCGGTCGGCCATGGACAGCCAGCGCGCGAGCCTCGCCCGCGCGGCCTCGAACCGCCCCCCGTCCTGCGCGTGTCGCTGCACGGCCTGCCACAGGCTCGCCTCGCGGTCATGGGCAACGGTAAAGAGCTCGTCCTCGTCGAGACCGATCATCGGGCTCTTGAGGAGGGCCGCTAGCGAAAGGTCATCCTCGGGCAGGAGCGCGAAGCGGGCGAGCGCGATCAGGTCCTGGATCACGATCTGCCCGGTCAGCCGCATCCGGTCGACACCGGCGACGGGAACATTGCGCTCCTTCAGCTCACGCACCACCGCATCGACGAACTCATTTCGCCGGCGCACCAGGATCATGATGTCGCCGGGCCTGACGGCGCGTCCCTCGGCCTCCAGCAGCAGCCCGGACGAGAGCCAGCCGGCGATCTCGCCGGCGATGGTGCGGGCGAGCTTCACCTTGGGATCGGCGGCACCCGCGTAGTCGACCGGCGCCGTCCACGGCTCCGGCCTGTCGTGCGCGTCGGGCACCGCCGTCGGCCAGACGTCCACCCTGCCCGGCACCTGGCGGTGTGCCTCGTGGCGCGGCGGCGTGCCGTCGTCGCTCAGCCCGTCGGCGATATTCGGCGCCGCGAACACGAGATCGACGGCGGCCAGGATTTCCGGCGCCGAACGGTAGGAGCGCTCGAGCGGAACGCGGCGCCAGGGCCGGCCAGCCGCAGCGGCGCGCACCTCGAAGAAGTCGCGCATTCGGGCAAACATCCTGGGGTCGGCGCCCTGGAACGAGAAGATAGACTGCTTCTCGTCGCCGACCGCGAAGGTGGCACGCGGCACGGCGGCGCGCGCCGACTCGCCCGACAGCATGTCCTCGGCCAGATGGCGAACGATCTGCCACTGCGCCGGGCTGGTGTCCTGCGCCTCGTCCACCAGGATGTGGTCGATACCGCCGTCCAGCTTGTAGAGCACCCAGGCGGCATCGTCGCTGCGCATCAGAAGGCCGCGGCCGCGCGCGATCAGGTCGTCATAGTCGAGAAGCCCGCGCTGCGCCTTGAGCAGCCGGTAGGCGCCGATCACGGCATCGGCGAACATCAGCAACGACCGCGTCGCGGCGAGCGTGGCGGCGCCGGCGATCAGCGGCTGAAGTCGTCGCGCGCGCTCGAGCTCGCCGTCGAGCCAGGCGGCTAGGCCGGGATGCTCGCGCTGCAGCGCCCGGGTCATCAGGCTTGTCCGAATCTCCCGGTCACGTTTGGTCAATGTCGCCTCGACATGGGCGAGATAGCGGGCCTGCGGCGTTGTCGCCCGGGCGAGACGGCCGAGCCGCCCGGAGATTTCACGGTCGGTCCTCTTGCCGCCCGCCAGCACCCGGGCGGCATCGGCGCATTTCGCGGTATCGAAGCGCACATCGGCAAACTCGGCCGCGATCATGTCCTCTTCCCGGTCATCCACGCCGATACCCAGCCTGGCGGCGAGCCAGGCGAACACTGCGTCGCGCCGTTCCGCATCGTCGAGCTCGAGCGCCGCGATCGTTTCGCGGTCATCCACCAGTCCGCTCAGAAGCTGGTCGAGAGTGATATCGTGCGCCAGAGCCGAAACGGTGGCGAGCGCCGCCGCCAGCGGCACCGACGGATCGAGCGCCGCCGCCCGATTCATCACCGTTTCGCGGGCCTCCACGAGGAGGTCCGACCGGCCGCGCTCGTCGAGCACGGCGAAGTGCGGCGACACGCCGGCCTCCAGGGCGAAGCGGTGCAGAAGTCGCTCGCAAAAGGCGTGGATCGTATGGATCTTCAGCCCACCCGGCGATTCGAGCGCGATCGCGAACAGGCGCCTCGCGCGGGCCAGCATGTCGTGGTCGGGCGCGGCGCCGGTGAGCGCCCCGATTTCGGCGGCGAGCTTCGTTTCGTCGCCGATCACTGCCCAGTCGGACAGCCGCCGGAACAGGCGGTTTGCCATTTCAGCGGCCGCGGCATTGGTGAAGGTGAGGCACAGGATGCGCGATGGCGGAGTGCCCGAGAGCAGGATGCGCACCAGCCGCTCGACCAGGACGTGGGTCTTGCCGGCGCCGGCATTGGCCGTCACCCAGACGAAAGAGTCCGGATCGTAGGCCTCGCCCTGCGTGGCCGGCCGGGGCTCATCCCGCATGGCGGCGTCCGAGCGCGATCGACCATTCTCCGACCCTCGCGAGGTGGTCGTATTCGCCGGCGACATCCTCGCGCCAGGGAATGCGGCGTGACAGATAAGGCTGCTGCGGATCGGAATAGGCGGCGACGAGGCCGCGGAGCCTGCGGAGCGCCTCGGCGGCGAGATCGGCGGCGCGGCCGGGCAGATGATGCAGCTCGCCCGCCGGCTCGCGGCCGCTCAGCGACATGTAGGCGAGCTCCGTGGCGGCCGTTCCGGCGAGCCCCGCGAAGCCCTCCCCGGCGAGGATCGCCGCCTCGAGAGGAAGCTGCGGCGCGAGCAGCGAGGCGACCTGATCGTCGCTCGGCGGCCGTCCCGTCTTGTAGTCGATGACAGTGACGCCTCCCCCCGGAGCGACGTCGACGCGGTCGGCGCGCGCGGTCAGCGTGAAGGGCCGGCCCGAGCCTTCGGCGAACGGATCGAGCTCGCCGGAAATCTCCACATGGCTGGCGGTGCCGCCGGCGCGCAATGTCGCGTCGGCCTCGACGAACCAGCGCGCGACGCGCCCGAAGCGCAGCATCCAGTAAGCCTTGAGGCCGGGCCGGTCGTCGAGCGCTGCGAACTCGGCCCGGCCGATCTCGAACAGTCGCGCCAGTGCTCCTTCGGGAAGCGGCGCGACCGGGAATTCGGCGATAAGACGGCCCAGCGCGGCATGGATGATGGTGCCGTAGTCGGCCGCATCCGGAGCCATTTCGAGGTCATCGAGCGGCGCCAGCCCGAGCACGAAGCGCGCGTAGATCGCATATGGATCGCGCAGCAGGGTCTCGATCCGGGTGACCGACAGCCTGGCCGGCCGCGACGCAGCCGGCGGCGAGGGACGGGGCGGGGCGCACGGGACGGCGCGCGCGACGGCATCGAGCGACCGCGCCCAGCCGATCCAGGCATCATCGGGCTCGAGAGCGCCGGCAAGGCCGGCCGCGGCGAGTAGGGTTTTGAGCCGCCACAGCCAGCGCGAGGGAACAGCCGGGGTGCCGTCGCGCTTATGCGAGCGAACCAGAACCACCCGGTCTGAATGCAGCGCCTGAGCGACATCATGGGCCTGGAGGCCGATGCGACGCTCGGGGGCGGCGAGACCGAGTGCCGTGCGCATCTGTCTCCCAAGCCAAGGGTCGGTCTCGGATTCGCCGGGCCACACGCCTTCGTTGAGGCCGGCCAGCACGAGACGGTCGACATGCTGGAGCCGGGCCTCGAGCGGACCCCAGATCACGATGTTGGCGGGCCCGGACACGGGCGGCCGCACAACGCGCCCCTGCATCAGCCGGTCGATCCAGCCGCCGAAATCGGCCACGGCGATAGGCCCGGCATATCGCGCGGCGGCGAGCGCCTCGGCGGCGAAGGCGGCGAGCGTCTCGCCGGCCGGGCCGGCCCACAGCCCGCCCGGCTCGCCGTCCGGCATGCGCGCGACCGCCTCGCCGGCCTCGATATGGGCCGCGAGGAGATCGCTCGCGGGTAGCGGGGCCGTCCCGCCGATAAAACCGGCAAGCCGCGCGAAGGCATCTGTGAGACGCGCCAGGAGGTCGTGCGCGGCGGCGAACTCGGCCGCGCCAAGACGGTCCGTGACCGGATGGCGGCGCACGCGCGCCGCGGCCTGGCGCAGCGCCAGCCCGATGCCGTCGAGCCCCGGCGGCGGGCGCGCCCCGCGCATCGCGGCGAGCTCGATCACGCGTGCCGCATGGCGCGCGGCGGCCGCGCCGAGCCCGAGACGCGCCAGGGGGTGCTTGAGCAGTGCGAGCGTCGCGACCGGTGCGAAGCGCGAGGCCGCGGCGCCAGCGATAAGGCGAAGAAACACGCCGGGCACGGTGGCGGCGAGCGGCTGGCCGGCGGAATCGTCGACCGTCATCTGCCAGCGCGCAAGCTCGCCCGACACCCGCCGGGCGATGCTGCGGTCAGGCGTCACAAGCGCCGTGAGGCCCGTTTCCGCCTCGGCCGCGCGGCGCAGGATGAGGGCGATGACGCGCGCTTCCTCGTGCTCGTCGGCGGGCTCGATCAGACTCACGCCGCGCAGCGCAGCGCCGAGCGCGTCGCGGTCGAGCCCGGCCACCCAGTCGACCCAGCGCTCCGCCGTCGCGGCCGGCCGCATGACCTCGCGCACGAGCCCGGCGCGCACCGTGCGCAACAGCTGTGCGGCAGGTCCGAGCCGGTGAACATCTGTGCGGTCGATGCCGATGGTTTCGATCAGCTGCTTCATGCCGAACTGCGGATGCTCCGGCCCGAGCGCGGACCAGGCCGGCTCGTCGAGGCCACAATCGAGCCCCGGCAGGACCACTGCGCCGTTCGCGAGCCGCGCGATTGCGCGCATGAGCGCCGCGGCCGCCGGCACGCTGCCGGTCGAACCGGCCGCGATCACCGGCGCGGGCGAGCCTTCACGTTCGAGTCGGCGGGCCATCCGGAGCAGGCCGGCATCGCGGCGGGGAACGCGGTCGACGAGGCGGCGCCGCTCGAGATGCATGCGCCAACGATCGATCGCGTGGGTCAGGAACTCCAGATTGATCGCCCAGTTGCGGGACAGCTCGGCGCGCGCCTCCGGCACGAGTCCGGCAAGCTTCTCGAGCGATACCCCGGCCATGGTCATCTCGTCCATGAGACGGGCGAGCTCGATGGCGAAGGCTGCGGCCTCGACCGGGGTGCGTGGAACCGGTTCGGGTCCGACGACCGGCGGGCGGTCGGTCCATGTGGTCGTGGTGCGCGACCATTGCATCGCGATGTCGGCGAGCACGGCGCGGCGCTCGGCCTCGCTGACGACGATGCCGGTGTGCGCCCCTTCGCCGCCGTCCGCATCGCTTGCGAAGGCGAACGGGCTTTCGTCTTCTCCCGCCTCGCCGAGACCGCTCACGCGCGGCAGCAGCACGGCGCGCCCGGCGGCACGGTGGATCGCCTCGCCGAGCGCGCGCGCGGCGCGGCGCGTCGGCAGAAAGACCGTGGTGGCGGCGAGCTCGAGCTCGGACGCAAGGCCGGACGGCGCCACCAGCCGGCGCGCGACAAGCGCATGCGCGAGCACGTCGAGAAACGGCGCGCCAGGCTCAATGGAGAAAACCGCGGCAGGTGGCGCAGACGGGCCGCCCTCAGGCACGGTGCCAGCCCGCCATGGCGACTTCCGCCTCGGCCAGGGCGTCGGGCGTGCCGACATGCATCCAGATGCCGTCGTGGCGCAGGCCAAAGCATCGCCCCGCCTCGATGGCGCGGTCCCAGAGCAGATTCATGGAGAACACTCCGGCTGGCGTCGCCTCGAACAGGCGCGGATGAACGATCGAAATACCGGTATAGACGAACGGCACCGCCGGGCGCTCGCCGCGACGCTCGAGCAGCCCGCTTTCGTCCATCGAAAAGTCGCCGGCGCCTTCGTAGCCGACGGACGTGACCACGCTGGCGAGCAGCATCAGGCAGTCCATGCGGCGCGGCTCGAAACCCTCGGCGAGGCGCCGAAGCGCGGGCCGCGCGCCTTCGAGCCAGACCGAGTCGGTATTGACCGTGAAAAATGGCCGCTTGTCGATCAGCGCGAGTGCATTGAGCGCGCCGCCGCCGGTGTCGAGGAGCCTGGCGCGCTCGTCGCAAATGATCGCACGGGGGCACTTGCGCCCGGCAAGGTGGGCTTCAAGCTGATCGGCCAGATAATGGACGTTGACCGCGACGGTCGCGACTCCGGACTCGACCAGCCGGTCGAGCACGTGATCGATCAGCGGCTTGCCGGCAAGCTCGATCAGCGGCTTGGGACGGTCGATGGTGAGCGGTAGCATCCTCGTGCCGAGGCCGGCGGCAAGCACGAAGGCGGTATCGACAGCGGTCAAAATCGCTCCTCAGGCGCTGATGGCGAGCCGCTCGGGTGCGCGGTCGAGGTCGAGATGGCGGTGAAACCACTGCAACACCGGCGCGAGCCGCGGATGGCCGAGATTGGCGCGCAGATGACGCAACACGCGGGGCATATGCGCAAGATATGACGGCTTGCCGTCGCGAACCGCAAGGCGGGTGAAGATGCCGGCGATCTTGGCGGCGCGCTGGGCACCGAGCACTGCGTAATCGGCGTCGAAATCGGTGCGCGCGAGGCCCGCGAGCCGGGGCGGCCGGCCGGCCATCCAGCGCTCGATGATGAAGCGCTCGAGGCCGTCCGGCAGATCGGTGCGCGCGTCCTGGGCGAGCGAGACGAGGTCGTAGGCGGGGTGCCCGATCAGCGCGTCCTGGAAGTCGATCAGGCCGGCGCGGGCGGCGCCCGAGCGGTCGGCGAGCCACAGCAGGTTCGGCGAATGGAAGTCGCGCAGGACGAGCACGTCCCTGGCCGCGAGCGCGTCGAGCGCCCGGCTCCAGACGTCACGATAGGCGGCGCGCGCGTCGGCCGGACATGGCGCGCCCAGCCAGGCGGGCCACGCCCAGTCGATCAGGAGCTCGACCTCGATCAGGAGGGCGCCTGGATCGTAGCGCGGCACGACATGGCCGTGCCCGCGGCCGGTCTCGAGCCGGGCGGGCGGCGGCTCGGCCTGGACGCGGCAAAGCGCGTCGACGGCCGCCTCGTAAGCAGGTGCGGGGTCTGCGCCCGACGCGACGAGTCCGCCATAAAGGCAGTCGCCCAGATCCTCGACCACGAGGAAGCCGCGCGCCGGGTCCGCGGCCAGAATGCGCGGGGCGGACAGGCCGAGCGCCAGGAGGTGACGATCGACGGCGATGAAGGCGCGCACGTCTTCGGCGAGATGGGCGATCCGGCTGTACGGCCTGCCGTCGCGAACGGGCGGGCCGTCAGGGCCGCGCGGCGCATTCATGAGGACCGCGCTTGCGCCCGAGGCCCGATCGAAGAGGCGTTCATAGGCACGCGTGGACGCGTCCCCCTTGAGCCACTGCCGGCCGGCGCCGGACCAGCCGGCGCCCTCGATGAATCGCGCAACATCGATCCCGCGGCCGAGCCGATCCCGCCACGCGCCATGTCCGGTCAGCGTCGCGACGCGCGCATCGTCGCCGGTGCCGTCGGCGAGGGCGACGTCGAGCCGATCCGGCGGCAGCGCGTCGCCCAGCCGGTCGGCCCACTCGACGAGCGCAACGCCGCGCTCCAGCGCGTCGTCGAGGCCCAGCTCGTCGAGCTCACCAGCGCCGGTAATCCGGTACAGGTCGAAATGGGCCACCGGCAGGCGCAGCTCGGGATAATGCTGGACCAGCGTGAAGCTGGGGCTCGGCACTTCCTCGGGCGCGGAGCCGAGGGCGGAAACAATGGCGCGCGCCAGAACCGTCTTGCCGGCACCAAGCGGGCCCGTGAGAGCCAGGAAATCTCCCGGCCGCAGCCACAGCGCGATCTCCGCCCCCAGGCCTGCGGTGGCATCGGGCGAGGCCAGCCGGCGCTGCACGGTAACGGACACGGGCTCCGCTCAGCGCGTCGACAGCGCCGGATCGAGCGCGGCCAGCGTGGCGACGCCGTCCTCGTCCTCGTCCTCGAGGGTGGCCGAGAGAACCGCCGGCAGGCGAAAGCGCACCGTGGTTCCCTCGCCCGGCTCGGAGTCGATCTCGACGCTGCCGCCATGCAGCTCGACGAAGCTCTTGACCACCGAAAGGCCGAGACCGGATCCGCGGTGGCTCGATCCATCGGTATGCGTCTCGAAGCGCTCGAACACGCGCTCGCGCATTTCGGGCGCGATGCCGGGGCCGCGATCGGCGACCCAGATCTCGACGGTGTCGCGGGCGCGGCGCGCGCCGATGGTGATGGTGGCGCCGGCGGGCGAGAACCCGATGGCGTTGGTCAGCAGATTGAACAGGATCTGCTTGACGCGCGTCTCGTCGGCCAATACCGAGCCGATGTCGTCCGGCAGGTCGAACACGAGCCTGAGCCCGGCATTGTCGATGCGTTCGCTGACCAGGGCGCCGGTGGCGCGCAGGGTGGCCGCGATGTCGAGGTTCGAGGAATCAAGCTCCATGACGCCGGCATCGATGGTGGCGAGGTCGAGAATGTCGTCGATCAGCCGATGCAGCTTCTGGCTCGAGCGCTGGATATATTCGACATACTCGCGCTGCTTGACGTTGATCGGGCCAAAGGTCTGCGCCGCCAGCAGATCGGCGAATCCGATGATGTTGGTGAGCGGCGCGCGCAGCTCGTAGGATACGTGGCTGATGAAGGCGCTCTTGAGGCGGTCCGCCGCGAGCAGCGCTTCGTTCCGGTCGCGCAGCGCCTGCTCGATGCGCCA